>Ga0307945_1000210_pt1 | contig 36588 bp, 37 predicted proteins | sample OrgLakmetagen228_FD_201818 | JGI IMG/M metagenome (GOLD analysis project Ga0307945, IMG submission 201818) | Saline water microbial communities from Organic Lake, Antarctica - #228 | ecosystem: Environmental > Aquatic > Non-marine Saline and Alkaline > Saline | place: Antarctica: Organic Lake...
AACTCGTCCAGAAAGGCAGCCTTCTGGTACTTAATCTACGCACGCTTAGCTCGTCTCGTTTGTACACGGTACTCTTTTTTAGCAAACTTGCACGCATGTACAGCCTGACCATCCTGCACCGCTGTCCTAAACAAATGTCGCTTCTCTTTGCAATGGGCGTCAAACCAAGGCGGGTCGCGCACTTTATTTTTACCACACAAAGGAGCACAGACACTAATTTGTTTACCCATACCCACTCTGAAATCGCTAGCAGCATGCACAATCATAGAACGTCGGCAAAAGCACGCTTTCTCATAATCCCTCTCCTCAAGTGCTTGAGCAAATTGGTCTTGCATCACTGTACTGTCTGCCAAGACTTCGCCATAAATCCCAGCACGCTCTGGGTTCCATTTCAATACGAAATTGGTACCACATCCCCCAGAGCTACACACATGCGCAGTTTGCAATGTCCAGTCAGCATTAAAGCTCACGTCATTAACACGAAAGACCAAGCTCATCGTACAGTGATCACTTATGTGCCGCACTGGCGCAATGCGGGCACTCTGAGCAGCTCCATACACTTTACTAGACATAATCACGTGGTCAGGCCTACTAGCAACTGTCTGTCCCGGTGAGCCAACAAAGGTGGCTTGCCCAACATCACTCAGCACCCTGCCCGTGCCCAAAACACACTCAGCTGCAATAGCATAGTCAATTAACAATCTGCCAGCAGCATTCACACCTCTACACTCACAGCGACGGGCCAGTTGCAGGGCAGGGCTATCTGCATACTCATTACAACCAAAGATTGACTTGCTGCAGAGTTATGGGGCAAAAACGTTTTCCAGCTGTATAAATTTTATATCATGGAGCTCATGAAAAAATTTCCTGGTTGCCAGCCAAGGCACTGTTCAACAATCAAAAAGCACCAACCTTCTCAGCATGAGCTTCTCACTCGATTTGGCTATTACAAGTTTATTACAAGGGAAACTTTTCTAAGAAAATTAGCTTTTCTAAGAAAAAACTACGCAGGCAGTGAAAGCCACTCCCCACATTATTTAAGGAAAGGAGCCATTTAGTACCGAGTACCATAAAGCTCCTCCACCGCGAAAAGGAAAGGAAAAATCAATGGGGATCAAGAGGGTTGCAGGCCTGGCCTGAAACCGGCTCCTGATGAGAGTTGATACAGTACTGGAAAGGGCACGTCTAGTGTGGACAAGTTTAGCAGCAAATTTCACAGAGTGCACATGGAGCTTGGAGGCAAGCTTCTTAACTCTTTGAGAATCGGAACCCAGACCCTTGAAAGGCTTCAGAGTGTGAGTGTTGTAGATGGTGCCGCCCACACCCAAAGGGATGATGTGGAGAGTAATGGAGGCTCCTTGGAGAATGTTGCAGAGGTCTTTGTGCTTCTAAGCTACAGGGCTCTCAGTTTCTCTAGCAATCCATAAGCCCTAGACACTTTGTGTCCTAGGGTCCAATGGCACTGCCAAGCATTGAATGGAACTGCTGGCAACGCTTACCTAACAACATCCTGTGCCCCTGTTAAAACCAAGTGCATCATTATGAAGTACAGAATAGGAACCCTGTACAATCAAAAGCATGCAGCATGGTTTTAACGCTCAATTAGCCAAACTTGCTCCCTATGCCCTCAACTACTAAACAATGCTTTTCTGGATGCCAATACACGCAAATAAGAAACATGATCATCGAGAAACACAACTTAGCATGCAGCATGATCTTTAAAGCCATCAGCAAAACAGGCTCCTTAGGGTCCTACGAGAAATTCTTTGTCTCCATTTATATCGGCAGAAGCGAACGGCTGGCTATGCAAAATCTCCAGATATCTGATCGATCCCTGATACAGCTGAAATTAGGATTATACAAAAGTGGCTCTTTCCACCCCATTTCTCAGACAAAAATAGATTTACCTCCAGCCGTCCGGATGCTGTACTGGTTGCTCCCATTTCCGCGGAAACAAAAAAGCAACAGACTAGCAATGAAGGGGGGTGGGTTCTTAAGACTGGCAGGGGGCAACTGAGGGAGGCCAGGAGCAATTTAGTAGCACCGCCAGCCATTAGCAGATCCACCTTCCCCAGACAGCACCGACCCAAAGATCTCAACATTCTTTAAGGTGACATCCATCTCATCAAGTACTGTGAGGACACTAGACCTTAGAACTAGCTGAGCACAGCGCAGGAACAGCACAAACGCCTCTGCACCATCCTTCAAGGAGCCTCCGTTACCCTCCACACCAACTTTTTGGGAGTGGGTGGCACCATCTACAACAATCCCACACTATACCCCTCTAAGGAGCTGGGTCTTGTCTCTCAAAGAGTCAAGATACTTGCTTCCAAGCTTCGTGTACATTTTGTCAACTACGCTGCCGAACTTGTCCATAGTACCAGATGCAATGTTATCGGTGGTCTCTCACCTAGGAGCACCACCGAGTGGGCGAGTTCGCTGCGAAGCCAACTACACAGCTGGCAGTTCAGAGGCCCTCAGCCCCAACCATTATTGTAGTGATATTACAAATACTATTTAATATAACAAGCCTAGAACCTGGCAGGTTCAATGTTCAAAAGGCAAGGATGAATAACCAACTCAGAAATTTCCTAACTGCAACCCAAACGTTGCATTCCCCCCCCTTTAAAATGACACAAGCATAAGTAAGCAAAAAGCAGAGGGGGGGGAAATATGTTCATATGTTCTGTGAAAGATGACGCGTACTTTCCAGTACTCTTATTAACTCTCGTTAGGAGCAGTTCTGAGTCAAGCCTGCAACCCTCCTGATCCCCATTGATATTTGTCTTATTCTAATGGTGGAGGAGATCTACGATATTCGATACCAAAATGGCTCCTTTCCCTTAATTTATGTGGGGAGTGCCTTTCACTGCCTGCGTAGTTTTTTCTTCTTCCTTTTCTTAGAAGATGGTTGGCAGAAAGAGAAACCAGAGAACTTGCAGGAGAAGGTGTTGCAGTTTCAAAGAGTTTCAAGTTGCTTCAAAGACCTTCTCTCTTGGGTGTTCACTCCAGTATTGGGGGAATGGTCCAGCAGGAGGGATGCAACTGTAACTTAAGACCGAAACCCCTGGGGCGGTGTTTAGGTGGGACGGGAGGAAGCATCTGTGAGTATGGCTTTTTAATCTTTTGGCTCGTATATTTGGAGGTAGCAACATCTTTGCGTGTGACGAGGGCCACCAGCTTTGATGCAAGGCTTGTAGGAGGCGAAAGTTATCATGTAGGCTGATAAATTTTGCCATTTAAAAAACCCGTTGTATAATGTTGAGACGCAAATTGGACCCTAGGACACGAATTGCCTAGGGCTTATGGATTGCTAGAGAAACTGAAAGCCTTATAGTTTAGAAAAGTTTCCCTCTTAGCGTACAAATTTCTAATAAGCAAATCGAGTGAGAAGCTCATGCTGAGAAGGATGGTGCTTTCTGATTGTTGAACAGTGCCCTGGTTGGAGAGTTTCTCTTCCTTTTTGCAAGTGTTGCCTTGATCAAGGAGTTGGGAAGCTTAAAGAAAAAACGTTGTTATCAATGTTAATAATTGAGCTAGTCTGAAGGTAGCTTACCAAATACACACCTGTAAACCTGCTACACACACAATCGTTCTATTACGTTTGCATCGTGAGATGGCGGTGGATTATTTACAAGTAAATACAAAGATGGAGAAATTGAAGGAATACATATAAAAAACAAGAGTGATATGAGTGATATCGCTCTGCTTCACTCCAAGAACTGGAGTTCAAGTGTTACACACTGAACTCAGCAATTTATCTGCACATACGCACATACTAAATAAGAAATAAGACAATGAAGGCTTTGAATGGCTTATTGAAACGAGAAGGTTGAATGGAGAGACTCCACACAAGTGCCAGCCAGCTCCTGACATTATGGTACAACTTGCAGATGTCAATTTATCTAACTTCACATTCGTTTCGTTCTCAACATCTCATTCAGTTGTGAACATAAGAAAAGTAGATCCCATTGATGTGTGTGTGTGTGTATGTGTGTGTGTGAGTGTGTGTGTATGTGTGTGTGTGTGTGTGTGTGTGTGTGTGTGTGTGTGTGTGTGTGTGTGTGTGTGTCAGACTGAGCACAAAGTTGTGCCAAGATTTAAGAACAGTGATATCAAAGCCGGGAGCCTCCTGTTTTCTGACGCCAGACGAGGACGTTGGTTTTCGCGGTGCGTAGTAAATCTGCATTATGAGAGTGATCACAGGGTGTGCGTGAATTAAGTTTGGGTGTGTTTTTGTGCGCGTGCATGTCCGAGGCTTTAATTGTTTGTGTGTGTGTATGTAAATGTGCGTGCGTGTGCACCGGCAAGTGCATGTGTGCGTGTGTTTTTGCGCGTTTACCTAGAATGTGAGGCGGCGTGATCTTGGCACTGGGTGCAATGAGGCCCAGCAAATCGGCATGCTCACTTGCGCACAGGCCTGAAGGGGACATGCACAAGGCATAAGGAAAGGATGAAGCATAAGATGTAGCACCTTCCAGGGTTTGCATACTTCATCAGCTGAGGGGGAGGGGGAGGGAAAGAAAGAGGGGACAGCCTTGAAAGAGAGCACAGTACCATATACCATATGTCTTTCACAACTCCCTTAAAGGTCACACAATGTTTTACAGACAAGTCAAAGGAATGCTCCTAGACTGCATGTTTCAATTAGCCTTGTCAAACACTTCACAGTCCTGTGCTGCAATTTATACACATCTTGTCAAACACTTGACAGTTTTGTGCTACACGTGCCATGCACACCCACCCACCTGGGAACCCTTCGCCTGGTCCCTCTTTCATGGGCCATTTCCGTACGTTGCGTCTGGGGACGGATGGAAAGGCCAGGCATTTGGATTCGTGAGAATAGGATGTTTAAGTGATCAGGGTTGATGTGTCACACACTTCAAACCGAGTGTGAGCAACAAGTGTCTCTGTCCATCGTTGTACGTAGAGCTGGTTGGAATCATATCGACACATCATATGTGACCATGTATAAGGAGATTGCCCTACTAAAAAACCACCGTATGTACAAGCACATAACTTAACCATATGTATGGCTCCGGCCAACCTAGTAACATGTGTGCATAACCCAAGAACCTCCTGCTCACGTGTAAAAAAAACACGTGCTGCCCAATGAGCTCGGAAAGTAGGAGTGTTGAGTTATAATAGCAATGCACCGACTTGTGTTCATCTTTACAATACAACCTATTATGTGCGATGTTGACGATGCCAGCCGGAAGAAGGCCACAGAGGCCTTTTGAGCAATCAAAGTATGAAGGCACACACGTACCCAAAAGCAGCTACTTCAATACTAAGCACATTGAGCATTCGCTGTGTCTGTGGCGTCACTTGATTTCCTTGGTCCAAGCCGTGCGGTCGTGCCTGTGTGAGTATTTGTGTTTGTGTGCATCTTTGTATGTGTGTACGCGTGCATGTGCGTGCGTACAAGTGTTCAAGCGTACAAGCCTACTCTAGAGCCTTGGTGAGGAAGAGGCCACTTGGATGAAAAGGCAAAGGGTTAAGCTACGAGTCACCTGTCAAATCCTGCCACTGCCTTTCATTACTTCACGATGTACACATAGCTGGCCAGGACTGTTCGTGTGCACCGTACATGACCAGATATATACATCAAATGTAAATTCCTGCCTGGAAAACGTGCGTAAGCTGTGTGTACATGGTTCTGGCCAGCCCTGAAAGAAAACCATACATACTATTGCACACCGTGTATGCCAGTGCATACCTACCAGTACATACCATACACACCAGTCCCTGTGTAGCCAAGTACATACCAGTGCATCCAGGAACTTGTGCCAACACCAGTGCAAACAAGTATATAGCAGTGCCTACCTAGATACCTGAATACAAGCACCTAAATAGCAGTAGCAGTGCATACAAGCGCATACCAGGTACAAGCGGTCCTTGTCAGGAGACAGGCGAGGGCAGAGCCACTGGAGCAAGGAGCTGGTCACACTCTGGGCCTCAATGACGACCCTCAGCCCTGAGGTCACTGTGGCTGCAGCCTCCGGTTGGCTGAACAGCTCACCTTCAGTGTGCGTGCATGTGCGCGTGTGTGTGTGTGTGTGCGTGTGTGTGTGTGTGTGTGTGCCTAATAAGTTCGTTTGATGCTGTGAAATCTGGTTGGCTAAGGAGATCGCGATATCGGAGGAGGCTAGTGGGGGAGGAGCAATAAGGGAAAATTTAAACCAGACAAATGGAATCCTGCCACAGTGACGGTTGGCTGTCGATGGCAACCATACATTATACATTCTGTCGATTCATATATGAAGAGGGAGAGGCCTGTTGGAGTGCCATTCAGGATTTTGGTATTTTGTGCGGAAGAGCCAACCTTCTTCTCTCCCTCTATGGCCAGATGAGCTGCATTGCAGGAAGCTTCAACACACAACAAGTCTGAAGGAGGCATATGTATACACACATATGTATATGCACGAGCTCATGCACATTAAGGGATGCTACAGCAATCGAACATTGTAAACCGGCACAGAATGATGTTGCATTACCTGCAGAATTGGACTTGACCACGAGCAAGGGTACGTCGGTGATGGTGCGCGCCATAGCCAGGACAAAGCTAGTGACCTGCAGGAGGTGTATGTGTGTGTGTGCATGTTGTTGCACACTTTGTGTGTATGTATGTGCACTGCAAGGTTCATGTTTTTTGTGGACTGAGCAAAGCACAATACATGGCCAAACCACCCTGCCAGCCATACGCGAAGCTGAGAGCAGGTAGCATGTACAGTTTGGGGCACTCGAGCACGCACTAGAACGCACCAACGGACACCGCTTTCCTTGCCACATCCACACATGCATACCTGCATGCCGAGGCTGGAGGCACCAGCAAATCTTGATTGAAAAGGTGAGGCACCTTTGGGCTCTGCACGCACTAAGTGCTCTGTGCCCATGACCAGCAGGTCAGGCTGCAGCACTTCCACCTCATGCTGCACCGTTTCTGACAGCCCGTTCACCTGAGAGTGGTTAGTGGGTATAGGCTAGGAAAATATGGTAAAGTAATATATAATATATACGGTGGGTATAGCACAAGGGAGCAAAGCAATGGGTACACAGCAAGCGCTGACTTCCTCCTTTGTGCTGTTGCCACCTGAGCTGCCTCTTCATTGCCTCTCCAAAAACGACTGTGTCCCAGAGCAGGAAGCAATCAGGAACGCAGTGTCTTAGTGTCAGCCACCATCCTTGCAATGCATGAGAAAAAGAGCTTGAGGTCAACCTTGCTCACTCGTGACCGTTCCAAGAGGCCAGGCTGTGAGCCCCCTAAGTATCTGCAGCATGCAAGGGAAATCAAGTTCTTGTAGGCAGAGGCAGGTGTAGGCAAATAGGTAGAGGCAAGTGAGGTAGAGGCAACACAGGTACATACAGGTACTGGTATAGGCAAGTGACATACAGGTATAGGCAAGTGACATACAGGTTTAGGCAAGTGACATATAGGTATAGGCAAGTGACACAGGTGTGATGCACTTGAGCCTAGCAGTCGCACGTTTTGACTGATGGCTTACTCTGTAAACTCTGCAGGTATAGGCAAGTGATAGGTGTGATGCACTTGATATCTTGTAGGTATGGCAAGAAACAGGTGTGATGCACTTGACATCTTAACTAGTCACCCTGCAGGTCGCCCCCGTGAAAAACCCACCCTACCAAACTCATATAGCTCTCCACCCAATTCAAAGCCCCCTATACCTCATCTGAATGCTATATACTTGATGCTATACCTAAATTATTGACATTTGCTGGAAATTCAGCATTCTGGGGGGTTCTGTGGGGCCCGCTGCGTATTTTGCACCCACTTGGCAGGGAAAAGGTGCATTTCTGAAGTTGCCCTGATCGGCCTCTGCTTCAGGATATAAGCATTATACACGTTATATAACAATGCTGTAATGTCGAGTTTGGGGCAGGGGTACTGGGAACGCCGGCGAGTGGGAGACACTCACACAAGGGACACAGGGAAAAAAGAGAAAACCTGTCGCTCCTTACCTACTGCGAGTTTCAGCCCGGTCTTTGCTCTCAGAGTTGCGGCCGAATTATATGACTTCGACAAATTTTCAATGGGGTCAATCGGTTGCCTGGTTGATTTTTGGCATATTTTTCCCCACCTGATTTATGAATTTCACCCAAATATCTCACCAGCCCTTTGCACCTCTCCCCAACCTTCAAGCATTTGCTGAAAGGGAAAAAAAAGCTATCCAATGCATGTCTCAGGTCACAAAATGGTGGAGTGGGTGCAGAGATATGCTTGCGCAAAGTTGAGTGAGACGATTTGGCTGGCAGGGGGTTGAATTTTCCACGGGTGCGACCTGCATTTTCACGAGTTGTAAAAGGACTGCGTTGCTCAGTGATTGAACACAGCGTGGGCGCCTTCTCTGCCAACGGCTCATCATCCTGATTAGCGGCCACACAAGGCACACGTTGAGCTTTTTTACAGCATACACGCAGGGAATGGTGAGCTGCAGCAGGTGCAAGCGTTAAGTAGCAGGGTTTACTTAGAGGGTCAGGGGAGCAGGCAGTGTCATGGTCAGACTAGATGGTCCGGTGGCTTGAACCTTTTCTATCTGTGGTCATAATCTGAGCGTACACTTGGCCTGTGAGGTAAAGCAGAGCAAACAAGCTAAGGCTGCAGGTTACGTTGTTGATTTTGTGCTCCTGTTCCATGTCCTTATTTCCAAACCCAACCGCTGCAAAAGACGGGAGGCTCTGCCATGCTTGTCTGACTCATTTGCTCATTTGCCATACGGTGCGTGACCTACAAGTAGCCACGGGCAAGAAGCAGGCAAAGAGGTTATCCCCTCCCATCTTTTCCCAAAGCTTCATACATATTTGACACCCAAGTTGCCGTGCAGTGGCAACTGCAGAGTAAATGCATGACCTATAGCCAGCAGAGCCCTGTTAAAGTAGTGAAATCACCTGAGTCGTTACTCGCCGCTTGGTCTGCGCATCTGTCATAACATTGGAAAATGTGGCCAGCATCGCGTTGGCCTCTGCAGGCTGTGCACTTGCAGAAATGACATGCAACAAGATGAGCTCGTCGCCTGGCATCTTGACTAACTGTCGTGCTAGGCGGTAGGCATTCCGGCTCACAGCGTTGTCTCGGATCTGTGTGTGTAATTAATGTGCAAGTGCATTTTGGCAAGTAAGCGAATGAGTGAAAGTGCGTGTGCGTGCCTGTGCGTGTGCGTGCCTGTGCGCATGTGTGTGTGTGTGCAAGCCTATGAACCGTAGTAAGAGGCTTGTGCGTAGCATTGATCCACATACTTGGTGTCATTCATTGCCCTGCACCCCTCCCGGGGCTCTAGGTCCCAACTTGCAATCACACACTTGCCTTGCCCCCCCCTGGATAGCAAACCACAAATAGACACAGTTACACATTCATGCGCACCAGCAGCAAAATCCTGGAGCCGCTGCGGTTCACACGCTTGGGCTCTATGGTGTCTACAGAACCTCCAGATAGATGAGAAGTCAAGGAGGATGCGCCCAGGAGGGGAGACGCATGGCCTAGGCAGGCGATTGCACGCGCACGGAAGGAGGGCTGTGCTTCTTGAGTCACCAGGGCAGAGCTGCAGTCACGGATCCAGTCTTTGGAGTGGACCTGGACGTGTGTGTATGTGCGCGTATGTGTGAGCTTGTTATCAGAGGGAACATAAGGACAGGCGCTATTAGAGAAGCGCATGAGAGCTGGAAGACACGTTTTTTTTGTGACCAAGAAGTGCTGTTTTGTAGCAATAAATTGCACTGGATCTAGTCTTAGAGTAGGCCTCTACTTTTTACGAAGAAATTGCGCAAGGGGCAGAGATCATGCCGGGAGGAAAATACTTACATAGAACGCCTATTGTGTAAGAAGTGCACAAATTGGCTCTAGACGTCCGGCTCTAGAAACGATGTTGTGTTTCATAACATTTTTGTCTTTTCAATGCAAGCAAGAGTCAACAGGCTCAGGCTTCCTGCCCCTCAATTTTTTCGCATTCACGTGCACAACGTGGCATTCACTCCTTCTTCCTTTACAAGCAGCAAGCCAGCAGCACAAGCCACTGAGGCAAAAACACCACGCCTTATGTATTCCTTAATCAATGTGGGGAGCGGTTTTTGCTGCCTGAGTAAGGTTTTAGTTTTAGTACACAAAGACAAATATGTACCAGACAAGTGAGGGAGTGTCGCTAGCGACACTGCAAAATTGGCGAAGCCCATCACGCGTGCAACACGTGCGTGCGTGCGTGCATGTGTGTGTGAGTGTGTGTGTATGTGTGTGTGTATATTTGTGTGTGTGTGTGCGCGCGTATGCGTGTGTGTGTGTGTGCGTGTGTGTTTGCGCGCGTATGCGTGTCTGTGTTTTTGTGCGTGTGCATGTGTATGCGTGTGTGCGTGCGTGTGTGCGTTCGCGCGTGTTTTGTGTGTGTGTGCGCGTGTGTGCATGTGTGAGTATGTATGTGTGCGTGTGTGTGCGCGTGTCCGTGTGTGTATGCGTGCATGCCTTTGTGTGTGCCTTGCTACCCCACAGACGCTGCAGTGGTGTGCATGACGCTGTGCTGGAGGAGCCTTTGCTCCTCAGCAGGCGTGAGGATGTGCTGCTGCTGCTGTTCCCTGTCTGTTGAGAAGGCAGGTGCGAGCATGGTGCCCAGGCTGGCTACAATACACTTTTAAACACAATGCGCAGCAAGCACCTGCACCGTGCGCTTCATGCCTTGAATTGCACGCCCCACGAGCACTCCAAGCCAACAAGGGCCACATTCCTGGTCCCGTCCTGGTCCCAAGCAAACTTCCGCGCGTTGTGTATCTGACTAAACTATAGTTGTGGTCAACCGTGAACTTTGCAGTTGGAACACAGGCAAGGACCCATGCCGCAGTATCCGCAGCCAGGGAAGTGCGCTAACGGATACTGCACCAGCAGGAAGTGGTCCGGGGGGGCCTGGCTGAGGACTCCTGGGCAACTTCCTGGAGCTTCCAAACCTAAAACGTTGCTCTATAACTTTGCACACGGCACCCCAGGTTCCCAATATTTATCTGGCACGGTAGAAATTTTGGTTAGGAGCCTGTGCCGAATCTCAGCCCGGGAGGTGCCCTGGGTGGGCCTGGGAAGGAGGTCTGGACCCCGCAAAAAATGTAACATGACCTTTCCTTTTCCTCAGATCACCTTGCAGACATAACAGACTCTCCAGATATATAGACTCTCGAGGTAGTCCTGGGCTATTATTAACAAAGTAGCTGCAGGCACGGGCTCAGGACCCGGCTAACTCATTTAAACACCTGTTTCCTTACATCTTTTGCTCTAAATCTTCACACACCGCACCCCAGGGCCTCCACACTTTTCTGGTCCGGTACGAATTTTGGTTAGGAGCCTGAGTCAAAGTTTTGCCCGTAGGGTGGTCTGGGTGAGCCTGGGGAGGCCTGTGTGAAGTGTGGTGGGAATCCGACAACGCTAGGGGCCCACGCCCCCACGAGGGGGGCTTTGCAAAAAAAACTCCTTCATTGACCATGCAATTTAAACTCTCCAGGGAGAGTGTGAAAGGAAAGTGCGGCCTATTCATCACATGCAGCAAGCAAGCACAGCACATCACCACTGATACTTTGCAAGTTAACGTTCTCTACATGAGTTTCATTTAACGTGTGAACGCACATAATTTGTGCGACCCAGATAGTCGGTATATGCACACGCTGCTAAGCGTGCACAGCACGTGCTGCATACAAACTGCAAGCGGTCCAGGGCTGCCATTGCTGATACTGACGCCTATCGGAATTAAAAAAGTTATAAGAATAATAACAACAGTGATGATACTAATACGATATTAATACCCAAAACTATAGTAACGCCTCATAAGAATAATCACAACATGTGATGATAATGACACGATATTAATACCTACAATAATAATAACGCCTCTCACCAGGGTGCGTGGCTCTGGCCCCTTGGTGGGTTTGGGAGCCAGCACAGAGATGCAGTTTGCGCCAGGGCCACTTGTGATGTCTGCCATGTCAAGAAAAAGGTACACACAGGCTCCCTTGACCTGACAGCGTGGCCGTGTGTTAGTGTTAGTGTTGTGTGTTGTGTGTAAGAAAAAATGAGTGTGTATGAAAATATGAGTGTACTACGTGCATGCGTGTGTGTTGTATCGTGTGTATGAGTGTGCGTGTATGTGTGCAAGAGTGTGTATGCATGTGTACGTAAACGTCCAGTCATGAAAAAACATCTGCACAAATTCCCTGTCGTTGCATACATTTAAAAACCCTGCCCACCTCAAGCTTCAGGTGAAATGAGGAGGGTCCTGTGAGGATTGTCATTAAATGGCGCACGTTTAAGAGGTACCTGCGAGGGAAAGTCATGCAAGCATGTATGTGCTTCTGTGCAAGAGTGTGCGTGAGTGTGCGTATGCATGCAGTTGCGCGTCTGCGTGTGCTTGCATGTGCATGTGTCCGTGTCCGTGTATGGTTGTATGGTTGTATGGTTCTGTGTGTGTGTTTCCTGGGCGTGGCAGGCAAAACAGGTTCTGTGAGTATCAGTGTGCCCACCCACACCGTTGAGTTGCAGGACAAGAGTTTGTGTTGATTAAAGTTTATAGGCCCCACACTCAGGGCAGTAACAGAAAATGTGAATGTGAGTTATATTACGTTTGCATCGTGAGATGGCGGTGGATGATTTACAAGGCCGGTTCACAACTGCTAAGAATTAGGTCCTCACAACTGCCCGAAAAAAGGAAACAAGAAAAGGCAGAAAAATAAACCATGACGGAATAGCAGTTGTGAGGACCAAGTAAATAGAAAGATGGAGAAACTGGGAAGGAACACAGATAAAAAGCAAGAGTGATGTGAGAGATATCACTTTGCTTCACTTCAAAAACTGGAGTTCGAGTGTTACACACTGAACTCAGCAGAGCTTAGAAGAGAAGAAGCGTTGGTCACTTGCGGTTCCCCACCAGTAGATGGGCACCCTTATGGCTCTCACATTGTTGTGTGCCCATTCCAGGACTTGCCTGTTCAGCAACAACCGACTTTTGCCGCCATCAGAGCCTGAAAGAGCCAGCCTCAAATTCCTTCCTTGCCAGCCCTGCACTATTGACTGTGACCCAATTTACACCCTTAAGTTGCATCTCCACCTACAAACATTCCGCCACCCTTTCCTCAAAGATCAGCAAGTGCACACACACACACACTAACGTACAAGTAAGCAGCAATGACGCACACAAGTGCTTGATTGCACAATCATACTGCCACATACATACACACACTCTCCATATCCTCCCACCTAGAAGTGCACGAATGTAAGTGGCCTTGCTGCTTATTCAAGGTCTGCAGCGCTGACCGTGCGTTTGTAGTTTGCATGTCAGTCATTGCCACATTGCAGCTGAAGTTCGAGGCCGAGCCCGGAGCCAACACGACGGAGTTGAGCCGGCGCGCATGTGCGTCTGTCCTTTCTTGGACGACCTGTGTGTTGTGTGAGCGTGTGTTGTGTATGTCCATGTATGTGTGTATGCGTGCAAGAGAATGAGTCTGCATTACAGGGTAATCATTGCGCGGGCATGAGCAAACCAGCAGTGTGCCATACGCAGATAAGCAGGCCAGACATTCTCAATTGGCATGAAGCAGAGATGTTTGTTAGGTCATGGGAAACTTGGCAAGCTTCCAGAATGTTTGTAATGATGCTCCTGCTTTAAAGATTGGGCATGAGGCTTAACTGACAATTTAGTCAGTGCTCTGTGCATTCCATGCTTGGGGTTTGTATGTCCTCCTGTCAAGAGCCTCTTGACAAGCTCAACAGTAATTGTGCATCAGATGTGGGTGATGAACCTAGAATAGGCACCTCCAGTTAGCACGCTTTTTTTGTGAGGACTCGTAACAGGGCTTGAGAGCGCAAAGAACAAGCCAGGTCTCTGACACTGCTGAGCTTGCCTGGAGAGCAGATTCCCCAAAACAGGGACTTGCAGTGGCCTTTGAGCGTGCCCATACCTACCCACTATTCAGATGCGTGGATCACAAAAAAATTAATGCACACACTGCAAACCCAATGTTTGAGCGGCTCCAACCTGCCCAGGCTATTAGGCTTAGAAGCAAAGAGAAAAACACGAGTTTTGATGCCCCTGCTTAAGCATTTGTCAAGCTTCCTCAAACCCCACGATTTAAATACAAACCTGCATGGCTGTCGATGCGCCTTGAGTGTCCATGGCGTAAATTCCAGGACCACACAGTTGAGGGTCAGGAGTTGGCTGATTAGGGCTCAGGCTCTCAAAGTCACATAGCTGTGAGGAATACATGTACTGCATGCGTGTGGTGTGGGTTGGAGATGAGTGTGGAGGGTAAGTGTGTGAGAGAATGTGTGTGTGTGTGTGTGTGTGAGAGAGAGAGAGAGAGAGAGAGAGAGAGAGAGAGAGAAAGAGAGAGAGAGAGAGAGAGAAAGAGAGAGAAAGAGAGAGAGAAAGAGAGAGAGAGGGAATACGAATGAGAGAGAGAGGGATATACAAATATTTATATTTTTTGTGCATAGACAGAGTGTGTGTGGGTTTGTTTGCAAGGAAGAGGGTGCATGAAAATGACGGCAATCATTACCACATGTGCGTGTGTACAAACAATTCCAGGTCTATTTTATGCTGGATGCTAGATCAAGTTCCTTTGCAGCTTGAAGGCAGGATCACAACATACACCGAAACGCCACAAACGTTAGTTACGGAATAAGTAAGATGGATCTCTGGGCAGCACATTACCATCACGTCCACAAAACATTTAGTAAAGGCCCATACACACACATGCATACACGCATGCGTACTCACTCACAACACACACGCTCATACCTGTACCCCCCGCTGTGCTAAATGAGAGAGCACACTGCCTGCTATGTAGTGCCTTACTACAGGCTTTGGCTCGTGTTTACTGTTGTTGTTGCTGCTGCTGTCTTCTTGCGTGGCTGTGACTGTAAAAGCATGTGACGGCCAATTCAAGGCTAAGAGCGCATAGCCGGAACTGCAGTGGGGGGATGGGACAGCAAAAAAGAGTGAGCTTTTTTCAGGGAATTCAGGCTAGCAAGCGTATACAAATGGCAAGCGAGCAGGGCTGGCCAGAACCATACAAATGCATCATATTAAACCGTACCTTCGTAGGTTTCAACGTAGCAACTCTGTTTGTACATATCATACGTGTGTGACTGTGGTCAACCCAAAACAATGTGCAACAACATGGGTTAAGGGCCATTACGTTGAGATAGTCACAAAACAAGGTGTGAAGCTTTTGTGATTCAACCCAATTCTTGTAATGATAAAATATAGGAGCTTTTCAGCATTCAGTCAATGCTGCCTATGCACAGGCACCATACACAGGCAGGGCAGTGTAACTACGTATAGTTACAAAGCAGGCAGATAGGCAAACACAACAAACCTGGCGCTGACGTAGGGACAGTCGTGCGAATAGTTGGCCTTGAACATCCGATTCTCACCGTCCCACATTATTCCAGGGAACCTGAGATGCGTGCATATAAAAAAACGCTAGAGTCTCAAGCTCATAGGCCAACATACGCATTTGCTATCCCCAGGTGTTTGTTGTCTGCATGCTGCTGAAAGGAAAGAAAGGCGCAGGCACCGATAATAGGCAAGCAAACCGACAAGTAGCACTGCAGCCAAGCAGCTGGCATACTGTGCACATAGCATAAGGGCTGTGTGCCCCTACACATTCTAAAACCCGCGCACCGCTGAATTGAGACAATGATGATTTGGTCTTGATGAAGGCCCCAATAGCGCTTGAGGGCAGCCTGTGTGTGAAGGTTTTAGAATAGTAATGCGTGCAATGTTTATTATTCTATATGCAGTCACTATGTGTGTCAGGTACTTGAAAGGCGGCAGGCATTGAGTTGAAGTTTGAAACTGTTGCTTAAATTGAAACCATCGCTTGATTTGTCAGCTAAATTGAGATTTCCCCATCTTCATGTCTACAAAATGAAATGTCTGTGCTGAACGGAATCCTGACTGCAACATGTTGTGTAAGATGAAGAGTCTGAGTGACAGGATGAATAAAAACCCATCACATTTCCAGAGGTGGATGACTATATTCATGGGAGAACGTAGCTTGAAACATGTGTGCGTGCTGTGTGTAGAGCGTGTAGCGTGTGTGTGAGTAAGTGGAGTAAGCGGATATCACGTTTGACGATACCCTCTGTCGACCGTTACATCTTTGAACTGAGTATTTGAATTGAGTCTTTGGATTGAATTGAGTCTGTGAACTAGGCTCTTCACAAGTCACATTTTGGGATACAATCTGTAAATATGGTTCTGCAACTCTAAAGGATTGGCATCCTTGCAACAGGGCTCACACTTGTACCAGATGCGCACCCAACCCACCTGCTCAGCCACAAATGGTACGACATTGGCATCCACACACAGCATGATGACCAGCTGTGAGGGTGCTGAAGGCCCTCCTTGCCTACAACACAATAAAAGAAACAAATTACTCACTAAGGGATACAAGCGGCAAGCTGCGGGTTTAAGATTTTAAGGTATACCATTGCTATAATAGTCTTTGACAGATATTCCCCTCTAATGTGGACAGAACTGTTTTGTAAAAAATCAAACGGGGTTGCTTATAGTCTGATACAGGCAACTTAATCAAGGACTGCCACTTAAAGTTGTTCAAAATAGCGCACTCCATTTGAAATTGTACCTTTCCACATCCGTTAAAGCCTGAAGGATCCGCCGATCCAGCAATGTCAGACCGCTTATCCGTGATCCAGCAGGTACCTGCAAAAACAAGCTCCGGAATTAAACGAAGGAAGGGTATTGTGCTCCACGCTGCTAACACACGTGCAAACATATTGCGTGGTCTATTGGATGACCATCCAAACGTGAGGAAGGCAAACAAGGACATAGATTTGAGAAGCTTGCTCAATTTTGAAAAGCAATAAGGGTGCAGGCACATGCTCTTCAGCCTGCAACCTTGAGGGAAGGGCGCAGGGGGTTAAGGTGCTCATTGCACTAAAGAATCCTTTAAGAGTTGGCATTACAAATGCATACTTACATCTGTGTCCGTGTGTGTGTGTATGTGTGTGCGTGTGTGTGTGTGTGTGTGTGTGTGTGTGTGTGTGTGTGTGTGTGTGAGAGAGAGAGAGAGAGAGAGAGAGAGAGAGAGAAAGAGAGAAGTCGATAAAGACGAAGGAAACAGAGGGACTACTAGTCAGAACTTAATCAGAACTTCGTCAGAACTTGGTCAGAGCTCCAACACTAGGCAGCTGAACATTCATCGACCCCAACGCATATTTTCATGTACACACACCTTGTGAGGGTAGTGCACTCTCAAGATCTCCCACAAGTCAACAGTGCACGAAGGAACTTTGGCGGCGTTCGCGGCATCCTCCCCAATGCTTACGATCTGTGTTTGAGAGGGCATAGACAGTGGGGAAAGCATGGGCTATTTTTTTGGGTAGCGAAACACTCAGGGAGTGGGTACAACAGCACGGAAAGAAGCCACAAGGCTGCAGCAGATTATCACATTGCTGGATGTAATGCACCTCACCCAAAAACGAAAAAAAACGACAAAAAGGATGGAGGAGAGGTCCAGATGAAGGATCACACAAGAAGACACAACAGAGCAACGGGTTCAGGACGGCAGCTTCATATAAATGCAAATGCACTTCAGTGCGTTTTTGGCGTAGCATGCTTGTCACGTTACATTGAATTCATGACGGAGAAAGTCACCTGCTCTTCTCCAATGTACACGAGTTGCAGTGCCATCTTCCCTTGAGATAAGAGGTCGTTGGAAACCTGCAGCTCAGTTCAACCAACCCCAAAAGAACATAATTTGCATGTCAAATAGTTGAACCTTTGACAAAGGTGCCGGCAAGGGATGAATGCAATTCAAAATGTAACGTAACAAAGATCCAGACAAATAGTACCTCAGACAGTTCCTACTTGATTTCAACATTTGGTCACATGGATACACACGTACGCATGCGCACACACACGCGCACACGCATGCACGTACGCTTGCGCATGAGCACACACACCTGCACACACAAATGATGACACACACATGCACTCACACACACGCACACACACACACAAATGCTGACACACACATGCACATACACACCAAAAGCATGCTCACCTTTTCATACATATCCATGTCAACACCATTGGAAGCCAAGTTCTTGGCATCCACCACAAAAGGCTGTGTCCACTTGCCTCCTGTAGCTAGGTGCTTCTCCACCCAACGAGCGTTGGCCTTATTCAAGAGCACATGCAAGCTCAAGGCATCTCCGCCCTTCTCTATTGCTGCCCTATTGTTCCCTTTTTGGCTCTTGTCACGCCGGGACTGAAAAGGATTTTTCCCCCTGCAAACAGGAGGCAAGCAGTTGGTTATGGGTTGTGAGCTGAGAGCATAGGTGAGGATCACACTGTGAGCTTAGAGTGTAGGTGAGGAACACACTGTGAGCTGAGAGTGTAGGTGAGAAAAACACTGTGAGCTGAGAGCATAGGTGAGGAACACACTGTGAACTTCTGCATACATGTGCACACAACACTTGACAACATACGTGATGCAGGAAAGACACGCTACTAAGACACAGTATGGCTGGACCCTGAGCTGGAAAACAGGCAATATCACGCAATACCCTAATGAGCATATTGTACAACACCAAGCAGCCCCTTGCATTTAAAGAGGAAATAGATAAAGGTGCACAGATACTGGAGCCTCTCCCAATTCAGTAGCGGGAAAGGACCCACTTTGGAAGGGTGGCAGCCATTACATCCAAAAGGCTTTTCCGGCCCCCATTGCTCATTCTGTTTTGGCCACCCCCATACGCAGCGAGCAAACTGGGGTTAATCTGACGTCGGCCCCCTGTATGCATGTGTATATGTGTACATGAGCGCATGCATGTGTGCGTGCGTGTGTGTGTGTGAGTGTGTGTGTGTGTTTGTGTGTGTGTTTGTGTGTGCATGTGAGTGTGAGTGTGTTTGTATGAGCGTGTGCATGAATTAGACGGTGTGTGCATATGCGGGTACGTGCGTTTGGGGGGTGTATGCGTATGCGTGCATATTTGTGTTTGCAAGAACAGCCGAGTATAAGACGCACTTGGTAGAGCTGAAAACATTTTGAACCGTGTACAGATACTACATACAGTGTGCAAGCACAGGCTGAACCTGGTGTTCAAGATTGCAGGGAACGAAGCAGAACCGTGCACTGACCTGACGCAATGGCTGCACTGTGCGAGTTCTGCAGAACGTCTTGGTTAGGAGATGTGGGAGGTGCTGTGTTGGCAGCAATAGTCGCGTTCCCTCCCTGCCCTGCCTGTGTGTGTTATTGTAAGTGCAAGTGTTAGTGCACAAGTGTGTGGATTCTGGATATGATGGTCTGTGCCAGGCATGCGAGAGCTGCCCATAACGCGCTAACAAATGTAACAGCTACCATTCACTCTCACTGCACATGCAATGTTCACCCGCTTTGGGCATGCAAACGCTCACAACCAATGGACATGCAAGTGTTCGCATTTTACGGGCACTTAAAAAGCCACACTCAATGGGCATGCAAATGTTCACGCTTACTGGTACAAGGCTGCGTGCGTTCTGTCGCCGGCGAGGGGCAGGAGGGGCATCAGAGGGCACAAGGGCGGGAGGAGAGGGGGTTGTTGATGCAAGTCCGTTCGGTTCCCCTAAGGAGCATCAGTTGCACATTAGAGCGCATTGATGTATAAGCATGCACGGGATTGAGGGTGTGTACGCGTGCACATCCCCAGTAAAAGCTGTGTGTTTGGGATAAGAAAGGTAATGTTTAGCAAGGTGCAATAAGCTGTGCAGGAGATGCAGTATCTGCAACTTGAAGCACGCGAACTGCTTTGCCCACAAACTAAAAGCAATAAGCATGCAGGCAACCTTGCTGCTCCATCTTTATTTTTGCTATAGTCAAGTAAGCGAGTGGTGAAGCAAATTATACAAAAAAGATCCAGTCAGAGCTTTGAAATTGCATAACACAGGAGTGCGACAAGTAAAGATGCAAGCTCCTAAGCAACATTGTGCCTGCACAAAAGCACGGTCAATGCGATCGACTCACAGGCACGGTTGGTGCTGCTCTTCCGGCCACTGGATGTGCGAGGTGCGCCCTGATCAGCCTGCACCAAAGTGCGTGTCAGTATATATGTGTGTGAGTGTTTGTGTAAGTTTGTTTTTGAATTGTGTGTAGGTGTAATTGTGTGTGTGTGTTTACGTGCGTACACATGCGCGCAAGCATGCGCACGTGTGTGTACATGTGCAATGCGAGCACAGAATAGATGCCTTCATACTAATGTCCACGCTCTGATCAGATAGCTTTGATCGCACATTATTGTTAGAGTCTCTAGCTTAGAATTGCCTGGACGGGTGTGCATCAGGTGTCACAGTGATCTGCCCTGCACAGCTCAAGCAAACCAATAACACAGCACCAGAGAGTTTATTTCAGCATAGATTAGCAACAGGTGGGGATTCCACTCCCCCAACTAAAGTGAAACAGAGAAGTGGAGGACATGATGATTTTTCTAACAAAAGCTGGTGCTGGAGGCATACCAGGGCAGAGGAAGTACGACTCCGCCATCTGCTTGCCATGCTCCCCATCAATTTTTGCTGGTCCTGAGCAGCAGTGGTGCTGTCGCTAGCAGAAGCCAGCTGCTGCCCAAGGTTCGTGAGGTGGATGCCAAACTGTACAGCAAAACACACAAAAGATCGCGTTGTCTGGAACTGATATAGCTTTTCCGGCTTGGGAGTGCATAGCGTATCTCATTCAAAGACTTGAAAAGCAGTCAGATCACAGCTGCAAAATAAACATGAGTAGGGATCGGCACAAGGTCATTTCAATAAATGAAATTCCATTATACCGCCTAAAGGATCAGCTCGGTCTTTTTGAGGCATTTCTGCTGCCAAAATTAGACAGATGTTTTTACCATTACACCAATTCCCATAGCCACCAGATTTGGGCCAGAGGGCTATATGTTTTTTAGGTGACCTGTGAAATCACACACTGGCAGGCTGCACATTTCTCAGCTGCCCATCCTTCAGAAGCAGGTCAACAAAGCAACTGAGCAGCACGATTCAAACAGGCATGCAACTATGATACCTTTGGCAAGACCAATTTTAAGAATGGACGACTTCCACAATTTTAGGAGAGTTGGGGCCCTTGCCAGAAGTATAAATGACTGGGATATCTGACCGAATTATATTTCCAGCATCCCACCTTGGGTACTCGCCTAAATATGGTAAGATCTATTCACCATACGATTGTATCAAAATCATCATCCTGTGGGGGTGCAGTTGGAATCATACCGGTCAGGATGAACCCCTTACGCCAGTACAAGGGTATACAAAGGTATTATATAAATACCGGTCTATGAATTTCCATATACCAGTATACGCCGCTCCCTACGTATAACCTATTGGGTTCTAGGATGCCACTGCTTTGAGTATTGATGGTCCAAATTTTGAGGTACAACAGCCTGGAATGGCTAATAAGATCAGGTGTGTGAGCAGCAGGGGTCGCAGAGTGCAAGGCACAATAGTCTAGGATGGCTAGAAAGATCTGCAGTGTAAAGCAGCAGGGGATACTGAGAGAAAATGCTGGAGGGGGGAAACAGGAGATTAGGCTGTGCTCTGCTGTATCCTTAAAGAACCTTTCTACACGAGCGGCAGGAACAGCTGAGAGGCACGTACAGGGGCTGAGATGGGCTCTGCCAGGGTGAGACAACAGCACAAAAGCACAGGCCACCCGACCAAAACAAAAACCGCACTCACCTGGGTGTTGCTTTCCCCTAGGGCGTTGGTTAGATGGATTGGCAGGCTTTCAATGGTTAATGACCCGGCATACCTGATGATGGGCACAAGGAGGATGGCACAAGGAGTATGGCACAAGGAAGATGGGCACAAGGAGGAACAACCAGAAATCCCTTGTCACCGTTCTGCAAGTAAAGCGGCCTTGCTACGAAGCGGCACCTTGTGTGTTGCATTGCAACTGCAATTCACGTCCACTATAACTGTGTCTGCATCCTTTTGTAAGTCCATTCCAGGCGCTAGAACGGGCTGAGCAACGCAGCTGCAGACGCGTAAAAATTCCAGGCTAGAGACAACCACGTTTGCATACTAATACTTGTGAAACAACTGACCAGCCTCCTCAGGCTCACACACAGTAAACGGCACTCACCCTTTGCGCATCTTCTTCAGCACAGACATCCAGGCCATGTAGGCACCTGTGAAGATAGGGTGCCATCAGGAGGGTGTGTGGCACTGGTGTCAACACACACACACACACACATACACACAAGTGCATAGGACAGGGCCCTGCTCTTGGACGCGTGCACTGCATGCACTACCATGCCATGCACTACCATGCAATTTCGCGCCAGGGACTAACATGCACTACCATACCATGCATTACCAGCCCCCCTCCACCTTCCCTCCCTGCGTTACCAATGCTTAACCACTCTGCAATGCTAGGGTCGGCCGGAAACCATATGTACAAAGGAGTGTATGCACTGAAATCCCGAGGTATATATTCCATGCTTACGTCATGTGTCATATACAACGCACCTACCATTCCTTAAGACAGGCATACTTACGAAGGTAGAGGTACAGACGTCTTTTTGCCCGCCCTACACGAACACGCCAATGCTGCTCCCGTAGCTCTGCCTCTGCCTCTGCTGCACGCTTGGCCTCTATCGCTGCTGCTGCTTTGCTCTTATTGCTCTGTGTACGCGTGTGTGTATGTGTGTATGTGTGTGTATGTGTGAGTGTCAGCCGTGTTTGTACATGCACTTGTGCAAATGTTGTGAGCGTAAATTCTTGTATGTGTGTGTGCATGTGTGTTTATGTATGTGTGTGTTTGTCAACCCCGCCTCGTTGCACCATTTACACCCCCACTTCCGACAGGCGCTCCTTCTTACCTTCACTGGCGTGCCCAGGCTCTTTGCGGTCATAGGCCGTGAGTCCCCTGATGGGGGGCCACTAGCAGATGGTCTGGTGTGTGAGGCACTGTTCAAGTGCCGGTTCCTCATGGGTGTGGTACCGGGCCTTGAAACACCCTGCACGAGCAGGATGAAAAAGAGAGACAGGCCAATTTTATAACAAAAGAGGCAAGAGGGTAGGTAGTAGGGCAGGTATAGGACGGAGGGAGCATATAGCGTATAGCATATGCAAAGGGGTGGGTATGTTGCACAATGAGGGTGAGTATATAAGGAAGGATGTATGAACTGGGGGGCCAACAAATAGACGGATGTCCTGTACAATGAGGGTGAGTCTCTATAGGCGCATTAATATGACAAGAAGTCATAATGTTTGCTTATGAGGATGATGGTGACATTTTATGACTAAGTAAGAGGGTGAAGCGAGGGTGCATATTGTACGATGAAATGGGCTTCTAATAACAAGGCTGTGACTGGTGGGAAAAGCGTAGAGCAAAGTAAGATTAAATTTCCGCATTGCATTTTGATTGGTTTGAATTACTGTAGCTTTTCTAAGAACACCTGCACATATATCGTTATTGCCCTGCAGGGTGACTGTGGTAAGCTTTAATATATAGTTTTTTGACCCTGCAGGGTTGTGCGGGATTGGTGTATATTAAAGTTTGGGTCGCAAGTCTCTTGTGTGTGTGCATGACAGGCCACCCGGCCTCCTCCCCGCCCCCCCCCTGCCCCCCTCCCCGCCCCAGCATCATCCCCAGCAGCAGCAGCAGAACTGATTGCTTCAAAGAGGATTTTTCAGCGGGACGCACGCAGCCTTTTCCACAGCAACAACTGAGCACAGCAACAACTGAGCAGAAAGCAGCACTTCAGCAGCAAAAGAAGCAGCAGCTGGCAACCGACCAAGCCAAGCTACTGCAAGCAAAAGTGGAACAGGCTGAGCAACAGGCGCAGGAAGCGGCGATGTAAGGCCTCCTGGCAGGCTAAAGAAAAACCATGGAGGACCAAGCTCAATGCTTGCGCACGCAGAGCAGATTAGAGCAGCCCAGTAGCTAACATATGAGCAGGTGGGGCAGCTGGAGCGGCAAACAAGGTCACGCACCAAGGCTGCCTGCACCCAAGCCGCACCATCAGCACGCACAAGCACAAGCACAAGCAAGGCACCCAGCAGCAGCAGCAGCAGCAGCAGCAGCAGTGAGTAGAGCGAGGAGAGCGCCAGCAGCAGACAGTGGTTAGATGAAGCAGAAGCAGATTTGGGGGGGGGAAGGGCAGCAGAGGTTCAGGGCAGAAGAACAAAGAGCGTCAAGCTAACTACATACAAACAGTACGATGACTTTCCTTTTCCCTTTTGTAGTGTTCTTTTGCATTCAGAGCTATTGGTGCTGAACAGGGCTAAAAGCTTCGCGGGATGACAGCGGCAAGGGGAAAAACCATTTTTTTGGGGGTGCGGGAAAGTGCGAGATTTAACAAAATATTTCTGGAAGTTGGGGTGTGGGATGAGAACAGAAAGGTTAGGTCCACAAATTTGATGGCTATGTGACAAAGAGCAGCTGCAGCTTCGGCTGGCTTGAGCCAAGGTGTACTTGGTTGAAATTGCCAAAGCAAACACTCAAAATAAGGAGCTTATATTGAAATGGGAAACAGACTGCTTGTCTTGTGTGCTCTACGGCTTTGGACTCCTTCCTTCTCACACGCTGCTTGATTTTTGCGCAGGACTCGAATCTTGCATACGTGCGCACCAATTTTATGTTGCAATGGAGCCCTGGTCCTCCTCCCCTTGCAACGCGTCTGCATCTAGGTGCTGAATCCTCCCGCCAGCGTTACACAATGCGGTTCTGCGGCAAGCAAGCCACACCTACAAGCTCGCTACCGGCTTAATTTCAAGCAGTGCGTTCTCAGAAACGTCCTCAAACTTGCCTGTAAGCTGGCTACTGATGCTGTTGCACCCATGGACTTGGACATTGGAAGATCGCTAGCCAGCCCACCCCTGCCGTTTGTGCTTGAGGCAGCCAGTTGCACGGATTTGGGAGGCTTGCCGCTCTTGTTGGCGGGGGCGTGGCGAGCCAGCTTGTTGGTGGTGGTAGGGGCGGAAGATCCGAAAGCCAAGCTAGTCGCTTCAACCTTTTGGGGGCCGCCCATCATAGCCATGGACGTCTCCTGTGGGATAGATGTTGTGAGAGGCAAACGTTAGATGAATAGGGTTAGGTTATGAGGGCGGTGAGACCGAGTTTCACTACCAGTATTGTATAATGGTGTAAAGGCGACACTTGTTGTGTTATCTTGTGAACCTGACTTAAAAAAGACACTTTTTCCTAAAACTACCCTCTCTGCAGGGAAACGCTCATGTACAGCCATAGCGCGCAATAGATTGAGAAAGACCAGTGCTTTAAGGGAACCAGGCCCATATCACACCCGATGGACCATGCAAGGCATCTCCCAACACAAGCAAACGTTGGCAGATCAATTGGAACACTCACACAATTGGGCGTGTACCTTATCTGTCGGATTGTTCAGATTTAGCGCATCCTCCATTTTATTGGCCTGTGCCAGCACAGCCTTCCCCAGCCTGTGAGCGTACGCGTGTGTTGTGCTTAATCAGCTGTGGTCATGGTCAGTGATGACAGGTTCTTCCTGTTTCAATACTTAAATACGTGTCCAGGAGATCTGTAGAGCTGTGCAATGGTGTCTATGCAAGATGTTGCCATGTATTTTTGTCAAACTCAAACAAAAACGAGGAGGCTTGGCATTCAAAGTTAATCCTATGCAAGATCTTATTGTTGCTCGTAACGCACAAATCGCTGTGTCAGAATCAAGGTATGCAATTAGTATATATTATCACGACCATGCATATGAACATCTGTGATCAGTTTTGAATTTTAGGCACACAAGCCAGGCCTTACCATTCGGCCTTGACATCCAACTCCTCTTTTCGCCCCACTGCTGGTCTGTAGTAACCTGCATATGGTGCATGTGCTTCTCAACATGTTCAAAGCAAGCTTTCATTTCCAGTTTCACATGATCACGTTGCAAGCATAAGTTCTAGAATTCACAAAACATAAGGCAATGCGTTTAACGTGAGCATATTGAAAAAGCCTCTGTTTGTGCACGCGCTTGTCAAAATAACTTTACATAGCATGTCAGTTGTGTGTGCATGTAGGTTGTCTGAGACTGCATGTGTGTGTGCGTTAAGTGTGTACACGCGTAATTGAATACGCGCAGGCTTACACTTGTGTATTTGTGCGTGCCTGCCTGCATGTGCATGGGTGCGTGTGTTGACTAATGACAAGCGAGGCGGTTAAGCAACATCCAAACCTCGTCTTGGATTCTTCAGGCTTTCTCTCACAGGAATGGAATGACTAAAAAACGTGGCTAATTTCCTCACCTCCAAGTGCGTCCAGGCTGAGTCCGCCGCCAGGCTGACTTCTATCTCCAGAATTAGAGGGATGGACATGGAGCTGACTGAAGTCATTCCCCATAGTCCTGTGTGTGTGCTTGCGTGTATGCGTGCGTGTATTGGTTTGTGTGTGTATGTGTGTGTGTACGTGTGTACGTATGTGTGTGTGCATGTGTGTACGTATGTGTGTGTGCATGTGTGTACGTTTATGTGTGTGCATGTGTGCAAATATGGTGTGCATACACGAGAGTATGTGTGTGTGTGTGTTTGTGTGTGTATGTGCGTGTAAGCGTGTGTGAGTGTATGCGTGCGTGTATGTGTCAACTTACCAGCCCTTGACTTAGTCCAGGAGAGCGATGCCAAGTCCTCTACTTCATATTCAAAATCGTGTTTGAACTCACAATAACGAGATAGATACGAATATATTTTGCTTGGCTTTTTAGCCGCGGTCCGTTGACAAATTTACAGCATTTTAATTCACTACCAAAAAAGCAAATATGGTTCACTTAGGACTGGAGGCAGTGCTTGCAGGCACACCCGCCACGATATGCAAGACCAAGGTTTGTTGCCGTCTCCCCATAATTTAACCGGCTTTCCTCTTGCCCTCGAGAAGAAGGAGGCAAAAGAAAACCCAATCCATACCTTTCACTAATGGCGTTTCGAGAGCGTTTGTTTGAGGGATGGGGGCGTCGGCTCTTGGATCGGTGATTGATACCGGACGGAATGCGCCTGCGCATTCGTGTCTGGGAGCGGCTGCGCTCCTCCCCTCTCACCCCTCGCTACTGCTTGCCTGCTCGTAGGTGGTGTGCACCCTGGGTCCCAAGTCCAACACTGTACCGGTGAGTGTGGGGAGCAACAGGAGCAGAGAGACAGTGTGTTACTTGACAGGCCTCACGCACTCACTCACTCAAATGCATCCTTCTTGCTCATCAAAATGAGCTCACCCTGCACTCACAACATCTCAACAGGTGCTAGAGGAGCTGCTGCGAGCAGGCATGTCCGTGGCACGCTTCAACTTCAGTCACGGTTCACACGAGTACCACCAGGTGGGTATTCCAATGCGAGGTTGCGTGTGCACCCTGCAGTCAGTAATTCCGTGCCTGCTCTCCCACACACACTGCCGTGCTCACACTCCTTCCCATACTGTACTCACACAAAACAGGCTACCCTAGATGCTTTGCGGGAGGCAATGCAGAACACCAAAATCATGTGCGCGACCATGCTGGACACTAAGGTGAGGTGTAATTACACAGTTCCGTACAAACGTGTGGCATGCCATGTTGCGAAAGCAACTTCCTCGCACCCACACAAAAAACACAAACAATTACACACACGCACGCACAAACATACACACACTCTTACACACACAGGCACACACACACTCGCATGCACACACACACACACTCACACACACACACACACACACACACACACACACACACGCAGAGACACACACACACACACGCAAACATACAACACGCAATACACGCACAGAAACGCTGTTTTTTCAGGATTTTAGAAAGCCTAAATTTTATCTCACCCCCTAATCCTGCAATATGAGAGATCTGTTTCTTATTTCGATATTCTCTCTTAGTCAGTTGCATAGCCCAGCAAATCATCAGTGGTTGGCGTGTTGGGCCCATGACTTTTGTGGGCTTGTACACCGTGCTTACAACAAAGAATAACACAAACTCGTCATGACCAACCCTAAGACGAGGATACAATGCGTGGAATTTCAAGTGGTACTGATTGGAGAAATGGGCACCATCTACAAAGAACACGCCGACGAACCTCTCTCAGATCTTGGACTGGATTTTTACAAGGCAAAAACACTGAAAACTAAGCTCAGTGAGCACTCTGTCAATAAGCCTCTTCACTAACCCCAAAAAGACACGCTGCATAATGATATTGATTGCAGCCAAGTTGTGGGTATGGATGCTTCTGTATGCAACCCACCGATCCTCAATATCCGGCTTGTGCCTTAATTTTGGCAGTGAGGAGTTTTTAGGTGCAGGCCCCTGAGCGCTCCTTCCCTTAATCGTGCTGGGTGTGATAGCGCTACCAGCGTAGTCTTTTTTTACATTGTGCTGCCTGTCTTGGGCAAAGCCACTCTGCCAGCCTGAGCATGCAGCCCTGTGTTTGTGAGCATGGCGCCTGTGTAGCCGTGCGCACTGACTTAGGATGTATACTCAGGCTGAGCCAAGCAGCTTAGACTTACGTACAAGCCTGCAAACAGACTTGTTTGCAGGGGCGCTTTGAATGGCTCAAACATTTGATTGTGTGTTCAGGGCTTCAAAATAGCATTACGCCAACACACTCGCTCATTTGCGCGAGTGCTTTGCACGGTTGACTCTACTGTGGAAATCCCTAGGAACAAATTGTTTAACCACCTTCCTTCCTCTGCTCACCTGCCTCCTGTACTCTTTTAAAGCAGCTGTTGCATTTTAGAGTACATGTGCTTGTCTGTATACTTGTTTGTTGTGGAATGCGGTGGCTGTAGTTCGGGCGGGGAGCTGACTGTGAGGAGGAATGTTTTGTCTTACAGTTTATTTTCCACGGACAACATACCTTTTCACATTCAGCTCCCTGCCTACTGCCTCCCACTGGCTCACATGTTGCCTGCACTCTGTTTATGTGCCTGAAGGTGCACGAGAGGTTGTCGCCTGCCCTTCAATTTCAGCTTGCTTGCTCAGCAACAAAATTAATCTTTCCCGTGCCCAAGTTTTGCATAAACACAACAGAGCAGATTCCGCTGCCATAATGTACAATCACGCCAAGCTCTTGGTATCACTGCAGGATGCAGTACGTGAACAAAGCTGCCAGAAGCATTTCCGGAGCTTCTGTGTTTTGCGAACGTGCCTTACCCCGTGGGTTAGAAATTAGTTGATTTGGTTTTGCTTGCTTTTTTGCTCTATTTTGGTTAATTGAATGTTTAAATATATTGGGAAATTTCCGAATTTATGTGAGGGCCACCAAAGGCCCTCGGAGGGTGACAGGACCGTTTTGCACAGGGGCTCGAGCGACGTCCTCAAACCATGGTTTCATCTTCATTTTTTTATTGTGTTTCTTATCATGCTGTCGGTCCATTTGGTATAATGACACTTTTAAAAGACTGATACAAACAAATGCACACAACACACAAACAAATACGCACACACAAATTGCAAGTATTGACACGGTGACGTCCCACAATACACATGCAGGGGCCTGAGATCAGAACCGGCACATTAAAGGACGGCAAGCCCATTCAATTGACCACTGGCCAGGTGCGTGTTTTCGCAGTCCGCGCAACATGCACAACCACGGCAACCAATAGTTGGCACTGATTAAAAAGGATTCGCTACTTGGAATCATTATGGTATGGTGTAGGCACTGGGGGGTTCAGCTGACGCATCATCCAGCTTAATTATGTGCTGGACATTCATCCATTGCAGGAGATCACTATCACCACCGACTACACAGTCCATGGAGACACTTCCCTTATAGCCATGAGGTAATGTGTAGCTATTTTGCTCTCGCATGCAGTTATCAGATGATGTATCATGGAGTACCCACAGGTTTCATTTTAATTGCTTATAGGTGCCCTTGTGCTGTTCATGTTGCATTGCATTGCATGTATGTGTGCACACATACACATAAATCACACGCATACCCAAACCCAATGCACACATATATACACACATATCACACGCATATACACACCCAGCGCACACGCACATGCACAGAATACATACATACATACATGCACACACATACACACACATACACACGCGTGCTCAAACCCAATGCACACATACACTCACATCACACACCCAGCACACACCCAGCACACACGCTTATACGTACATAATACCCTTGCACAACTGCAGCTACAAGGACCTTGCTATCCACGTCAAGCCCGGCTCCCAAATCTTGTGTGCGGACGGCTCCATTGTCATGGAGTGCATCTCCACCGACCCTGCCGCAGGCACTGTCCGTGCACGTTGCCTGAATACCGCAACCCTAGGGTGAGTGCGCACTTTCATAGTTCCACAGTGTCTTACAGTTGTGCCTCTCCACGCTGCTAAAGTTTAAGAATGTGCAGTCTCTTGCGTGTCTTGTGTGTGTATGTGGTGCTTTTTTGTAATACTCCCACCACCTAATTTGCAAAAACGTGCTACCTGACCTTCCTGTGCTTGTGAAGAATGGTGGCCAGTTTCTCCACCTAATAAGAAAGGCATTACGCATGCTTGCCTACCTCAACAGCTACATGCACGTACACGCACACAGACACATACACACACTCGCGCACACAAACACACATATACACACATGCAAAATGCGTGCCCACCACAAATTTGCAGTATCGACCAGAACCAACTGTATTTGCTGTGCATGAATTGTTTGCACCGGGGCTTCTCTGCCAAGCATCACGTGCATGCACCGCATACCAATCCATGGCTCCGGCCGCGCCCTATGTCAGTCTGCAATGTAATTCTGTCTTCTAAAATTTCATTCAGGGAACGCAAAAACGTCAATCTGCCTGGCGTGGTTGTGAATCTGCCCACCCTGACCAGCAAGGACATTGACGACATTGTGAACTGGTGCATCCCCAACGACATCGACTTTATTGCTGCGTCGTTTGTACGCAAGGGCTCAGACATTGACAATGTCCGCAAGGTGTGTGTGTATGTCTGTAAATATGTGCATGTGTGCGTATATGTGCGTGCTAATGTGCTATGTAAATGTGTGCGTGCTAATGTGCTGTGTGTGTGTTTGCGTGTGTGCGTGCTATGTGTGTGCAAGAGAGTGTGCTTGTGCGCATGTGTATGTGTATACGCACGCACATGTGTGCACATGCGTGTACGTGAGGGTGTGTGCATGACTTGGTCTCTTCCAGCAAACATGGATAAATTGACCGTAATAGGGGACCTATGTGCAAAACATTGCAGTTCCAAAGCAATGGATAAGTTTGGACGTTAATTCAAAAGTTCATCTTCTTTACGAGAGGGCTTGGTTGCATCCTGCACTGCGTCGTATGCGCTTACTTGGCATGCCTGGTCCTGGTTACTGGCTGCGCAGATTCTGGGAGAGAAGGGCAAGCACGTCAAGATCATCAGTAAGGTGGAGAACCAGGAGGGCATCCATAACTTTGACGAAATCCTAGCAGCCACCGACTCAGTCATGGTGAGTGGGTTGGAAGGAAAGGGAAAGGGGAGAGGGCAAAAGAAACAGGTGCAGGAACAGTGTTGGTACGGACGGTGAAAGGAGTACAATATGCTTTAAGCTTAGAACTGTAGCTCCGTGATGTGCACCTACTTTTGACTGACTTAAGCTGTAGGTTGGTTGCCTGTGATCGTTTGTCGTACGTAGTCTGCTGTCTGTTTGTGATCTGTGATATGCACGACAAAGCGGGTTTCTGTCGGCATGCTAGCTGATATGTTCACATCAGTGCTAGCTGGCGTTTCACTGTCGTGTTCACAGCATGCTAGCTGACGTGTTCACAACGTCTGTCCTGCCCTGCTTATCCACGCTTTTATGCATGAGAGACTCCTCTAAAAGGTGGAACAATATCAGGCATGATGGCATTGCGGCTGCGCAGGTTGCCCGAGGAGATCTGGGCATGGAGATCCCCACAGAGAAGATCTTCCTGGCCCAGAAGATGATGATCCAGAAATGCAACTACCAGGGCAAGCCAGTCATCACGGCGACCCAGATGCTTGAGTCCATGATCAAGGTGCGAGAGCAGGGGTGGCCAGGATTGGGACTGTTCTGACTGATATTTTAGTTAAGGTAAATGCACGTATATCAGGCCTGTGCACTACGCCGTAAAGTTGGATTTTGGACCGTAATTACCCGTACAGTATGGTCCAAATTACAGTCGGCGAGGCCTGTGCAACGGTCGGCCAAAATTACGCTGTCAGATTGTACAAGACGGTGCCACCGTACAGTACAATTTGACCGTAATTTAGCCGTTTGGCTCCAACTTTAATTTTCTTTTTGCACAATTGTTTATGAATAAAAACCAAACTATCAACCAGGAATCAAGTACAGTGTCTGACTTTGAGTTTCCATGCAAGCCACTGCTGGGCCCTTTCCCCGAGCTGATGCAGCCCCAATCCGGCCTCAAGGACTGTTCAGGGAAGCATTGTGTGGCGTCAGCACATAAGAGGGGCATGCTGGAGGTGTAAATGGGAGGTTTTGGGGTGAAGAGGCCTTTCTGAGGCCATTTTTGCACTGGCAGTGCCAGCTTGGCACCGTACCGTACACCGTACAGTAAAGTACCGTAATTACGGTAAATTATGGTCCTCCAAAATCGTGATTACGCCGTAATATACAAATTTACGGTACGTACAGTAAAAAGCGTATCGTACACCATACAGTGCACAGGCCTGACGCACACCCCAACTCAGCCTGCCAGGGGCTGGCTTCTGGGTGGTTCACTAGAAGGGGTGTGAGACCCTGATCAAACTTTATTATTGACCCCCATTGTTGCATCCAGTAAGTGTGATTAGTCGCAGTTAGAGCCAGCAAGCTGGCAACAGCAATGATTTGTGACGTAAGGCGTATCGTGAAATGCGTGTTGTGACTCTTATGCGCTCTGCAACATCCTCATCTCGCGCTTTTCATTGCCCTGTAAAAAATATATTTTGCACCTTCCCTGCTCTCGTAGTGAAGCTGTCCATGCCCGTCCCGCATGCGCCCTGCAGTGCTCTCTTGTCTTTGTACCCAGATGATGTATGAATAAATGCAGTCGCTCCGTCTGCAGTGCCATGATCAACACAAATGTGTTATGCTTCAATTTAGGTTTGGTATCTCACTCGTTCCAGCATGGGTATCCTGCTGCCACTATCCTGCTAGGTTGCGAGATGTGATACAGCATCATAAAATAGCCACGTTATGAGGGCGTGATTGGGTGCAAGGTTTTGAAGCGGTGGGCTTAGTCCTATGCCTGGGGATCATCAGTGGAAGTCTTAACATTTTGCCAAGAAACACTTAATGGTGGCACTTGGATTATAAGGATGACCTCTCACTCCAGCTTCTGTTTTTCTTATGTGCATGATGATTGACGGTCTGCCGTCTCTCATGAGTCTGTTATTGAAGTGTGCCATGGCGGAACTTCAGGCCTACATCTTTCCCACTGCAGCCGCTGGTTGCCTCCACTCCCTCAATGTCAGCATCCACAGACGTTGCGCTGCTGCATATGGAGCTGCTGCATATGCACCAGCTCCATATGCAGCAGCTCCATAGTTTTTTTCGTGCACTGAGCCAACACATCCCTTGATGTTTAATCAATCACAGCTACCTATCTGCTCCTTGTCCACAATGCTTGAGTCTCACAATATTCCTGTCCACATTGCCTGAACCTCAAAAGTGTCTGTCTTGTTGAACTGTGCCATTGCAGAACCCTAGGCCGACCCGTGCTGAGGCCACTGACGTTGCCAATGCAGGTAAGCACGCTGCGCTGTGTTTGATGGGGTGCAGGGCTGGAACCTGTTCAATATGTTGGGACAAGGGATCTGGGTCTGTTCACTGTGCAGGAGATGCTGGAGGGGGAAAGTTACCTCATATTTAGGAAATTTGAAAGAAAACAAGGGACAGAACGTGGCAGGGTTAGCCGCTACTGCCCGTCTGCTTATAACGCGTTGCCCTTTGCTTTCAGGTCGGAGCTGACACACGCACAAGGAGACAAATGCGCAGACACTTACCCACACACTTGCTCATACACACTTGCACTCACACACTTAAGCGCGTACACACACATACACACATACACGTCGTTGCAGTGCTGGACGGCACCGACTGTGTCATGCTTTCGGGTGAGACAGCAGCAGGGTCGTTCCCAGTGGAGGCTGTCAAGGTACGCACTGACACAGACACCAAACCTCCGTGTCCTACCACTTTTGTCAGGACCATTGGATGTGCCCATTGGATGTGCAGATGTGTGTGAATTAAACTGCGATGAAAATGCATTGGCTTTGTTGTCGTTGCCCTTGCTGCTCTTACTTCCACAAACGAGACAGCAAACGCTAAGTTGTCAATCAGTAGATGATTTCTGTGACTGAGTACGCAGATTTCTATGCCTCGTTGCAGGTCATGACCAAGATTTGCCGAGAGGGTGAGGCCTCCTTGGACTACTATGCCATGTTCAAGGTGAGAGAGAGAGGGCATAACATGCTATGCTATGCAACGCGCGGAATCTTTGTGAGCAAGGACCTTGTGAGCTGTTTTTCTGGATGCATCCACTTCTTGAAACTGTAAAGGCGCAGTTCTAGATTGACAGGCAAAAGATTTGGCTTTGCTCAGGGCAATGTCAACTCATTCATGCGCCTCTGCTTTTCGTGGTTTGAAGCAAGCATTCTATGGCGCCTCGTGCTTTTCTGTCAGATTGAATGGGTTTCTGATCTTTTTTTGCCGTAAATGCTTATAAAGCACGGGTTCATTTGAACCTTGATGATGATTACATTGAGGAAGCTAGCAGCGTGGTATGGGTGAAAGCATGCCCCAGGATATGAGAAGGCTTCCTCAAGGTGGAGCAGGTGCATGTGCAAGTAGCACATTTACTCCTTCACCTTCTCATTCTCTCGTCTTCAACCTGCAAAACTTGTTTTAGTTTTTTCACAAATGCCTCCCTTATTTGATACGCGGGGCATGGAGGCACTGCCTCACCTTACATTCCTTACTGGTGATGCGTGCCAAACGCAGAACATCCTCAAGCAAGCACCCATGCCCATGAGCCCCCTGGAGTCCTTGGCGTCCTCAGCTGTGCGCACGGCCCACAAGGTAGGAACCAGTGCTTGTCCGACCAATAAGAGCCTTTCCGTGTCTGACTGGAGAAGCTTCCCCTGTACGAGTCCGGTGTGCGAAAGTGTGATGGCCTCCTCAGCTGTGCACGTCCCCAGAGCTAGGCACTTGAGTAGCTTGCCTGCTTACCTGAGGGTGACGCTTTGCTGTTCAAGTGCAGTGCTGTGGTGCTCCTAAAACCAAGGTCGCCTGCTGCTCCATACACGACACATGTAGGGTTGGCCAGAACCGTGTATACACATCGTATATGACCGTATGTATGGTGATTTCCCTGTCAAAAACACCGTATAAACACCGTATATACTTATAAATGTATGGTTCTGGCCAACCCTAGACACATGTCATGAGTACAGAAACCCTGCTGACACCTGCCCTCCACAACCCAATGCATGTTCCTCCAAATCTGTGAGCGTAGTACTGATCAGGGACAAGCCTGCTGCTTTTGGAATACGATCAGGGGGGTTATGGTTTAAAAAGCCGCCACCTTGCATGCAAATGCTGATTACGACTGTCTTATTCAGGTGCACGCATCCCTGATCGTGGTGCTGACCAGAGGAGGCTCCACCGCACGTTTGGTGGCCAAGTACCGCCCGTTGGTAAGAAAAAAGGCTGTGTGCATATGTGGACATGGTTGTGGGCGTGTGTGTGTGTGCACGTAGGTGTGTGTGTGTGCGCATGTAGGTGTGTGTGAGTGTCTACATAGGTGGTGCTGAATGCCTAACATGAGTGTGTTGCTGTTCCTGTTTACACACGGGGGGAGAGCTGGTATTTTTAGCTCTTTGGGAGCAGTATTTGTCCCAAAACCATTCCATTTATTTTCTTCAAAGTGGGTTGTAGGATGAATTATACTATCTGATAACTCAAATCATTACGAGTAAAATAAAAAGGAAAGCATTTCAAAATCACATGCTACCCTGTCCCAAGGTAACTCATGTAATTGCATTGTTAAAAGGTTGTCAACTTTTCAACACAGAGTCATGTCTGTTTTTTTTAAGTAGGGGGTGCTTAACGCCATCGAAGCCACGTTCAACCCGCACGTGCCTGTGTGCGGTGATGTGTGCGGTTGCCAATGGTGCCCGCATGAGTGAAAATGAGTTTGCATCTCCTTAATGGAGGCAAATCGCTCATAGGCAACTAAGATACAGCAAGGCAATGGTACCTGGCGTACCACCTCATGAGCCATTTGATTGCCTTTAAGCAGGAGCCTTTGTAGGCATAGCAGAGTGGGAACGGCAGGACTCGCACATGTGCCTGCATGTGCCCTCAGCTCGCCTGATTAGCGTAGGGCCTCTGTAGGCATAGCAGAGTGGGAACGGCAGGACTTGCACATGTGCCTGCATGTGCCCTCAGCTCGCCTGATTAGCGTAGGGCCTCTGTAGGCATAGCAGAGTGGGAACGGCAGGACTTGCACATGTGCCTGCATGTGCCCTCAGCTCGCCTGATTAGCGTAGGGCCTCTGTAGGCATAGCAGAGTGGGAACGGCAGGACTTGCACATGTGCCTGCATGTGCCCTCAGCTCGCCTGATTAGCGTAG
>Ga0307945_1000213_pt1 | contig 36444 bp, 44 predicted proteins | sample OrgLakmetagen228_FD_201818 | JGI IMG/M metagenome (GOLD analysis project Ga0307945, IMG submission 201818) | Saline water microbial communities from Organic Lake, Antarctica - #228 | ecosystem: Environmental > Aquatic > Non-marine Saline and Alkaline > Saline | place: Antarctica: Organic Lake...
TCTCCCACCCACCAAGACACAAGCATACCTTACAACCCCAAAACTGCCCACTCTCCTGTTGCTGATCTCCCACCCACCAAGACACAAGCATACCTTACAACCCCAAAACTGCCCACTCTCCTGTTGCTGATCTCCCACCCACCAAGACACAAGCATACCTTACACCCCAGCACTGCCCACCCCCCTGTTGCTGATCTCCCACCCACCAAAACACAAGCATACCTTACAACCCCAAAACTGCCCACCCTCCTGTTGCTGATCACCCACCTGCGTGTTGTGCACCCAGTCTGCCTGTCGGCCTCCATGCAGCTCCTGCTCCTCCTCTTGCTGCTGCTGCAGCTGCAGCTGATCTTGCTTGTGCTGCTCCAACAAGAAATCAGCTTGCTGATCCTCCCAGGTCTCCTCCTCAGCACTCTTCTCACCCTCCTCCTCAGGCTGCTCTGAAAACACACAGACTTGCCCTTGGTCTCGGTCCTGCTCCTCTTCTTCCTCCTCCTCCTGCTGCTGCTGCTGCTGCTGCTGCTGCTGCTGCTGCTGATGTTGATGTTGATGTTGATGTTGATGTTGATCAGGAGTAACATCTTGAGGCTCATTATGCTCCAGAATATGATCGGCTTGCCACGCTGTGTACTGCTCCCCCTCTTGCTGCTCTGGTTCCAGAGCTGCGTACTGCTCTTGGGCGGAGGTAGCCTCATCCTCTGACGCCTGCCCTTGCTCATCTGAGTGTGTGTGTGTGTGTGTGTAAAGCGTGTGTGCGTGTGAAGTGTGTGTGCGTGCGTGTGCAGCGTGTTTGTGTGTGTCCGTGTGTGTGTGTGTGTGTGTGAAGCGTGTGTGTAAATCTTTTGTGTGTGTGTGTGTGCGTGTGTGTGTGAAGCGTGTGTGTGAGATGTGCATGTGTGTGTAAAGTGTGTGTGTGCGTGTGTGTGTGTGAAAAGTGTGTGTGAAGCGTGTGTGTATGTGTGTGTTTATGTTTTATGTGCTTTGGACTGCGCAAGCAGCATGTAGTGAAACAAGCGCGTACCACGGCCGTGGTGCCTTTCTAATCCAGCAGCAGGTTGGCTGCTATGCAAGGAAGAGTGGACAAGATGCACTGAGGGTGCGTGGAGCTGTTGCTCTTGATGCGGACGCTCCTGTTGGGGGAACTGCTCTTCTTGCTGCTGAATCCGCTTTTCTTGCTGCTGCTGCTGCTGCTGTTGCTTCTTGCGCTGTTTCTGCTGCCGTGGCTCTTGTTGCTCATTCTTTTGTATTTGCTCTTGTCTCTGCTTGTGGCGCTGCCGTTCTTGCTGCTGCTGCTGTAGCTGCTGTTGCTGCTGCTGCTGCTGCTGCTGCTGCTGCTGCTGCTGCTGCTGCTGCTGTTGCTGCTGCTGCTGCTGGTGCTCCTGCTCTTGTTGCTGTTGATGCTGCTGCTGTTGCTGTACAAGCACAAACTCGTCTGAGATGGCCCACAGGTCCTCTGGATGACGTGGGCTGAAAGTTAAGAAGGGCCTCCAGGAAGAGAGGAGGACCTGAGTCAAGGCCACTACCTGAGAAGCGAAAGATAATGCAAAGAAGCCTGAGTCAAGGCCGTGGCCTGAAGCCTGAGTCAAGGCCGTGAAAGAAAATGCAAAGAAGTCTGAGTCAAGGCCGTGTGGCCTGAAGCCTGAATCAAGGACGTGTGGCCTGAAGCCTGAGTCAAGGTTGTGTGGCCTGAAGCCTGAGTCAAGGCCGTGTGGCCTGAAGCCTAAGTCAAGGCCGTGTGGCCAGAAGCCTGAATCAAGGCCGTGGCCTGAAGCCTGAGTTGAGGCCGTGTGGCCTGAAGCCTGAATCAGGGCCGTGTGGCCTGAAGCCTGAGTCAAGGCCGTGTGGCCTGAAGCCTGAATCAAGGCCGTGTGGCCTGAAGCCTGCGTCAAGGTTGTGTGGCCAGAAGCCTGAATCAAGGCCGTGGCCTGAAGCCTGAATCAAGGCCGTGTGGCCAGAAGCCTGAGTCAAGGTCGTGTGGCCAGAAGCCTGAGTCAAGGTTGTGTGGCCAGAAGCCTGAGTCAAGGCCGTGTGGCCTGAAGCCTGAATCAGGGCCGTGTGGCCTGAAGCCTGAATCAAGGTTGTGTGGCCAGAAGCCTGAGTCAAGGCCGTGTGGCCTGAAGCCTGAATCAAGGCCGTGGCCTGAGTCAAGGCCGCTACCTGAGAAGAGAAAAGAGGTTACAGAAAATGTTGGCCGCATTGGCACTAAATAGAGGAAGAGAGGAGAATATGGGTAAAGGCCGCTACCTAAGTAGGGAACAGAGGATGCAAAAAGCATTGGCCGTGCTGCTACTGATGAAACAAAAAGGTTCCTGTGCTGGGTGCGCATTGCCAGAGGACAACAAAAGCCCACAAGCTTTTCTTGGAGAAGTGAGACGTGAAAAGTGAAAAACAAGTGAAAAAAGGGAGGGAAAGGACGGTCAAACAGATAAAGGGCAAGTGATAAAAAAACCGGGCGGAGTCATGTTTGTGGTGAGGGAACTCTTTGGCACCCGGTACCTAGGTGGCTTTTCTCCCTTGATTAATGTGAGGAGCACTGCCTGTACAGTCCTTCCGTTTTTTTCGTTATTTGTCTGAATTGCAAAGCAAAGGTAATGACCTCATTCGTTGGTTCTTTTTCCTCTTATAGTGGGCAAGGCCCAAGGATGTATGTCAATGCCTATTACTCGGTTCCAAAGTAAGTGAGAGAAGTTGCACAGCTTCCTTTTACCAAGCCTCAAAGTAAGCGCGGCAACAAGTCACACAGCTTCCTTTTACTAAGCCTCAAATAAAGCGCGGCAAGAAGTTACACAGCTTCCTTTTACTCGGTCTCAGAGTGAGACAAAAAAGCCATACAGCTTCCTTCTACCCGGCCTCAAAGTAAGCGAGGCAACAAGTCACACAACTTCCTTAAACTTGATTTCAAAGTGAGACAAAAAATCACACAGCTTCCTTTTACTAAGCTTAAAATAAGCGCGGCAAGAAGTCACACAGCTTCCTTTTACTCGGTTTCAGAGTGAGAAAAAAGTCATACAGCTTCCTTCTTCCCGGCCTTAAAGTAAGTGAGGCAACAAGTCACACAACTTCCTTAAACTCGATTTCAAAGTGAGACAAAGAATCACACAGCTTCCTTTTACTGAGCTTAAAATAAGCGCGGCAAGAAGTCACACAGCTTCCTTTTACTCGGTCTCAGAGTGAGACAAGAAAGTCATACAGCTTCCTTCTACTCGACCTCAAAGTAAGCGAGACAAAAAATCACACAGCTTCCTTTTATTACGCTTAAAATAAGCGCGGCAAGAAGTCACACGGCTTCCTTTTACTCGGTTTCAGAGTGAGACAAATAAGTCACACAGCTTCCTTTTACTTGGCTTCAAAGAAAGCAAGGCAAGTGGTCACACAGCCTCCTTTCACTCGGCCTCAAAGTAAGCGCGAAAGGAAGGCACACACTCTAGCAGAGAAGCCTGAATCTATATTGATACATGTGCTCTGTCCTTTGAAACCTGCAGCCCACATCCACCGACGGGCACTTGCACACACACAGTTACATATGCAAACAGCCTCACACACACACACACACCTTTGGGCTGCTGTGCTGCAGCAGCGTCCTGCGCATGAAACGCCACGCAGGCTCTGTCTGGCCTGGGTGTGTGTTGTTGGGCACGGTGGCGGCCATTAGGCTGGCACGGCTCACCGGCCAAACATGCAGGCTCCTGTATGCAGGAAGGATGCGTTTAGGTTGTGTGTGTGTGTGTGTGTGTGTGTGTGTGTGTGTGTGTGTGTTTGTATGTGCATATATATGGGTGTGGGTTTGTGTGTATGCGTGCATATGTGAAGGTTTGCGTGTAGTACGTATGTAGGTGTGTGCATGTAGTTTGTATTTTGTAGGTATGTGGGTGTGCTTGTGTGAGTGCATACGTGTGTGCTAGCCATTTTGACAATGACTCACATGTTGCTTTGTCTGCTGCGACAATTTCTGCTAACACAATAATCTGTACTGCTAATCAGAAGGTTGCAAGCAGCAGCTTCTACTCATTCTCGACCCTAGGGCATACCCCTGATCTGTCACCCCTACCTGAGCGTGTTAAGCAGTTCACACATATGGCCCGTCCCATACGCAGCATGCAGAGCCCTGCAGTAATCTGTGAGGTCAGGGTCCTCTTCTTCATCTTCACTCTCACTCCCACCCTCATCGTGGTCAGGATCTCTGCTACTGCTTTGTGGACCCTTGCCGTTGACACCTCTGGCATGCTGCGTACCAGCAGTGAGACCTGCACCGCGCACACACACGTGTCGTAACGTGAGCACACACACACACACACACACACACACACACACACACACACACACACACACACACACACACACACACACACACACACACACACGTCGTAAAGTGATGATGGTCTTTTTAGCTGCGTAACAGAGACAGCATCAAGCATGAGAGGAAGCATGGAAGGAGGAACATTGGACAACATGAACACACACATTTCTTTCGCCAGCGTACCTCTCTTGCAAAGTAAAAACACACACATTTCAGAACTCTGCAAGCCACATTTGCCTGCACACAAACGCACTCACACTCACACTCACACACACACACACTCACACACACACACACACACACACACACACACACACACACACACACACACACACGCGTGAGCATATGCAAAAAAAAATAGGTACACAACAGGCGCACCAGTCTCAGCCTCCTCCACGACCACATCCCTTTGCTCTGCTGCCGCTGAAACTGAGGGGGGACCTGACATCGGTGGCTGTAGTGCTGTCCGTGCAGCTGGCGGTGGTGGCTGTGCCCTTGACACCACCGCTGCTACCGCTGCTTCTCCTGCTGTTGCTTCTCCTGCAGTCGCTGCTACCGCTGCTTCTCCTGCTGTTGCTTCTCCTGCAGTCGCTGCTACCGCTGCTTCTCCTGCTGTTGCTTCTCCTGCAGTCGCTTCTCCTGCAGTCGCTTCTCCTGTTGCTGCTTCTCCTGTCGCTGCTTCTCTTGTTGCTGCTGCTACACACCCTTCTGCGCTACCCTGATCTCGCTGGCATGCCAGCCTAAGTCCAGCTCGACCCCCACTTGTATGTGTGCCTTGCAGATGCCCAGCCTCCACTCCGCCCTCCATCTGCACATCCCCCTCCTGGTCAACCTCGACAACGACAGCTGCAACGTCCCTCTCTTCCTGCCGGTCAATCTCTACCACACCACTCTCCTCTTGCTGGTCGATCTCAATCACAGCACCCTCGTCCTCCTGGTCTATCTCTATCACAGACTGGGAGGGCAAGCTGCCTTGCAGCTGTTGTTGCGGCAGCTGCCGCCGCAGCAGACGCCGCTGCTGTAGCTGAGCTTGCTTGCGAGACTGTGTGGGTGTGGGTGGCTGTGGGCGCACTGATGCGGGGTTGGATTCAGACAGGCCGTGTGATGTACGTGGTGCAGGGAACGTAGCATTTTCTGGCTGACCTGCTCCTGATGCTGACACATCTGATGCATTGGTCGGTTGCGTATCTGCTGCTGCTGCTGCTGCTGCTGCCGCACTTGTCGAGGAGGCGCGTGCTGCTTTTGCTGGGGCAGCTGCTCTGGTTGTTGAAGGGGATGGGCGTGTTGTACGTGCTGCTGCTGTTGCTGCTGGCGCTTGCATTAAAGCAGGCCGACTCTGCTCCTTGCGCGGTGTCCGAGTGCTGTTAGAAGGGCGTAGCCGTGCTGCTGGTGCTGGTGCTGGTGCTGGTGCTGGTGCTGGTGCACGTGCGTGTTCAGCAGACCTCCTAAGCGTTGCTGCCTGGGTGTTGTCAGCAGGCCTTGGATGTGTTGTTGCTGGCGCAGGTGCTGCAGATGCGGGCGCTGCAGATGCAGGCGCAGGCCTGAGTGAGGACCGCCTTAGCTGTGGGGAAATCGATCGTGCTGGTGGTGTTGGGCGTGATGACGATGCAGAATGGTTAGAAGTTGGAGAGTTTGGCAGCGGCCTTCGTGTGGCAAATGCTGATGCAGGCCGTGTTGTTGAGGTTCTCTTGGCGGTGCGCACTGCCTGAGGCACCGAAGGTGGTAGCAGGGACGGTGGGGGTGGTGCAAATGCAGGTGCCGGGGGTTGGAGGAGATGGCTGTGGTCTGCTTGCAGAGGTGCTCTGCGAAGGGGTGCGTTCTGTGCCAAGTCCAAGAGACTGCGGACCCTGGGCTCTTTGCACTGTCGAGCGGCAGGTGGCACGGGTGGTGAAGGTGGTGCTGCTGGCACTGCAGCTGCTGCAGGTGGCGCTGGTGGTGAAGGTGGTGCTGCTGGCACTGCAACTGCTGCAAGTGGAGACTCTGGTGCTGCTGCTGCTGCAGGTGGCGCTGGTGGTGGAGGTGGTGCTCTTGGCCGGGCTGATCTTTTGGCCAGAGTCGACTGCAACGCTGTCCCTTTGCTTGCAGACCTGCCACGACTCGTTGCAACCCCCTCCCGCCTCTGCCCAGCGTTGTCCTCCCCCCTCTGCGAGCGGGGCCTGGTCGGGACTTGGCAGGCAAGCACGCTTTGCAAGGAAGGAGGGTGTGCTGCATGGCGTGGGGCGTGGGGCGATGGTGGTGGCGAGGGGGACTGCAGAATGGAGACGGGTGCTTGTGTGTGCGGCGACATATTGGGAGGGGGGGGCGACAGTGTGGGGGGGCAGGGGAAGGAGAGCTTTTTGCGCGATGGCACTTTGGGATGAGGGGGGGCGAGTGAAGAGTGGGTGAGTTGTGGGTGGTGGTCTTGAAGGGTGGGAGGCGAAGGCGGTTGTTCCGGTGAGACCAGACTCGGAGCTTCTTTGTGGTGCATTGGCGGTGAAGCATTTAGAGCGAGGATTGATTGAGGTGGCCGTGAGGGAGGGGTGGCAGGGTTTGATGCAGCAACAACAGCGCACCCTGCGCTATTTTTCACAGATGGAGAAGAGGGGGGGGCTGCAGGCTGCAAAAAGGTCCTGTTTGTGGTGGGGGGTACTGGCTGCTGAGACGTTCCCTGTGGACGAAGAGCACGACCTTGGCTTGTGGATGTTGCCAGCTGTGGTGACGCTTGTTGAACCGCTGCTGGTAAGGCTGCTGCCGCTGCTGCTGCCGCTGGTTGTTGTTGTTGTCGTGAAAGCTGCGATTGTTGTGCTTGTTGCCTTTGAGCAGGGTTTGGAGGGCGCAAAATGCCCAGCCTCTGCAGGTTCCGTCTCTGTTGCTGCTGCTCTCTAATGCGCACCAGCTCAGCGGATTGCTGCTGCTGTTGCAGTTGCTGTTGCTGCCGATCTTGCTGCTGCTGCTGCTGCTGACCTTGCTGCTGCTGTGCCGCCAGCAGCCTCTGCTGCACCCTCTGCTGTAAGGGGGTCAGGGGCAGGTTAGGGTGCTGCTGCACTGCACACTGTTTCTGTTGTAGGGGTGACCATGCCCCTGGCTGCTGCTGCTGCCGCTGCCTGTCATTGGCATGATGCTGGTGTTCTTGCTCCTGCAGCTGCTGCTGCTGCTGCTGCTGCTGTCGCTGCGGCTGCTGCTGATGTGTATTCTGAGAGGCATGCAGTGCTACCCTACCTTGCTGCGATTCCTGCAGAGATTGCTGCTGCTGCTGCTGCTGCAGAGGCGCTCTCTGCGGACGCAACGTTAACACCCCTTGCGGCGGCTGCTGCAGTTGCTGCTGTCGAGGGTGTTGTCCTTGTTGCAGTCTTTGCCTCTTAAGCGCCTGCCGTGGCTGCTGCTCCTGCTCCTGCTGTTGCTGCTGCTGCGTCTGGACCAGTCCTTGCTGCTGCTGCCCTTGCTGCTGCTGGACAAGTTGTTGCTGCCGCAACTGCTGCTGCTGCTGTTGCTGGTTTCGTTGAAGTTCCAAGGCCACCAGCTGTTGTTGTTGTTGTTGTTGTTGCTGCTTTTGTTGAGACAGGGCTCCGGTGGCCTGCAGATCACCGAGAATACAGATCAATGAGAATTGAGTGCAATGTCGGTTACTAGTACCAGACCCTGCTGCACTGAGACAAAAGGGCCGCCAAGGCTGTTGGATGCCAGCATATGTAGGGTGGGCCAGAACCATATATTTACACGTATGTACGGTGTAAATACGGAATTTTTAGCAGGGAAATCACATAGATACAGTCACATACGGTGTGTATATACGGTTCTGGCCAACCCGTAAGCATACGTCAACAGAGCCATGACTAGGTGGCCTGCGCTAGGCAGATGCGACACCAAACAAGCGACCATGCATATGAGAAATGAAGGCATGAATTCAAATGCGCATATACCAAGGCTGTTGGATGCCAGCGCATACGTCAACAGAGCGATGACTAGGTGGCCTGCGCTAGGCAGATGTCTGACTAGTGCAGATGTATGACTAGGTGGCCTGCGCTAGGCAGATGTCTGACTGTTGCAGATGTATGACTAAGTGGTCTGCGCTAGGCAGATGCGTTATGCAGACACCAAACAAGCGACCATGCAGATGAGAAGTAAAGGCATGAATTCTAGGTACGACTAGTGCAGATGTATGACTAAGTGGCCTGCGCTAGGCAGATGCGTTATGCAGACACCAAACAAGCGACCATGCAGATGAGAAGTGAAGGCATGAATTCAAATGCAGATACACCAAGGCATAAAAAAATGGAAATCGGTGTTGATACGGAGCACACCATTTTGTGCCACCCAGCAGATGTGTTTCCTAGCATTCACACATTTTAGCAAGCACACGCAACAGAGCTCTCTTTAGCTCTATTACAACTCTCCAGAGAGCGCTTTTGCGATCCAGCCTGGCGTGCACACGGTTACGGTACCCAGTACCAAAGAGGCTCCCCCTTTTCTTAATCAATGTGGGGAGTGGTTTTTCACTGTCAGTGCTCTTTCTAAATCAATGTGGGGAGTGGTTCTTTAATGTCGGCGCATTTTATTTAATCAATGTGGGGAGTGGTTCCTCACTGTCGGCGCCTTTTCTTTATCAATGTGGGGATTGGTTCTTCAAGGTCGGCGCCTTTCTTAATCAATGTGGGGAGTGGTTTTTCACGGTCGGCGTTACATTTCCTTCTTCTATTATCTTTGGCTTGCACACAATATCTTAGCATGCACAACAGCACAACCGTATTCTGAACCAAGATAACAACATAAAAAACAATAGGGAAGAACATACACACGTACAATTTCCCCCACCTGCTCCTTTCTATGCGCCTTGGCTGCCTTCCACGACTTGCGAATCACGTCAGCAAGGCTGCAAGAAGGAGAGGAGAGCAGCTGCCGTGCAGCTTCCGGGCCATGCAAGGAGAGGGGCCTACATTTAAGCCAAGAGCCGCTGCCAGGAGCTGCTAGTGTGATGCGGTCGTTGTACACCTCTGCTAGGTGGCAGGACTGTGTGTGTGTGCATGTGTGTGCGATTTTGTGTGTGTGTGTGTGTGTATGTGTGGTGTACGTACGTACATACGTGTGGCATGTGGCAAGTGTGCAGCACTGTTCATATTTCATATTCATATTAATGGCTAGCAAGTGAGACTGTCTAATTAAATTCTTCTGTAACATCCTATAACCTTGAACTGAGAGTGCGTGTGTCAATGGGTATTTGTGGTGAATGAACATGGGAGGCTCCAAAGTACAAAGGCTTCTTCCTGCAGCTACTAGAAAATATGTGAGCCCTTCCTTAAAATTTACATGCCCATCAGCAGCAAATTTCAAGCAAACGATCGACGACATCAACATCGCAAGCACAAGCCAACTACTCATCACAACACATGCAAGCGCCAGGAACTCCTTAAATTTTGTAGCACCCTTAAACTGACTGTTTGCGTTCTGTTATGAATAATCTTGTATCTCACCCGAATCTCAGGTGTGTCAGGTCCTTGTCTGCGTCCCCCTCCCCCCCCACCTCCACCACCATTCAGCCTCAGCCTGTTAAGTCCACTGGCACTTCCCTCCTCTTCATCCCACTCGTCACCACTTTCACCCATGGCCAGTGCCCTGTCACCGGCCCCATTGGTTCCTGGAGTGGCCAGTGTTTGTTTGTGTGTGTGTGTGTGTGTGTGTGTGTGTGTGTGTGTGTGTGTGAGTGTGTGTGCGTGTGTGTGTGTGTCATGTGTGTGTGCACGCATGTGTGTTGTGTACGTGTGTGTGTGTGTGTGAGTGACAGTGAGACCATAAAAGGAGAGGCAAAACATAAAACAATCATGTAAGGCAGTCATTGCAGCCAGAATTCCTCTTACCCGCAGCAAGCCTCGAGGAGGGGTTGGCGAGGGAAGGGGGCATGGAACAATCATTTGCCCTAGAGCGCGCGAGATGGATGATCAAGGCTTGCACAAACACTAGGGGAAGCGAGACAGCCTCACGCCTGCGTGAGTATGCATATATGTAGGGTTGGCTTTTATAAGTATATACGGTGTACATACGGTATTTTTAGCAGGGAAATCACCATGCATACGGTCATATACGGTGCAGGTATACGGCTCTGGCCAGCCCTACGTATATGGATTGATTGTGATATTTGTAGGGATGGCCAGAACCATATATATACGGTGCGTTTACGGTATTTTTGGCAGGGAAACCACCAAATATACGGTCATATACGGTGTATATATACGGTTCTGGCCAACTTTAAATATTTGCATATTGTGAGTGCAAGGCTCGTGTGCTTTGAAGGAAGCGTGGTTCGATGTGTAAAGACCGTCACAGTACCCCTATGCGTGCCTGAACGAATCAGGCAAGTAAAAGGATTGCCCTGAAAGTAGTAGAGCGTTTCAGGGGCCTCACCTCAGGACACAACAGTGAGCAATTATTTGATAATCTAGGAGTATGACTTTGCAATTTCGGTGTTTGAAAGGCATATACTAAAAGGCAACGACGAATTAGCCAATCGAAAAAACCTGAAGTTGCTCAAATATAGGGTTGGCCAGTACCATACATATATATGGTGTATGCACGGTATTTTTTGCCTCATATACAGAATATATAAACGGTTCTGGCCAACCCTACTGATACGCCAATGAAAGAGGCGCCAAGCCTTGCACCAAGGAGGGCAGGAATCCTGACAGCTGTGGTGGCAATTTCACTTAACGACTGAGATGCGGCGCTTTTTTAATGAGGAGGACAACACTGCCCTTTGGTGTGTGTGCACTGCACGGAGTGTACACACACCACGAGTAATAAAACTCTGCATTCAGGGTCAACCAAATCTGCAAGTCACAGTACATTAACGAAATCGTGACGAACGCGAAACTTTGTGCACACTCATATGATTCTTGTTCCACACATCAACACACTGATGCAGCCATGTTATGTAGCAAAAAAGGTTGGAGGGAATCGGCTTTGGCCAGGGATGTGCATGTGCAACGTTGAAACAGTCTCACTGTACCTCCATCCCTGCTCAGTCTCACCGCAAGTTCCATTCCTGCTCAGTCACACTGCACCTCCATTCCTGCTCAGTCCCGCTGTCCCACTGCACCTCCATTTCTTACTCAGAATACTAACTATCCACTTATATGTGACCGACTAATCCACTTATATATCACAGACTAATCCAATTAAATATCACAGACTAATCCACATGAATGTGACCGACTAATCCACTTAAATATAACGGACTAATAACCAAACGCCGAGCAGGCAAACTTTAAACACTGCCTTGACTCCACATGGCGCTCCACCTCCTGTCCTGCTCAGAGGAATATAGGTGCACGCGAATGCGGCATAGGGGTAAATCCCCTAGGCGCCTCAGCTGAGCATGCACAAGCTCATAATTTGTTGGCAACATTAATAAACTCTGTAATAAACTATGCATGCACACCCCAAGCGTTGCCCCGGCTCAACGTAGCTTTCCACTTTTTGCCTCAAGCGCACAAACTCAAACTCATACTTTGTTGACAGCAATTAATAAACTATGTCAGCTATGCAAGCACACCTCAAGCGTTGCCCCAGCTCAACGTATCCCTCCATTTCTTGCCTCAAGCGCACAAACTCAAACTCGTACTTTGTTGACAGCATTTAATAAACTATGTCAGCTATGCAAGCACACCCCAAGCGCTGCCCCAGCTCAACGTATCCCTCCACTTCTTGCCTCAAGCGCACAAACTCAAACTCATAATTCGTTGACAGCAGTAAATAAACTATGTCAGCTATGCAAGCACACCTCAAGCGCTGCCCCAGCTCAACGTATCCCTCCACTTCTTGCCTCAAGCGCACAAACTCAAACTCATAATTCGTTGACAGCATTTAATAAACTATGTCAGCTATGCGAGCACACCTCAAGCGCTGCCCCAGCTCAACGTATCCCTCCACTTCTTGCCTCAAGCGCACAACTCAATCTCATACTTTGTTGACAGCATTTAATAAACTATGTCAGCTATGCAAGCTCACCTCAAGCGCTGCCCCAGCTCAACGTATCCCTCCACTTCTTGCCTCAAGCGCACAAAGCGCTCCAGTGACAGACCCTCCATCATCAAGGCAAATTGGGGGATGGTCACGCTTGACAGGCTGATGGGCCGGGGCATCTGTTGTTCACTTGTGGCACCTCCACCTTGCGCCACTGCTGCTAGTCCTGCTTCTGCTGCTCCTGCTCCTGCTGCTGAGTTTGCGGCGCTCACTGCAAGGTCCAGGCTCTCAATGATGCCGTTTCCCAAGCGCTGCAGCTCCGCCTGGGTTTGCGAGGATGATTTGGTGGAGAGGTGCGTGGAACATAAATGTTAGCAGGCACTTGGGCGACCATTTCTGCTGTTTGCCAACTTCTGCAACTCCACCTCAATCTGACAGGCAGGCTCACGCACCTTGCTGCTAAGTTACCAGGTGTATTAGAGTTCAACATGATGCTTGTGTAGGAGGCTTTTGCTCCCACCGGTCAATCAATGCATTCAAAAACTCAACTGAAAAAAGAAGAAATATTGTGTGCACCTCACTGCCTGTGGCATCAGAAAAGCTAGATCGTAGAAGAAAAACAACGAACCAGACATAAAAGGCACATCACCCATTACTCAATACACACACCTAACTGCTATCAAAGGGCGTCAGAGGTGCCTGTTGTGAGAGAAGAAGCTGCATTTATATTGCAAGACACTAACATTGCAAGATACATTGTGTAGCGCACTCGCTGTCAAGGGAGGACAACCACAGCAGCACTTGTTCGCGCGCACACACACACACACACATTCACACACACACACACACACACACACACACACACACACACACACACTCACACACACAGCCACACTCAAAGCACGACACGTCGTGCGCACCTCGCTGTCTGCGGAATCAGAGGAGCCTGTTGTGTGGGTGATGATGCCCAAGCTGGCCTCGAATGCTGTGCAGATGTCCCTTGCAGTGTTAGCAAAGTCCACGACCTTTATGCAAGCAGGGCTTTTGCCAGGGCACCGGCGATTGAGGCGACCCAGAACTTGTACTATCTTACTGCCTGTGTGCAATTGTGTATTTTTGTCATTTGTGTGTGTGTGTGTGTGTGTGTGTGAGTGAGTGTGTGTGTGTGTTGTGTGTGTGTGCTATATGCTGGTATGAAGAAGTTAAGCTGGAAGAGCAGACATTTCTTTGTAAACCAATTAAAGGGATTCCGAACTACATTCCACTATATCCTGCACCCTGTTACTAAGGCTCAAGCCTGCCAACCAAACATGTGTGTACAGGTCTTCACTGTATCTTGCACCCTGGCAAAACGGCTCAAGCCTGCCAACCAAAAATGTGTGTACAGGTCTTCACTGTCTCTTGCACCCTGTACACTAAGGTTCAAGCCTGTTAACCAAAGATGTACATGGGTTCCTACCTTTCAGCTGCCTGTCCAAAAACATCTGGCAGAGTCTGGGGTCGTCGTACCCAGTCTCGTGCTTCTTGCACCTGCACATGCATTTCAAACAGCAGACCAAATGCCTTTGAAGCCTATTAGCAGTGCCATCTTGGTAATTATAGCCAACGCCAAGGCAGATGCTTTTGTAGGGATGACAGTCCTCTCCCTTTCGGCCACTGCTTAGCTCTTTTCCCACTCATGAGGCAAGACGATTGTATGCAGAGGCAAGATGTAGGTGCAGTGTTAGGGGGTATGCTTGATATTGCTTGGTACTTATGGTGCGTTGCTTTGCACGTCTCCCACACACACAGCCAAGCCGCGCGAATGCAGTGTTAGAGAGCACATGCTTGATATTTTGTGGTGCGTTGCTTTGCAAGACTCCGACTCACACAGCCAAACCGCGCGTACGAACAGGCATCACGCAGCACTGTGCATCCATGAGCTTGACATCCTGTAAGACACAGACGCTGCTTAGCCAACCCTGTGTCAGCCAACCCTGTGTCCGCTAACCCTGTGTCAGAGCTAACCCTGTGTCCGCTAACCCTGTGTCAGAGCTAACCCTGTGTCAGAGCTAACCCTGTGCCCGCTAACCCTGTGTCAGCTAAGTCTGCTTTAGCTAACCGTGTGTCCGCTAACCCTGTGTCAGCTAACCCTGTGCCAGCTTACCCTGTGTCAGGTAAATCTGCTTTAGCTAACCCTGTGTCCGCTAACCCTGTGTCAGCTAAGTCTGCTTTAGCTAACCCTGTGTCAGAGCTAACCCTGTGTCAGCTAAGTCTGCTTTAGCTAACCGTGTGTCCGCTAACCCTGTGTCCGCTAACCCTGTGTCAGCTAACCCTGTGCCAGCTAACCCTGTGTCAGGTAATTCTGCTTTAGCTAACCCTGTGTCCGCTAATCCTGTGTCCGCTAACCCTGTGCCAGCTAACCCTGTGTCCGCTAACCCTGTGTCAGCTAACTCTGTGTCCGCTAACCCTGTGTCCGCTAACCCTGTGTCAGCTAACCCTGTGTCCGCTAACCCTGTGTCAGCTAATTCTGCTTTAGCTAACCCTGTGTCCGCTAACCCTGTGTCAGAGCTAACCCTGTGTCCGCTAACCCTGTGTCAGGTAATTCTGCTTTAGCCAACCCTGTGTCCGCTAACCCTGTGTCCGCTAACCCTGTGTCAGGTAATTCTGCTTTAGCTAACCCCGTGTCCGCTAACCCTGTGTCCGCTAACCCTGTGTCAGCCAACCCTGTGTCAGCCAACCCTGCTTAAGGAAACCCTGGACATACATATGCTGCGAGAAGACTTGCAGAGCTCTTCCTATATCACTGTGCACACTCACTTCCTATACACTTCCTATACACTTCCTATACACTTTCTATACACTCCCTATACACTCCCTATACACTCCCTATACACTTCCTATACACTTCCAATATCACTGTGCACACTCACACAACCAACACGCGCGCCTCCTCCATGCTAGGAACGGCCCTGTTGAGAGTGCACTCGCTGTAATCGGCTTTCTCTTGCAGCAGCCGTTCGAAAAAGCGCCCAACAGTCACGGGCTGCGCTGCTGCTGCTGCTGCTGCTGCTGCTGCTTTCTGAACTTCATTGGCAGCTGGGAGAGGTGGATGCCATGTTTTGGGGCGCAGTGCAGAAAGGCCTGCATAAAGAATGAGGGGAGCACAGGATGAGCAGAGTTTGCCCAATCTGTGTATGCACGGTGTATGTGCGGTGTCTTTTGGCAGGTGTTCTATGATTAGTCATATGCGGTGTATATTTACGGTTCTGATCGAACCTAAGGACGAGCAGTACATGCTGGCTTGCAACACACGTTCTTAGTGCAGAACCAGCCATATGCGCCGGTTTGCGGATAATTGGACATGCTGAATTGCGCAGGCTGACATGACCGTGACGTCTACAGTGACAGCAGCAGCAGTGTTTGTTTGCTGTGTTTGTGTGCCAGAATTGCTTTAAGAAAATCCCGCACAGCCTACAACGCGCATGCTCATAAGGCACACACACACACATATATTTACGATAGTAACATACAGTTACGCCGCAGACACCTCCTGCACACAAATGCTTTCTTTTGTGATTTTGAATCGCAGGTACAACTACAACAAGTTGAGTCCGTCTTTCCTACATGTGGCTACGCATACTTATTTCCTACGTATGCGCCAGCCCACTTGGACACATACATTTCTGCAGTGCAAATCACCTGGATACAACTAAACACACTATGACTTTCTTGGACACACTCTTGGACGATAGCCCACTGCTTGGACACACACAAGCTCTGGACCCACCCTCCTAAACCCTTTTGGCCACACACACACACACACACCACCCTACCTGCAGACGTTTGCTTGCCACTCCCTGGCATTGCAGCCCTTGGACAGTCTGGTTTGACCAGCAGCACCCTCTGCTGCCGCTGCTGCTGCATCGTCCTGCGAGGGTCACATGTCGTAAGCCACAAAATAAAATTTACTCTTTTAGCATAGTGGCACGTGTTGGGTAACAATGTGGTCTATAATGAGGTTGCTCACTATAACCCACCACGGTATAAGTGTGTGGGTTTGCTATTAGCTGGGATGGCAGGTATAATTCCCAGGCTTGGCTCGGGCCAGAGTGGCTCCTTATTTAATTAAGGAGTGGTTTTTGCTTCCTGCGTAGTATGTTCTTTTTAAAATCGTTTTCATCCACTGTATACGACCGTACACTTGGAGATTTCAAAAGAATGCACATGAATCGAATGAATATGGTTCTGGTCGACCCTAGATGCTCCTGACCTAGGTATTGCTGTCTACGTGAGATGCCTAATAATCTATTAGTAATAATTCATAGTAATAAATATGCCAGCAGCGCCACCCTAGTGCCATGATCGGCAGGAATGAGATCAAACACCTTTTCTTAATTGATCCACAACTTGCTGGCGCTGCATATGTATACCACATACCTCAGCTTGTATGTCGGTACAAATATACATCAGGTTAGGGGGATCAGGTCCGCTGCTCAATCATCCAGGTAATAATAAAAACCAGCTATCGAGCTACACAAAAAACGTCCAGCACCTACCTGCTGTATCATCCAGATAAAAATCAAAACCAGCTATCGAGCTACACAAACAGCGTCCAACACCTACCTGCTGTATCATCCAGATAAAAATCAAAACCAGCTATCGAGCCACACAACAGCGCCCAACACCTACCTGCTGTACCAGCCAGATAAAAATCAAAAAAAGCTATCAAGCTACACAAACAACGTCCAGCACCTACCTGCTGTATCATCCAGATAAAAATCAAAACTTGCTATCGAGCTACACAAAAATCGTCCAGCACCTACCTGCTGTATCATTCAGATAAAAATCAAAACCAGTTATCGAGCTACACAAACAGCGTCCAGCACCTACCTGCTGTATCATCCAGACAAAAACCAAAACCAGCTATCGAGCTACACAAACAGCGTCCAGCACCTACCTGCTCAATCATCCAGATAAAACCTAAAACTAGCTATCAAGCTACACAAACAGCGTCCAGCACCTACCTGCTGTATCATCCAGATTAAAAACAAAACCAGCTATCGAGCTACACAAACAGCGTTCAGCACCTACCTGCTGTACCCAAAGGGCCCCGTTCGCTGGACCTTGCTCGCGGGCTGGGGTTGGCTGCCCTGCTCTGGCCCTTCCAGCATTACAGCCGAGCCAGTGGGGTACTGCTGTCGAGCACGGGAAGGTGCAAATGAGGCTGGAGGCTGGGCTAGGCTGCTGGATGGGCCAGGAAAGCTCAGGACGGCAGATCCGGTGGGTGCTGCGTCCTGGGCCAAGCTGCGCTTGCAGCCCCTGGCAAAGGACGGGGCCACTGCTATGCTGTGTGCATTCACGCACTGCCGTGTTTGTTGTTGCTGCTGTTGCTGCTGGGGCGGCGGCTTTTGCGTCTGCTGCTTTTGCGAAGGCTGCCGGCCCTGTGCTTGCAACCCACCTCGTGCCTCTCTACACTCCAGCCTCCTCTTTAAGCACAGCTCGGTGACCTTAAAGCCCTTGCTCTTGCATGTTCTACAGCCGGAGAGTGCAAAGCGGCACTTGGCACAGCCGTGCTGCTGTGGTCGCCCTAGCTCATGTCCGTGCTCACCACTTCTTTGCTGCGGCTGCAGCTGCGGCTGCTGCTGCTGCTGCCCTTGCAAAAGGTTGGTAGGCAGGTCTGGTGGCGCAGTGGCAGCTAACCGTATTTTTGGGTACTTTCTGCGCACCTGATCACCCACACTGCAAGAACCCCCCTTCTGAGCAACTGCAGCTGCTGCTGCTGCTGCTGCTGCGGCGGCTTCTGGCACTGTTGTAGGATCACCGCAAGGCTGTGTGTGAGCAGAAGTGCCCACAGGACCAGAGATAGCATATTTCCTGCCCTCCCCTACTGAATTGACACAGGCAGCAGCACCACCATTACCAGCAGAAACGCTCTCTACAGGCTCTGTTTTGACAAAAATGCCCCCCATTGCTCCACCGCTACTATGGTGTGTTTTAGGCAGCAGCTGTGGCAGCTGCTGCTGCTGCTGGTCAGGCTGCTGCCCTTGATTATGTTGCTGTTGCTGCTGCTGCTGCTGCTGCTGCTGGTCAGGCTGCTGCCCTTGATTATGTTGCTGTTGCTGCTGCTGTTGCTGCTGCTGCTGCTGCTTCCGGTCAAGCTGCTGCCCTTTATTGTGTTGCTGTTGCTGCTGCTGCTGCTGCTGCTGCTGCTGCTGCTGGTCGAGCTGTTGCCCCTGCCTCTGTGGTTGCAGCGAGTTGTGGCAAACAGGGGTCTCCCAGCATGAGGTCGGGGCTTGTGGGTTGGGGCTTGTGGGAAGGACGGAAGCCGCAGAAGTCAAGGGAGGGGAGGCAGATACAGCGAGGCCAGGAACGCATCTGGGATGAAAAGGAATGGCGTCTTGTGCCTCTTCTTTGACAGGGTGTGTGGCACAGCCCTCTTTGTGCTGTGCATCAAAGGCATTGACCTGGGCCAGTAGGACTGCGGGCCTGCTGAAGGAGATGCCGTGAACGCAAGCAGCAAATGAGTCACACCTTCGGAATTTGAAAGGCTCTTTTGTATGGGTGCACTAGTTACAAGAGAAAAATTGTATTTGTTAGAATGGGTGCACCCTTCACAAAACACTTAATGCATTTGTTGGTAAGGGGGCACCTTCACACACAAAAAATGTATTTGTTGGCATGGGTGCACCATTCACAGAACGCGTGATGCCTTTGCTGGAAATTGGGGGCACCAGTTGCAGAAGATTTAATGCCTTTGTTGGAAACTGGGGGCACCTTCAAACAAAGAAAACGTATTTGTTGGCATGGGTGCACCATTCACAGAACATGTGATGCCTTTGCTGGAAATTGGGGGCACCAGTTACAGAAGATTTAATGCCTTTGTTGGAAACTGGGGGCACCTTCACACAAAAAAAACGTATTTGTTGGCATGGGTGCACCATTCACAGAACATGTGATGCCTTTGCTGGAAATTGGGGGCACCAGTTACAGAAGATTTAATGCCTTTGTTGGAAACTGGGGGCACCTTCACAACAAAAAAAAAGTATTTGTTGGCATGGGTGCACCATTCACGGAACATGTTTTGTCTTTGCTGGAAATTGGGGGCACCAGTTACAGAAGATTTAATGCCTTTGTTGGAAACTGGGGGCACCTTCACAAAAAAAAAACGCATTTGTTGGCATGGGTGCACCATTCACAGAACATGCGATGCCTTTGCTGGAAATTGGGGGCACCAGTTACAGAAGATTTAATGCCTTTGTTGGAAACTGGGGGCACCTTCACACAAAAAAACGTATTTGTTGGCATGGGTGCACCATTCACAGAACATGTGATGCCTTTGCTGGAAATTGGGGGCACCATTCACACAAAAATATGATGCCTTTGTTGGCATGGGGGCGCCAGTTGCAACAGCTTAACAATGCTTGAGGCATAAGCGGTGGTGGAGCGGAACTGCGTAGTTGCACTAGGGGCTACAATGGTGCACTGCGCACCATAAATAGGGTTGGCCAGAACCATACATATACGGTGTATATAGTCTTTTTGGCAGGTAAATCATCAAATACACCTTCTGATACAGTGTACATATACAGTTCTGGCCAACTATGACTATAAAATATAGTGAATTGTGTGAGGACAGCAGGTTTGCAGCCTGCAACGAACATGGAGGGCATTGAAACCTCGTACCCGTTTTGCATGCAACCATTTAAACCAGTGCAGCAGTAGAGAGCCTGTCATTTTGCATGGGACCGACCATGGCCTTTGAATAAGTGCCAGACACTTGGACCAAAAGTGCGCTTTGAATAGCCGAAGCAAATTATTATTAAATAGCCGAAGCAAATTATGATTTGAATAGCCGAAGCAAATTGTCCCGTTTGTTGGTTGTTGGTAATTTTCTGGGAACAGCAGACTGCAGCTTAGGCTTCACACTTCCAACAGTAGACACATAAAAGTGTGCAACGCGTATGCACCAAGGTCTGCAGGGAGGAGAAACTTCCAACAGCAGGTGCAAAAAAGTGTGCAACAACGCGTGTGCACAAAGGTCTGCAGGGAGGAGAGATTTCCAACATTTGATACGTAAAAGTGTGTGACACGTGTGCACAAAGGTCTGCAGGGAGGAGAGATTTCCAACATTTGAAACAGAACGGTGTGCAACAAAGCGTGTGCACAAAGATCTGCAGGGAGGAACATTTTCCAACAGCAGGTGCAAAAAAGTGTGCAACAACGCGTGTGCACCAAGGTCTGCAGAAAGAAGAAACGCAAGCAAGCATCCCCTATAATTGTGACTGCATGTTTTCTTACCTATTGCATGTGCAGCCAAGGGAGGAGAAGCGTAGGGGCTCAGGCAAGCAGCTTTGTTCTTCCTCCTCCTGCAGGTCTTGGTGTTGGTGCTGTGGCTGTAGCTGTTGCTGGAGACGCTCTCGCTCCCTATGATAATGGTTGCAGTGCTGCTGCTGCTGCTGCTGCTGCTGCTGTGTGTGTGGATTAAGTGCAAGCACAAACCCCTGCTGCTGCTGCTGCTGCTGCTGCTGCTGTGTGTGTGGATTAAGTGCAAGCACAAACCCCTGCTGCTGCTGCTGCGGCTGGTGCTGGTGCTGTGTGTGTGGATTAAGTGTGAGTGCAAGTCCATGCTGCTGCTGCAGGCCGCGCTTCTGCTCCTCACGGTGTGTGTACCTTGAGAGCTTTCTGGCAATGCACAAGCGACATGTGCAGGTGGAGGGGTGCTTTGACTCGGATAAGTTCTCTTGGCGAAGGGCTAGGGGCCTGACTGTGCTTCTGCGTTTGCTCATAATCCTGCGGTTGCAGTGCCGGGCGTTGCTAGGGTGGGCTAGACGCCTGTCTGTGAAGAAACAGCTCGTCTCCTCCTCCTTCTCGTCCTGCTGCTCCTCTTTTAGCAGGCCTTGGTGTTGGTGCTGTCGCCAGTGACAGTGGTGGTGGTGGTTGTGGTGGTGGTGCTGCTGCTGCTGCTGGCATGGCTCTTGCCCAGGAAGACCCCTGCCTGACAGACGTGCCAGCTCAAGGTCCAGCTCATGCATCTCAGCCTTCACGAACAGCTTGCGCTCCCCCCACCCGTCGTCCCTGTTGGAGTAGTGGTGAGTTTTAACAGCTGTAAAGCACTTTTTCCTCAATCAATCAAGAAGGTGAGTGTCGGCTTTTCAAACCATCACTACCTGACACACGTACAATTGCAAGCCGAGTGGGTAGCCTAAGCGTAGCCAACATCATCTCCGCTGACACTACTAGTAGTTTGGAGGGAAATGACTTGTTTCGAATGGGGTAATAGCTGACATTGAATCGGCTGACATAAGAGAGAAATTCAAACTCACCCGAACATGTCTACTTCCGGCAATGGCAGTGGCTGCTGGTCTTGCTCTGTGTGTTGCTGCTGTGGTTGTCCTTGCGGCTGCTGCTGCCCTCCGTTCAGTAACACCTGCACCACCTGCTGCACCTGCTGCTGCTGCTCACCCTGCAGCTGCTTCCGCCCTCCATCTGGAAGCTCCTGCAGCACCTGCGGCTCCTGCTGTTCTTGCTCCTGTCCTGCCTGCTGTTGCTGATGTTGCTGCTCCTGTTGCTGCTGCTGCTGCTGCTGTTGCTGCTGCTGCCGCTGCTGTTGCAGATCTCGCCTGCGCTGCCTTCTTTGCGTGCGCTGCTGCTGTCTTTGCTCGTCTGTCAAGCTGCCGTCTGTGGCTGCGTACTCCCACACGGAAAGGAGCTGTTCAGCAGGCACGCTGTCTGTGAAAGCACCCCACACATGGGGGGCTGCTGGGCCTGCAGAACAGCGCGTCAGGGTGTAATTATGAACAACATCATAGGCAATGGTCATGAATACGGTTGGCCAAAACCATATACCTAAGTATACGGTTATACGGTGTACATACGGTATTTTAGCAGGAACATCACTGTACAGTTAAAGTAGATGCTTGGACGGGTACACGTCGCCAGTTGTACAGCATTAGTTATGAAGCAATTGCTGGATGCACTGGTACAAGCAATTGTTGGATGCACTGGTACATGCAATTGTTGGAGGCACTGGTACAAGCAATTGTTGGATGCACTGGTACAAGCAATCGTTGGATGCACTGGTACATGCAGTTGTTGGATGCACTGGTACAAGCAGTTGTTGGATGCACTGGTACAAGCAATTGTTGGATGCACTGGTACAAGCAGTTGTTGGATGCACTGGTACATGCAATTGTTGGATGCACTGGTACATGCAATTGTTGGAGGCACTGGTACAAGCAATTGTTGGATGCACTGGTACAAGCAATTGTTGGATGCACTGGTACATGCAATTGTCGGATGCACTGGTACAAGCAATTGTTGGATGCACTGGTACAAGCAATTGTTGGATGCACTGGTACAAGCAATTGTTGGATGCACTGGTACATGCAATTGTTGGATGCACTGGTACAAGCAATTGTTGGATGCACTGGTACAAGCAATTGTTGGATACACTGGTACACAGAGCTTTAAACAGAGATCAGGATCAGGCGGCAGCGCCGCTGACAGGCAAAAGGTAAGAGGCAGAATGGGTGTGATCAATCGTGTGCCTCTGAACATCAGACTTTCCTACATGGTCGATAGCTTGCTGTATAACAGGAGAAACTCCTCCGTGCATATCTTGACTCACCCATGCGCTCCTGCAGAAACGCACGCAGCAGCATGGTGTACACCACCACCATAACCCTGCTTTGCGTGACCACCATCGCACGCGTTTCAGGGAACACGCCCGCTGCCTCTGCCGCCTCACTCGCACCCATCTCCCCTGCAGCAATGGCTGCGGCAGCAGAGAACGCAGCACGCATGGTCGCGCTGATCTCATCAGCCATCACCTCTGCCTTGGCATACACCACCTGTGTGTGTGTGTGTGGGTATTTGTGTGGATGTGTATGTGTGGGTGTGTGGATGTGTGGATGTGTATGTGTGGGTGTGTGGATGTGTGGATGTGGATGTGTATGTGTGTGTGTATGTGTGTATTTGTGTTAATGTGTGGGTGTGGGTGTGTTTGTGTGTGTTCAGTGCTTGTTGCACAGCAGGTCAAGAATCTGTGATGCACGTATGCACGTTGCGCTAAAGAAGCACGAGCAATCAAGAGGAATGTTGGTTTAGCAAAAGTCATGCCATCATGATCACATGTGCACAAGAGGACACCAAAAGCTGCACATACAACGACCGAAACAAATCCAAAATGAGCAACACACGTAAACATTCACACCCACACCCATACACACAAATGCATTCACTAAAACTCAGACACAAACAGCAAAAATAAACACACACACTCACACACACCTGTGGCGAGTGTGAAACTGCTGTCAGTGCAGCAGAGCTGTACGACTGCAGAGCGTTGGGTGCAACCAGGCCGGCTTGTTGTTGGCGCTGCGAGAACGACGGCACTGCACACGGGCCGTCAAGGCGTACTACCAGCTCAAGGCACTTGTAGTTCTGTAGCACGTCCAGCACCATGCCATCATCTAGGGCCTGTGTGTATGTGTGTGTGTGTGTGTGTGTGTGTGTGTGTGTGTGTGTGAAGCCACTCGAAGAAGCTAGTTTGTTCTGCACCATCCTGGCATGCAGGGCTTGCGCCAAAGTGGAGCCACAGTACGTCACTTTACGCAGGGATGAGCACCTATTAGCTACAGGCCATTGCATAGCATGTAGCATACACCACACCAATCCAGGGTGCAAAGTCTGCCTGTCTGCCTGAATTGGAGATACAGCAGTCAGGGTAAGACAGTGACTTGTTTTGGAACGCATGGGGATTGGCAAGACACAATGCCATCCCTGTCCCAATCGCCTGCCTGAAGCAGGACATGAAGGTTTGCAGTGGCTCGACGCAACGTATCAGACCTCTCCCTTGCCTGATTCAGAGGATGTGAGGAACAAGGGGGAGGAACGTAGCGTCTACTTCTACTTCTACTTCTACTTCTACTTCCTACTTCTACTTCTACTTCTACTTCTACTTCCTACTTCTACTTCTTCTACTTCTACTTCCTACTTCTACTTCTACTTCTACTTCTACATGGGCGCAATGTAGCTTCTCTACGCCGCCTGCTTTCCCTGCATACTTGTAAAGCACACCCTCGCTCCTACTTTTATTTCTATCATTTTGTCTACCTTGCTACACCCCCTTATACCCTCGTTCCGTGATGCACGGCCTCTCATCCTTCCCACCTGCTGGAGCGTATACGCATGAGATGGGCGGAACACTTTGGGTTGCTGCCCTTCTTGGGTCTGAAGCACCCTGCAAGGAGCGAGCAAACCAAGAGGAGCTAAAAATTAAATGGAGCAAGCAAATTGAAATGAGCTAAAAAATCAACCTGGTGAAGCAATGTCGTCGAACATTCAGCACTTTTGCTGCCCTCTGGCACGACAAACTCTACTTCACTTAGTCAATTAAATCTCACAATGCACCTTTCTGATGTGTAAGAATGTGTGTGCTAAGATGAGCCTTGCAAAAGGAGGACACATTTCCGAAGCAAGCATTTTGTCCTTGAGGAAGCAGGGGAAATCAAGACGGGGCGCTGCGTTGGCCGTCTCGTCTTCGCAAGAAGAAAACACAGCAAGCAAAGGTACTGGAAACGATGAGTCCGTTTGACAGAACAAAAGGAGACAGGGCCATTTATGATGTGACCTGCAGTGGCCTTTCTCATGGTCTCAATGTAAGCCTTGTCAGGGAATGAGAGAGGGGAAATGAGACAGCCTCTTGAGCATCCGATGGAGTTCAGATCAACAAGTGGAGAAGCGTTAATGAGCCCGTGAGAGGTTTGAGGAGGTTTAAGATTGCCACGTGGGCTCACACTTGCATTTGAGTAAGGAGTGGAAAATGTGCTGAGGGTACAGTGGCAATGCAGGAAGCCTTGGCACAGTTCATAGCCTGTCAACAGTGCCGTTGGACGGCTTTGTGTGCAAAGGCTTCTAAAACGCTATGGGGAGCCGTGATACAGGCGTGTTGTCCTCTTTACTGAATTGCTGCACTCATCCACACTTTGAATGCACCAGAGCAGCTCATCCCCTTTCATGGCTTCTTACGATGAAGTGATGTTGGCGCTGTACCCACAACGCGCCGGAGCACCCCAGTAAATGACAATCGGCAGGTATAATGTCAATGATGCAGAGTTGCAAAGCAAGGCCAACAGGAAGACTAAGAGGCGGAAGTAATAAGACTAGCCATTCCTTTGCAAAGGGTCCCTTCATTCTTAGGTTAACACCAAGCGACCTGCACGCTGCAAACCAGTAATGAATGAGGAGCGTAAACAATGACCTACGCATGCAGTAAACCGCTAAGGAGAATAAAGGAGCATACACAATGACCTACACAGGCAATGAAGCCACACCCCACATAAATAAACAAAGACAGCCACAGCCACAGTAACCTCTACCTGTTGGACTGCTGTAACCACCTGCTGCCGTGCATCTGGTGCTCTCCTTCACGCCCTCTGTTTTTGAATGCGTCAGGCTCGCCCTCAGCAGCACGCTTGCGCAAACCCAGCGCATCTTGTACCTGCAGAGGGGGTTACAGTGAATGCGTTGGTGAATGTCCTGTACCTGCAGTAGGGTTACAGTGAATGCGTTGGTATCCTGTACCTGCAGAGGGGGTTACAGTGAGTGCGTTGGTGAATGTCCTGTACCTGCAGAGGGGGTTACAGTGAGCGCGTTGGTGAGTATCTGTGCACGCTTGTGCAGTCATCACACGTGTAATCAAGGTCACAGTGTGAAAAGGTTTGTGAGTGTGTGCGGGTGTGAGGAAACTGGGATGGGGGTGGTAGGTACAATTCCATGCTATATTGTTTTGTGTATGTGCGCGTGTGTGTGTATGTGCGTGTGCTTTTGTGTGTGTCTGTGCGTGTGAGTGTGTGCATGCGCGCAAGACAAATTGCGATACAACCCAGCATATTTTAGCAACCATATTCGGCAGAAAAAACGAAGAGAAGACTGAGCTTTAACACCAACCATCACCTCTTACATAATTCAAGTGGCAAATCACGCACATCTTCACGGACCTCTATACTAGGCAGTATTAGTAAAAAATAATAAGCAACGATAATATTATTAAGCATGCAGCGTCAGTTGACCAACGCACCCCAAATAAACGAAGTGCGGACTCCGAGGGGGTTGCCGACAAGCCGATGTAATGAACATGAGGAGGCTTCTCCATCATTTCGGCAGACCCCCCTTGCTGGGCACACTCCGCTTCCACGTCCTGAATGATGCATGGAGCAGTGCAGCTTGGCAAAGCTGGAGGCTAGATCGAAAGGGTTGTTAAATACACGCTGACATAACCCGCTTATGTGTCAAGCAAGGAGTGGACATATATCCAGCTTGAGAGTGTGAGATGTAAAACCATGCTTCGATACGCTGAAAAAAATCAGCGCACAGAGTACAGAATTGAAAACTCGAGTATATTGCTCACAGTAGCCTTGCGCTCCCACTCTAAGAATCACTAGATAAAACACAGTAAATAAGCTCTCCCGTTTTGATCCAGCAATCTATTTCTTTTACGTAATGCACATCTCCTTCTTTCAGAGACCTAGTGCGTATTAGCAAGCCCTCTTGCTGTTGCAGTAGCTCCCTTGCTGCGCGTGCAGCGTTACGTCTTTTGCTGAATGCTCAACATCCAGCTTGAACTCGTCAGCAGTATGAACACCCTTACGTCTTGCACAGTTCACCACAATGCTAGGGCTTCTGACGTACTAGTAGGGTTGGCCAGAACCGTATATCTGCACCGTATATGTCAGTATACTATATGGTGATGTTCTTGCTACAAATACCGTACGTACACCTATGTACCTATAATTGTATTGTTCTTATCTGCACCGTGTATGTCAGTATATATGGTGATTATCTTGCTACAAATACTGTACGTACACCGTATGCAACTATAATTGTATTGTTCTGGCCAACCCTACGTATAACGTAACACACAGTGCCCATTTCTCCACCAACAACGGACACACCTTTGCCCCATATCAAGAGTGTGAGCGTATGCTTTGTCATTCATTGTTGTTTGTCTTCAAGCCTAATCAAACACAACTTGTACTATTCTTGTGGTACCTCGCTTGCGCCGTGCGGGGTTGCCATCAGGGTGTTGATGGCCTTGATGCTGTTCAAGCCGTGGGTGCGATGCACTTCATCTGCAGGTATGTCAAATTGATATAAATAGGGTTGGCCAGAACCATATATATACGGTGCATATACAATTTTCTTGCAGGGAAATCACCAAATATACGGTGTGTATTGTGTATATACGGATCTGGCCAACCCTAGATATAAAGGACTTCCGGGACTACTCCTAGCAGTGGGGGGATGTTTGAGGACGATGGGTTCTAATCTGAATGCTGTGAGAATTATAAATGTGTGTTTTCAAAGGAAGGATGTTGTGCTGTTGTTTTAGGGCGCTGTGAGTATTATGTTGGAACCAGGCTCTAAGGTTCAAGTCAAAGGTCAAGCAGAGGACCGTCGCTGATTGTGACTAACTATATTTGCTACTTTAAGCGAGCAGCCTGCCTGTCGGTCAGAGGCTGAACGCTGAAACAACACCTTTTCACTTGCTGCTTCATCAGGCAGTGACTTGGTAGTTGGCTAGGCAGTGAAGGGAGGTGGTAGGTCTACTTTAAAAGGCAGTGACGAGTGTCGACAGGGCAATCAAAGCAGGGGTTATCGAGCAGTGATGAAAGCAGAGTATGAGATACAAAGGAAAGGTCGATTGCCAGTACTCAGAATTTCCAGCAGGAAGCAAGGACACACATATACACACACTCACACAAACGCACACAGTAACACACACACACAGACTTACCACAGATGATGGCAATGCGCCGCCCTCCTGTGCCGCGTACACAGAGCCTCTCCTACATAGGAAAGGATAAGGAGTGACTACCTGATCAAAAGCACAAGGCTCATCGAACGGGAAGCAAAAAGCTCGACAAATGGGGAAGGCAACGCAAGACTGTGCCAACAAAGAGAGAAAGGCAACGCAAGACTGCGTTAGCAAAAAGCGGAAGGTAACACAAGACTGTGCCAGCAAAGAGAGAAAGGCAACGCAAGACTGCGTTGGCAAAAAGTGCAAGGTAACACAAGACTGTGCCAGCAAAGAGAGGAAGGCAACGCAAGACTGCGTTAGCAAAAAGTGCAAGGTAACACAAGACTGTGCCAGCAAAGAGAGGAAGGCAACGCAAGACTGTGCCAGTAAAGAAGCAAAGAGACTACACTCACGCCTTGTGTGCAGGGCAAGATCACGCCCTGTGTGCATGACTACCATCACGCCTTGTGTGCATGACTACACTCACGTCTTGTGTGCAGGGCAAGATCATGCTGCCAGAAAAGTGGCTTTATAGCTTTATAACAGGGAGGGGGCATGACATCAGTGAAAGCATGTCAATAGGTTGTTGTGAGGCAGAGTCAATTAGGCAGGCTGAGAGTAGGAGATATAAGGCATGTATTGATGGCATTACCTTAAAAGTTCAATGATCAGTGTGTGTATGTGTGCGCGCGCTCGTGCGTGCGTGTGCATGTATGTGTGTGTGCGTGTATGTATGTGTGCGTGTGCCACACGTTTTCAGGCGGACGTGGGGACTCTGTTGCCTTGGAGTGAAAAAGCAAGGTCGTAACTGCGCATTGACCATTGTTGCGCATTGAGTAAATAAGCAAGAAAACATCGGTCACAGTACTACAAAAGCAAGGCTGTTACTGTTAGTGAGTTTAAAAAAAGAATGTGGAGCGCTATCTAGCAATACATAAGCCTGCCAAGCAGTACAACACACTCGGCATACTGCACCCCCATCACCACAAACACGCGCATCAGACACAAACACACACCTGCAAATCTCCGAGAGTCCCATTTTTTTTTGCCTTGGAGTGCAGCACGTCGACGCCCTGCGGCATGATAAAATATACATTTCTGACAGCCATTTTGGTTTGTCAATGTTTGGTCTGTCGTTGTTTGCAGCCATTCCAGCAGTGTGCACAAAATTAGGCGTCAGACTGATGTTGAAACAGTCAGGGTTGGCTAGAACCGTATGTACACACCGTATATGACCGTATACATGGTGATTTCTCTGTTTAAATTACCGCAAAAAAAACGTACTTATACATACGTATATGTGTATAATTCGGGCCAACCCTAGATAAATGCTGAAATAAAAGGAGATAGGCAACGATGCAGGAAGCGGCACTTGGTCAATGCTAGCCGCAGCACTCCCATGACAGCACAGATGATGGCTACACTGTCAAACTAAACAGCACGATGCACAATCAAACTAAACAGCACAGTCAAACTAAACAGCACGATCAAATTAAACAGCACAATCAAACTAAACAGCACAATCAAACTAAACAGCACGATCAAACTAAACAGCACGATCAAACTAAACAGCACAATCAAACTAAACAGCACAATCAAACTAAACAGCACGATCAAACTAAACAGCACGATCAAACTAAACAGCACGATCAAACTAAACAGCACAATCAAACTAAACAGCACGATCAAACTAAACAGCACAATCAAACAAAACAGCACAATCAAACTAAACAGCACGATCAAACTAAACAGCACGATCAAACTAAACAGCACGATCAAGCTAAACAGCACGATCAAACTAAACAGCACGATCAAACTAAACAGCACGATCAAACTAAACAGCACAATCAAACCAAACAACACGATCAAACTAAACAGCACAATCAAACTAAACAGCATGATCAAACTAAACAGCACAATCAAACTAAACAGCACGATCAAACTAAACAGCACAATCAAACTAAACAGCACGATCAAACTAAACAGCACAATCAAACTAAACAGCACGATCAAACTAAACAGCACAATCAAACTAAACAGCACAATCAAACTAAACAGCACGATCAAACTAAACAGCACAATCAAACTAAACAGCACGATCAAACTAAACAGCACAATCAAACTAAACAGCACGACGCACGCTTAGCGCATTGCCCACAAGCACTGACCCAGGCACATATGCACATATGTACACATGAAAAGTGCATACCTGCAGCGTGGTCACAATCACCCGGGGCCTCTTTGGATTGCTGGCCCCCATCAGCAAGTACCTGGATGATCGACAATCACAGATCACACTCGTGCAAAGGGCAACAAAAATATGATGTGTTGATCTGGGCACCTCGGCATGAACACTGTGCATGTTACCCAAGACGTAAACAGGGGAGCTCACACTAGGGCATTCACTGTTGCAAGACATATTGTGTGGGAATTAAATTTGCACTCGTTGGAGCAAGGTTGTCAAATGGAAGGTACATTTGAAAAGGAACAGACAAGAAATGGGGGTGATGCAGACCATGCTATCGCTGCAAGACATATTGTGTGGGAGCTCATTGGAGCAAAATTGCACACATAGGAAGCAGGTTTGACCACATCCACAATAAATATACAGTGCACAGATGGCAATCTTAGCATGGTAAATACCTCCTGTATATGACATATGACATTATTTGGTGTGCATGCACAAATACGGCCAACACTATTTCTACATAAGCAGTGCCAGAAGAGAGCATCGTGTCACGGTATTGCAGTATCACTTCACTCACGCTTGGAGCTGGTCCACTGAATTGGAGTTGGCGATCCAGTTTGACGGGTAGCCGAGGCCTGTCAGTATATCATGCAAGAGACGGCATGATCTTGACAGACACATAGGGATAAGAGAGGCAACCATCCATCAAGTGAACCCAAGAATCGCTTGGTTTTAATGCCTCAAACTGAAGTAGATCCGTCTCATGCAATATTCGTGCCCATATTCTCACTACCTCGAAAGTAGTGACATACGGTATCAAACAGCTGCAAAGCCAGCTGGATACGGTCGACCACTAGAACGACCAAGGCAAAGAGGGGGAGATGCCTTTGGGGGGAGGGGTCCAACCGTAGCTGCAGGATCTCATGCGCCAGGGCTGCAAGTATGTCATGTGTGATGTTCCAGAGGGACTGTGGAGTCATCTCTGCTGTGCACGCGTGCGTGTGCGTCCTTGTGTGCGTGCGTGCATGCATATGCGAGCATGTATATCTGTGTTTGCATGCGTACGTATGCGTACGTGCGTGTGTGCGTGCGTGCGTGCGTGTGCATGCATGTGTGATTGTGTGTGTGTGTGTGTGTGTGTGTGTGTGTGTGTGTGTGTGTGTGTGTGTGTGTGTGTGTGTGTGTGTGTGTGTGTGTAAGTGTGTGTTAGTGTGTTCATGCGTGCGTTCTTACACACTTCCTTGTGTGTGCGCACACATGTGTCCTTGTGTGTGCACACATGTTAGCGCATGTGTGCACATTCATGCCAGAATGGGCATGCACGTGTGTGATTGTGCGAGTGTGCAAGCACCTTGAGCCATCTCAGCTGGCCAGTGTAACATGAGATAGGGTGCGCACCTGCACAAGTGAACGTCTTCCCTGAGCCTGTTGAGTGCTGTAGGAGGATGTTGGGTGCCCTTTGAGACTGTATCGTCTTCTTGCAAAAGGCCACAGCATCCTTTTGGTGCTGGTGCAGGGCAATAGGCATTTCTGCCTGCCTATACAGCAGTCATTTTATTCTGACGTGGAAGCTGTCCAAACCCTGGAAAATATTGACCGTCCTAAATTATGCGGAAGAAAAACAATACATTATACATCAAATTTCAACGATTGCCAAATAGGCATCATAATTCTCTCGTGCTTGCAAGTTTGTGCTCTTGATGGTATGAGGTCCAGGAACCTGCATCACCTGGGTTAGAAGACATGCACCGGACAATGCACCCGACACGCACACATGCATAGGCAAAGTGCAGAAAAAAAACGTATACGGCCAGCTCGCTATGCATACGGATTCTTCTGTGCAGGGGCCTTCTTGTATGCAGGTATGCAGGGGCCTTCTTGTATGCACGTACCTGTTTCGTGTGTGGCTTGTGCAAATCGTGCCAAGCAATGATACTAGTGCAAAGATCGTCTTCCTCCTTTAAAATGGGTCTCCCATTCGAGAGGGACACACATGTATGTTGCGTGTTCGCAGTCTCTATTTTCTTGAGGGGCCGTTCAATTGACAGCGATGGCCGAATCATGCAGCTGCCCACATGTGCAGCTCGTTTTGACGCCTTGGGCCTCGAGTATCTACATGGTAATGAGAGTGTCATATTTTGTCATCTTCAGGCACGTGTGAAGACATACATGTTCAAAGTCAAGCTCATTATGCAAAAAGCTGTGCACCATTTGGTGGACCATCGTCGCGTGAAGTATGAAGTTGTGCATTTAGCTGTTCCGTATCTGCACGAGCGTGGCAACAAATGTCATTATACTACGTACGTTGGTGCAGCACAGACTAGAGACTGTTATTACAAGAAGCCATGCACTTGCCAAACGTACTGGTGCACTCGTCAGTGCCAGCAGACTGCCAGTTGCAGTCTCTACCTCCTGATCATTCAGCTCAGACAAAACCTTTCTACAACTAACACAGACTCCATGGAAGCTGACGCTGCACCTGCTGGCGTGAGTGCACACATCGTGCGTCGTCACTTGATTTATACCCGCATGGCCCAGGATGTACACATCAAGGGGCTGTACATTGGCGGTGTCATAACTCAGGCAAGTGCTCCTTGTCCTGTTTGTTTGTGAAGAAAAGGGGGCTGGACTTTGGCGGTGTCATAACTCAGGTAAGTGCTTCTTGTCCCTGTTTGTTTGTGGAAAAAAGGCGTCCGTTCCCCAAATTGATGAAGAAAGAGCTCCCTGATGTGAACCGTTCACTCATACGCAACAACCAGATAGATTTGTAGCGCATGCTGACTGTTTGAACCTTAAATAATTCGCAACGTGAGTGATGCCAAAGCTTCTTCATGTTGCCAACACAGGCTTGGACACTTTCTTTAGGTCAGCAACATAGAACACAGAACATGCTCCTAGACCCAAAAAGGAGCCTTATTGGGGGCAACCCATTCAATATCAAATTTATCACCGACACAGATTGCCCCCAAAAGGAATGAACTTAGGGATGCAACCATAAGTAATGTGTATGCATACTACAACCATACTACAACCATACTACAACCACACGTAATATGTACGCATACTACACTCCTCAAGCTCGTTGCCACACCGTGAATGTATTGACGAGCAAGAGCTGAGGGGCAAAATTGGTCCAAAGCTACTGGCCTAGTAGGACCTAGTAGGGCTGCTCTTTTTTTGAGCCTTCACAAAAGCTGGCTTGAGTCTATTCCCTACCTGTCAGACTTAGACCCAGTTGAGGAAAGCCAGCCGCCCCGTCCTTGCCTGCAAAAAGGAACAAAAGTCGTTAGAAATTGAAAGCCCCTTTTAATGAAACCATTGTTAGTGTCTATTATGTGCCGTTCCTCAATCCTCCAAACACCACCTGCAAGAACTGTTATTCTTTCCACTTTCCCTCTTCTTTTCCTCGCATTGTTCGACAGCAAACGAGCTCCTTTTGCCCCTTTGGCTTCAAATTCATTCAGCGGCAGCCGGGGAAATTCTGTGTTCAGACCATCAGGAGCCTCTGCTACAATTTATCAGACTATGCATTTGTGCAGGAGCTGAAACAGGACGCCTTGTTTCATTTATCAGACTATGTATCTGTGCAGGAGTTGAAGCAGGACGACTTGTTTCATTTATCAGACTATGCATTTGTGCAGGAGCTGAAGCAGGACGACTTGTTTCATTTTGCCCCGGCTTTCGGTGGTGCTCATTCTAGCCCAAGAAAGCTCAGGTTTGCTGCATGTGAATTTGTTGGACACTTGTTTGCATTTCGCTCAGTTCAATCAATGTTGGCTGTGCCACACGCAACAGTAAGGAGTAAAGCTGCGAGTATGTAGGAGTGTCCAAGGATTGTGGGTGGGTGTGGCTTAGAATCTGTCCTGGAAGTGCTGGTAGGTGTTGATCAGTAATTGAGGAAGGGCAAGCACAACAGTGGCCTGTGTGCAATGATATTTTAATCATTGTATCAACGGACTTAACACAGAACATGCACCCTTACGTTGACAGCCCTGCCTGATCTGCACAATCACCTATGTTGCCTGTATTTTTATATATGTCATTCATATATTTTCGTATATGTCATTCATCTGCATGCAGAGGGCATGTCCCTGACGACACGTCAAGCACGCCACGCATCACGCCAGTGCTGCACGCCTTGGACGTCCCTGTGCGGTAAGGCAAAACAATGCATAAGGAGAACAATGCATATCTGTTTGTTTCAATGCCACGCATCACGCCAGTGCTGCACGCCTTAAACTTCCCTGTGCGGTAAGGCAAGGAAACAATGCATATATGTTGATTCAATGTCACACATCACGCCAGTGCTGCACGCCTTAAACTTCCCTGTGCGGTAAGGCAAAGCAATGCATAAGGAGAACAATGTATATCTGTTTGTTTCAATGCCTGGCAGCACTTGCACCTTATGCGTCACGTCCTGGCTTTGCCCAGTACGGCAAGCAAAGCTGCAAAGCATATCTGTTGGTATAAGCGCCTGGCAGCACTTGCACCGTATGCGTCACTCCTAGCTTTGCTCCATGCTGCAAGCAAAGCTGCAGTATTTTAACCAGAGATCCCTCTGAAAGAAACAGTACATGTAGATGAGGACGGGCACAAATCGTATCAGAGAGGGCGTCTATACACTTGCTCTATCCATGTGCGCTTCATTAGTGTGGGAAGTGGTTCTCACTCAGTTTCTTTTTCTATGTCAATGTGGTGGCCAAAGCTACGCACCTTCTTCAGTGCAAAGCCATCATCTGGCTCTAGCTCCAGTACACACACAGTGTCGAACCACTGTCAACAGCTCTAGGTTATAAATGTAGCAATAAAAGCAGTTAAAACAACTTGCCGACTTCGCATGAATGGTGTGCAACGGTATGCTGAAACACCTGCATTTTGGATGCACACACGTATACGCTGGCATACGTCAACGTTCCCACGCCAGGGCTTTAAGTGTAGGCCCGAGGTATGTTGTGTTTCATTGGACTGCTATCTGTTGTGCAGGGCCATGATCTTGCCACTAGTGGATCTCTCTGTGGCAGCTCGCATATCGGCTGCCTTGCAGCAGCTGGTGCTGCCAGTACTGCCTCAAGGCTCGATATGGCTTCAGGTGAGGGCACACAAAAATAACGCAGGTGAGGGCACAAAAAGTAAGGGTGGCTTCTGGTGAGGGCACACAAAAAAAGGGTGGCAGGGTGGCTTCAGGTGAGGGCACAAAAATAAAACGCAGGTGAGGGCACACAAAAAAAGTTGCTTCAGGTGAGGGCACAAAAAAAGGGTGGCACAAAAAATAGGGTGGCTTCAGGTGAGGGCACAAAAAAGGGTGGCTTCAGGTGAGGGCACAAAAAAAAGGGTGGCTTCAGGTGAGGGCAAACAAAAAAAGCACAGGTAGTGTAGACACTACCGGCATAAGTAGTTAGGAAACAGGATGGGGAGGATGAGGAGAAAGAAGTATGCTAGGAGGAAAAGGAAGAGGGGGGGCGATATCTTCTCCTATGTCAGCTATAGCATTTACCAGTATGTCCTGTGTTAGCAAAGGGTTTGAACTTGCTCACGGCGATCAGCAACAATTGTGTGGACTGCACCCCAAAACAATTGGTGGGCTCCCATGGTGCAGGTGTCTTGTTGAAATAGAAGGTCCATGCACTACATTAACATGTTGATGAGCAAGTGATGCTCGTGAATTATGAAGGCACCTACAATGGCAAGAACGTAGAACCTCGTGCTCTACAGCATGCCCACCTTCCTGAGGCTGAGGCCATTTGTGCCATGCACCCTCACACATGCACACATGCACCCACTGCATCTACCATGCATCCTCGCACCTTGTCCCATACTTCCATCTCCCTTGCATCCTCGCACTAACACCCCCAACCTGCCACGGTAAGCGAGTAGGGTTGCCCAGAACAGCATACCTATATACACCATATGTATACACCGTTTATCTATTTGATGATATTCCTGCCAAAAGCACCGTACATGCACCGTATATTTATGGCTCTGGCCAACCCAATAAACGAGGTGAGGAGTGTGCAATCAAGGATGGCGCTTGCTCAGCACACGCTCCTTGCAGGATGATCACCTGTACCACGCCACCATCTACCATGCAGGATGATCACCATGACATGATCACCTGTACCATGCCACCATCTACCATGCAGGATGATCACCATGACATGATCACCTGTACCATGCCACCATCTACCATGCAGGATGATCACCATGACATGCTCACCTGTACCATGCCACCATCTACCATGCAGGATG
>Ga0307945_1000214_pt1:0-35000 | contig 36338 bp, 50 predicted proteins | sample OrgLakmetagen228_FD_201818 | JGI IMG/M metagenome (GOLD analysis project Ga0307945, IMG submission 201818) | Saline water microbial communities from Organic Lake, Antarctica - #228 | ecosystem: Environmental > Aquatic > Non-marine Saline and Alkaline > Saline | place: Antarctica: Organic...
TTGCCTGCAAGCCCCCTGTTCCTCAGCAGCCTTCCCCTCTTCCTGTCCTCCTATACCTAGAGCTCCATGCGTGTGTGCTCAGTATCTAAGCTGTGCCGTTTCCTCTGCAGGTCGTTGCCTGCAAGCCCCCTGTTCCTCAGCAGCCTTCCCCTCTTTCTGTCCTCCTAAACCAAGAGCTCCATGCGTGTGTGCTCAGTATCTAAGCTGTGCTGTGTCCTCTGCAGGTCGTTGCCTATGAGCCCCCTGTTCCTCAGCAGCCTCCTCCCCTTCCAGTCCTCCTATACCAAGAGATCCATGAGTTGCCCTTCATAAGCGAGGAAGAGGTATGAAACTGAGCTGTCCTTCATTAACAAGGAAATAATGTGTGCAATTGAGCTGCCCTGCACTACAAGGAGAGTATTAAACTGAGCTGCCCTTCGTGAAGAAAACAAGTACGTGCGTATAATTGAGCTGCCCTTTAATAATGGTCGTAATATTGAGGAGGAGGTGTGAAATTGAGCTGCCCTTCGTTGACGATGAAAGCACGTGTGTAGGATTGAGCTGCCCTTTATTGACAAGGAGGTTTTGTACTGAGCTGCCCTTCATGAAGAAGGAAATAGTGTGTGCAATTGAGCTGCCCTTCAATAATAAGGAGAGGTGTAAAATTGAGCTGCCCTTCATTGACGATGAAAGTACGTGTGTAGATTTTGTGCTGCCCTTTATTGACGAGGAGGAGGTATAAAACTCAGCTGCCCCCAGGCTGCTGCTGCAGAATGGTTTCTCAGCGTTACTGCTATACTCGCATCCATTGATGAACCTTGTTTTGTGACCAAAACGCATTTCCCAGCGTGGGATCGTAAGTGTGTATGTGTGTGTATGTGTGTGTTTACCTGTTTCAGCATCACATCAGCGTCGTCGGCATGCCGCAACTATCCACACATAAATAGGGTTGGCCAGAACCATATATATACGGTGTATACACGGTACTTTTGGCAGGGAAATCATCAAATATACGGTCATATACGGTGTGTATATATACGCTTCTGGCCAACCTCACACATAAATTCATGACCTGCTACCGCAATTCTTCTAGGTGTATATACCCATTGGCCTGGTATGACATGGAGCATACATGTGTGCGTGTGTGTGCGTGTGTGTATATGTATGTGTGTGCCTGCGTGTGTGTGTGTGTGTGTGCACGTGTGCGTGTGCGTGTGTGTGTGTGAGTCAGTCGAAGTGCAGGTGTGTGTGTCTGTGTGTGCCTGTATATGTTGACTTTGTTTGAAATTCCACGCTTTGACCACCTCTTCTGCCTCCTATTTGTGCTTAGGCTCACGTGTGTTCTTGCAGCTCTTGCAGCTGTAGCAATATACCTATGACTGTAACAACAACACACTGCTTGCAGGTGCTTGTGTGCCCTTCGTTAAGTGGCAAGCCCTACGTTATATGGCACAGCTCCGGGAAGATCTTCACATTTTGATGCCTGTGAATGCTCAATATGTCATGCATGTGTCTGAGCACACAGGCACAAGCCATCCACGCAGCCATCGCAGCAGCAAAGCACGATACTTTTCCTCAACGCTGACGCACGTCACACCACCCTGTGTCTGAGCACATAGGCACAAGCCATCCACGCAGCCATCGCAGCAGCAAAGCACAATATTTTTCCGCAACGCTGACGCGCATCACACCACCCTGTGTCTGAGCACACAGGCACAAGCCATTCACGCAGCCATCGCAGCAGCAAAGCACAATATTTTCCCTCAATGCTGACGCACATCACCCCACCCTGTGTCTGAGAGCGTAGGCACAAGCAATCCACGCATCCATCGCAGCAGCAAAGCACAAAATTTTCCGCTATCACTGACGCACGTCACCCCACCCTGTATCTGAGCACACAGGCACAAGCCATCCATGCAGCCAGCAAACCACATTATTTTTCCTCAACACTGACGCACGTCACACCACCCTGTGTCTGAGCACACAGGCACAAGCCATCCACGCATCCATCGCAGCAGCAAAGCACAAAATTTTCCGCCATCACTGACGCACGTCACCCCACCCTGTGTCTGAGCACACAGGCATAAGCCATCCACGCAGCCATCGCAGCAGCAAAGCACAAAATTTTCCGCCATCACTGACGCACGTCACCCCACCCTGTGTCTGAGCACACAGGCACAAGCCATCCACGCAGCCATCGCAGCAGCAAAGCACAAAATTTTCCGCCATCACTGACGCACGTCACCCCACCCTGTGTCTGAGCACACAGGCACAAGCCATCCACGCAGCCATCGCAGCAGCTGTGCGTAGCCACTGATTCGTTCCAAATCATTTGTCTGAGCACGTAGGCACAAGCTATCCACGCAGCCATCGCAGCAGCTGAGCATGACGCTGCACTCACAGCAGAGGGCCATCAGCGTGAAGTACCTCATAAGGACCTTAGGCCAGAAGCTGCACAAGCAGCAGATGAAGATGTGGTGCAGCAGGTGTGTGTATGTGTGTGGTTCTTGGGTGTGTGTGTCAATGGAGGGGGAGGCGTGTGTGCTTGTGTGCATGAGTGGTGCCTCTTAAGGACGTGAGAAAAGAAGCCGCACAAGCAGCGGATGAAGATATGGTGCAGCAGGTGTGTGTATGCGTATGTCAGTGTGCGTGCCTGTATATTTTCAACTATAAAACGGGGTGTGTGTGTGTGTATGTTTGTGCATGTGCGTGCGCACGCGTCTGTGGCGCCACAAAAAAAGGTGTAAGGCTAATGATGAGTTTGTGCATGAATGAGTGCACGCACACACACATACACACACGCACACACGCACACACACAAACACACACACTCACATGATGCACACAACTGCACATGCAGACACACAAACATATGCCACACAACAAACACATGGCATACACACACAACCGCACAACAGGTGCTTGCCCTACGCAACGAGGCTGCTTCCCGTGTGGAGAGTGCAGCCCAAGGAGTGGAGCAGCAAGACAGGGATGCTGAAGCCGCTGTGCTTTTGGCAAGCCAGCAAGCAAAGGCGGCTGCAGATGCAGCAGAGGCTGCTGCACGCAAGGAGAAGCGACCGTGGCCACAAAAGGTGGGGTGTGTGTGTCAGTGTTTGGGGTCTGTGTGTGTGTGTGTGAGAGTGTGTGTGTGTGTGTGTGTGTGGCATTCCAGCACGCAGAGGTGGCTGCAGAGGCTGCTCCACGCAATGCAGAGCAGCCGTGGCCACAAAAGGTGGGGTGGCCACAAAAGGTGGGGCGTGCTAAGTGGGATATGTGGGATATGGGAGCACTTATCATCCCAGTATCACCCCAGCAGGCGCAGGGTCTGTTGTCAGAAAAGGTGTGTGTGTGTGCGTGTGTGTGTGTGTGATTATGTTCAAACGCAGTGTGTGCAGTATTGCACACTCAGAAGCGTGCAAAGCTGAGCAGAGCCACAGCAAGAGGTTGTTGTTGTTATTATTAGAGGTTTGAAAATATCCTGCGAAGGGCTGCCTACAGAAAGGGACTGCAAATGTTCCACAGTGTATACTTCATAAGGTTAGCCATCTGTGCTATCATTTCTGTCGTTGGGACTCAAAAGGCGCTGCTATCATAGGGTTGGTCAAAACCATACATGTACACGGTGCATGTACGGTATGTTTGGCAGTGAAACCACCGAATGTACGGTCATATACGGTGTATATGTACAGTTCTGGCCAACCCTACATATACATGCCAATACATGGCATATTTTGCTAAAGCATGGTGGTGTACCATCACACATACATAGGGTCGGCCAGCACCTTATATATACGGTGCATGTACGGTATGTTTGGCAGGGAAAACACCGAATGTACGGTCATGTACGGTGTATATGTACAGTTCTGGCCAACCCTGCGCAATGAGTGTATGGGCATACGTGCAGCTTGACTTTCAATCCTGTGCACAAAACGCTATGCGCTTGATTTTCCAGGTTTTCTCTTGTACCTTCACTTTCAGCCCTACGCATAAGTATGCTATGTGTGCGCTTGTTTGTGTGTGTTTGTGTGTGTGCGTCTTTTCAGGTCAACCCTCACTTTCAGCCCTACGCATAAGTATGCTATATGTGGGCTTGTTTGTTTGTGTGTGTGCACGTTTTCAAGTTAACCCTCACTTTCAGCCTTATGCATAAGTATGCAATGTGCGTGCATGCTTGTGTGTTTTCAGGTCAGCCGTGAGTATGCCATGAATGCACATGCTTGGGTGTTTGTGTGTATTCAGGTCAACCCGTACGACGCCACTCCCAAGCGGCCAGATGCAGCTGCCCCCCTCTTACCCTACTGGGACGCCGAAGAAGGACTGGAGGCCAGGAAGGCAGATCCATACCTCCAGCCAGGTACACATGGACACGTGTGTGTAAGTGTTTGTGTGTGTATGTTTGTGAGTGTGTTGGTACGTGTGTAAGTGTTTGTGTGTGTATGTTTGTGAGTGTGTTGGTACGTGTGTGTGTGTGTGTGTGTGAGTGTGCGATGTTTGTATGTGTGTATGTGCGTGCATGCGCACTGCGTGTGTTATTAGCGTGTGTATATTAGCATGTGTGTGTATAAGCGAGTGTCACTAAAATAACGAGCTACGCTGCATTATAAGTTTGACGAGGTTCTAGATGCCCAAATGGTTAGGAGGGCCAAAGCGGGGACATTCACGTGTGTATGAATGGGCGTAGACTGGACTGGGTGGGTGTAGACTGGGACTGGACTGGACTGGATGGGCGTAGATTAAGACTGGACTGGACTGGGTGGGTGTAGACTGGGTCTGGACTGGATGGGCGTAGACTGGGTCTGGACTGGATGGGCGTAGACTGGGACTGGACTGGATGGGCGTAGACTGGGACTGGACTGGACTGGACTGGATGGACGTAGACTGGGACTGGACTGGATGGGCATAGACTGGGACTGGACTGGATGGGCGTAGACTGGGACTGGACTGGATGGGTGTAGACTGCTCTAGATAAGGAAAAAGAGGAGGAACACACACAAAATGTTTATGAAGAGAAGATTTGTTAACATATTTGCGCAAGATCTTAAAAGTCTTGAGCACCAAAGAGCTGGACAGCCTTCTCTGAGAAATGAAGGGCCTGCTGGCACTTGCTGTATGAGTAAGGTTGCCCAGAACCATGTATATGCGCTGTATTTACGGTATTTTGGCAGGAAATCACCAAATTACGGCGTAAATTTACGGTTCTGGCCAACCCTATGTATGAGCTTGACACCCTATGTATGAGCTTGACACCCTATGTATGAGCTTGACACTCTTTGTATGAGCTTGATACCCTATGTATGAGCTTGACACGCTCAAGGAAGGTGTGCACATGCACACACACTCCTCCGTTCACATGCACACACATGCACGTGCCCAGCCGCCCCCTCTTAGCCCTCTTTGGCCACCCAACACCCTTCACACTCACAAAGAGTGACTCATTTGAAGGCACACACACATACACGCACACACGCACACACATTCGAAGGCATACACATGTGAAGGCACACACATTTGAAGGCACACACACACACACACTCTCTCTCTCATATACCTGCACGTGTCCAGGTGCCCCCCCTTTGCCTGCTCTGGCCGAACCCTTCTCACACACGCAGTGTGGCTCACAGTCTTTAACTTTGCCTATGGGCACCCAGCAGCTTGCAGGCTTTGCTACTCCAGGTATAACCAACAAGGCACACACACACACGCACGCAACACACACAAGCAACACACACACACGCACACACACACACACAACACACACGCAACACACACACGCACACACACACGCGCGCACACACACAAACACATACACACATGCACATGCATGCTTGGACTTGTGTAATTTTAAGTGCAACCAGTGAGCAGAATAGCAGGTCCCAAGATTGGTTATTAATAATTTTGCATGTGTGTAGCATGTGTGTGTGCATGCATGTGTGTGCGTGCATGTGTGTATGCGTGCGTGTGTTGCATGTGTATGCGTGCGTGTGTTGCATGTGTGTGCGTGTGTGTTGCATGTGTGTGCGTGTGTGTTGCATGTGTGTGTTTGGTGTATTGCATGTGTGTGTTCTGGTGTGTAGCATATGTGCGCGTGTGTAGCATATGTGCGCGTGTGTAGCATATGTGCGCGTGTGTAGCATATGTGTGCGCGTGTGTAGCATGTGTGTGTTCTGGTGTATTGCATATGTGTGCGCGTGTGTAGCATGTGTGTGTTCTGGTGTATTGCATATGTGTGCGCGTGTGTAGCATGTGTATGTGTATGTAACTTGTGGTTGAGGAGCTGTATGCACCATGTACCAATAACCTCCAAATGTACAGGCACACATACGCACGTTCGCAAGCACACACGCACGCACACACACACACACGCACACGCACACACGCAATTCACAATCACATGCACACACATACATACACACACAGGCGTGCCTTCCCACACCACCCCTGGCGTCTACTTCTCCCCCGAGCGCACTGCAGCTGCACTTCAGCAGCAACAGCAGCAGCAGCAACAGCAGCAACAGCCACAGCAGTCAGAGGGACAGACGGGGATGTACCAAACGCAGGATTTCGCAATGGACGTGGATGCTCAGGATCCAGAGTTTTCCCAGGACCCCACCATGTCCATGCAACAGGGTTTTGTAGGAGGTGGAACCGCAGAGCAGTTGCAGCATGGCATGCCTCAAGGTGGGTGGGTAAACTTTTGTGTGTGTGCGTGTGTGTGTGCGTGTGTGTGTGCGTGTGTGGATTAATAACAGTAAGTGGCATTGACCTCTGTATAAAATGCCATTCAATCTAAACCAAGTCTGAGCTACAGGGCCATGGAACCTCGAGCTGAATTGAGCCTCTGGCCCAACTTTGCCCGCCTAAACATCCGCCTCCTTCCAACTTCCTGCAGCCTGATTTATGGTTTTTAGTTCATTGCTATGCTGCTCGGAGGAAAGGCAGCGAGAAGGGGGTGATGAAAGTAGCAGAAATCAAGCTGGTTTGTAAACGTGCATGGGTCAATACTTGGATTAATGGTGTTCATTAATCCGCCCCTGGATTTTTACCAATTTATCCAAAATTGTTGTGAATGCGCCATAAATGCGTGTGTTTGAAGTCCAGCAGCCCTTTGCAGCAGAGTGTGTGTACGTGTGTGCATGTGTGTAACCAACACATGCACACGCAAACTGATAAAGCTTCTTTTCGCCGCAGCACCTACCACATTCCTTTGTTGGATGTTCTTCAATTTTTGCACTCATAGATGGCGCTCACAAAATGACGTGCATGAATGTGTGTGTTTGTGTATGTGAGTTCATGTGCACGTGAATGCACAGGCATGACATCCAGCAGCCCATGTGCATTTCTCTGTCCTAGCACGCCCTCTATGTTGAAAGTGCTTTGATTGCCGGCGCAGATGGCCTTCACAAAATGATGCGCATTAACGTGTGTGTGTGTTCATGTGCATGTGCTCAGGTATGGCATCCAGCAGCCCAGGTGCATCTCTTCGTCGTAGCACACTCCCCCCAGTGACGGACTACACATACCCCTCTATGGGACACACTGAGATCCTGGCGCAGGTGTGTGTGTGTATGTGTGTTTGGGTTGGATATATGTGGCATTGCTTGGTTGATGTGAGTGCTGTATTTATTTGAGCACACTCCCCCCAGTGACAGACTACACATACCCCTCTATGGGACACACTGAGATCCTGGCGCAGGTGTGTGTGTGTTTGGGTTGGATATATGTGGCATTTCTTGGTTGATGGAAATGCTGTATCTGTTTGAGCACACTCCCCCAGTGACAGACTACACAAACCACCCTATGGGACACACTGACATCCTGGCGCACGTGGGTGTGTGTTGCACCTGATGTGTCTTGTTTAATGTCAATCGTACGTACAAACAAATGTTCAGACAACAGGTGCAACAGGGAAACACACACACACATGTATACACAGTGTATTACACACACATGTACACACACACATACACACACGCCTCACACAGGCATACCCCAGCGAAGCTTCCCCAGCAGCACAGCAGCTGCCCCCCAACCCCCGCTCCCACGTTTACGATGTGTACGGCCAGCCGCGCACCCTGCCTCCCCCCCTGCCTCGGACATACAAGGAGCAGCATGCAGATGTGAGCCCAAATACTCGCCACATGACAATGGAGGGTGACGTGCTGCGTGCGCCGGGCAGTCACACTTCTAGGTGAGGGGCGGGATTGTACGATTGGTCTGTGCTACTACAAGTGCTCTCGTGTGGGTGTGGGTGTGGGTGTGTTACAGTAACTATGTATGTTGCGTATGTTATGGGTGTGGAGTGTGCGATTGGTCTGTGCTACTACAAGCTACTACAACTAAGAGATGTGTAAGAGATGTGTAAAAGGTGTGTAAGAGGTGTTTCATGTGGGTGTGGGTGTGGGTGTGGGTGTGGGTGTGGGTGTGTTACGTATGTTATGGGTGTGGAGTGTGCAATTTGTGAATGGGTGAGATAAGAGTGTGATTGCTGTTTGGGTGTGGGTGTGTTACTGTGTATGTTGCGTATGTTATGGGTGTGGAGTGTGCGAATTGTGATTGGGTGGGATGGAGTGTGCGATTGGTGTGGGTGTATTACCGTGTGTGTATTACTGTGTGTGTGAATGTTACTGTGTTACTCAGTGTATGTGAATTTTACTGTGTGTGTTACTCAGTGTATCTGTGTGTTACTGTGTGTGTTACTGTGTGTTACTGTGTGTGTTAATATGTGTGTTAATATGTGTGTTAATATGTGTGTTACTGTGTATGTTACTGTGTGTTACTATGCATGTCACTGTGTGTGTATTACTGTGTGTGTTACTATGTATGTCACTGTGTGTGTATTACTGTGTGTGTTACTGTGTGTGTTACTGTGTGTGTTACTGTGTGTGTCACTGTGTATGTCACTGTGTGTGTTACTGTGTATGTAAATGTGTGTATTACTGTGTGTGTTACTGTGTGTGTTACTGTGTGTGTCACTGTGTATGTCACTGTGTGTGTTACTGTGTATGTAAATGTGGGTGTTACTGTGTGTGTTACTGTGTATGTCACTGTGTATGTCACTGTGTATGTCACTGTGTGTGTGTTACTGTGTATGTAAATGTGGGTATAACTGTGTGTGTTACTGTGTGTTACTGTGTGTGTGTTACTCATGTTCAAACATAGGGAGTGCAACTGGCAGTCTCATTTTTTTAAGTGATGGGTCAGTGCAAGCACTGTGTGAGCGTGGGTGTGGGTGTTTTGATGGGCTCATGCCGTAAGCCACGTAAACACATTGGGAGATGTGCTGTGCTTGCATGGCTGGCTCACAGTCAGGGTGATCGAAGATGAGAGGAATGGATATTGAGCTGTTTTATTATCCGTGGGTGAATGTGTGTGTGTGTGTGTGCGTACGTGTGTGTGCGTGTATGTATGTGTGTGCGTGTGTGTGTGTGTACGTGCGTGTGTGTGCATAGTCGTGAGTGGGTGTTTGCGCACCTGTGTTTGCGCACCTGTGTTTGCGCACCTGTGTTGGGCAACATGTGTGAAGCACAGAGAAGCGTGTGATTATGCGCTTTGAAGTCAAGCATTCGTATAGGAACAGAGTTAGCTATGTGTGTACATATATATGGAGGTATAACTATGCTTAGGAACAGAGCAAGCTTGTGTGTACATATATATGGAGCTATAACTATGCTTAGGAACAGAGCAAGCTTGTGTGTACATATATATGGAGCTTTAACTATGCTTTGAAACAGAGCAAGCTTGTGTGTACATATATATGGAGCTATAACTATGCTTAGGAACAGAGCAAGCTTGTGTGTACATATATATGGAGCTATAACTATGCTTGGAACAGAGCTAGCTTGTGTGTACATATATATGGAGCTTTAACTATGCTTAGGAACAGAGCAAGCTTGTGTGTACATATATATGGAGCTATAACTATGCTTAGGAACAGAGCAAGCTTGTGTGTACATATATATGGAGCTATAACTATGCTTAGGAACAGAGCGAGCTTGTGGTTGTACGTATATATGTGTATCTACATTTAGGAGTTTAGGAACAGAGTGAGCTACGTATGTGTACATATATATTTGTGCATCTACATATATATGTGCGTTTGTGTGTGGGTGTGAGTGACCACCTACCTGCCATCTGGCTTTGGCATCATCATGCGTCAGAGAATGAATAGAGGGTCCCTCTCCACTGGTGGCATGCAACCAGGCCACAAGCCTTCTCCCCTTCATTAATCAGCTTCACCAGCCAACACACATGCACACGCATACATACACACACACATACAGGCACACAATGCACACTGGCTTTACTCTTCTGCTGCTCATTGTCCTGCACCATGCGCTTTACTACACCATTTACTCCATTCATACTTACCAATTACTCATTCATACCTGAGCATTCATACCTAATCATTCATACCTTAGCATTCATACTTAACATTTACTACACCGTGCGCGTTACTCCTCCGCTGCTCACTGTCCTGCATGCCTATGCCAGCTATTGGTCAGCCATCTTCTTGTATGCACATCATGTAGGCCACCTTCTTGTGTGTGCATCTTTTGTATGCACCTCATGTAGGTCGCCTTCACCTTCTTGTGTGTGCATCTTCTGTATGCACCTCATGTCGGTCGCCTTCTTGTATGCACATCTTTTTGTATGCACATCATGTAGGCAACTTTCTTGTGTGTGCATCTTTTTTATGCACATCATGTAGGCCGCCTTCTTGTATCCACATCTTCTTGTATGCACATCATGTAGGCCACCTTCTTGTATCCACATCTTCTTGTATGCACATCATGCAGGCCACCTTCTTGTGTGTGCATCTTTTGTATGCATATCATGTAGGCCACCTTCTTGTATGCACATTTTCTTGTACGCACCTCATCTTGTATGCACATCATGTATGCACATCCTCTTGTATGCACATCTTTTCTATGCACATGCGCATGTATGCACATGCATATGTATGCACATCCTCTTGTATGCACATCTTTTCTATGCACATGCGCATGTATGCACATCCTCTTGTATATCTTTTCTATGCACATGCATATGTATGCACATCCTCTTGTATGCACATCTTTTCTATGCACATGCGCATGTATGCACATGCATATGTGCACAACCTCTTGTATGCACATCTTTCTATGCACATGCGCATGTATGCACATCTTCTTGTATGCACATTTTCTTGTATGATAATCATGTACATGCCTCTCAAACGCCCTGCATCACCATGCGCTCTTGTGTCGCACCATTCTCTGTCATTGTAAGCCTAATCACACACACACACACACACACACATATATACAAACACACACATACACACACACACACACACACACACACGTACAAAAACACACACACACACATACAAAAACACACACACACACATACATACAAAAACACATACAATAACACACACACATACATACAAAAACACACACACACGTACAAGGACATGCACACCAACATTCATATGCGTACTCACGTACATACACATTCCTGTTCACACAGTGGCTGCCTGCTTCGTGCGACTGGCAAGTCCGGCCGCCAGTTTGCTCTGAGCCCTGCCCACATCCACTTTGGCTCTGTGGCTGTGGGCAGTGTGGCCCATGCCCATGCGCGGCTGCGCAACATCTCCACCGGACCTGCTCGTTTCACAGTGGTGAGTGTTAACTAGTGTGTTTGTGTGTGTGTGTGTGTGTGTGTGCGTGTGTGCGTGTGGCGTTGTGGCCCATGCCCACGCGCGGCTGCGCAACATCTCCACCAGACCTGCTGGTTTCACAGTGGTGAGTGTTAACTAGTGTGTTTGTGTGTGTGTGTGTGTGTGCTATGTGCGTGTGGCGTTGTGACCCATGCCCACGCGCAGCTGCGCAACATCTCCACCGGACCTGCTCGTTTCACAGTGGTGAGTGTTTGTGTGTGTGTGTGTGTTTGTGTGTGTGTATGTGTTTGTATGTGCGTGTGGCGTTGTGACCCATGCCCACATGCGGCTGCGCAACATTTCCACCATACCTGCTCGTTTAACGGTGGTGAGTGTTGCTAGTGTGTTTGTGTATGTTTGTGTGCGAGTCTGTATGCGCGTGCGTGTGGGCATTGTGACCCATGACCACGCGCAGCTGCGCAACACCTTCACCGGACCTGCTCGTTTAACGGTGGTTTGTGTGTGTGTGTGTGTGTGTGTGTGTGTGTGTGTGTGTGTGTGTGTGTGAGTGTGTGGATGGGTGTTAATGTGAGTGAGTGATTGAACGTGAGAGGTTGTGTGGGAAGGGGATGCGCACGGCGTTTAAACGTTACTGCCTGCATATTGAAGCGTGTTGAGTCAGTTACAAGTTACAAAGTGCTGTAATTCTGTCGGTATTCTACAATGGCACCGCAGGTTAGTAATGGTCTCCTACAGCTCTTGCGATGTTGAGGGTGGAGTTGATCCAAACATTTTTGCTGGCTGGTCTGTGAAGAAGTAGCCATGTACAATTTATGACCACCCTTGCGTAACGTAAGAACAGCGATTGGTAAGGCTGGAGTTGATAGTGAGCCAAGCCTAAAATGTCAATGCCTGGCAACAACCCATCAACACCTACTGCCGCTCATCAGCTTACTTAGAGCAATAACCAGGGTTGGCCAGAAACATACACACACATATATTTACGGTATGTATACGGTATTTTTAGCAGGGAAATCACCATTTATACGGTCATATATATACGGTTCTGGCCAACCCTAGTACTAACTGTTCACTGGGGTGTTTTTTGTTTCCTGTTGTTTTGTATTTCCTCTTCATGCAAGTACAGTCACAGATTACTTAAAGTCGTGTGTGTGTTTGTGTTTGTGTGTGTAAGTCGTGTGTTTGTGTGTGTGTGTGTGTGTGTGTATGTAAGTCGTGTGTGTAAGTCGTGTGTAAGTTGTGTGTGTGTAACCCCTTGAGCAACGGCAGCAGGTGCACGTGCAATGAGTAGGTCCATTGAATAGTATGTCCAGTGTGTGTGTATGTGTGTGTGTAGTAGGTCCAATGAGTAGGTCCATTGAGGAGGTCCATTGAGGAGGTCCATTGAGGAGTAGGTCCTTTAAATAGGTCCATTGAGTCGGTGGTGTTACAGAATTTGTTTTGAGTACCAGCATCGTTTCCTGGACCTTGCGCCATGGCAACAGGTGGACTCATTCCACCGACACACACACACACACACACACATTCAGACCGGCCTGTTCTGGTTGTCTGGGTCATCTATAAGCCTGGGACGCTGGCAGCAGTGACAGAAGCACTGCGTCACACACACACACCACACACACACGCACACCACACATGCACACACGCATGCACACACACATACACACACACACCACATGCACACACGCATGCACACACACATACACACACAAACACAAACACACAAAGTTATCCTGCCCCCCCTTTTTTGAGCCTCACAGGACCGGCCTGCCCTGCCTCTCCGGATCATCCATAAGCCTGGGGCGCTGGCAGCAGGGATAGAGACGCTCCTCACTGTGGAGCTCGTTGCTGAATTCGTGGGGGATTTTGTGGGAGAGGTGCGCGGTGCTCGTGCATGTCTTTGTGCATGGTGCATGGCTGGGTTGGCCAAAACCGTATACATACACTGTATAAGACCATGTATTTGGTTATTTCCCTGCCAAAAATACCGTATATACACTGTATGTGTGTATGGTTCTGGCCAACCCTATGCATGGTGCATGCCTTTGAGCATGGTGCGTGTTGCGTGTCTTTGTATGTACGCCCGCCTGCCTGTGTGGAGATAGAGAAAAACGGCGCACAGCTGATATCACCTGTGGTTTCTTTTTTTGCTACATGGCTCTTGCATCACGTCACATCAGTCGCATTGCATCACGTCACATCAGTCGCATTGCATCACGTCACATCAGTTGCCTTGCATCACGTCACATCAGTCGCATTGCATCACGTCACATCAGTCACCTTGCATTTCTCGTGTAAGAGGTGAGTAAGAAATGCATAGGAGTGTTAAAGGGATGTGTGAGAGGTGTGTAAGAGGTGTGTGAGAGGTGTGTAAGAGGTGTGTAAGAGATGTGTAAAAGGTGTGTAAGAGGTGTGTAAGAGGTGTGTAAGAGGTGTGTAAGAGATGTGAAAGAGATGTGAAAGATATGGAAGGGCTGCGATCCGTAATTGTGACCATTAGTCTGAGGGGTGTACATGGCATCAAGGTTGTGTTGGTTTGCGAGCTGGTTTCTCTTATTGTCGCATTATGAAAGTGTGGTGTTTCAAGCATAACTACTTCCAGGTTGGTACAGGCCATCTTACGTTTGCGAGTTTGTTTCTTTTATGTAAATAACAAAAAAGAGGGGCACCTCCAGCATAACTTGTTACGGATTGCAGCTCTTGTTTGCGAGTTTGTTTCTTTTGTTTAAAATTAAGAAAAGAGGGGCACCTCCGGCATAACTTGTTACGGATTGCAGCCCTTGCGTGGATGCGGTGATGTAGGCCATCTTTCCTGTTTGTTTTACCAAACCCTTGACCCTCAAGCATAAAGACAAACTCTCTGTACAACACATAGACATAAAGACAAACACACATATATACATTAAGACAAACACACACATAAACATAAAGGCAAACACACACATAAACATGACAAACACGCATAGACATAAAAGACAAACACATATAGACATCAAGACAAACTCTCTGTACAACACATAGACATGCACGCATGCTTGACAACACTCTTTGTACAGCACATAGACATGCACTCTCTGTACAGCACAAAGACATACATACTCACACTCACACACATGCACGCACGTACACACGTATACACACATGTACACAAACACACACATACTCACACACTCACACAGATCGTGGTCCGCTCAGAGCTCAACGTCCTTGTGCTCAGCATCTCTGCCAAAGTTGTTTTGGCTCCCTCCAGCACCACAGGTAGTTTTCATTGCCTGCATACTTATTCTTTTTCTTCTTAGCGCTTTTTTCCTAGAGGCCCCCTCTGGCACCACAGGTAGTTTTCCCTGCCTGCGTACTTATTCTTTTTTTCTTAGCGCTTTTTTCCTAGAGGCCCCCTCTGGCACCACAGGTAGTTTTCACTGCCTGCTGTCACGACGAATTATGGTACCAGCTTAAACATGGATTGCAAGTATGAGCCATACTTATTCTTGTTCTTCTTAGCTCTTTTTTCTTAGAGGACCCCTCTGGCATCACAGGTAGGTATGTAGACCATGTGCAGTAAATATGTATGCAGTAAATATGTATGCAGTAAATTGCAGTAAATAGGTATGTAGACCATGTGCAGTAAATATTTATGCAGTAATTTGCTAGTTTACAGCTGTAGAGACACAATTTGCTGCACAAACTGGCATCACAGGTAGGTATGTAGACCCTATGCAGTAAATATGTATGCAGTAAACTGCTTGTGTACGGCTGCAGAGACACAAACATGCACATGCACACGGAAACACACACACACATACATGTACAAACACACACATGCACACGGAAACACACACACACATACTTATACATACACACACGCACACAGACTCTGGAGAAGCCAGAGCCAACACAGCGGCCTCCGGAACCCAAGATAAAATTGGTGGGGCTGGGGCTCTTTTGAATTCCAGGCCTACCTCAGGATCGGAGAAAAAGGAGGGCCTGCATCAGCAGCACCAGGGGGTTAAGCTGGCACCTGTGCTTGATGAGCAGCGACAGCTGAAGGATTTGCTGGAGGAAGAGCAGCAGCAGCAGCGGCAGGCCGGCAGTGCAGGGCCTGCCGCTGTGTAGGGGGCAGTGCAGGGCCTGCCGCTGTGTAGGGGGCAGTGCAGGGCCTGCCACTGTGTAGGGGGCAGTGCAGGGCCTGCCGCTGTGTAGAGTTTGTGCTTTTGATGATGGGCAGCAACGGCCTGAAGAATTAATTGCTGGAGGCAGAGCAGTAGCTACAGCAGTCCGGCTGTGTTGGCCGCTGGTTGTCTATAGCAGAAGGGTGTTTAACAGAAGGATGTTTAACAGAAGGGTGCTAGACACTTGATCTAACTGAAGTAGATCAGCGCGCAGCAAGAAAAGGAGACAATCAATCTTGTGTTAACAATAACCCAATTTGTTGCTGCTTCATTGTGAAGCCACATTTAGCATTCTCTGCTATTGTTGAGGTTGGTAGAGGGCTGCTTGGTGCAGGCATCTGCGTGATCTCTCAATCTATTGGCTGTCTTGTCATTGACAGCAAACTTAAATCTATTCTGTCTAGTGCATGTTGTTTTGATATAGCCCTAATGTTTGGTATGGAGGATAACGGAGGCTCCTCAAAGGATGGTGCGCGCAGATAGAGGCCTCTGTCTGTGCCTACTCTACGCGGCGCTCAGCTAATTCTGAGGTTTACAGGATTACAGGCCACCAGTCAAACATTGTGACTGCCAGTTGAGTTTAGTTTGGATTACAAATTGTGAAAGTTTGTGACTGCTAGACTGCATGTGAAAACAGTGTAACAGAGGTGATCAATTGAGTTTATAACACTAAGTACCAAGTACATAAAAGGTAGGGTTTGCACTGACCAAGTTCACGCAAACAATTAGATAGGGGCAAGTGGCAGCCATGTCATAGCAAATCACGGTCACTGCAAAGTATAAGACTCAGCACAACAATCTATACGAGACAAGGCGAAAACAACCTCAACTGAAAAACTAACTAACCAAATCACACGAATCGTCACTGCCAACAATTGGGCGTGACAGCCAGTTGAAATTGGTAGTGTAGATAAAAAGTGCCTGCCAAACATGAAACACACCAAAGGCAATGGTTTAATGAAGCAGGGCGAGCCTGACATTTTGTTTCAGGCACAAGGATGTATAGATGTATAGTACGTATGTGGGGAGTGGTTGTCACTGCCTGCATATTTTTCTTTTCTACTACGTAGTAGAAAGCGACCCCTTCTTTATAAGTGCCCCGGTTCATCAGCATAGGGAGAATGGAAACGTTTGAAAATTTGTTTAAATCAATCAGCCACATGTATATGGTGATGCTTAAGGATTTATTTGAACCAATCAGATATATATATATGGTGTGGCCTCTTCATGGCTGCGTGCTAGGCTAGGCTTTATCCAAGTTTCCGCCCAAAGGAATATATAGCGATGTAACCTGACCTCGTGAACTTATTTTAAAACATGAACAGGCCGAGCTGTCATACTTCTTGACTGAAGGCAGCTGAAGGCCTTTTTATCTTATCTCACCTTTTCTAGCTATGTGTGGTTACAGGCTTTTTCAAGCTTCCGCTCAGATGCCCCTGAGGCATATATAGCAATGCAACCTTACTTTAATGTTATTTGCCTCCCTTATTCTTGGTATCCTCAGTGTGACAGATTTAAGTTTTTTACGTACCCAAGCGCACTCCCCCTCTTTAATTTATTGCAGTCGGTTGGTCCTGGTAGATGCTTGATTGTTTACTGATTTTATTCAGTGTTGCAATTGGCATGTCACAAACAACGTCGTGCCTTTTTTCTCTTTCCAGTTTTTTTCGCAAGTGCTACAAGTCTGGTGCTACAACAACAAATATCCCAGTTTTTAGACGTTTTACATACGCAGCCTGGCAGTCGCACGTTATGACTGATGGCTTAACTTGTAAACCTTGAAACCTTACCTTGTTCTCAGGAAGGAAGTCTCCAATCCTTATTTCGTACTTCAATTGGACCTCTGCTCTCCAGCAGCCATTCTCAAATAGGTAGCTACCAGCCACGTCGGTGTTACACAATCTCTAGTAGTATGTGAACTCAAAAGGCTTGCCAACTGAAATCTGAGTTAGATTCCTTGTTCAGGCACCAGTGAATTAATCCGGTAATCTGGTTAAGTGTGCAGACACTGGAAACAATAAGCTCAACTACGCAAATTCCTGTTAGCACCAGTGGTGGTGCTATGCTGGGATGGTTGCTAAAAAGGGGATAACTGAGAGAGGACCGTGAATTAGGTAAGCTTAAAAGCGTTCCTTCATGCGCTCCTTGTGGATCTCGTTCTCTGTCCACCTGAAAAACATGAGCAGTCAGAGGGTCGGAATCTGTTTTTCGCTGTTTGGCCTATGGAGACCATGAGACCATGAGCACCGTATCTGGGCACGGGCAAGGGCAACTTCATTGAAGCTTCGTGAGGAGCATGCGTGCGAGCATGCATGCCTGCTTCTTAATATGAGTGTGTGTTTGTAATTGTGAATGTATGGGAGTGTGTGAGGTTGTGTGAGGTTGTGTGTGTATGTATGTGTGTGTGAGTGTGTCCGCGCGTATGTGTGTGTGTGTCCGCGCGTATGTGAATGTATGTGTGTGTGCGCGTATGTGAACGTCTGTGTGTATGTGTGTGCGTGCACACACGCGTGTGCGTGAGTGTGTGTGTGTGTGATTTTGCGTGCGTATGTATATGTGTGTGTCCAGGAGTTTGTGTGTGTGTCTGTGCGTGTTTTTGTACGTGCGTGAATGTATAAGCGCATGAACGTGCAAGTGCATGTGACATGCATGCTGTTAAGCATCAGCATTTGTTGCTTCAGCACACATGCGCAGCGCACTGTGTATTTGAGCACGTGTGCATGCATGCATGTGAGTGCTGAAGTGTACTTATGTGTATGCATCATTGCCTTGCGTGTGAAATGTGCAAGCAACATACACACAAGCGTGCTACGAGTAAGAGTGTGTGCTTGCGTATACACACGATTGCGCATGTATATGCGCGTGTGTGAATGAATGTGCATGCATGCATGTATGCGTATGTTTGTATGTGTCCGTGTGCGTGTGTATGTATGTATGTATGAGTGTACGTGTGTATGAGTGTGTGTGTGTGAGTGTACGTTTGTGAGTGTACGTGTGTGAATGTGTGTGTGTGTATGTGTGTGTGTGTGTGTGTGTGTGTGTGTGTGTGTGTGTGTGTGTGTGTGTGTGTGTGTGTGTGAGTTTGTGTGTGTGTGTGTGTGTCTGTGTGTGTGTGTGTGTGTGTGTGTGTGTGTGTGTGTGTGTGTGTGTGTGTGTGTGTGTGTGTGTGTGTGTGTGTGTGCACGTGCGTGCACGTACGTGCGTGCGTGTGTGTGGATGCACATGCACACCCACGCACGTCCACTGTGCGCATGTGCAATAAGGTGCGTGCACGGCTCGTGTTATCTGACGCACGAAGAGCGTGCATACTTATGGATTCTTACTCACCACTTCCCTCCGTAGTATACACCGAACATGATAGCTAAGCCCGGCCCTCTCTGCATGCCAAGTGTTGGTGGAAGGTGTGCGTTGGAATTGAGAAATCATTTAGCAGGAGGACAGTGAACTCACCTGCTTCAAGAAGTGCACAAATGTCTTGGGCGCATTCTTAAAGGCCTGGCCCAGCACGGATTGCTGGTACGGGCTCAGCTGCAGTGAAAGAGGCAGGAGGAGATTTCAAGGACTTGGCCTGTTGCTTGCCAGGACTTGGCCTGTTGCTCGCCAGGACTTGGCCTGCTGCTCGCCAGGATTGGCCTTGCTCGAGCAGCAAACATGCACAAACATTTGAATACACCGCAGCACGCATTCACTCAACGCGACAACCTACCTGATACAGCATTTCCCGAATCGCGATGCTCTGGCGGGGCGCCATTTTTTGTACAACAAAAGTTTTTTATAGTAATGTAATTAAAATCACATCAAACGATTGAAATCCAGCTTCACCTTGACCTCCGATGAGATACTAATGGTGAGTTTAATGCTGCAAGTTTGCTCTTTTCCCTCTGTTTCTACGCATTCCGTCCTTTATAGTTGCGGGGGAGGGGGGGGCTCTCGTCTGTTCACTTCCTTGCCTGGGAACCTGGCTCCCACTGTCTGCAGGTCGATGAACAATCTTCAGCTCCACCACCAGCACCATGGAACACCCCTCAGCAGGCATGGAGTAAGATAGCCAGGCAAACTGCCCATCGGCCAACTGCGCCCCCTTCCTCCACTAATATCCAGCAGCAGCAGCAACAAGCGGCAGGAAAACAAAATGACGAACACACGAGGAGTGGATCTGCCCCCCCTCGGACTCTAGAACGGCAGATTCCTGCACACCCACAGTCTTCACCAAGTCCTTTACCATCACCTGCCACGGCACAACAAGGACCAGAAGCAGTAGAAGGCTCTTCTTCAGGAGGTGCCGTGCCCAACTCTGCATGCAACGGCTCTGCAAAACAGCCTGCCTCTCTTGCTCCGCAGCACACACAACACAGCACTAGCAACTTGAGCAACAGCAACAACAGCCATCGCATGGGAATGCAAGGAGCACAGGGAGGAGGAGGAGGAGGAGGAGGAGGAGGAGGAGGAGGAGGAGGAGGAGGAGGAGGAGGAGGAGGAGGAGGAGGAGGGGGAGGAGGAGGAGGAGGAGGAGGAAGAGGAGGAGGAGCCCGGCAACGGCACCAGAGCAGCAATTTTGCGCCACAGCAGCAGCAACAGCAGCATCAGCACCACCAGCAACGCTACAGCAATCCGCACAACAGCAGCCAGCAGCATGCCATCCAACACCCTCAAGCCAGTTTGCACCACCACCACCACCACCACATGCAGCAGCAACATATGCATTGGCACCCCCCTCATCAAGCTCACGGTGCCTACGGAATGTACCCCAACCAAGGCATGCACCCCTACACCAACTTAGCGCAGCAGCAGGTGGCCATGGTAGGGGGAGGCGTGGCATTCTCGCACGCCAACTCCAGCATGGCCGTGGCAGCTTACCAACAGCAGCAGCACCACGCAGGAGGGCCCACGATGCTCTACCCACCCGCTAGCCATCATCACCCCATGGCCACACCCATTCAGCACGTTGGGGCAGCAGCAAATGTGTTCACCACTCCCTCGCCCCACCTTTCACGCTCCCCCCCCAGCAGTGCAGACATGCACAGCAATCCCTCCTCCCGCATGTCACAGACCGTGGCCGCTCCGTATGCAGCAGTGGCATCTGCAGGTAAGCCACATCAGCAGCCGTTGCAACTGCAGCAACAGCCGCAACAGCAGCAGCAGCTGGCGGGAATGCCCCACTATACGGCAGTGGGCCAACATAGAGCAGCGGCAGGAGTGCAGCACCAGCCTGTACAAACGGGGGGGGGGTTCGCTACAAGACATGGTAGTGGTGGTGGTGGTGGGGTTAGCGCACCACCATCTCTGCCGCCACAGCAGCAGCAGCAGCAGCAGCAGCAGCAGCAGAGAGGTGCGCACTCCTTCCAGCCCAGCCACACTGGCAGGCCTCAGCCGCATATACCACACACCTCGCCTGCGGGGGTTGGCATGAAGCCCGTGCAGCAACCGCCGCAGCAGCATCACCGCAGCAGCAGCGTCAGCAAGCTGCAGCAGCCGTACGCTGTGAAAGGAGGGCCAACAGCAGGAGGGGGGCAAAGCCAAGGCCACACTCGTAGGCCTGACGGCCAGAGGCAGGGGGGACGGGGTCCTCGCCAGCAGCAGCAGCAGCAGCACGTGCAATTGCAGCAGCAGCAGCAGCAGCCCCATCCTCAAGAGCTGCCTCATCCTGACGGTGCTAGTCAGCCTCACGCGCCCCCCTCTGCAGCAACAGCACCACAGACACCACGGGAGGAGGAGGGAGAGGGCGCGCATGTGCCTGCCCCTGACGTCAGACCACACACAGCAGAGCCAGCGTCGATACCGCCACTGCAGCCCACTGTCTCTGAACCAATCCTAACTCCCCCTGCTGCAGCAGCTGTCGACACTGCAGTTGCCGACACATCAGCAGCGCCCCCTGCCCTACCACCCCCCGCAGACGGAGCACCACCACCCAAGGATGCACATCCGCTGCAGCATTCAATCACACCACAAGCAGACCACCAACATGCCTCCCCCTCTCCTTTGTCTCCCATCAAGCCCCCCTCATCATCTGTTGCAGCGCCCCCTGCGCCATCCTCAAAGGCACTCCACCCGCCATCCTCAGTGTCCGAGCTGTCAGCACCACACACCGCAACTCCTGGGGCTGTAGAAGTCAGCAGCAGCAACTGTAGGGCAGGAGCATCACCTGCTTCGCTCACGCCAACAGCAGCGCCTTCAACGGCAGCTGTACCTGAGGCAGCAGCAGCAGCAGCAGCAGCAGCAGCAGCAGCACCAGCACCAGCATTAGCCCCTGCCAAAGGGAGCTGGGCGTCCTTAGCCGCCCGGAGTGGGTGAGTGGTTTGGGAGTATTGGGCGGTACAAAAATACCGTATATATACCGTATATACATGGTTCTGGCCAGCCCGAATCATAAGTGCTGCGTTCATGTGCAGTTTAGGTGGCTTTGGTAGTAACGATTGTTATGTTGTTAACTGTGCTCAACCGGCCTGGCTTTAGGTCAGGTCGTGGCTGCGTTATTGTTTGGTGAGGCTGTCTGGTAAGGGTGGGCGTCCAAATCCACTGGCCGTGGTTTTGTGTGACCGTCATTTGTAGGGTTGGCCAGAACCGTATATGACGCTGTATATTTGATGAAGTCCCTCACAAAAAAGTACGGCAGACACACCGTGTACATATACAATTCTGGCCATCCCTAATCGATTATTACCGGCCTCAGCCTGCTCTTGAATTACAAATGGTCCTCTTTGCTTTTAGATTCACACGATGAGCAGCCTTGACTTTTTTTGCTCTCTTTCACATACGCGCGCACACGCTCACACACACACATACACACACGCACGCACACACACACATACACACACATAAGGGTGCACGTCAGTTGTAGGCACAGACACAAACTAACCCTCTTGCTTCTTCCTCTACCACTACTCAGGCCCCCCCCCTCCTCTCCCCACCCCCCCCATCATTCAACGGCACCTGCCCACAAACGACCCAACTTCAAAGAACCCCATACCCCCAAACCTGCCCTCCCCCATCAGCGACATCACGCAAGCAGTGCGTCTGCCGCAGCACCAGCACAACAAAAATCGCCACCCGCCCGTGACGAGCGCACCTCATCCTCAACTGCTACACCCGTTTCCGGTAGGTGTTCTATAATCATAAAACTTAACTTTAATTATAAGGCTAAATTTTAGTTATAAGGCTAAAAACTATAATTATAGGACTAAGGGAGAAAGGAGTTTGCAGGCAGTGTAAAGCACTTATCACAATAATCAAGGAAAATCAAGGAAAAGGAGCCACTATAGTTCATTTACAGGTGTTCCGCCTCCTTAATTACAACCGTTCCCTCCTCCCGTCGTAAGAAACCTCCCGGCTCCCAGACCTGAATAACTTTTCTGTTTTCTTCTGTCCATGCTGATCATGCGCAGGGCTGGCCAGAACCGTACAGATACACCATATATGATCGTATATTTGGTGGTTTCCCTGTCAAAACAAACATATATGCACCGTGTTTGTATGGTCCTGGCCAATTCAAATTATGTGCATTGCAGAGGCGCGTTTGGTTTCACAAGCTAGCTTAGGGGCAGCACCTGAGGCAGCACACACATGCACACACATACACATACATAAAACACGCACACATGCACACACACACACACACACACACACAAACGTATGCACACAAAACCAGCACACACACACACTCTCTCTCCCCTTCATCATTCACACGCAGCACCTGCCAAGCAAGGGGCAGCACCTGAGGCAGCAGCAGCAGCAGCAGCAGCAGTCGCTCCCGCAGCTGGTAGTGCTGCAGCTGGTAGTTCGGCAGCTGGTAGTGCCGCAGCTGATAGTTCTGCAGCTGGTGGTGCCGCAGCTGGTAGTTCTGCAGCTGGAGGTGCTGCAGCTGGAGGTGCTGCAGCTGGTAGTGCTGCAGCTGGTAGTGCCACAGCTGGTGGTGCTGCAGCTCCAACTGTAGCGACAGCACCGGCAGTGACTGCTGTAGCAGGAGAGGGTTCTAGAGCTAGTGCTGCATCTGCAAACAGGGAAGGGGCAGGTGTTCGAAATGAGCCTGCTCATGCTGCAGGTGGGTGCGGTGAATGCGCGGAGTGTGAGCACTGATGCAGTACAGCATGCGTGTGTGTTTGTGCGTATGCATGTCATGCAGTTTAGTTGCAGCATATGTGCATGAACACAGCTCAGTATGCATGCGCGTGCGTGTGTGTGTGTGTGTGCGCGCGCATGGATGTAATGCTGCACGTGCGCATGAAGGTGCAAGAGTACGGTGCATGTGTGCTTGTGTTTGCGCTAGAACAGCGTATGCTGTGTCGCTAGGGATATGTGTGTGTGCAGCATGTGTTTGCGCTAGGACAATGTACGCTATGTTGCTAGGGTCGCATAAAATTGTACATATATACACTGTATATGACCGTATACCGGTGTTTGGTAATTTCCCTGCCAAGAGTACCGTAGACACATCGCATATACACATGGTTCTGGCCAATCCTGTATGTTGCATATTGGTATGCAGATCTCGTCAGTCACACCACACCATTGTCTTAAATACGCGTTGTCACATACTGGTATGCAGATATCGTCAGCCACACCACACCATTATCATACGTACGCGATGCTGCATAATGGTATATAGTACACAGATGTCATCAGGCACACTACACCATTGTCATATCAGTGTACAGATCTCATCAGTCACACCACAACATTATCATATTGATGTGGGGAATGTGGGTGTCGGGTTAAAATTCTGTTGTGTGTCTGGATTGTTATGCACTTTGTGATCTGCACCCGTTTTGCAATGCCTGCTTTCACAGGCAGACTTGCTCACAAGCTCTTTCATGCATGCACTTACAATGCATGTACGAGTCCAAACACACTCACACTCTACTGCATAAGCTTATATGCCTTACGGATCTACAAGCTATATAACACGCAAATTTACATGCACACTTGCGCACGCACACACACACACACATGCACTCACACACCCACACACACATACACACACACATGCACTCACACACTCACACACACATGCATACACACGCACATACACACACACATATGCACTCACACACTCACACACACACATGCATACACACGCACATACACACACACATATACACACACTCACACACAGGTGCATCTGACATGCCCCAGCCTCCACCATCCATTACATCTGCAGTTGTAAAGGAGCCAGAGAGCAGCAGCAATCAGCTAAGCAGCACACCAGCCCTTGCTACTGCTGGTGTGTATGTTGGTGTGTGTGTTTGTGTGTGTGTGTGTGTGTGCGTGTGTGTGCGTGTGTGTGCGTGGGGGGTTCCTTGAAAACAGATGCATGGATTGAGGAGTATTGTCACTGAATCTCTGTCATCTCCTAGTCGACACTTACGTCCAACACCCCCCACCACAGCAAGCTGTAGAAATAACCAGGGTTGGCCAGAACTGTATATGCACACCGTATATGACGGTATGTATGATAATTTCCCTGCATAAAATACCATTTATTCACCGTACATACGTATGTATGTATGGTTCTGGCCAACCCTACAAAGAAATGCTGCTTTCATTACTGACACGTAAGACATACATGTCTATCGCACGCTCCCGCCCATTTCTTAGCATCAACCTTGAGACTGGATCGTGCGTATGGCTTGCGCACAGAGTCCCCTGCAGGTGCTGCTGCTGCCAGCAAGGAGACAGACAGGGGCACAGTTGCACCAGGCAGTGCTGCTGCAGGGCGAAACAATTTGCACCTTTCGGCACAATTCCTAGCATCGACCTCAAGATCACTCTGTCCGCTTGACTTGCACACAGAGCCCCCTGCAGGTGCTGCTGCTGCCAGCAAGGAGACAGACAGGGGCACAGTTGCACCAGGCGGTGCTGCGGCAGGGCAAAACAATTCGCACCTTTCGGCACAATTCCTAGCATCGACATCAAGATCACTCTGTCCGCTTGACTTGCACACAGAGTCTCCTGCCGGTGCTGCCGCTGCCAGCGAAGAGACAGAGAGGGGCACAGGAACACACAGCAGTACTGCAGCAGGGTTGAGTGGTGCTTCAGTAGGTGATGTAAGGGGCGTGGAGCCATCTGTGGTACAGCAGCAGCAGCCGCAGCAGCAACAAAGCCCACCTTCTGAAGCACAGCAGCAGCAACAGGGGCAATGCCCTGTATCTAATGCCCAGCAGCAGCAGCAGCAGCAGCAACAACAGCAGCCACAACAGCAGCAGCAGCAGCAGCAACAACAGCAGCAGCAGCAGCAACAACAGCAGCAGCAGCAGCAACAACAGCAGCAGCAGCAGCGACAACAGCAGCAGCAGCAGCAGCAACAACAGCAGCCACAACAGCAGCAGCAACGCGCACCCTCTGAAGCACAGCCACAACAACAGCAGCAGCAGCAGCAGCAGCCTGCAAACGTTCCGCTGACCTGGGCTGAGAAGCTCAAACGCAAACAGCGAGAGCAAGAGCAACATGCCCAAGCTGAAGCCGCTGCCGCTAAAGTGGCGGCGGCAGAAAGGCTGCAGCAGCGGCAGCAGCGTACGCAAGAGCAGCGAGCACAGGAGCAGCAGCAGCAGCAGCAGCAGCAGCAGCAGCAGCAGCAGCAGCAGCAGCAGCAGCGTGCCCAGGAGCAAAGTGCACAGGAGCAGCAGCAGCAGCAGCAGCAGAAGCAGCGCGCCCAGGAGCAAAGTGCACAGGAGCAGCAGCAGCAGCAGCAGCAGCAGCAGCGTACGCAGGAGCAGCGTGCACAGCAGCAGCAGCAGCAGCAGCAGCAGGAGCAGCAGGAGCCGTTCCCCTTGCCTCCTGCCGGTGTGTACGCGCACGTGCCTCTCAGCCCAGAAAAGAGTGCGGGGGTTCGGTCGTCGGTGTCAACCAGCGCAGCCCTCGTAGCTCCTGCCTCTACCACTGGCCTAGAGCGCAGCGGCAATGGCAGCGGTGAGTGTGTTTGTGTGTGTATGTGTATGTGCATGTATGTGTATGTGCATGTATGTGTATGCGTATGTGTATGTGTGTGTATGTATGTGAGTGGTGATCACCGTATATATAGGGTTCTGGCAAACCCTAATCATAAATTTGCACCAAACCCAAATCATAAATCCGCACCACTCTGTGAACGTGCTCGCTGCTTGTAACCACCGGTCAAGGTTGAGAGGAGGTCGCCGCACCATTCATAAGACACGACCCCGTGCCCCATCTGCGTGTGTTTGCTCACATCGCTGCACATATTATTCGTCCTAAATCTGTACTGCCTGCTTGCATCGCAGGTCAGGGCTGGGAGGAGGCCGCAGGGCAGCAGCAGCAACAGCTAGACCAGCAGCTGGAGCAGGCTAGAGGCCAGACTCACGCATCATGGAGCAACCCAAAGCAGCAGCCTAGCAACCACCCTGCGTCACAGTCGAGCAGGTGTGCATGCGTTCGCGTGCGCGCGCAGGAGAGAGTGTGTACTCTTGTGTGTTTATGTGTGTGTGAGGGGGGGAAGTGGCCTATTCAGGCATTCTCATTTATGTGCAGCCTTACACTGCACACGTGTTCACGTGTACCCTCGCAAGCGTGAACGACCAAGGCTTGCTGCCCCCATTAAATCACCAAAGGTCGCATGTACCTGCTAGTGTGCATGTGCCAGCGCTATAGGTCTTGCAACGTTTTGCGCCCTCCTCCTGAACAGAGGTCGTGTCTGGCAGCCAACGTTTTTCGTTGTGCTATCCGTCACGTCTGTCTGTCTGTTGCTATCCGTCACGTCTGTCTGTCTGTTGCTATCCGTCACGTCTGTCTGTCTGTTGCTATCCGTCACGTCTGTCTGTCTCTGTCTGTGTTATGGATGCCATGCATGCTGGCCGGCACCTTTGGTGGTGCCAACGCTTATCACATCTTACCTCGCAAATGAAAATTTTAAGCGCCTGCTGGCCGGCACCTTTGGTGGTGTAGAAGCTTCTCACATCTTACCTCGCGAATGAGAATAAAGCGCCTGCTGCCGGCACCTTCAGTGGTGTAGAAGCTTCTCACATCTTACCTCGCGAATGAACATAAAGTGCCCGCATAGCCCTCAGAGCAGCCCTCAAGTCCCTTTGCTGTGAGAGCAAGATCAAACACAGAGAGGTTCTCCACTTAAAAACCTCAATGCTGTGATAGCCACATGACTTTCAGAGAGAGAGAAACCATTTAAACCATTTAAACCATTTAACCTCTGTTGTGATAGTCACGTGCTTTGTAGAGAGACACCTAAAACCCATTGTGCTCCTTTACCCAAAAACTACTCTAAAAAAACCTCTCCACCCAAAACCCACCGTGCTCCTTCTCCCGACCCACGCACACGCAGTCAAATCCAGCAGCAAAAGCAGCAGCAGCAGCAGGAAAAGCAGCAGCTACAACCGCAGCAGCAGCAGGCAAGCAGCAGACCGCATCAGAAGGGCTCCCAAGACGCCAAGCTACCCCACCCCGGCAGCAGCAGCAGCAGCAGCAGCAGTGGTGGCAATGGAGCGCCTCACAAAGCTAAAACAGGGCCTGTACCAAGTGGTGGTGCCAGCAGCAGTGCTAATGCCGCAGCAGCCCAGGAGGGAATAGCAGGAGGAGGAGGAGGAGGAGGAGGAGGAGGAGGAGGGGCTGGCCCTAAACGTGGCGCGCACGCGAGCGGTGCTGCACCACACACGGGCAGTGCTGCACCACACACGCCCGCGCCCGCGCCTGCTGCCCTCCACCCTCCCTCAACAGCCTCAGCCAGAGTCACAACTGCAGCTCCTGCAGGTGTGGCAGGAGCCGGAAAAGAGGCCAGGCCAACGCCGGCTGCACAGACACAGCAGCAGCCGCCGTTGCAGCAGCAGCAGCAGCAGCAGCAGCCACAGCAACCACAGCAGTCTGAAGTGCAAGGCCCCCCACAACCGCAATCGCAACCGCAGCAGCAGCAGCAGCAGCAGCAGGCAGAGGAAGTTTGGGTGGAGGTACAGTCAAAATCATCCAAGCACACACGAGGGGGTGGAAGGGCCGGGGCAGGAGCCCCTGCAGGTGTGTATGTGTGTTTTGGTGTAAACCTCTGTGGGCGTGTGTATGTCCGTGCATGCCTGCCTGTATGTGTGTGTGTATGTGCATGTGTGGTGTGTGCGTGCGTGTGTGTGCGTATGTGTGCAGAAAAAAGGTGCGCATTGCTTGTACCCAAGTAGCTTATGAAGGCTCCTGCTTGCGTGTGTGTGTGTGTGTGTTTGTGTGTGTGTGTGTGTGTCTTAGACTCTGGGAGGGGGGAAAAGAACAGGGACACTGGGTGCCAGTTTTCGTACCATCATTCACCGCTCGTTTTTTACTGTGGCACCACATCGCTACAGGCCCTGTGCATCAAGCGCAGCACGCACAGCAGCAGACAGAGCAGCAGGCGCAGCAGGCGCAGCAGGCGGCAGGCGGCAGGAGAGAAGGGAGGAGAAGAAGTAGAGGGCCCCGGGGGCATGAAGGGCTAGACAAGAGCGGCAAGGAGCGCGGTGGCGGCGGAGGTGGTGGTGGTGTAGCCGACGACGTGGCCAACAGAGAAGCTGGTGGTGGTGGTGGTGGTGGAGGTAGGGGTAGAGGGGAAGGCAGCAGATCCCAGCGGGGCAGCTCACGCAATAGAGAAGAAGGGGGCAGTCAGCAGGGAAGCTTGCACGGGAGGGATGGTTGGCAGCAGCAGCAGCAGCAGCAGCAGCAGCAGCAGCAGCAACAAGGAGGAGGCTCTAGGCAGCGGGAGCGCAGCCGCGAACATGCAGGGCAGGATAAAGGAGGGGGTGGAGGTGGAGGTGGGGGTGGGGGCAGGCCACAGCAGCATATGCGTGGGGGTGCAGAGTGGCTGGCTGTGGGTGAGTGTGTGTACGTATGTGCACATGTGCAAGTGTACGCGCAGCATGGGCTCTGTTGTCTATTGTGTTGAGCATTTGCTGACGGATCTGGTTGTAGGAAGTACACTTATTGAGCATTTGCTGACGGATCTGGTTGGAGGAAGTACACTTATTCAAGAGCTTACGGATCTGGTTGGAAGAAGTACACTTATTAAGCATTTGCTGACGGATTGAGCATTTGCTGACGGATCTGGTTGGAGGCAGTACACTTATTTAAAGAGCTTAAGCTGTGTCTCGCGCGTATGTGTGCGTGTATGCGCACACACAAATGCACTCATACACACACGCGCACGCGCACTCATCGCATGCACACACGCACGCACACAAGCACATACACACACTCACACATGCACACACGTGCCTAGGTTCCAGCAGCGGCAGTAGCAAAGCTGTACGGCATCAGCAGCAGCAGCAGCAGCAGCAGCACAGGGCAGCAGGGCAAGCTGCCATGTCAGGTGAGGCACAGTCCTCTCGCGTTTGTCACATAACAGAACGTACATATAAGCACGTTCTTGAACTCTGCGACACACACACACACACACACGCGCACACACACACACACACACACACACACACACACACACATTCAGCCTTCTCTGCTCCGCCCACGCATCCTTTTTTAAGACACACACAAATCCAGCTGTCACTGCTCCACCATCTTTGAAACACAAGTGCATTTGAGTACCAGTTTTGTGTCTGAAGAGAAACAACACACGTGGACCTCAACACCTTGTTGGTGCACGCACGCACAGGCATACACACACAATGCGCACACACACACACACACACTCATACCGTGCGCGCACGCACACACACTCACGCACACACGCACACAGACACACAGAAATGCTGCATGGCGTGCTCAAGTGCAGGAGCACATGACACCATCCCATGCAAGGACACACTTGCACACACACACACACACATTCACACTCACACTCATGGTGATGGCGCAGGAGCAGCAGGAGGAGAAGGAGGACAGGCAGCGTCCATTGCAGGTGCTACTTCCTTAAGCAACAGCCCCCTTGCTGCTGCTACTGCTGCCCCTGGGGCTGGGGCTGCATCCACCACGCAACTCAGACCACCCAACGCCCCTGAACTACAAGCACAACAGCCACCCTCTACGACCAGCTATGCCGCACGAGCGGCGGCAGCAGCCTCGGCGCAGGTGTGTTTCTTGTATGTGCCGATGTGGGTGTGATTGTAGGTATTGTCTCAGGCACAACAGCCCCCTCTACGACCAGCTATGCCGCGCGAGTGGCGGCGGCAGCCTCGGCGCAGGTGTGTCCCTTGTATGTGCTGATGTGGGTGTGAATGTGGGTATTGTTGCAGGCACAACAGCCCCCTCTACGACCAGCTATGCCGCGCGAGCGGCAGCAGCAGCCTCGGCGCAGGTGTGTCCCTTGTATGTGCTGATGTGGGTGAGGGTGTGGGTGTGGGTGTGGGTGACGTTATGGGTGTCGTCTCAAGCGCAATTGCCCCCCCCTACGACCAGCTATGCCGCACGCGCGTCTGCAGCAGCCTCAGCACAGGTATTCCACGCTTTTTTAGGTATGGGTGTTTGTGTGTGGCACCTTTTTGGTTTGATGTCCTGCATTTTACTTTTTTTTTATGTGTTGAGTGAGTTTACGTGCTTTTTGATGGTAGTCTCGCTCCTAAGGTTGGCCAGACCACTGTGCATGACCGTATTTATAGTGATTTCCCTGCCAAAAATACCGTACAAAAACCTATATACCGTAGGTTCACGATCACTTCGTGACGCCAAGTTTAAAATATTGATTAAATTTTTGTTTTTAGTTCGTAAGGGGGTCTGGGGACTAAGTCAAAGTGATCTTGATCCTACGGTATGTGGTATGTGGTTCTGGCCAACACTAATCGTAATTTTTTCTATTTTTCATTTTGCTGGCTGCACGCCGAGATGTGCAAACCCAACCGTGCACATGTGCACATACTCACACAGGCGCACACGTACACGCACACACACAGGCACGCACGCACGCTCATGTACGTATGCTTGCGCATTGCACATACACTCACAACCTTGCAAGCATGCTTAACATGCAGGCCGCTTCAAAGCGCCCAGCCGTAGCAGCAAGCACAACAGCAGCCAACAGCAACGCTGCTGCTCCAGATGCCAAGGCCAACCTCCTTGCAGTACAGGTATTTGTTGTATGTGTTTATTTAGGTGTGTGTGTGTGCGCGCGTGTGTGTGCGCATGTGCGCGTGCGTGTGTGTGTGTGTTTGTGTGTGTGTGTGTTGCCTGACGCACTTTAGACCCTAACCAAAGTGTTTGGTGCAGTGGGCATATTGCTTGAGTTGTTGCACTCTTAAAATGCAGGCACACGCAGCACATATCAAATGTCCACACATACATATCTAGACACACATACACATACACACACACGCGCACACACATGCATACACACACAGGTGCCCCAGCCCTCTTTGCCTGGCTCCACTTGTGGTGGCTCAAACTACCAGACACCCCAAGGCTCCAACGCAGGTGACGATGGAGAGAGAGATAGAGAAAGAGAGAGAGAGAATGAGAGAGAGAGAGAGAGAGAAAGAGTGCAGAACACGGTATTCACCACACATCGGCCGTCGTAAACACTGATGCACAAACACACACACACGCACAAACACACACGCACAAACACACACGCACACACTGTCAGTGGGATGACCTGCCAGATCCCCATGAATTGATCAGGCGATAAGAAAGCATTTGAACCATAATCGGTTCCAAACCCTATATGATATAGGCTATATCCTAAACCCCAAATTTCAAAAATACGGAATTTATACGGTTTATACGGAATATACGTATATATACGGTTTATACGGCGTACATATACGTAGGCGGAAATCCCATATACGACTTGGGCCAACCCTACTTATATCCTAAACCCCCAAATCTGATGCTTAGCTGCGATGAAGGGCTCTCCCCGCTAAAGTACTGAAAGTATTGTATGCAATTGCTATTGCTTTTTGATGTACTGTGTGCATGTGTGTTTTGATGTACTGTGTGCATGTGTGCATGTGCTATTGCTTTTTGGTGTACTGTGTACTGTGTGCATGTGCTATTGCTTTTTGATGTACTGTGTGCATGTGTGTATGGCTGTATGTGTGGTGTGCGCGTGGCTGTATGTAGGGTCTCTGTTAGTGTGTGTATGTAGAGTAAATAAACTGTGATGTGTACTGTGTGATTGGCTGTGTGTGTCTGTGTGCGTCTGTATGTGTCATCAGCTGCGGTTTCAGACAGCCACTTCTTGCAGACGATGCCTAGCAATGTATACGATCTCAGTTGCACTAAACATTAACACAATCGTGCAAACACACACACATGCACTACACGCATACACGCACACGCGCACACACACACACCACAGGTTCCTCTGTTAACTCCCCCTTGATAGGAGAGCGCAGTGGTCTCAGCCCTGAGACGTCCTTTGCAATGCCTCCCTCCTCCAGCAACCAGCAAGGTGGGTTGCAAATACATGTGGGCTGATGCTTGAATAAGTAGCTCAACATTGTATGCTTCTAACAAAAGCAGCGTCGGCCCTGAGGCGTCCTTTGCAACGCCTCCTCCTCCCAGAAACCACCACTAAGGTGGGCAGTAAGAACAAATGAATCAATGCTTTGATGTGTAGCGCAGCATTGCATGCTTCTATCAAAAACAGCGTTGCCTTTGAGGTGACCTTTGCAACGCCTCCTCCTCCCAGAAACCACCACTAAAGTGGGCAGCAAGAACAAATAACTTGATGCTTTGATGTGTAGCGCTGCATTGTATGCTCCTATCAAAAACAGCGTTGGCCCTGGGGCGTCCTTTGCAATGCCTCCTCCTCCCAGAAACCACCACTAAGGTGGGCAGTAAGAACAAATGAATCGATGCTTTGATGTGTAGCGCAGCATTGCATGCTTCTAACAAAAACAGCGTTGGCCCTGAGGCGTCCTTTGCAATGCCTCCTCCTCCCAGAAACCACCACTAAAGTGCATTGTGTGTTTGGGTCGATGCTCAAGCATTTGCAGCGCACAGAGTTGGCCAGTACTGTCTACATGCACCATACAACACCGTACATTTGGCAATTTCCCTGCCAAAAATGCCGTTTACTTATGCAACGTATATATATATATGGCTCTGGCCCACCCTGGCAGCGCACACAGCATTGCACGCTAACAAAGTGCATTGCACTCACACACACAAATATGCCCGCAGGCGTGCATGCATGCACACACACACATGCATGCATGCACACACACGCACACACACATACATACACGCACACACACATACACACGCACACACATGCACGCACGCATGCGCGCACGCACTCACATGCACACCGGCATGTACAAACACATGCGCACACGCACGCACACACACATACACACACAAACATGTGCACACTGACAGGCTTGGAAGGAACGGCAGCACCCACTGGCCTTCCCCTCCACACCTCGACAGTCAGACGTACCAGCACCAGTGGGGGCAGCGAAGGCAGCAGCACCAGCACAGCAGCAGCTACTGCTCCTGCTGCTGCTGCAGCTGCAGCAGCAGGCCCCTCCCCTCCTCTGTCTATGGCAGAGAGGCTGAAGCTCAAGAAGCAGCAGGAACAGCAGCAGCAGCAGCAGCAACAGCGCAAGAGCGCCCCCCAGCCTCTACAACAGCAACAACCACAGCCTCAACCACAGGCTGGTGGAGGTGGTGTAGCAGTGGGGGGGTCGTGGGCGAAAGGCAGAGGCAACACAGCTAATGCCCCCCCTGCACCCGCACCTGCGGCCGCTGCTTTGCGTCCTTCTCCAACAGCAGCAGCTGCAGGTGAAATTAGATTTTTGTTCTTTGTGATGGTTGTGTTGTATGTATTTTGGTGTGCCTTCCAACCTTGCTCATGCCTGTGCCTTACCATTGCAGGTGGTTTACTCACACCTGGCGGTCATCACTCACTGAGCAAACTGATTGCTCACTTACATAAACACATATACACACATACATACGAACACACATGCACACGCACACACACATGAATACACATAGACGCATACGCACGCACACACATAAGATAACACATACACACGCACATACACACACACCAGCACACACACACGCACATACACACACACGTACATACACACGCACATACACATACAGCTGACGGACCTCCCACAGAAGCAACAGCGCCCACGCCAGCAGAGAGCACGAGTGCTGTTGCAGGTGTGTTTGATGTACCGTGCATTATTTGTTCGTCCATGCGTGTGTGTGTGCATGTGTGTTATTGTTTGTGGTGCGCTGTGTGCATTCTTTGTCTGTGCATGTGTGTGCGAGTGTGTGTGTTGGGGGCAAGGGCGCCCGATATTTGCTTTTGTGGGCCT
>Ga0307945_1000221_pt1 | contig 36082 bp, 31 predicted proteins | sample OrgLakmetagen228_FD_201818 | JGI IMG/M metagenome (GOLD analysis project Ga0307945, IMG submission 201818) | Saline water microbial communities from Organic Lake, Antarctica - #228 | ecosystem: Environmental > Aquatic > Non-marine Saline and Alkaline > Saline | place: Antarctica: Organic Lake...
TCTGGGGACGTTGTGCTCTGGGGACGTTGTGCTCTGGGGACGTTGTGCTCTGGGGACGTTGTGCTCTGGGGACGTTGTGCTCTGGGGACGTTGTGCTCTGGGTAGGTTACGCTGTGTGGGTTGGACATGGGTACATGCATGTACACACGTGTGGGTGCGGCACTTAACATGATGAAGACGACACAAACGTACACGCTTGTGGGTGCGGCACTTAACATGATGGCGACGACACAAAGTGGCATGCATGGTGTTTGCTAGGCTGCCTGAGCGCTGTGTGTCAGCTCACTTAATTCTGCCTTAGAGATAAGCCAAGCAGCTTGCGCAGGTCAGGCAGCACAGGTGCGGAAGGTGAGGTGTGCAGGCTGCTGCTGGTTTTGTGGTTTCTAAAGTGTAACGTAAAAGTACAATTTACTTATCACTCGTTCGTTCTCTGGGTAAACCATTTTGAACACTGCGCTTCATTTGGTGTCGGAGCTCAAGGTCCTTGGTTCGAGTCCTTCGGCCCGCAAAAACGGTGTTCTTGCCCACGCATTACACTTGGCCGCTCCATGTTATTTCCGTCTAAATCAAAGCCACTATCATGTAAAAACCGTACAGGTTTAGGGGGTTGTGATATGCTTACGTGGATGCAAGCACCTGAAGATGGGGCAAAAGTAGCGTGCATAAGTAAAAGTACAATTTATTTATCGCTCAGTCTTTGGGCTGACCATTTTGGCCGCTCTACGCTACATAAAGGGCGCTTACCAGTGAAGTTCACCTTGCGCAGGGCACGCAATTAATTTAATTTTGGTCCGGGAAAACCGCAACTGTTTCCCAGTGCATCCCGGGCTGCCCGCAATTAGATTAATTTTGGTTCCGGGTTGCGGGCAGAGCCAGAAGTGCGCCAAAGGACGGGAGCGCCTGCCAGGCCCGTGCCAGGGGAGCTAGCCCACTCTATCGGCTACCTCTGAACTCGCAAGCAGAATTGACACGCGATTGGTGCATGCTGTCGGATGATGATGAGGGCAACTTCGAATTCGAAGTGCATGGGGCTGGGCTGCTGCATGTGAGTAGCTTACTGGAGAAGGCTGGGCTGCAGCATATGAGGAACCTACTGGAGGAGGCTGCTTGAGAGGCCGCAGCTGCTGGGGTTGGCGGGGGAAGAGGGCTTCCATGGTGCAGGGGTCCCTACTCATAAGCCCCCCCTCCTAGCGTGCTCCCTTAGCGCTACAGCACAACACGCCTGCAGCGTTAGCCCCAGGCGCAAAAATGTTTTTGCCTAAAAACCCGCATGCATTTTGAAACCGTGTGCGGGCAACCTGCATATAATTGAACCTTGTTTGCGGGGCTCCCGCAATCATTTAAATCTTATTTTTAAAGCAGGCTAGTTTAACTATGGCACTTTTGAGTTACACACGAACGCAACAGCAGCCGTGGCACGTTCGAGGGCGAGCGTGAGTGAGGAGGTGCAAGGGTATTCCGCTCGTGTCATCCTCGTCCACATGCCTTGACTAATATAGTGTTAAGTGTAAAGTGTACGCCAGATAGTTGCCACAGTGTAAATATGCTGGGTGCTCATTTCCTCTTTAAAGCATAATGCCTTCCATTATTTCAATACTGGCCTTGAAGATAATTACCCTTTGCACTGTTTACATATGCTTACACAACCATGGTATGAGTTGGAATTCATCTAGAGAAAAGCTGCCATTTGTTAAAAGTTTAACTGCATCTCATGCGGTCGCAGAGTCCCTGCTTACAAAAGAATTTAGTGTGTCGATCCCTAGGTTTTCAATCCCTCTTTCTATCTTCGGCTTTCCCTCCACAGGCTCGGCTTCCTGTCCAACCCCAAGCGTTTTAACGTAGCCATGACACGCGCCAAGGCCATGCTCATTATTATCGGCAACCCAGCCGTACTCGCCCATGATCCCAACTGGTAAGTTTGTTGAAATTTAAGATGCATGCGTAGCTTTCCTGCTCGTGGCGCTGTATTATCATAGGAATGAATCGCAGCTGCCGAATTGTGCTGTAGTATTGAGCCCAGTTGCTATAGAGACTGAGCCCTTTGACAGGATAAAGACGGTAAAGCAGGCCGGTGGATGTATTGTTTATATTATGGTCATACCTGCCGTGTTTTAATTGTACGCTGTCTTGCAAATAGCATATGCAATTTTGGTAAGTTATTCTGGCCGCACTTTTCTTAACGCTTGTGCACATGTTTGCAGGATTTTAATTACTTGGTTTCCTCTTCACACAGGGCTGAAATGCTTACATTCCTTGCTGCCAACAACGGCAACACTGGCTCTGAACTCCCTCCTCACATCGTAGAAGCGGCTGCAGCACAGAGGGAGGCCGGTGAGCTATTCTTTGTAATTCTGTTCTTTTATAAACGGGGATTCTAGAGGGACTGATAAGAGCGTATATGTGTGTGTGTGTTGGCAGCATATAAGTCTAAACATAGGGTCGGGTGTTTAAGGGTCTGGACACACACACATATATACACCACGTGCCCTTGAAATACTGCAGACCTCGCTGGAATTTCATCAAATGGGGGAGGGTATGGCTCAAGTTTTATGGAGCACAGGAGGTCAGCAGCCAACACCTCTGGAGCTGCAGCTTCAGGTATGATCCCTGTTGGTAGGCTGGAGGCTAACAGGTTGGGTTTGAGTCAAAAACGCATGCCTGCTCTGACTTAGGTTGTAGGGGGTTGTGATGGTACTTTTTGACGAAGCATGATGCAGACGTGCAAGCAACACTGTCGGCACCACCATCAGCAGCTTTCCTGTTGTGTGCACCCCTGTAGCAACGTGTGCTTACTCTCTGCGTTTGCAACCTGCAGATAGCAGGCTACATAATGATGTTTCTGCCTCAGAGGAGGCCTCCATTGATGCCATGCTTTCACGCCTCTCCTTGGTACGCAAAAAGTGCACATCCTGGCTTTGGTTGGCTTTGTACCACAGCACGAATGATTGTTTGGTTGGCTTTGGTTGGCTTTAATTGGCTTTGGTTGGCTTTGGTTGGTTTTAATTGGCTTTGGTTGGCTTTGGTTGGCTTTGTACCAAGCAGCTCAAATGATTGTTTCACTGAGGTCCCCTTAATTCCCCTTCTGGTTGCCAAGTACCTTAGTAGTGTGTGTTGCACCGCCCTTTTGTAAAACTTGCTTTCAGGCTCAGCATCTCTGAAGGGTGAGCCCGATTAGGAGGGCATGCGCTGGCGCACTTGTGCATCACAAATAAAAAATCATTATGTCCTTAGATGCCCTAGTTGACCAAACGTAGGCACTCTTGTGCGCTGTTTAATACACGTTTTCTTGCGCACATGTATGCACACAATGCATTTGCTCACGCAACACAATTGTAAGCATGCTACCAAATGTACTCGCACAAACTGCGTGCAGGTGCGTGGTGAGAACCTTGATCAAGACCAGCATTTAAACAGTGGTATACAGGTAGAGGGAGGTGAGATGCCTCGATGGGAGTGATTAAGGAATCGAAATACGATGCTTGCTGCTAGAGCACCGTGTGAAATGCAAGCACTTACGATCAGCCCACTCTGAAGTGTTCTTTAATTTAGGGATGGGTGAATTAGCATGCTTCGTCCCTAAATTGGTTAGATTCTAGTTAATAACATATGAATTGAAGGCAATTTATTATTTGGAATACCTTTAATGCTACCCAGTATCCTATTTTTAACTTTAAACTCTTAAACTGCATGCGCTGATGCCTTGAACGTCTGCTGCGTTCTACAGGCACCTTAACCACTGCAATTCCCATTTTTGCTCTTCAAATCTCCAGAGTGTGCTGGGAATGCAGGAAGTTGCATAACCACGCCCTGATTTGTTGGCATGTGCTTGTTGTCTCACATGTTCGCTGTTTAGTTGTATATCTGTGAGGATTTTGCTTTTTGTTGGGCGTGTGTGACAAATCCAGCAATTGAACAGTGTGGATGGACAATACTTGAAGGCTTTTTTTATTGTTGAAAACTTATTGTCTGAAATCAGTGATTCGTCGATTCGTCAAGGGAGGTTCACTTGCAGTCGTGGTGCAGTGCCTAGACATTTAATTAATACGTGGTAGTACCATGTAAGACCTTTATTGTGAGAGGAGATAGTGGTGATCAGCTGCCCTGGCAGTGGTGGTTACTTTAGGCTTCAGGTATTGACATTCTGCCAGGTTGTTTGGCGATCGGCTGCTGAATGGTGTCAGCCAGCTACAAATAACTCCGTTCCGTAGTAAAGTTCCGTAGTAAAGAGAAAAAATTTAGTGTTCTGAGAAAGGAAATCATGATGTCGAGTCAACAAGTATGTCATTGACTCGATGCAGCCAGCAAATAAGGTAGGGCTGCTTAAGAGGCCCAACCTAATGTGAACACGAGAACAAGTAGTGTTTCCTTGAGCTCTTGGCAGAACAAAGAGGAAGCATCTCATTGAGCGTGCTTAAAAGTAAAAGCAAATGTTTACGCTGGAGAGCACCAGCATGCATCTCATTTTATAGATTTACAAACCCTACCAATTAAACATGTCTGGCACGGCCTTGAACACGTCCGGCATGGCTTAGGAAAGAACACTGTCAAATATTTCAGGCCTCGGTTGAAGTGCGCTTGAACGGTTGATCTCAACCGAGGGGAGTAACTGTTATGGGTCCAGTCAGCATTCCACCGTGCGTAGTTCATTCCCACCGTGCATGTGGACTGTGAGCCCAACAAGTACACACCACAGAACCAAATTTTTAAGTGCATTTGTGGAGGAAAGGTACTCCAAAAATAAAAATAAAAAAGAAAAAGTGTCATGCTGAATCAGTGGCATGGACGAATCATGTGATTTTCCCTGGATTTATTATGTGAGCAACGGTTTTATGGTTATTTGGTTGTTTGGCCAGTTTAGATGGTCCTCTTGTAACAAACTCGCTCTTTTCTCAGACTTGTCTGATAACCGTCTCCTCTTGGGCGTTGCTTGAGCCGTCGATTCCTTCTCGCGTGGAGAGGGAGGAGACGTTAAACACACACTTTATGGGGGGGATATGGCTCATACTTGCAATCCATGCTTTTAAGCTGGTACCATGATTCGTCGTGACAAAATAATGCAGACAGCTTTAAACACTATTGGCATGTATTAGGAATTAGGAAGGATGTTGCTTTGTGTTCTGCACCCCTCATAGATGCAGAAATCCCACCTGGAGAAAAAGCAAATGAGACAAGGCTTTTCACTGGGGACAAGGCTTTTCACTGGGGATCAGGTGGTTGTGCAAAGGCCTGCACACCACCATGGGTGTATGTTGCAAAGAGGGTGTTCTTGGGGGGTTTGTTTTCGATGAGGAATAGCTAGGCCTAGCTTTTACGCTTTAGAGGGGTGTCAGTTCCTCTGGGGGGAGTTTTGTTGAAGCCTGTTTTGGCGCACCAGTCATTGCTATGGCTTAGTTTGCCCTTATCCTGGTTGGCCACTTGCCTTCATCTCTAGTTGTTCTTTTGGTAGTGTTAGTGACCCAGGCCTCAGATTCTCCAGTCGACCCTCTGTTTTGCTCTGCCTCCTAGATATACTTAGATCCTATTTTTCTTTGCTTTAACATTTTTTCCTCTTAAGATCTCCCCCCGTGCCTCCTTTTTTCCCCGTCCAACCGGCCCCTCATGCTGTCATTTTTTCCTTTAATTTTTCTTCTTTTTCCAGCGTAGTTGGGAGTTTGCTGTCTCGCCTTGATCTATGTAATCCCTCAAAGTCAAATTTCAATGTCTCTGTATTGATTGTTGCGGACCTGATTGCTTTGAGGCAATTTTTTCATGAGTGCTGTGGTGTAGACCAGTAACTGCAAGGCGCTCCAGAAACAAAAAGAGTATTCAATGACAAGACACTCTACCTGCGTTTTGCAGGCTGCTCTATGTTCTGGCTGCTCCTGTTCCTGTCCTGTTTGAACTTGCAAGAATGGCAGCCTGCAGTATATTGGTGAATGAATACAAGATATGAAAATAGTCTGAGTCTGAAGCAACAAACGCCCCCGGCCCTAGCACATGCGCTTGTGTTTGCCTGCTTCACTCCTAAATAATACAGCGAATGACAGCATCATTAATCAGGTAGAGCCACTTGCATTATTAAGCGCCTTCACTGCCGCCTCCACTGCCGTTGCCGCTCTTAGCCTATGAGGTCAAATTTACAAGTCAACGCAGAGCTAGCAGCCAATTGTTGTTGTAGGCAGTTTCTCCTTTCTTAGTTTTCCATATGGCAATGCACATTCCAAGTGTGTCTGGGAAGTGGCGTCGGGTTACAAGGGTTTAAGGGTTACAAGGATGGCCTGCAGCCCGAGACTCTGGCTGATGGCAATTGGCTGATGAACAATACCAACCAGTGTCGAAAATTGAAACTAAATCTGACACAAACTTGAGGAGTCTGTATGAATCTTGATTCAGGAATGCATTGATCTCAATATCAGTGATACTGTGATGACAAGTTAAGAAAGGAATAAATTCAGATCTTGAAGGAGCAAACACACGCAGAGTCTTAAACATTCTTTCAAAAAGGTCTCTGTATCTCATGCGCAGCTCGCACATTTCAGCACACTTGCAAAAGAAAAGCACATGCTTCTTATCTTGAACTTCTCCACACTCACATTTATCACAAATGCTAGAACCACCATGCCATTTGCAAGACTCCACTCTCAAATGGTGTGCACGCAATCTGAACCTGCTGAAATTCCTCAACACATGTTTGTCCAAATCCTTGTACAAGTAGGAGGGGATAGAAATAGAAGAACCTCTAAGACCACTCTCAGAAGTCCCACACCACTTGTGGTACGTGACTGCTTTCTTGTTTACTGCGCGAGGACATGAAAAATCAGCTTCCCTCCATACCTTCAAATGTCTGAAACGCAAATCACCAATGAACTCTTGCATGGGAACCTGTGTGGCTCTCAGCATTTTCTGTTTGAACATTGTACTACCTTGCAATCCATTGAACACATTCAAGACTTGAGCAGACCAGCGAGAACTATCAAATGAAGCAAGATGCAAATCTGCCTTCAGCACCCGGCGTAGAGCCTCACTGCTGGAATCAAGCATGCTATTAAAAAACCTGATGGAAGCACGGAACCAGAAAAATTGCAAGGGCTCCTGACCGCACTCTCTAAGCACCGCCCAATTTGTTGTGCTGTTCTTCACTCCAAGAATGCGCTTTAAGGAACATAGATGCCTCTTCTGTAACTGGCTAACAAATTCACTGCCTTCACTCAGATACACTGTGCCCCACACCTGACTCGCATACATCCCAGCAGGAATACCATGCACCTTAGACAACCAGAGCATAGCATGAGGCCTGCTTTTTAAATCGTGACTTTTGGCAAACTCAGAAATCCTGCTCTGTGCAGCCATGTAAGGCCGCACCGCATGTTCCTCAGCTATCTTTGGATTCATCCTTCTATCAAGCAGCATGCCTAAATATTTGAACCTGTCCGCCTGAAGTGACGTTGGCATATTGTTCCAGAGGGGAACTTATGTGGAATTAGCGGAAGATTAATGCGTAGGGATTTGTGATATCCTTTTGTGCCAGGATCAAAGGTAGCTGTAGCCCCTGTGCTAAGGGCGCACAAGGACATAGGATGTTTATTAGGTAAGTATTGCTAGCGGCTCCATCAGCAGTACCATTCTAAAAAATGGTCTGGTAGTAATATATGGTAGTTCGCTACGTGTCAAATAAGTACATATCAAACTAGGTCTACCAATGATGCAAAAATAGTTGCCTGTGATAACCTAGTAGATGGCATGGCGCTGCCAATCCATATCCCCTGGCTATGAAACTAAAGAGACATACAACTATACAACCATTGCAATAAATCGAATTAAATTCTGTGTAGACACCTCCCCTACTTATCAAGCAGGAACGGCAAGTGAACAGCACAAGCTCCTGTGCCTCGCTTGATCGGACACCCAGAAGCCTCTACACCATCTTGCACGTTTATTCCCTTCTTGCAGGCCCGGCTGCCAGTACACCACCATAGCTCTAGCACAGGAGTGCCCCCGCAAGCGGGCATGTCCGCTCCCTTTCAGCGGGTATGTGTGCTTTTCCTTCCAGAGAATGATACGTGTGCTTTTCCTTCCAGAGAGTGACTGCAATGCTTCCTTTTAATTAATATACCTATGTTACAGGAACGGCCACACAAATCGGCTTGACTTTGCGCACGGGGATTGCTACACCAGCACGATCATATTGCCTGAATTTTACAGGCCAGGCTGACGTAACCCAACCCTTGGGGGTGCACTGTGCGGTAGCCTGAGCTGACAGCTTACTGGACCTCCCCTTGCACGTTTATTCCCTTCTTGCAGGCCCGGCTGCCAGCACCAGCAGCGGCGGGACAGCCAGCGGCAAGTCCAGCAACAGCAGGGGCACAGTCAGGATCAAGTCTGTCGGGGTCAAAACGAAGACGGGCAGGAACCGAGACTGTGGATGTGGAGGTGAGATTGTGTATTTGTAGAGAGCGAGACGGTGCGGAGAAAGGCAAAAGTGTTGCTCATGTTCATCATTTCCAATAGGGTGGGTGTAGACAGAACCTCCTAATCCCCATTTATTTTTGATAGAGACAAGACCTTACCTTGCACTTTTATTCCCTTCTTGCAGGCCTGGCTGCCAGTACACCACCATAGCTCTAGCAACGGAGTGCTTTCGCAAGCGGGCATGTCCGCTCCCTTTCAGCAGGTATGTGTAAAATCTGTGGGGTGCGTGTGCATAAGACGTGCACAGTAAGCACTTTCTTGGGTAGATGGTGAGGGATAGTGCAATGATAAAAGTGGTGTGTACGTCTTGCAGCCACCCCTTCACTCCCCTAATAGCACATACATGTTGCTATGCCGACCTCTTCCAAATCAGCATTTGAAGTTCTTTGTGCAACAACATGCATTTGTTCAGTCTGTCCTGATCTGCCTTCATCACTTCTCCCAATCCCCAACAATGCTCAATAGGGAAGGGGAACCAGCTAATCAAGATTTATTACATTTTTTTTTTACACAGGACCCCATCAAAGACTTTGTACAGAGCAGACTGTACAATGCGTTGAACAACGGGTCCCTAAACAAGAAGCGTTATGCACGGCTCATGAACAAAGCCTTAGAGCGGGTGAGCAAAGCGAGTCGGCTTTCAGTGAGCAACAGAGTAACATGTGGCAGCAACCGGTACCTCTCTCTCTCTCTCTCTCTCTCTCTCTCTCTCTCTCTCTCTCTCTCTCTCTCTCTCTCTCTCTCTCTCTCTCTCTCCCTAAAACACACACACATACCTAATCACAACGTGCAGATAAACGGACACGCTAGACGTCAGACCATGACACTTCCACATACTTGTTGCACTTCAACAAGGACATAAAATGTAGCTATGTTGGACAGGAGCATCATATTGGGGAAGAAGAAAAATCGAAGCAGGCCCGTCCTACCACACGTACAAGTGAGTGTTTTTAGGAATTATACTGTTTGACGAGGATGCGGGGAGTGATTTTCACTGCCTGCGTAGCATTTTCTTTTTTATACAGTTTGAGTAGGTGTTGTTTTCCCTGTCTAAATTCAAACCACTGATTTTAAGTAACATTCTTTCTGTCCTTCTGTCCTTCTGTACTCACCCAACTCAGGAAAAACGTGCCAGCCCTCCTTCCCCGCCTTTGCCCCCACACGCACCAGCACAAGCCAGTGTCACCCTTCCAGTTAATGGATCCAAGAAGGCAACATAATGTGTAATAAATCGAGCAAAGATGCAAGGACAGGTTTTGATCCTGTGCAACACGTGCGATTTTTGTTTAAAACATCAGGATTTCATGTGCATTGTTACCTTTTGCCCCTAAATGATACCAGCATGTCCCTGCCTACAAATAAATGAAGTAATTGCAGTCTAAAATGAATTAGACCTTTATGTGAGATGTCACTTTCTCTGCTCGAGACTTATTGCATTCTACTCATGGACTGAAAGCAGAGGTTGTTCACTATTTGTCCCTTTGGCTTGTCCTTGGTATGATGGAGACAGTTCAAGTACAGAAACATCACGAACCCAAACAGAGTTGCCAACCAAATTGATGCATTGTTGCAAACAATGCTTTGCAATTCTTGGAAAATTGCATTTACATGTTACCTATTAAAAAAAAGTAGAAAAGTTCTAGGATGTGAACTTCAATCATCAAAGGAACGCTCACACATTTTTCCTGAGCTCTCATCATCCCAAGCTGATGCACACAGAATGGCAATGCACACAGCATGCAATGTTGTGGTGCAATGAGGCAGGAACTTCATGCAACCTTCATGTTTCTTCCCTCCTGGAATAAAAAGAAGACTATTAAGTCCCTACACATCGCTCTGCATTTTTCATTCATGGTCAAGGGATGGATGTGGCTGGAGGGATTTGGCTGCAAAAGTTTGTACGAAGATGTAGGAAAATACTTAAAGCGGCGCAACTCCGTGAAGATGCTGAAGTGCCTTGTAGGTTTAGCTTCTCCCATCCCACCGTCATGTGTCTCATGCGACTTACGAAACGCTTAGAGTCTGTTAATTTCCAAAGGCTAGAAGCCAGTTGCGGCAAACGTTATGCTTTCTTTTCAGCTGTCATTTTGCTGTTGTGATTAATGAGGGCCAGCGTTTATGAAAAAAGGCTAGTGATTGTCGCTCCTCCTGTTCTAGATCTGTGATTATTAGTTACTTCGGCTGTGAAACTTTGTCTTAGCCTTGTTTACTGTTGCAGTCATACAAGCAGGAGCAACAGGCACCATTAACAGCAGCCACAAAAGGAACCCACTCCAAGGCCTCGGAGTAACTTGACAGCACTTGACAGCACAGAGACTCTATTGCGGATCTTACAGATGAGACAAGACATTTAACACAAGCCCCACAAATATCTGAGCTATAGCCCTGTTTGGTGTGCAGGCTTCTGCCTCCAACCACCTGATCCCCACTGAAAAGCTTCTTCTTTTCTTTATGTCTTTGCATCCATTACTTTGTATCCAAATAGATGTTGTGTCTTTGCATCCATTGGGTGGTGCAGAATACAGTACAACATCCCTTCTTATTCCTGGGATGTTGTATACAAAACAACATCCTTTCCTAATCCATGTTGTTACGGTAAAGGTCAGAAAATGCACCAAAGTGTATAATTTACTCGATCTGAAGTTATGTTTTATGTTGGTCCAAAAGTGCATTAAGGAAGTACATGTACATGCTAATAACTAATAACCAAATGTATGTCACTTGGTCTACCTCTTTTCTTTTATTTCCTATGGCTTTACACGTCCGATTTACCACCAAGCTCCCCAGGCGCAGCGCCATATGCTGAATCCCTACACAGCAAAGCGTGCAAATGCACAAGCTTTTAGTCAACACAACGTCTAGCACTAATGAAATCAATGAGCAGCACTAGACAGGAGCTTTTTCTGTTCCTAAACCTTGTGAATAAACACTATTTCAGATTAGTTCTCCTCTCACACGGAGCAATTCTAATTGTTTGGCATCATCCAAATGCCACTCTGCTGTGAACCTGCCAAAATCACCTGGGAGCGACGGGGTTTGAAATTGAAGTTGAAGAGGCGTGCTCTCGTGCTGCTTTTGCACTGTCTGCTAGAATGGATTCTGCATGTGAGAAGTTGTAATTAGACACTTTGTTCTATTTTGCACACGCATAGTAACATCTAAACATTTGCTGGCATAATACTGCTCTTCAACAAAGTACCAAGCTCTGTCATCAATGGATACAACTCAGAAATTCACACGTCAAGCCCTCTGAACAGCCCGATACAACCTGCAATCCATTAGTGTGCTTAGCATAAGGCTGCTGCACAACTGTCCATTTTACAAACTGACGTAGTTGGTGTTTGTCGATCATTTGTTCTTCCATTATCTGGTAATCGAGTGCTTTTTGAAGCAGCAGCACACTTCTAGGTCGCTGCTGGTTACTATGTATGTTTTAAAACATCTATTACAGCAACGTGTGTGTCCCCACCTGATACAAAGGGGGGAGGGGCAGCTGGAGGAAGTGGCAAGTCCTTAGTGAAACGCTTGGCCCATGTTTTAGTTGGTAGGCCCCGAATGTTAATGCCTTCAAGATATACACCTCCCCTAGCCTGCATGACAATGAAGCACAAATACACTGCATGTAGGAGGCTCGTGCTATTAGATTTATTTTTAACATGACATGTTTAGTCCAGTCCAAGCATTAGGACTGTCATTTGTCAATCTTCTAAGTCGACCTCTTGCCTGTTAATGCTACACTACACGTGCAAATATATGAAGAAACTGTATCAGGAAGATCAGACTTGATGCATTTGGTAAGCTACATGTGATTGAGCATGTGTAGCGTACATCAAGCAATGCTTTGTGAGCCATCTGCCATGGAGATCTAGGACTAAGAAACTAGCTGGACTTTTGGGTTGAATGAGGATATTCAACTTGCAGCTCTTACTGTCTGAAGGTTGGAAGTCAGAGGCCTGAGAGAGGAAAGGTTGGGGTTGTACGTGATGTATACCGCATCTCCAACCTGCCAAAAGTCATTGCATTCTACAATCGTGACCGCCTGCTTCCTAGCCGTGAAAAACAGGCTTGCGACATTGTTTCATATTTTGCTCATTTAAAAGCACATAGTTGTGGGTAGCATGTTGGGCTTGTGTTTTACATGCTTGTGTTTTACATGCTTTAAACTAGCCTGCAATGCCTCTTAGCAGCAAGCTAAGCTCAAATCATTTCTGCCCACCTGGGTGAGGGAGTCGGTGAGGGAGTCTAGTCCATTCAAGGTCCTCAAATTCAAATTTTCAGACACGTCCAGCAACCCACCTACAGATTTCAGATTTCCTGTGCACGTAGCATGGGGTGTGCAACATGAGCATAAAATTTTCATGTGCAACATGAGCATACAATACTCAAAGGGTGATGCGTGCAAGTAGCAATGTATGTGCACGACCTTGATACAGGTGATGAAAACAATGTTAAGTACCAGTCCTTACCTAGCCCTTTCAGGTCTTGAATCCCAAGTTTAGACAGCACGAGGTTCATGCCTACAGAGGTCAGTCCCTGCACAAATCCATTTATGTTCAAGATGTCACAGGAGGAATGCAGGCCTCCAAGGTCAGATGGCCAAGTCTAATGTGAGCACTACCTCAAAGCAGGACCAGTAGCGAAGAGCAAAATGAAAGGTGTAGGACTAGCTTTCTCCTACCCTAGATGCTGCACTTTAGACACAGATGCAAGCATGCATTTAGCAAAAGTGCACAATTAGCGAGTGATGCGCTGCTGGCTGACGCACACAACATACCGAAAGTGGTGATAGATCTGTGATCATGGGACTTGCCACGATGGCCACGTCACCCTTGGTGCTCTTCAGCTTTGACAGGCCGTCAATGTCCTTCAAACAGTGCAGTCAACAAAAGGCTCAAAACTATTCTACGCTCACAATAATCAGCATAGACATAGGGAATTTCCAAAGCTGATCCTTTCATTTGCCTACTAATAAAATATAATCTTACCTTCAACCCAATATTCCAGAAGAAATGTGCATGCAGGCCTGCGTACAGCAGAAAATAACTTATATCATTCATCGACCTCTAAACCACATGCTGTATCTGGTATCATAATGTTGGGGTTTCCTCAACAGCAGATGCCATTTTGTCATCTAATTTCAGCGTTACACTAACTAAGGTGGTTGGCAGTTTATGCATTGCGTATTAACATTTAGCAACGGTACCTGACCTGCCTTACTCATCCCAGTTGCAAGAAAATAGTTGCAGATCCTTCCTACACTTACCCACAGATCCTTCCTACACTTGCCCATAGATCCTTCCTACAGATTATATAGATCCTTCCTACACTTTCCCACAGATATTTCCTACACTTACCCACATCTTCCAGGCTCTGGAGGCCTGCAGTACTACTCAGACTTGGGTTGTCAATGACCTGGGATTGCATGACAAAAGAGCGTGTGTACACAAGCATGACAAGTGTAGGAAGGATATGTGGGTAAGTTTGTACACAAGCAGTGTGTACACAAGCATGACAAGTGTAGGAAGGATATGTGGGTAAGTGTGTACACAAGCAGTATGTACACAAGCATGACAAGTGTAGGAAGAACAGCATGCTTTGGACATCATGCCAGAGTATTCCTAAACATCTGGCACTGTTACATACAGACAACAATACCAGTGCAAAAGTGGTCCAGCACCCAATTGAAAAAAAAAACAAACTACGCAGGCAGTGAGAACCACTCCCCACATCAATTTAGAAAAAATAGTCACTTTAGTACCAGGCACTGTAACGCTCCTCCACCACAAAGAATAAGAAAGAGCAACGGGGATCAGGAGGGTTGCAGGCTTGACCTGAAACCGGCTTCTAATGAGATTTGATATAGGACTGGAAAGTGCGCGTCTGGCATGGACAAGTTTGGCAGCATTGTAAAGACACATACATAATACAAACACCATCACACACAGCCCAACGCACCACGAGGCCACCGCCTACACTGCTGAGAGATCCCAGAGCTGCCAGCGACTCCAACTTTGGGTTGTTGCTGATAGTCATTCTCCAACCCACCTCCTCCAATGCCTGTCAAGTGTTGCAAAACGCACAGCTTGAAGTACTGTGCATCTTCTGGCTTGTTTGCAGTGCATGGCTTGTGCCATTTACAGATACAGACTATGCAGGCAGTGAAAACCACTCCCCACATTAAGTTAGGAAAAGAAGCCACTTTGTCACCGGGTACCTTGAAACTCCACCGCAAATATCATGTCGCTTTTTCCTTAGGCCTTGGGGGATTTGCCAGTAAAAAAGTGGATTTCTTTCACTCACGTACGTAACTATTTTTCCATTACTCAATTTAAGTCGATCCCTGCCCCCCCCCTATATCCTGATGATTATGCAGCTGTTTTGCTTGATCTCTCACTCTCACCTCCAGTCCTGTTAGATCCTTCAGTTGTGGGTTGCCTGAGATCCAGACCTCAGAGCTGATCTTCCTGACTCCGCCGGTGCTATCTTGTGCAAGCAGCTTTCTTCCTGTTGCCCACCTGCTTCGTATGAATCTTGAGAGAGGGGAAGCCGCTGCAATGGCTGCACATGCGGAAAAGCAGATGTGGAATGACATGGACATGGAATGACAAGTGGAACAGTGGATGTGGAATGGCATGGACGTGGAATGACAAGTGGAGCAGTGGCTGCAATGGCTGCACGTGCGGAATAGCGGAAAAAGACAAAGCATGGATGCACATGTGGAACAGTGGATGTGGAATGACATGGACGTGGAATGACAAGTGGAGCAGTGGTTGCAATGGCTGCACATGTGGAATGGCGGAAAAATACAAAGCATGAATACCACACGGTGGCAGCTGATGTTGATATCAGGCAAAGTACCATTATTTTGTGTGCAATGACATGATCAGTGCCCAAGCTTATTATCATTTAAATAGAAGACAGACATGTACGGAATCATCATAATCCTCATCATTCTTCATCATCAACCTGTGTCTGAAAAGCACGCACACTCACTTGTACCCTCTGGCGCCAGGCCTTTTAGATTTTTGATGCGAGGACAGAACCCAATCGTCAATGACCCATTGATATCCTCCAGGGAATTCAGGCCTTGCAAGTCAGCCAATTGCGTAGCACCTACGATTCCTAGTGCTCCTACTGCCTGCGTGTGCAGACATTTGTAGGAACATGCCACATGTGGCGACATCGCACTTGTCCGTCTCATCAGAAGCAGGAGTTACCAAGCATCACACCTGCATGCAAAACTAGAAACCAGAAGTGTGGTGATAGGCTCCTTTGACAGTACGCAGTGTACAATTGATGAGGCATGGAAGGTTGCTCTCGAGATCTTATAACAAGCTCCTTTGACAACATGCAGTGTACAATCCCACCTTTAGCGAGTCCAGGTTCGACAGTACGCAGCGTACAAATGATGAGGCATGGAAGGGTGATCTAATCATGATTCAACAAAAGCTCCTTTGACAGCACACAGTGTACAAACCCACCTTTAACGAGTCTAGCCTGTGAAAGGTTTTAATTCCTGGCTGGTCGAGGTTGGAGGCAATGGCTACACCCCCAAGCAGCACAAGCGAGCCTGTGGCAAATGGCAAACAGCACTTGTTTGCCGCCTCTTTGTGTAAAGCAAAGAGGGATGAAAAGCCTCTGTATTGTCCACTGATACCGCCAAGGCAAACCGAACGTGCTGCCCTGATTGCCTACACCGAGGGCACAAAATGAAACCACATAAACAGACTGAGCGCACACCTGTGACTTCAGTGACGTGGTACATCGTGGAAGACAGGGACTGTAAAGTGCCATCATCCCATATCACGACGTGTCCTCTGTGAGAATATGTGTAAAGAAACAAAATTACACGTGTGATTGGTAAGAATGGGATCATGAAAAAATGAGTACAGGGAAGCCTTTTACCACTTGTTAACATTGTATCAGAAATGGCACACCTGATAATGCCCCCTGGGTTGGTGTCTACTGCCTTCCCTGATGCCGCAAAGCGTGTGTTTTGCACCGTGATTGGGAAGTTCTGCACATGTGAAATGGGTGAGGTAAGAGTATGGTCTTGAGCTGGTTTTCTGTGTAAGACAACAAACTAAGCAGCTGAATACCTTCAAAGAATGATGCTGCCCCCAAATTACCCAAAAGCACAAACCTGCAGAGGGGGCATGTACATGAACGCCGTGCCTGACACGTCTTCCACGGATGGAGGACCAGAGTCCCCATAGATCACAAGGACGGCACCGTCGTAGCCCCCTGCAGCCGAGACAACAAAAAAGCAAGCAGCAGTTCCCACCTTGGTTTGCCAAATATTGCAAACCTGTCTGCTCCAATTCTCCCAATCTTGCTGTTTCCAGTGCTGAAGAAGTTTACTGGACATGGCTTTTTCCACCACCATTTCAGCCAAAAAGTGTCAGGGTCACTCTTTAGCCCTTTACCCTTTACTTTTATACCTACCCTACTCTGTACCCTTCAATCTTTTTTTTTCTACCCTTTGCCCTTTACCCTTTACTTTTATAACCTAACCTACCCTGTACCCTTCATTCTTCACTTTTTTCACCCTTTGCCCTTTACCCTTTACTTTTATAACCTACCCTGCCCTGTACCCTTCAATCTTCTCTTATTTACCCTTTGCAAGGTGCTTACATACCACACAGCAAATCTGAGCACACCTGGTCCTTCACTCGCTTGATCTGCTGCCACTTTTGCTGCACCACCAGGTCCCACTGCTACACCCCTGGGGAGGCGCATCTGCGCGCAAAAGTTGGCGCATCATAGAGGTTGCAAGAGTGTGGGGGGCAGCAATGAAAGGAAGCTTTGTTGAAAGGCTGGCTGGCTCAATCAAGCATATCTTACCAGCCACCAAAGCTGCCTAGATAATCCACAAGTTTCACCTTTACAATACGAGCAGATGGACAATTTCAACAGCAGATGGACAAATTATGCACTTCCATGTTGCACACCCTCAAACCTCACGTTGTGGTTGCCATTGTTGATGAGGGTTGCAGAAACGCCCACAGATTTGAGGGATGTCAGGGAATCCAAGCTCCTTAGCTGTCCGTTTCCTTTAAGCAGGAACTGACCTCCAACGCTGGTAAGACCCTGTGCGCAGCAAAAAATAATGCATCAAAGATAGAAAGTAATGCGTGAATTTTTCACCTAACATTACTGCATAATATCGCTAGACCTCGGCAATCTGGCTAACTTCTCTCTTGCAGTCTGCGAGTATCAATACAATTTGAATAAATGCCCTTTACTCCAGATCAGACCAGTTCGCAAGCAAGCAACCATCGCTACCTGCAGGCCATCCAAAGACAGCAGGTTCATATTGGAGTTGATGATCAAGTCTCCCCCCACGCTTTGCAGCTGCTCTAGGCCAAGCATGTCCCGTAAACTCATGTTTTCGCTGATGATGAGGTCTCCTGGAGTGTAGTACATGAAAAAATAAAGACGAGATACCGGCCAAATTAGATCTAAGCCATGGTATATAAGGTACTTCAGCTTAAGTAAGCTAGGGCTCCTTATGAGTTCAGTGTGAAACACCTGAACTCAGGTTCTTGAGGTGTAGCATAAGGTGAGATGATTCTTTTTATTCCTTGGTAGTAATGACAGAGCCCTATGCATCTCACGATGCAAGCGAAATAAAACCAGCATGTTAATTTACGTAAGCTCAGCACTTGTCTGCCTCACAGTATGTCCAGGCACATGGTACGTCAGTTTATTTGATCGAGCTGTCAGCTGTTTACTAAGCAACCCGAAATTGACAAGTCATACGGCCATCCATGTACCTGAGACTCTTTGGAGGTTTATGAGACCTTTAAGGTCTTGCAATCCATCCAGATCGTAGACTGAAAAGCCCTTCACTGTCTGCAGGGATGAAGATCAGATGTACACAGGGACAGTTAAAAGGCACTGATGCTACAAAGTGATGACAAGGGCAAGGGCAACAGGGAAACATAACACCCCCACGCACGTCAATGAAAAGCAGTATGCTGGATTTGTCATGGATATGTCAGTCGCGCTCAGTGAAGTCATTTTGGTGACCACACCTTGAGTCCTCTCAAGAAATCCAGGCTGCTGATTCCCATCTGCTCCCTCCCTGGCTTTCCATACAGCACCAAAGTGCCCTTGGTAGATACAAGACCGCGGGGCAAAGAGGCCTGCAACCAGGAGCATTGGCAAGACTATTGTTGCGTGTATTGTGAGTATTTGGTGGGGGCAATTTCCCTTGGGGGAAAACCGAAAAATTTCAGGGAAAAGTTCAAGTGGATTGCTATGAAGGAACAAAGGCTTATTTGATCTATGGTGTATCTCAAAACAAGCCCCTCTGGCAAAATGTGTCAAGCATGTTTCATTTTGATCATTGCTTTATTTGCGAGTACAGGCTTTGCTCCGGAGCGTAAATGGCACTCTCAGGATGTAGAGATAGGCAGTTTGTATTTGTTCATCCCTGTGCACAGTTTGTATTTGTTCAACCTGTGCACAGTTTGTATTTGTTCATCCCTGTGCACGGTTTGCATTTGTTCATCCCTGTGCACAGTTTGCAGTTCATCCCTGTGCACAGTTTGTAATTGCTCATCCCTGTGCACAGTTTGCATTTGTTCATCCCTGTGCACAGTTTGTATTTGTTCATCCCTGTGCACAGTTTGCATTTGTTCATCCCTGTGCACAGTTTGCATTTGTTCATCCCTGTGCACAATCATCCCAGCACCATGATAACCACGCGGATTTCCTATAAACAAATCAAGCCATCACCTGGTGCTGCGGCAGAAACCCATCCTCCCAGATCACAAGCGTGTCTGCAATGTCTGTTATGCTGCTAGCACACGAGGCCTGCAACACATTTGATTTCCCATTGTAAGATTGCTGAGCAGTCTCCGGTTACCAGCATTTTACTAACAGAGATGTACGAATGCTGCAAAGCAATTTCATGGTGATTTAAACGACTGGAAAAATGCAAGCCTGTGTGACGTTGTTGCAAACCTGCTCCGGGTTTGAAAGGGAGAGCAGCGTGAGGTCCTCCTGGTCTATATCAATGCCATGGTTGGGCATGAAATTAGGCAAGCTCTCCAAATAGGGTGCCTGTGAGGTGCATCACAGAGGAGAGCAGCCACGACGTGACCACTTTGAATGGTGGTACATAAGGTCAATAAAGCAAAGGTCCTTTTAATCTGTAAAATTTCCAAATGCAGCTATCAATTGCATTCAAGGCGTTAAGACGTTGAGACGTTAAAATGAGAGGGGGTAGCAATAAGTGCAAGCGCTTTTGTGGTCTTTTAAGAAGCAAGCAAACTATCTACCTCATCATTCCCGTAGATCACTACAGTTTTGCGGGAAAGCGCTGCTTGGCAACTGTTTGAAGGTGAGGGTGTGCTGCCCCTGTTGCTGATGGTGGTAGTGGCACGTGGCGGCGGAGCCCCTGCTGCGTGTATTGAAGTGATTGTGATGTTTTTTGCTTGCACGCGCGTTCATATTTGGTTGAATATCAAGAAAATCACCACAAACAAAGCAAAAAGCGGCTTACATGTTGGTAGAACAAGTTGCGCAGAAGTGGATGCCATCAACACGCCGCCTATCATCAGCACAGCGCTAGCCAGAATTGCTACAGGCTTTGTAGTTACTCGGTTCATCTTGAACAAAGGTGATTAATGTGAGTTTTGGTTGTTGGTGTCCCGATTATTTACGCAGCACAGGAAATCAAAACAATAAATACATTTAGATACAAATATAAGTTGAAATAAGTATAAAATCAGCATAACTTGTGAAAGTTGACGTGAACGCTTGCTGAAATGCGACACGTTTGTCTTAATTCCTATTAATGTTCTACACATTATTGTGAAATTGATGACAGCGAAAATTATGACTCGCATTGATCGATCAGTTATATCGAGTCAGTGTCTCATGCTGCTATAAGCTGCTGGTGAATTATTCGCTTGGGCAGTGAAGAATTTGACTGCAAATGGACGCCAACACACTCATACACACACACAAACACACACACACACACACACACACACACACACACACACACACACACACACACACACACACACACACACAAGCACAAATACGCACCCACATCCATGAAAGCAAGCACACACACATGGACTTGTACAAACATGCACATGCATGCGGACACGAACACACATACACACACATTTAAATCTGGCAGCCAGATCTGTACAGTCTTGTGGGAAACTCAAGTTTCTTTAGCGGACACGCGATCTCGCCCTTCCCAGACACGTAATCTCTAACCAGCTGGAGGAGGATTTAACCCCAGCCTGCTCTCCCTGTCATTTCTTCCTTCTGCTGTGAAAAAGCTCTACGGCACTAAGCAGCTTTTCCCCCATTACTATGCGGAGGGTGTCATTAACGCACCGCCGCAAGTGTAATTGTCTTTTTCACTGAGGCCCGGTGAAATAAAGGTGATGTTTGTGTGTCGAGCAGTGTTTAATACTAAAACTTGGTGCACACTATCTCGTCACTTCTAGAAAATTGACAGTCGTGCAAGCTAATTCAAAGTAGACCATACCCCCCCCCCCACACACAATAGTCTAACAAGGCCTCCAGGCAATGTCCAGCCGCGGGCACGCCTTAGAAAGGAACCTGCAAAGTGAAGCACAATCAAGCTCGCTAAAAGGCAAGGTTAGTTAATGTGAGAGAACAGAGAGAGTTTCAACAAAGAGATATTAACAGGAAAATTCAAAGCAAAAGAGTCCCTTGAGAAAGCAGTTCACAGCTGGAGGCTCACATGATTGTGCCTTCGTCGATGTTTGAGTCATCATGAGCCTCTCCACTGGAAAGTAGCGGAAGCATGGGGCCTACTTCCAAGCGTGTGAGGGAGGTGAGCGTCGTGAGACCCAATGAACAGTGACCGCCTCCTGGGGGGATTGATGTGCCTGTTACATTTTTGGCTGCCAGTGGACGAGAATCAGATGCAGGCGTTGTAAAACTCTCAGCATTCAACACGTGTTGCTTTGGTGACAGGAGGCTGCTTGTGAAGAAGGTGGGGGGTGCGGTTCTGGTGCTGAAATTATCAGCAGAATGGGGGGAGCTGATGGCGAGCTCTTCCATAGCAGCAGGTAGCATGCATTGAGCTTCACCAGTGGGTACATTTCTTGTTCCTTCTTTCAGTTTGCTTTTGGGGTCACCCCCAAGGAAGAGGCGCTGGAGCCCAGCACCGGAGAGAGGCAGGCCTGACAGCAGAAGCTCCTGTGGGTGTTTCAAAGAGCATAATTTAGGCCAATCTACTAGCTTTCAAGAAATGGACAAGAAGAAGGATATTTTCTTTGTTGCTGTGGCAAAACTTTTGATGAATGCAGATGAAGTACCAGAGAAAGGATACAGCTCGTCACCTCCTCAGTATGTTATCTTTATGCACTGAGGTGTTCCCTAACTACAACCAAGTGTCAACACAAGCTGTCTTGGCCCATAAAAAGATGCATCTTTGGACAGTATAAGCTTGCAGCTCATCAAAATTACTGGAGAGCCAATGAGTGCATTGCGCAGTATGGGCCTCGACTGCACCCTTTGGTAAAATGCTTTCGACAAATGAGCACACACACACTCACATGAAGCACAACTGTTTCTCCATGCTGCAACACTGCCTTTGCGACCCTCAGAGCTGCACTTTCTCATTTCTCATCGTATTTCTCAACGTATGTTGGTGTGTGTATCATTTGTGTATCACATTCCTCACTTTGCATCAGGAGTGTATATACATACATCATGCAAACTGCGGTTAGTGATACATCAAATGATACACACATTAACACCCCCCCCCTGATCTGGGCAAAGAGGAAAACTGATACACCATATGATACACTGACACACACTTGATGAGAAGGACATGGGTAGTGATGATTTTTAAGAGGTGTGAGCTGGCATAGACCCTGAACCAGCCAGTGTGCTGCTGCTATGCCTAGTTAGTGAGTGGCCATTTACATGTCTGGTGTATGCAATAAGAGAGTGGCTCAAAATGGAACATACGTCCATTGTGACAGGCTGAGGAGGAAGGCTTTTGGTGTGCACGCACAGGTTGCAAGTCACTCGTCGTGCAAGGGTTGTCTGTGAAAATGCGATGACTTGATTAAAAAGTGCACCAAACCTGACCAAACAAATAAGTAAGACCACGACATCAAGGGACAACCGTTTGCTTTCTTTTAGCGTTTAACACAAATTCGGTTCAGAACACCTAACAACCGAAAACACACCTGCAGGTTGGGCGGCGCAGCGCAGCTGTCCAGCTTAGTGACAAACGCCAGAGAACAATGAGAGAGCTCCAGCCTTTTCAGACATACAAGGCGTGCCAGCTGAGCCACGGCCAAACCTACTGAATCTGCAGGGCAGGTATATGGAGCAGGCAAGGGTTAAGAGGCTTAACATATGTGCTCTTGTGCCGTCCTACGCCGTGGATCGCGACCTCAGTGGTTCACGGAAACCATCCCTCATCTCCAATTTCATATTCATCAGTGCCAAGACTTCAAAGTATTGCGCATGCTGTTGCAGCACATACGCCAGCCCCCAGTGATTCACAACAGATATTGCACATATTGATCACAGCACACACACACACACACGCACACACACACACACGCTGGCCCCCAGTTGCACAACTAAACTGATGTGTATATGCTGGTGGTTTGCAGGTGCTACAAAGCCAGCACTTTGTGAATTACATGCACGTTTGTAGCGCGGGATTGCAAAAGTGTACACAAAGAAGAAGTAATCCAATTCGTGCCAGGATAGATATGCAGAGAATGCTGAGGAGCATACAATCCTGAGTACCCTGCAGCATAGCCGTTCCATTTTTACGCATGCTTCCCTTCCTTGATTGCAACTAGTACAAGGATTTGTGCATGTTTAGGACACATCCCACGCTTCCTACATTAACAGCATTTGCTCTGACCACAACACTCTGTACGCATTCCATCTCCTTTTCAGATAACTGAGCAGAAGTCTGCCTTTATATGTATACACATCCTTTCTCACCGTCCTGCCCCTCGTCACGCTTGTGCTCGGGGTCTGTCTTGAGTGGGTGTTGCTGCAGCTGTTTCAGCACGACCATCTCTAGTCCCCAGTATGACAGCGAAAGCTTGGTGAGCACAGGCAAGTCTGCACACAGGCCAAGAAGCTCACCCAGCAAAGCTGTGATTGAGCAAGCATCTAAGGTGATGGAGGTCAAACCCTGTAAGAAAAGGCAGGAAGTACGGGCCTGGGCCAGTTGGTGGGCATCTATTTTGTCGTTGCACGAATTACAAATCATCAGGACATTTTATAAAATCTTCTGATCTGATCTTCTGACCTTCTGATCTTCTGATCTTGACAAGAGGGATGATTGATGTCGTTGAAATAGGGACGATCATTGGAAAGCTTGCAACAAGAGTGAGGTAGAAACGTTTACCTGAAGGGTACGGAGCAGGCGCCAATCCACTGCGTAACTGCAGTGCATGTGCCACAATGTGCATGATGTACATGAGTACATGAGCAGCAATCAGCTGGGTATTGCAGGTACACATGCACGATACAAGGCGAGTCAGAGGTACATGGGATACCAGCAGCATTTTTTCAAGTTGTTGGTTCAATGTATAGAAGATGCAACTTCTTGTCGTATGCAGGGTGGCCAAGCTGAGATGGTCAATGCCTCTGCAGCAGTTGCAAGAATCCTATTGTCTCTCGTACTGCCGTTGCTCACCTGAGGTGGCTCAAAAATAAATGTTGTATGCTCACACACCCTGCAAGCTTCCGAATGCTCTGCTCCCACAGCCACTGCAACTGCATGGAGTTTATAATCCACACATATTCAAATGGAGCCTTTTTGGGTGCGTGACAGTGAATGAGACGGCACAAGAGAACTATGTGTTGATAAGCAGTGCTTCTTAAGTATAAACTCATGAATGTAGAGCTGCGTGTTAATAGCCATTATGTGCCTCAATAAGCTCATTTCACAGAAATATCCCAACCTTACTTATAAGAAGAAGAAACGATTATACAGGCAGTGAAAAGCACTCCTCACATTAATTAGGGGAGAGGAGGCACTTTGGTACCTCCTACACCAGAGAAAGTCCACATCCTCCGTTTTGAATGTATACAAACCTTTTACTTTCCGTTACCTTCAAATCAACAACGTTTGGAAACACGTGCGGCAAGCGCTGGAAGCTGACAATGCGTTGACCGACCTGTGTTGTATGCGTCGAAGAAGAATGCGGATTAAAAAGCAATGATAATTGATTCATCATAATCAGCTCCGTGAATCGTCGATCTGGGTCGAGATCAGGATAGGGTCAAGAGGAGAGCAGAATAGGACTTAAGCATGGGCCTAGGAGGAGAGCAGCATAGTAGTGAAGCATGGGCCTTAGAATGCCACTGTAGAGTATAGTCAAGTGTGACGATGGGCTCTTGAGTGCAAAACCTCAAAGCATAAAAGAAGTATACAAGCAGATACAATTAATCCTCACATATATTAGGGCAAAAGAGCCACTTGGGTGCCAGGTCCTCCTCCAACACTCATACAAAGTAAATAAGCAAAGTACACGTAGCGTGGCGCCTACAGGTATTGGATATGCCCCACCCTCACCTCTAAGCGCGTCAGCTGAGACAAGCACAGTCCATCTCTGCCGTCAGTTATCTCGATCTGGTCGGCACCTGTATGCACAAGTGCATACAGCCAAGAAATTTGCTACGATGTTTCACAACGCACCTGTTTCAGGACAAGGGTGCAGTGTTAAAATGCAATCAGCCAAGGAAGCAGTGCTGCTAGGGTAATTTGCAACGCACCTCCTTGACAAGGATGCAATATGCAGAAGCATACGGGAAAGAAAACACCATCTCTCTACGTGGCTCGCTAACCATGCCTAAGCATGCCTAAGCAGATAGGCAACAAGCCAACCGCTCACCAAAAGAGACAAGGGAAGGTAGCAAGGACAGCGTACTAAGGGCGAGGTCATCGATGCCAGCTGAGTGGGCAGAAGAGAGGCCAAACAGGGACAGGTGTGAGAGGTGCTGCAGGGAAGCCAGTTGCTGCAAGTACCCGAAAATTTAAAAGGCATTTCTGAATCTGCGCAGCACTTTTATGAGTATGGGGCAGGAGTGTTGTGCAGGTGGTCATATCAATTGTGCAGCAAGACAGAAAGAGATGAAGGGGTGAGGTGATTCAAGCAGGTGTGGGCGGGACAAAAAAAATTACTAGGACTATCAAGGATGCAAACACATTCAAAGTTGTGTTGAGCCTTGTTTGTGAGAAGTATGTTGTTTGTTTAGACAGTCTCCTTGCCCAGCAAGTAGTGGGGAGCTCTGTTTTGTTCACCTTCCATAACTTTAAACCACAGCGCACAAATAAGCGTTGTATAACAAGATACATGGGCACAATATTCCAATGGATTTGTGGTCATGCGGCTTACCAAAAGTAGGTGCGTGGGATTCCCATTGAAACCCCACAAGTCCAGGTGCGTGAGGAGAGGCAGCTCAGAAATGGTGTGTGCAGGGGTGTGTTGATAATGTGACCCAGGGTCTTGCTCATGAAGAGGAGGGACCTCCGGAAGGCGCAGCTGCATGGCAGGTCAAATTCATAATGTCACAAGTGTAAGCGCAGCTGCAGGTCAAATTCATAGGCGCAGCTGCATGGCAGGTCAAATTCATAATGTCACAAGTGTAAGCGCAGCTGCAGGTCGAATTCATAGGCGCAGCTGCATGGCAGGTCAAATTCATAATGTCACAAGTGTAAGCGCAGCTGCAGGTCACATTCATAGGCACAGCTGCGTGGCAGGTCAAATTCATAATGTCACAAGTGCATGCCACAAGTGCATGGCACAAGTGCATGGCACAAGTGCATGGCAGGTCAAATTCATAATGTCACAAGTGTAATTGAGTGCTGATCAAGTGGATCAGACGGGTTTGCATCAAGCAGGAGGTATAAGTTGTGCAGTGCAATACGTATCTATTAATTGGAAGCACGGTCACGAGGTCTGCAAAGTGCACTAGCCTGACAGAGCGAGAGGTGCTGGCTGAATGCTGAACGACGTTGATGAGAAATGTGTTGGCCCCACACGTTCTAAGTCAGTCAGCTGAAAAGTGGGCCCATATCCTTGCAAATGTTTTGCGCTGCCCCACCTCCAAATGGCAAAGGGTGGGTGCCAAGGCAGTCAAAGGTTTGATGTCAAAGCTCATGACACTCAATCCTGCAGGGTGAGAGGACGGGTGTAGGAAGGCCTGTGGTGTGGCGAAACTTGCAGCTTGTTGTATGCTAGTTTCAACATTTAAATGCATGTTGAAGAGGAGTTAACAAATTATACTCAGCAGATTTTCGAGTGATATGCACTAAAATAGCTCAAGATCAGGACCACAAATAAATAGACATCCCCGACCACACGCACGCATCAAAAAGAAACTATGAATAGAAGCTTGGCAGTTTTGTAATTTAACGCTTCTTTGACCGAACATACACACAGGAGGCATGCATCAAAGTACCCTCACGCTGCACTCACCGCATAAGTGAGTGAGGTTCCTCAGTCCTGCAATAGCGCTCAGCTCCTGCATTGTCCAGCAGCATACTGACCCTGCAATATGAGGATGCGTGAGCAGCACACCCTTATGGCAGTCAATCTAAAGAGAAACCCTCGAGCAAAGTGCCTGATTTTAAGCAGAGTTGGAGGCAGGTACACAAGCTGGAATAGAAGAAAGGGGAATTACGCAGGCCATGAAGAATCACAATGGTTATTTGGATGGAGCCGCTTTGTACCAGGTACAGTGAACTCCTCCATCAAAGAGGAAGTAATTAAAAACTGAAGTGGATCATAAGGCTTGGCCTGAAACTGGATCCTAATGAGAATTTGTTATAGCGCTGGAAAGGGCGCATCTGGTATGGCAATTTCAGGGGGCTGAGGCCTGAAAAGGGATATTTTTTGAATGCTCCCCGCGTATGGCGCCCCAAATAAGCGAGCTTTGAATTATGCATCAAAATGCTGTCCAGAGCATTTTCGTCTGAACCCTGCTAATCTGGGGAGCCGTGCCTAAATGGCCACACGGCATGAAGACCAATTTTTCCTGCCAAATCTTTACAGTCCATCTACTGCACCAAGTTCAATAATGATTTGGTATCTTACAGTTTATACAATAAGTAAAGGCCATTGCAGAAGAAATGAAATGAAAAGACCAAGTGGTTGGCGAGATATGCAAACTAATCTGCTTTTCCCTTGAAAAGCTCCCTTACCCTAATTGGGGTATTCAGGTATTCGTGCCCTACATGTGCATTCTGTCCTGCTAATATTTGAAATGTGTGCAGAGCAACTGACATGAAATGACCATAAACTGACCATTAAACTTATGGTGTCAGCTTTCATAAAAGCTAGATTGAGTTCAATAGCTGAGTGGTGTGGGAAGCTGTCCTTTAAATGCTAGAAAGGGGCAAGTTTGGCAATTGCTCAGTCCACCCTCTCTGCATATTTGCAGCGTAGTTGACAGATTGCGCACAGAGCTCGTAAGCACGTTTTTGAACCCTATGAGGCTCAACCTGATTCATTGAGAGGCTTCCTGGTGTGAGTGTTGTAGATGGTGCCACCCACGTTCAACAGGATGATGTGGAGATGAATGAAAACTCCTTGAAGAACGGTGCAGATATTTTTGTGCAGTTTCTTGGAAAGGGACAAACCTGTTAATATTTCTGCAGCCTTGATCTAGTTTCTCAACTTAAATGCTTTTGCTCCATTACACAGGTAAACGGCCTATCCCCTAGATTACTTGCAGTGTCAAAACCAAAAGGAAATGGAGGCACACCCACCTGTTAACGAAACGCTGTCGATCTGAGGCTGCGCATCAAGCAGCCGTGAGAGGCAGCTTGTCTGGCACACGCCTACGTCGACACAATGCCTATCGTTTCCTGGCGCTGGTCCATTGCTGCTGCTGCTGCTGTTCCTCCTCTTTTCATTTTCACAGCCTGCCCCTCCTCTTCTCTCAATATAACCCCCCTCGCTGTTGTTTCCGTCCACACCATGCTCCTCGCTGTTGCATCCGTCAATATCGCGCTTCACCATTTTGCAATGTTCAACATCTCTTGTGCGACCACCTTTCTCCGCTAGCATGGGAGATGTAAGGCTGTTAGGATCGTGGGCATGGCCCAGTGCCTCTGCAGCACTAATCTCAGCAGCCGCTGCTCTCGCTGCAGCTGGCAAGGTTACAGATAATATCACCCCACCATTGGCACCAGCATCTCCGCAACAACTACCACTGTTGCTGCTGCTGCTGCTGCTATTGTTTCCAAATCTACCACACGCCCCACCCACTCCTCTAACCCTGTTGTCCCTCCCAGTTCTGCTGCCAGTGCCACTCCCTCCACCGCTACTACTACCAATATCACCCCCGTGTCCCACACCTATATCTGTGCCTGCGAAAATCAAGTGAGATCTTCACATTCAAAGCCTTGCTACTTGCTACACATAAGTAGTTCTTTCAAACGGATGGCTAATTGTCGTCCAGCGCGGGTGGGTTGCTTGCTCTAATAATAGCCCAACATATTTATGCTCTAAAAGCCTCACGCACCCAATCCTTCCACCATTGAAAATATCAGTCAATTGCTGTAAAGCTGTAAATGACTGATGCGCAGAGGAAATTACAAATTCAGGAAATGAGATGGGATTGCTGCACATTACTCCTATGGCTGCTGAGGGACCTGGAAGAACAGCTCAGTCTAAGAGGAACAATAACAGAGTTCTGGAAGAAAGCTAAAGTTATGTGCTTTGGCAAAACCACTGCTTTGTCATATCCCACTGCTACAGCGACTGAAACTTGAAGTCTCCAGGGTGTGCGCTTGTTCATACAGTGCTAAGGTTGAGCCATTATTAGAGTAGCGCAGTCAAGGTTGGTTATGAGAAAGTGTGTGGTTAACACACACCTGATTGGCAGGCTTGGCTGTCAGTCCTTGCCTCGCTAATTGTAGATGGAATGGTGCCAGATACCTGGCAAGGATGCTGCCAGAGTCCGTGGGGCAAAGTGAGCTGCACCGCATTACCAATTTTGACAATATTTGATGTTTAAGCTCTTTGTTTCCCCATAGACATATAGATGGGGCGGTGAAGGAGGTAGCTTCTTAAAAGAATGGGCATTGCAGATCACGGTTGTAGAGTAATGGGCAGGCCCTAGGGTGATTTTATGAAACAGCGAGAGGGTTCAACCAGAGCCTGTGAGACAGACTGAGCTGCAGTAAAAGCGGGCCAAGGAGGCTGTTTATTTAGAGCTTTGCAGTTGTTAAGGCAATGTGAATGCGAAGGCAGTGCCAGAGCCCATGAGATAGACTGAGCTGTGGCTGTGATGTGTGGTGATGGTGGTGTGGTGGTGGTGGTGGTAGTGTGATGCCGCAAACAGTAGAAGCATGAGCTATGATGTGGTAGTTTGGAAAAGGCTAAAGAGGGCACGGCTTTCATGCTAGCAGAGTGTGGATGGATAGCGTCGTGAGGTTTCACCAAATAAAGCCCATGAGGTGACGTGAGAGTTGGATTGACATTGAAGAAAGTAGATTTGCAGTAATGATTGAACTGGCTTCATGACTGATCCAAATCCAAAAGAAGAAATAGCAGTGTGGTGCAAAATGCTTAAGGTCAACACTCAGACGTTCGTTATAAGGGAAGCAGCAAAAAGCAATTGCAAGGTCAGGCATTACCAAATCCAAGGCGGTATATATCTCATTCATCAATACACGCGTTCCAAGCTTAATCATGCAAACAAATAAGTAACACAAACGAAAACGCTGCCAGCAAGCCCTTTGCCCCTCCCCCCGACTACAGTGAGGTGCACATTTTGACCAAGGCGCCATGCCTGTGTTCATAAATGTACCCAGTGCCGTGACACTTCGACATTTAGCGCTTATAAATTTCAAATTGTGGCCCTGTATCTATTACCTGTGTGACACTGGCAGGGCAGCATCGCATCAGCACCTCCACCACGAGTTGAGCAGTCTCACATGTACTGCTGGTCTCGCTTTTGCTGGTTGAGGGGATGCTGACGACTTCAAGGTGCTTGCAGTGCTTCATACCTGCCGTCAGGGTCGCTTCAAGCACCTGCAAAAAAAAGAAGCGCAAGAGAGAGAGCCACAACTAATGCGCATTGTTATGCGTTTGCGGACAAAGGGAGCTTGAATGTTGCTGAGCAGCAAGTGCGATAGCAAATATAGGGCAGATGGGCCAGCTGCAGTAGTGCCCGTAATGCTTCTTGTATGAAGTGCACACTAAATAAGATGAATTAGCCTGGGACACAGTTGGTTCTTTACCGAACCTGCGGTAGCAAAACCTCCTCTGCATCGCGCGTAAAAACGACGATGTGCTCAACAGAACGAAACGTGTGAGGGCGTTTCGTGCACAGCAGCGCATGGTTATCTGGACGAATGAGGATGCGTTTGCACGACACCCCATCGACTGCACGTCTGAAGAGGCTGTTAACTAAACGGAGCGCACGCAGGTCTGATGTGTTGAAGCATGCCTGCCTTGCCACAACCTCAAGGATGTCCAGGGGGGTGAAAGGTAATTCCATCTTTATCTATTCAACTGTATTAATGTTAAAACTCTGGAACAAAACCCCATTTGTAAATATACAAAGGTCAGAGAGCCAAGTGCCAAATTGGATGGAGATTTGGGAGACTAGTCAGCCGCCCTCACTTGCTCTTCCCCCTTGGAAGATTTTCCTTTCTATCTCCTGCCTCATCTCACCGCCACATTAAGCACAGCACCAGCATTTGTAGCACCTGTCGTCCTGCCTTTTCGTCCTCATGTCACCTTCCCCCCCTCTTTCCTTTCCTCTCCACCCTCCCGAGCCTTAGCTCTGTGTCACGGCTCATTACGTTGGAACTCCACTTTCAGCCAAGGTAGGAGGCACTATTTTCATAACCGGACATCACCATGGCATCACCAGCCGAAGGATGACTCAAACAGAACATCTTCATTCACTTTGTATCGTTGGGTGCTGACTGCACAACACAGCATCACAGCACGGTATGACATGGATGTGCCTTTGACCCTTTTGTTGCATGGCCTGACGCAGGCAGAGCAGGAGGACACTATGCGAGATGCAAGTGAGCTTGTAGCACAGCCGCTCATGAAAGGAAAAGGAGCACAGAAAGCATGAAAGGAGGACACTATGCGAGTTGCAAGTAGGCTTGTAGCACAGCGGCTCATGAAAGGAAAAGGAGCACAGCAGCTCCAGTAGTGACAGTCTGCAAGCTTTGTCCCTGAGATGCTTGTGCAGACAAACCAGCAGGTCAGCAGTCAGTCACATGGATCAGTGGATAGCATCGCCGTGCAGCAGAGCCTTAGAGCAGCCAGCTCAGAAAGCGTGCATAAGCCTCATCAAGCATAGCCGTGTCAAGTGCAAGGACAGTCAGACTGTGCAGCAGCTGTTTGACACGGCTGCCTGACGCTCTCTGCCCCAGCTGCTGCGCGACAATGAGCATTGTGACGCACAGAGCAAATACGTGCTGCTTGGCATCCGCCATGCTGGCTACAATGGCAGCCTGCAACTGCACCTTGCTTGTCGCAGAGGTGCCAGCAACAAAAGAGCGTGTGTCATGGAGGGGATCGTTCCTCAGGTGTGTGTGTGTGCAGCGGGGGAGCCCGTACAGTGTGGATTTGATACGGGCTACCTGGTACCAGTACTACAACTCGTAGGGCTTAGGCATTGTAATGTTTTAACTTATTATATTGACAGCTTGTTTATGCTTTTCGTTCCTCAATTCAAACTAAGCGCGCGCACACACACACACACTCTCTTAACACTCTCTCTCTCTCTCTCTCTCACACACACACACACACACACTCGCGCAAACATACACACACACCACACACACACACACACACACACACACAAACACACATACACACACACCACACACACAAACACACACACAAACACACACAAACACACGCAAACACACACATGGCCGCGCACAGGCTTTGCAAGCTCCACCAGCCAGCCACACATAGCATGAGCATGAAGACGCTGAATATGCACCTGCACTCTGTGCTCTGATGGCCCTGGCACAGCAGCACGAGCAAGAGCAGCAGCAGGATAAGGCGAGAGCCCAGGTGAGTGCAGAGAATGTGATTTAGACCGAACTTGAATGTAAACACCATGGTTTGCAAGCACACACTTGTGTTTCATCCCGCACTGCTGGTCCAACAAGGCAGAGTTTACAAATGTCAGGGAGTACCAAATAAAGCTTTGTTTGGCCTCATCCATTGTATGTGTACGTTTCCTCCGAGCACGTGCTTCATCAGGCGCTCCTGTTGTATTCTACATTTCAAAATGCCAGGAATAAACGTGACGCATTGGCTTTGCAGTCTGCACCTGGTACCAGTTTGTGTATTGTAGCACGAATAGCATGTACGCTTGATCGCCTTCTGTTTGCGCTGTGTGTGTGTGTGTGTGTGTGTGTGTGTGTGTGTGTTGCCAATGAATTAACTATTACGAGCCTGCTTTGTATAATGGTCAGGTGGACGGGTATGTCTGTGTGTGCGTAAGTTCATGCATTCTTGCCCCGGGTCCTCAAAATCACCACTTAATACGCAAATCAAGGCGCGTTATCTGCTCTGAAATACACTGGAACAATTTCCAATGCTGGACTATCTTAAATTATGTTCCACAGGGGTTATGCAGGAGAAAATGTATTGCCCCCCAAAATAGGGAAAGGAAAACAACGCAGGTACTGATCGATAGTAAAGATGTAAAAGCTACCCTGATAGGTGTCAGCATGTACAAGGGACGTGTTTTCTTTGTTGCCACCCAATGGACACATAGAACTTTCCCACATCCCACCAAGGTATTGGGGATCAGGTGGTCTGGAGGCAGAAGCCTGCACTCCGTCAGGAGTGTAACAATGGAAATGCTCACCTGTGTGGAGCAAGAGCGCAGCGATGTAAGAGTCGATCTCATGTTTTACTGTGTCGCTCTCAGAGAGCATTTCTGTGTTCCTTCCCTTCTGAATGCTTGTGTATGATCATCCATCACACAGTCACACACAGTCACACACACACACACATACACGCAAACACACGCACACACACACACACGCATGCAGGCAAAGGATACATTATTAGACCAGGCGCTAAAAGAGGCGTGCCATATCAACTATTGTTCCATAGAGCACAACCAGCAGAGCGCCCACCCGTAACAAAAAAAGTATTCAGGACTATGAGCTGGACTTGAACCTATGTAGGCAGGTTGTAGAGAGTTACGTCCCCTGCTAAAGACCTCTCGCTCGGATTTGGCCAACCTCTCCTATTGAGGTCATGATGATTGGATTGAGGAGTGCAAAGGCTGCTTATAGTGCACACAGTGGGAGCCTCCGCAATGTCACGACGAATCATGGTGCCAGATTAGACATGGGAAGCAAGCATGGGCTATAGAGATTCGTCCATGCCACTGATTTAGCATGACAGCAAGCTAAAGATAGTGCAAGAGCCGAGAGCATGGTCCAGCTGGGTGTCCTCGTGCTTTGCTTCAGCAGATCAACAACATTGGTAGCACTCCAGGCTACCGCCCTTTCCATTTGCGGAGGAGGCTCCTTATTTTTCCTTGATGTGGAGCAGTTCCGACTGCCAAAGATGAAAGGAGAGGGATTTTTGCCAAAGCAACCACATCCAAGCCTTGGCTGTTACTATAAAGTTGTTATGCAGTACGTCTTTTTTGAATTGATGAGTAACAGGTGGAGTTCGGCGACCCAAAGCATTTAGTATATAGGTAGCCGCCAATACCCAACACGCCTGCCACAAAGAAAGCAGAGGTACTATGGCGTTACTAAACTTTACGCACCAAAGCTTGTTGTCATCGGCTCATAATGGTTCTACGGGAACTATTACAGAGTGTGCAAGTCTACCACCACTCTCTATACTGCTAGCCCCTCTTTACCTTCAGCTTTTTTCCCACCTCCCCATCGCTGCCCTACACCTACACGCAAAGGTGGAGTAAGAGGAGGGAAGAAATCAAACGTAACACCGATTTATGCATGTTGCGAGCTAGGCCACTTTTGCTTTGGGGCCCCTGTGGGTGCCATTGAAAAAGCCTTATCCTTCTTGTACGTCCAGAGTTCTGGTTGAATATGCTTGGTGCGCAAGGGGGTTAGGTTTAGGCTAGGAAAATCATGGGGTATATCAAGGATCTCACATCTTCTTTCCTTTGGGGTCTGCGCTGTGATGATGGTGCTGGGTGGTATGCAATCTCAAAGGTTGGGTTGTTGTGTACCTGGTAAGTTATCGGGTTAATGATATTGATATGCTGCGTGGGAGGAGTGATTATTTGTGTGGACGCTTGTGTTGCATGGTGGTTGTGGCTAGTGATTTGTTTGCATAGTGGTGTCTGTATGTAGGTGCGAGTGCTTGTGCTGCGTCTATGTATTTGTGTGTTTGATAAAGAGCCTCTGAGCAACAATGTTCCTACTGCTCCTGCTGTAGCGTTAGCAGGCGCATAGCACGCACACATACACGCATGTACTCCTTTCGTGTCTCCCAAGTATTGGCTCGTAATTTGAGTTTGACGTGTTGGTGCAGCTGTGCTTTCTGTAGGGGAACTCTCTCTTCTCTTTGGGTTGTGTTGGAGTTTGGCTTTGGCGCACCAGTCATTGCGAAGGCTTAGCCTGGCTAACTCTTAGCTTCCCTAGTTTTTATGTTGAGTGCCTCACGGTGTTGTAGCTAGATCGCCCCGTTGCCTTTGTACTCTTTACTAGCCCTGTCTTCCTAAAACTTGTTCTTTTTACGTGGGCACCAAAGTACGCAGGCTTTCCTTCCTTCTTTCTTTTCCATGCTTGACCTACTCGTACACGTTTTGCCTTTCTTCTCATCACCTTGGTTGTCCCCCCTATCTTCTGTTATCGCTTCCAGCCTACCTCTCTTGCCTTCCTTTGATTTATCAACTTCCAGTTTTGTTTCAACCTCGTAGTAGGGAGTTTGCTATCTCCCTGGACCTATGTAATATCCATCATCATCAACACGCACATAATACATACACATACAAATACACAGCTGTATGCTCAGATTTTATTGTGTTCATCTTGTAGTCACTTAGCGCCAATGCTGCTGTTGCTGCCGCTGCTGTTGATATAGCTTTATCAGGAGCACAACCACGCTGTTATTACACGCTGTTATTACAGCTCATATGCACAGTGTGTGCCTGTCTGCTGTGTGCGTTTCACATTTTGCATCAATACCTTTTCATAAAAAGAACGCGTAGATTTGTGGCTGTGGGTGTTGGTTGGGGCTTTGACTTCCAGTTAGAGTAAATTCTCCTGGCATCAAATACTTTATGACATAGGTGATGAAAACACTTGTACGTGCATATTTATTCAAATTGATTAGTTTAGTTTAGTATAAATTACAGAGGCTTCCATGGCTGCTCAACCTATAGGTCCCAACAAATAAATCAATCAAAAAGATCGACAGCTGCACTAATAATGATTTATTATGTTGAAAAGCATAACCTTTGATATCACCTTCAGAAACATTATCAAATAAAGGTTGAACTGATGCCGTTAATGTTTGGTGCCCATACATTTTTTTTTTTTTTTGGGTGGTGTTACAGCTACGGCCCCCAGCAGGGACCTGACAGACAACAAAAAAAAGAGGAGAGAGGGCTCAAGCAGAGGAGAAAGCAAAAGGAAGCTGCTCAAGGAGACCCA
>Ga0307945_1000222_pt1:0-35000 | contig 36026 bp, 40 predicted proteins | sample OrgLakmetagen228_FD_201818 | JGI IMG/M metagenome (GOLD analysis project Ga0307945, IMG submission 201818) | Saline water microbial communities from Organic Lake, Antarctica - #228 | ecosystem: Environmental > Aquatic > Non-marine Saline and Alkaline > Saline | place: Antarctica: Organic...
GGGAGGCAGAGGGGGGTGAGGAAGTGCCTGCTAACAAGCCAGATGGGGGTGAGCAGGAGGAGGAGAAAGAGGAGGAGGGGCTTCAGGATGGGGAGGATGACGAGGCCAAAGGTGTGCACGCATCTTGTGTGTATGTGTATGTGCGCGCATGTGTGCGTGTAAATACAATGTGTCAGGCGGCGTGCCTGATTTGGTTGGGTTGAATGTGAAAGCTTTGGCGGTTGAGCCTTGGATGAGCAGTGTGTACAGCTGTTAACTGTTAGCGCACACACACATACACATAGGGACAGTAACACACACACACACACACACACACACACACACACACACACACACACACACACACACACACATACACAAAGCGATGACACAATCACACACACACAGGAGCAGTATCTCTCAGTCAACCCCTCTCCTTGACAACGCATGGCCCCCACACAAACTGATGTTTAACATACTGGTTCTAAATTTAAACTGCCCAGGTGGGATTGGTGAGGAGCAGCAACCAGGAGAGGATGAACCAAATTCTGAAGAGCCCCCCCCTGAGACGGAGCCTGCTGCTGCCCATGGCCTGAATGAAGAGGAGGGGCCAAAGCCGCCAGAGGTGCGTGTGTTGTTGTACGGGAGTCCTTGTGGTTTAAGGACGTATTTACCATCAGTATCGGTGTGTGTAGAGGAGTGAGTGGTTGGGAAAATCTTCGTGTGGTCCATGGATGGGGATGGGGGAGTGGGTGGGGTAATTTGTTTCACTGCCTACGTCTACACATGTGCACGTAACGCATGCACGCGTATGCCCACACACTGGCACAGCAAGCACGCCCCCAGGGCGTGGCCTTTATATTGTTTGCTCACAGATATAGACGCACCCACACACACACACACACACACAGCACAGCAAGCAGGCCCCCAGTGCGTGGCTTTCGGATCATCCACTCACAGATATAGACACACACGCACACCGGAACAGCAAGCAGACCCCCAAAGGTTATGCATTTTCAACATGTGCTCACACACGCACTATGCACACAGGCACAGCAAGCAGGCACAGCAAGGTTGAGCGTCTGCAGTAAACACACATAGGTAGAAGCACACACACACACACACACTCACACGCTCACGCTCACACCATACACACAGGCACAGCAAGCAGGCCCCCAGGGTGTTGCATCCACAGCAGCCACGCAGCAGCCCCAAAGCACAGGCAGGGCTGCAGGGGAAGCACCACAACAGCCACAGACACCCACAGAGCAGCAAGAGCAGCAACAGGTGTGTGTGTGTTTGTTAATGAATGAGGTCGCAAAAAAGAGTGAGTAAACAAGTGAATGCGTGTCTGTTTGCAAGGTGTTTTTGAGTGTTGGAGGTGCATAATTTGTGCTTGTGCACAACTTTAAAAGTGTGGTCGTGTGCGTGGGTGTTCAGCGTGCGCGTGCTGATGGGACAGATTAACTGGGCAGGAATGTTTGGTCGGCATGCTGAGGTTTCGCACTCTCTCTCTCTCTCTCTCTCTCTCACACACACACACACACACACACACTCACACACACATACAGTGCACGCACACGTACACACACACACAGGCCGCTGACGATAACGATGCCCAAGATGCTGCCGCCCCTGAAACCGCTGCTGCAGCGCAGCAAGCACAGATGGGACGCAGCGGTGCACACAACCAACGCAGCGGTGCCCCTGCCCCTCAGCAGTCCAAGGTACACTCGCATGCTCATATGCAATGTACATAGAATTGAACGCACATGAGGAACACTCCCACTCGCATGCACAACTGGGACGCACAAGGAAGTGAACACACATGAGGAACACGCACACATACTAATATATACAGCACGTACACAGACATGCACGTGTGCACGCACAAAAGACACGCACCATCACACACACACACACACACACACACACACACAATGCACACACACACAGGGCGGAGCTGCACCAGACCCTGCCTCTCAGCAGCAGCAGCAAAAGCAGCAGCAGCAGCAGCGCAAGGCAGAGCCCAACCCCCTACGTGACTTAGGCGATGCCATGGAGAGGTGGAAGGCAAACCTAGCGGTGGCACATGAGGCGCCCGAGAAAGGTAAGGGGGCATCATGCCATTCTTTTTTTGTTCCTACCCAAATGTTCCTACCCAAGCCTCCTCGAGAGTAGCATTCAAACAGAAACAACCTGACAACCTTTTAAACGTGCAACCGCAACTTGCAAGTCCTTCCCTCTGTGGTGGCATTATCAAGAGTTGTTACATGTTCATCGGGTCCTATCTGTTGAGCTTGCAGCACAACCATGCACAGCGTTGGCAGCGTTGTGTAGTGGGGCTGGCGTGGGAGGGGAAAGGAGTTTTGAGGCGTTGCGTGTTTGGAGTACACAGTGAGGAGTAAATAGTGGGGAGTACACATTGAGGAGTATACAATGAGGAGTATACAGTGAGGAGTATACAGTGAGGACGGCGGCTAGCAATGGGTGGGCTTGCCTCAACGCTATGCCGATGTTATTATAATTTACAATGCACGTGCAGACGTGTGAGCACTTAATAACACACACCCTCTTAGACACACACACTCTCTCTCTCTCTTTTTCTCTCTCTCTCTCTCTCTCTCTCTCTCTCTCTCACACACTCACACACACACACACACACACACACACACACACACACACACACACACACACACACACAACTGCGTACTCACAAACAACAAGCATCTCTCAAAATTACATACTCACACACACACACTCATACACGCACACACACGCACACACACGTGCTCACACGCAGATGAAGAAGAGGCTGATGGCACTGCTGGCCCTTCGGAGGACCCGGAGCAGCCCCAGCAAGATGGCGCAGGGGATGCCGCGCGTGAATACCAATTCTTGCAGCCTGGCCAGCAGCAGCAGGCAGGAGATACTCAGGTAAGGGCATTGTCAGATACGACCACATATATACGCAGATCTCTGATGTGAGAAGGTGCTGCATGCAAATTCAAGCCCTACGCAGTTTGTTCTGCAGGGGAAAATACATGTCAGGGTTTTTCTGCTGCTGGCCTGCTCAAGCTTGTCCCTCTTCTTTACGCACAAACACAACTTGCTTTTTCTTGGCGCATCCTCTACACTCTACACCAACATATAAGTAATGTCCCACTACTATGCAATGAAGTGTGACATTAGTGTGTATCTCCTACACACACTCTCTCTCTCTCTCTTTCTCTCCCTCTCTCTCTCTCTCTCTCTCTCTCTCTCTCTCTCTCTCTCTTTCGTTCTCTCTCTCTCTCTCTCTCTCTCTCCCTCCCTCCCTCCCTCCCTCCCTCCTACTCTGCATGCTTTACTTCAACACTGCAGGCTCTAGCCCCTGCCACTGAGGATCAAGCCAAGGAGCTCGATGAAGCCGCACAGCAGCAGCAGGTGTGAGAGGAACTATGCTACTTGGAAATGATTGGATGTCGTGCAAATGATGCTATAATGTGAAGATGTATGGCATTCCTGACCTGCTTGGTATTCGCTGGCCATGTACGTGGCAGAAGAGGAGGCAGGAGTCCAAGGCAGCAAACAAACAGGAAAAGCTTGTAAATGAAATGGAGCTACCTCAGTGTTGAAAAACACCTGCGATGAGCAAACGCTTTGTCCTGTTTTGACCTGCACGCTTAACCTTACGCTTGTGTGGTGTGCTCCAACACTCCTGCACTGCAACAGCCATTATAGGCACATGCACACTTCATGTCATGCTTGTGTCGTGTGCTCCGACACTCCTGCACTGCAACAGTGATTATAGGCACATGCACGCTTCACGTTATGCTTTTGTGGTGTGCACCAGCAGGATCAGGGCGCAGAGGATCCGCAGGCTGGCAGCCTCATGGACGAGGACCAGAAGGAAGACGAGGGGGCAGCAGAAGACGAAGGGGCGGCCCAGGAGCCCATGCAGGGTGTGGCACCCAAGCAGTGGCAGGGTACACAGAAAGATGCTCGTGCACAAGGTGCGTGGGTGCAGGTGGGGGAGGGGGGGCGAGTTGTAGGGCAGGGCAGCGTTTGTATGTGGGTGGGTGTGGGTGGGTGTGGGTGGGTGTGGGTGTGGGTGTGGGTGTTTTGTGTGCTGGTCATCAGAAAAAATGCAGGGTGTGGAACGCAAGCATGTGCACAGAGAAGGTGTGGCAGGTCAGCACTTAAGAGTGTGCGTACTGGTGTTTGACAGAAACAGAGCTAAGAGGGGATGGGCAAAGAAAGTAGATGAACAGGTGGGAGACAAGGGTGTGGTCAAGAAGACAGCACAATTGTGATGATTGCAGACTTTTGCTGCCTGTAAGGGATGGGGTGGGTTGTTATCACACAACACACATACACACACAACACACACGCACACGCACACACGCACAATCAAACTCGCATGTTCAAACGCCACACTACCTCAGGTATAGACAAGGCCCAGGGTAAGGACGATGAGCAGGCAGACGAGGGCGGGCAGGCAGCAGGAGATGGAGAGGGTGCTGTTCAAGATGAGCAGCAGCTGCATGCACAGCTCATGGAGCGCCTGTTTGGAGGTGTGTGAGGCAAAATGTGTGTGTGGGTGGGTGGGTGTGAATCCGGACGTGAGCAGACACACATATGCACACACACACACATATGTACACGCACACACAACGTGAGCATCCTCATAAAAGTACTTGACAATACACATACACACAAACACACACATGCTTATAAACATGTGCATATACATACACACAGGAGCACACATGGGGAACAGGATGCACACACACACACATATACATACATACACATGCCTACAAACATGTGCATGTGCTTACACACAGGAGCACATGGGGAGCAGGATGGGGCCTGGGATGGTGCAGAGGGCGGAAACCTTGCCAGTGTGCGTACCTCAGCACTGGAGGAGGAGGAAGAGGAGGAGGCACAGGAAGCTGCCAGGAAGCTGCTGCAAGGCGAAAAGGGCGAGGGAGAGGAGGGAGAGGAGGAGGCGGCAAAGCGGATCCTTGGGAGCTTGGCGCCTGAAGAAGCGCAGGCGTTGCGTGCGCAGCTAGATGCACGGCTGCAGGTGTGATTGGGTGCGGGTGCAAGTGTTGGTGGGTGTAGGTGTGGGTGTGGGTGTGGGTGAAGGGGGCAGTTACTGACATCTTGGACAGTGCGTCAGTCATAGGGTAGGCACAGGGCTAGCCAGATGGGACGTGTGCATCTGAATCCAGCAAACTAAGTACGCACGTGCAAGAATCGACAAAGTTGCAACAGCTGGCTTGCAATTGCTCCGTCATACAAGCTCGTAGGCACTGAGGCACTCAGGGCAAGATAGCTTATCCGCAATAAACAGAATCAAACAATACACACACATATGCACACACCCACTGCACACTTGCAGGCATGCATCATACACACAAACATACACAAATACACACACACACTCGTACACACGCACACAAACACAGGACGCAGCTGCAGGCGTTGTCGGTGATGGAACTCCCAGCTCCTCAGCATCTGGCCTGCAATACGGCAGCGAGGTGCGGTGGCAGTTTTGCTGTGCAGGCAGGGGTCGAAAATTAGCTACAACATAAAACATAAGTGCAGTGTGACTGCAGTGTGACTTTGCTACAACATAAGTGTGCACACAGGACAGCGATGAGCATACTTTTAAATGCTTAGAGGCATGCGGTTGATAAGGCAGGCGCTTTTGCATGCACACACACACACACACACACACACACACACACACACACACACGACACACACGGCACAAGTGCACGCACGCGCACATACACACTCATATACAACAAGAACGTGCTCATACACGCATACATACACACACACACGACACACAACACAAGTGCACGCACGTGACATGATACACACAACATGAATGCACACAATCACACACACAAACACATACAAATGCATGCATAGGTGTGGGCGCGCTGTGAGGCCCTGACGGCAGGCCTTGCTGGGGAGCTGGCAGAGCAGCTGCGCCTCATCCTGGAACCCACGCAGGCATCCAAGCTAGCAGGGGACTACCGCACAGGTGAGCGTGCTTTTAATCAGAGATGTGTGGCTTTGTTTTTCTGGTAAACCCACCAAACTGACACAAGCAGGGTAGCACACAGCTTGACGCACGCTTGCACATTAATGGGGGGAGAAGATAGATGCCCGATCAGAAAAAGAAGCACAACCTTTGTAGCGCATTCCTTCTGAGCTTTTTGTCTTCATTTGATCGCTCACACACACACACACACACACACACACACACACACACACACACACATGCACACACACGCGCACACACACATATACACACATACACGCGCACACACACCCCGCATGTATGTATTTTTCACAAGTACCTCCCCCACCACACACAGGCAAGCGCATCAGCATGCGGAAGGTCATTGCGTACATTGCCAGCCACTTCCGCAAGGATAAGATCTGGCTCAGGCGCAGCCGTCCAAACAAGCGGTGCTACCAGGTGTGTGTGTGTGTGCGTTTGTGTGTGTGTGGTATATGTGGGTGGGGGGCTGGGGGGGGAGAGGTGCTGGGGGAGTGCTTTCCTATTTTCCAAAATCTCCATTTGAAGGGCAGGAGGTATTGGAGCAGCTGTGTGATCTATGCAATGACTGCATCAAGCTGAGTGCATGCACATTGAATTGGAGGCTCACTGCTTTCTTTTAAGAAAAGTCCGATGCAACGGCAGAGCGCTGTGGGCCAGGTTGCGCGTCAGTTAATTCTGCCACCTACTATCTCTCTCTCTCTCTCTCTCTCACACACACACACACACACACACACACACACACACACACACACACACACACACACACACACACACACACACAAATTCACACACACACACAAACACACACACACACACACACACACACACACACATACACACCTTTCATGTGACGCAGGTGCTACTGGCGGTGGATGACTCCCGCTCAATGGCAGAGTGTGGCTGTGGAGGCATGGCCCTGGAAGCACTCACTTTGCTGTGTAAATCCATGTCTAGGCTTGAGGTAAGCTCGGGTCTCAGCATACATAGCTATGGCCCTTTGAACTGCTCCTTAGATCATGCCGCCGTTCGTCCAAGAACTAGAGCTAAATATATTTCCAATCGGCTGTGATCTGAACTTGACCCATCTCCAAGTCATTTCCAGCCGCAACCCACATGCTCACCAAACAACAGCCAAATATCTGTCCTTAGTCTTTCCTTAACAGCATGTGTCAGTCATAAAAATATCTTCAGTGCTACGACCACAACTAGTTTACACACGAGCACACACATGCACACACCACACACACACACACACACACACACACACACACACACACACACACACACACGCACGCGTGCACACACACACGCACGCACACGCGCACACACCACACACGCACACACACACACACAATACACGCAGGTGGGCCAAATTGGGGTGCTCAAGTTTGGAGGCCCTGAGGGAGCAGTCCCCCTGCACAGCCTGTCCCAACCTTTAAGCGATGCTGCAGGCCCTGGAGTCATGAGCAGCTTGCGCTTTGACCAGGTACGCCCGCGCTTTTAATGTATTCATGCCGATTACTTCTCCCCCTGCAAAAATCATGTCACGTGCGTGCAAGACGCACCTACACACTGTCACATGCACACACACGCTATACACATATGTACAGACACGCACATACACGTTACACGCACACGCATACACATAGCACCAACACAAACACACACGCTCACATGTGCAGGATAACACTATTGGTGACCAGCCAATGCTGCGCCTCATGGAGACCTTAGAGCACACGCTTGAGGTTGCACGTCACGAGGTTGGTGCGGGCGGCATAGGCGCTGGCACACAGGACCTTGCGCAGCTTGTGTTGGTGAGTGCTGAGGAGTGCTGGGCGAAAGTTATGTCTATCCTTACATTAGGTTGTGCTGGTAAGGGCTGGTACTGAGTGGTTGTAATGCGCACTGGACAGTGCGCACCTTGTGCGGCTGAGGAATGCTTGTTGGTATTGATGCTAACGGTAAAAACCCACGTGGTGGTGGCACCTTTTGAGTGCCTATCTCGTAGCCATTCATTGTTTACAAAAATAGGTTTCATGGAAGAAAAGGGGAGTGGGCTGGCTAAAAGCATTACACATTACCCTGACACGCGTGCATGCACACGGCATTTTGCTGCTGTGTGAATCATGATCTTACCTATCTCACTCGTGCCACGCACTGCAGGTGGTGGCAGATGGTCGACTGCATGAAAAGGAGGGCCTGCGCGCCCGCGTGCGGGAACTGGCTGCCAAGCGCGGCGTGTGCCTGGCCTTCATTGCCATTGATGCCAAGGCCACCACCAACACTGCCGCTTCCCTGTCTTCAGCCCCTAATGTTGGCGGTGGCAGTTGGGGTGGAAGTGGGGGTGCTGCTGCTGCTAGTAGTGGTGGTGGTGCGGCTGAACAAGCGGCTGAGCGAGGGAGCAGCGGAGGGGGTGACATGATGGATGCCACAATGCAAGGAGAGGAGAAGGCAGTAGGGGCCACACAGCAGCAGCAGCAACAGCAATCGGTTGCCCAACAGGGCGCAGGGGGTGGTGAGGGGGGTGGTGGAGACGTTAGTAGAAGGCAGGGTGCAGAAACAGCGGGTGGTGGTGGTGGTGGTGGAGGGCAAGGAGGGGGCAGCAGCCTGCTGGACATGCAGTCCGTGAGCTTTGTGAACGGGAAGCCGGTGTTTAGGAAGTACATGGACGACTTCCCCTTCCCGTACTATGTGCTAGTGCGGGACATTGGGGCGCTGCCTCGCACGCTGGCAGACATGCTGCGGCAGTGGTTTGAGATGTCGGCGTCCTTGTGATAAGTGCTTGCTTGATAGATGCACGTTGCAGCCTTCGGTCCCTCGAGCATGTTGTTGTGTGGAATTGGATAGCGGTTGGTTGGATAAGGCAACTGAGACAGATCAGGTTTGGGCAACTGAAACAGGTCAGGCTTCAGTTGTAAGTCGTGAGGCTCACTTGATAGGTGTGCTACCATTTGGCAACTCTAGGACCTGATTTTATTTCACATGATAATATTTCATTTTGCGGGCTCAAATTAATCTAGCGATACTAACATTTTAATTTACACTATCATATGATATGTTTCATGCAACTGAACATGCTTGCAAGTACAGCTCTTATATTGACAAATCCTGCCCTCTTGTCCAGAAGCAGGAATCCTCTTATCAAGCATCAAATCGAATGTAAGAAAAGGAGAGTGGTATTTCATGGCGATGCCCCCTTGTCTCTGAGCTGCCAGCTGAAGACTGCCAAAAAAGCATTTGCAAATTATTAATGCAAATCTTACTTGCTATACTGGCGACTAAAAGGACTCAAATCTCGTGTGGCTCTGCCCACTGGCAAGCCATTGGATGCCAGAAAGGGGGGTGTAGCCGTGTAGCTGTCATGCAGGTGGCAGCGACGTTTGTGTGACGAGCAGTTCGGCAGTACTGTGCCATAAATGTACTGCTTATGTGTCTTGCTTTCTGCTGTGTACACCAACAACTAAGTAAACACACAAAAAGAGCTCTGACATCTAATGGAGAGCTATAAATAAAAGGAAAAAAAGGGAGTCCATCATCATGACAGTGTGTTATCACACAAAGTTGCGCAAGCTGTGGGCTCGAAGAGCCCAAATCTGCAAGTCTACGCCGAGCCGTGCCAGCTCTTGCTGCCCTGCGCGGACGTCCACCAGCTCCTTGGCATGCACCAAAGCAGGGCTTCCCCCACTGGCGACCTGGCTGGGCAAGGCAGCCGCTGCAAACGGGCTGTCCTTGGGTGCACCACTGATGCCGCCTTGCTGTGTGCTAGCAGTAGAAGAGGGCGGCAAGGCTTTGTTCCCCCACAAAAGAAGGTGGCCCCAATGCTCTGCTCGATCTCGACATATGTGAGGCTCGACCCCAGAGGAAGCCGCCCGCGACCAAATGTATGCCAACCAGGCACGCTGGAACGCAACCTCCTGCGCTTCGCTCGCACAGATCTCGTTGCTGCTACTGTTGCTCGTCCTGGGGTCCTCGTCCACGCCTTGAGCCTGAGCCACTCCTGCCTCGGCTTGGCTGCCTGTCCCTTGCTGCATGCTGCCTGCCATGGCGGTGGTGGATACAGTGGAGGGACTAGGGAGCCTGGAGGGTAAGCTTGGGAATTCGTCAGGGTCGTGGCCGTCTACACCAGCCTGTACAGACGGGAAAGAGAAGGAAAGTGACGCATCCATGTAGTGTACAGTTTTCACTAATCTCCATGATTGTAATATAATAATAGGAAGGCAACACAAGCAGGAGTGCCTCATCGGCACGCTCTCTACACAGGTAAAAGATATGTCCGATACATGAACAGTGTCACCGATAACTCGCAATAAGTGATCCTGGGAGACTGCGGATAAGTATATGCACATGACAGTGATCCTGGGGGGCTGTGGATGAGGTGTGCACATGACCGCAGCCACAGCAGGCACAGCTGCGTGGACAGCGGTCGGCGTAGGCAGTGTGTGAATACACAGAAATCGCGACAGACACACACACACACACACACCACACACCTGAAGTTGAGCAGAGATGGCCGCCTGCCGCTGGTGCATCAACGAGGCTAGGACCTCCTGGACCACGCCCAACTCTGCCAGCTGGCGCAGGCCACGCTCCAGCTCTACCACATCCGCAATCGTGGCACCCCCGGACGCAAAAGCTTGGGGCTCAGCGCTACATAAAGCGAACGATGTGAGACAAACAGAAAAAGCACTGATGAGCAAGTGTGTTTGTGTATGTGTGTGTGGTGTGTGTATGTGTGTGCGTGCGTGTGTGTGTGTATGTGGTGTGTGTGTGTGTGTGTGCGTGCGCACGTGCATGTGCGTGTGTGTATGTTATGTTGTGTGTGTATGGGTGTGTGTGTGTGTGCGTGTGTGTGTGTATGTGTGTGAGTGTGTGTGTGGGTGTGTGTGACCTCAAAGCTTTCACCAGATTTTTATGATTATTATCTTTTTTCACTTTCCCATAATTACTCGTCCTCGCAAGCTCCTTTCTTCGGTATGATGCTCGTGTGCCCGCCCGCGCCTATAAAGCCCCGACTGAGGTGAGGCTACCTTGTTGCCTAAGTCCAGGGACTATAAAGGCGTGAGTTATGAACTGCACAAATTGTTCGCTTTTTCTTTTGGGCCGCGCCCATTCTGACCCTCCTGCTCTTGCACTCGTCGACGAAATGTCACAGAGATTCCCGTGACTCACGCACAATTGAGCTGGCAGTACAAATTGCAAGGTGAGTCGCATGATGTGGCACACACACCTGTCGGGCGCTGTAGGAAGCTGCCTCATTGCGCAGACAGCTCATCACACCTCAGCTCCTACTTTGCCTCCTCCTGTTAGGCCACGAAGGCTAGAGGGGCTGGAACACACAGACGCAAGCAACACACACACACACACACACACACACAGGTCGGCCATCGCAGAGCAGGCACAAGGCAACAACGCGTGCAGCTTGCAGGCCTTATTGCAGAACCTGCCCCGTCACCTGCTGCTGCCTGTGTTCAACGCATACTGCGAATGGGCAGCCAGCACGGACAAGGAGAGAGGAGGACCCTTCCAGACACTGTTAGACGCAGGTCCCCCCAAAATGGACGCGCACCTTCGTATTGTTCTGGGCATCTCGGAAGAGGAGGCTGCCTCAGCACAAGTAAGCACGCTCTCTCAAAGGCGTGTACTTTCTCACACTCACATCATGAAAATTCACATACACACACACACACACACACACACACACACACACATACACACACACACACATACACACACACACACACACATACACACATACACACAAACACACACACACAGGCGTGGGGACAGCTGGTAGCACTGACAGCGCAGGATCCTGGCCTCAAGCAAACACTCGTGGGGCAATTTCAAAACCACACCTCCATGCAAGCAGCCCGCAGGCTTGAGTTTTAAATCGAATCCCACGTATAGTAGCATGTATAGTAGCTGACGGCAGGTTATCACGCCTTGGCAAGGATAGCAAAGCAAGTTTCCCTTTCCGGGAGGGTCAGCCCCAATTTGAGCAGCAGCAGAAGCAGCAGCAGCAAACAAACACACAATCATTCACACACACTCAACACACACATTGATACGCGCACACAAAACACAATTGTTGTTCACACCACCCCATGCACGTGTCTTCTTGATAAGTAAGTAGGAGGCTTGCACGGCCTCTGTTGTACTCTGAGTGAGCTCGCCCTGTGTGCTGCATAATTTTATTGCCCGCAAAGCCCGGTTCCGTTAATTATTATGACACTGACCTCCTAACAGTAGTTGCCGCTGAAAATCGTTGCACTGCTTGGACACCTCTTGTCACTACATTACACTCATATGACGTGCACATCCAGACCGCTGTACATTTGCAAAGTTTGCAATGCAACCGTTGCAACACATGGCACCCACCTGCGGCCCCCTGACAAACAGACACGTTTACCCTAGTATTGCACATGCAACGCATTCGTTGTAAGTGGGCTTTATTAAGTAAGTTTGGCGGTTAAGGATAAACATGCTTCCACAGTGTTAATTTTTGTCCAGCATGGTATTTAATGCTGCTTATTGTATTTTTTATGCACACAGCCGTGACGAGTGGCTCTCCATATGAAGTGTTTTTCACTGGTAACTGCTCAGTTCGTTCCTACTGTGGAACTTTTCCCGCTTTTGCGCTTTATTGATTTCGACGGTTCTCACCCTAGACAAACTGAAACTGGTACTTGCTTCCTGACTTTTGGCTGTTTGCTCCACGACGATGAACGTTGCTTGAACCCCCATTTTTTTACCTCATGAGGTTGCTAAAGCAGCGGTGTGCTCACGAATATTGCCTATCCATTTTTCATTCTTCTTCATTATCTGACCCTTCACTGATTCGTCCGTTGTGCCCGTATTGGTTGGGACCTTCTGCCAAACTGTTGGCTGTCGGCCGCTTTATGCCTGTTTTGTTTTACATCATTTTAAGCTGGTAAGCACCAGCGTGCATGAAGGAAAGACTCAATACACTAGTCCTCATACTAGCCAGAGCCCCCCCAAATACAACAACAGGTCTTTCAGACACCTGCTTAACCCCCTCCCTGTCATGGCTGTCTCTACCAGCGTAGCTTTTTCTCTTGTTTCTTTCAAACTGCTTACTCTCAAGAAAGAGAGAAGCAACAGGCTTCGCAGGTAACGTTGACATACCCAGCTAATTATTAAGGTGCACCTAAGATACCTCGTCGTCGAAAATTGAGTTGCAGGCCATTTATGAAGATCAGGAGGGTTGTGGGCAGAATTATCCGTACTCACACCCACGGCTTCAGTTGCTGTTATGAAATTTGTTTGGTGGCTCAGGGGTACTCACCTGCTTTGATCTGCTGGGGCGTGGGTGACCATGCTACCAGCTGCAGATGATTTTATTGAAGCTTCGGCGACTCGTGTATGCAAAGAAACCTGAGGGGGAAAAGAAAAAAGAACAAGAACGCAGATTTTGTTTACAGTACCGGCATAAACTAGGAAAAGACGCTGTTTTGTATACCTGGGGGGGAAGAAAGAAATGGGAAAGCAAAGGAAGAGTCTGACTCAGTGGCTGTTATTTGTTAAAAAGATGAGGGGAAACAGCCACCTTTGCTTGTTTTCTACGCCCTCCTCTCAAGAAAAAGGAAGACCACGAATTTATATATCATTACAAGCGAGAAATAACTTTCCTGTTTCCTATTTTTGGTCCCCCCGCAACAAGCAATCTCACACGAGCGGCTCAAAAGCTCAACCTTTCTTTTGCGAACACGCAACCCAAGGCAGGTACAACCCCAAAACCTTCAGGAAGAATTATAGTTGTAGAGGCTCTTTAACCCTGACATAAGATCGCAACACTTGCTGCAAGTTGCAGCTACAAAATAAAGGCAGAACGAGTTGTAAAGTTATATCACTGCCGGAGCGAAATATGACACTTAGCGCATCAACTAAAATATTTTAGTTACCTCTTTTGACGGGGCGGCCGGTTTGGCTGCAACGTGCGGCAGGGCAGCACTTTGTGCAATTTCAAAGTAGGCTGACAGTGGCAGGGCTAATGCACGCCAGTACGCTGCCTTTTCGTGGGCGATGTCTTCACAGATGCCGAGCTGCTCTGCCAGAGTCTGTGTGGGCAAAGTTGTCAATGGATGTTTGGTTCAGGCAGGTAGGTAAGGAGCAAAGCACCAGCCTAGTCCTGGCATATACAGTGTTGGAATGTTGGAGCTTTGGTGTTGGGTTTCATCGCTATATATGCCTCAGGGGGCATTTGAGCGGAAGCTTGGAAAACGCCTGTAACCACACCTTAAGTGTATATATATATAGAATATATAATATAGAGGTTATGCGGAACCTTTTCCAATTGTTGAAGATAAACGCTGGCATCAAATAAATCAATGTCCTCCTGGCCTACACCACGACTGCCATACACTTTCCATAAAGTGGCAAGCAGGCGAAGCTGAGGCAGTGAACAACGCTTAAGGACATGCAAAGGAAAGAGCCGGTTGGTTTGAGTTCCACCCAGCATGACCATGGAAAGATTTGGTGCCAGCACCTAGGACCCCTCTTTGCAGAAAATAAGAGGGAAGCCACTTCCTTCTAAGAGGCGGAGGGGGGTCATATGTAGAAGCACCCATACCTACGCCACTGTCGCATACATTTCATACTCGGTGTAATCTGTGTCTTTCTGGATCAGGGAAGAGGCGTACTTAATAAATGGTTTGCCAACCGGTCTATCATTAGTGCTTTGTGAAAATCGGGTCGGAACCTGTAAGGAGCTTGCCAGTGGAGATGTGTTGTTGGTGGTACTCTAACCTTTAATTCATTAAATTGGTACCCTGTGCATCTGTGAGATTCCTTTGTTGAAACCCGTGACTTTTGTTGAAACGTTGCTAAAAGGGTAATCCGACAGATGCCATTTCTGTGCTTCGTGCGATATATATCCACGTAACATTCCTCCCCCCTTGGCAACTCCGTCCTCGGAGTGGACTAGGCTCCCTGCTAGAGTTCCAGGTGGAGGATCAACTCGCCAGAGGTGCCATAGCGATTGACTAAACAAACACATTGCATCCCAACTTGTCGAAAATTACCGGGTCGGAAAACTGCCTTTTTGCAACTACCAAGGTTCGAACCCAAGACCTAAGGTCATCCGCGATTTTCCGCGGTGGGTTACTCCAAGGCTTCGATACCAATGAAACGTTGCTAAAAGGGTAATCCGACAGATGCCATTACTGTGCTTCGTGCGATATATATCCACGTAACATTTGTTGCCATGCGATGGGTGGAAATACACACGGCACCTACGTAGTTCCTTTCCTGAATTGATGCAGGGCGAGGTTTCAATGCCTGTAGTCAGTTTATTTCTGATTTTGGGCAGAAAGGCAGGTAAAAAAGAGCCCACAACAAATTCATTTGTAAAGCATGACTCATAATGAGTTGAAAGTGATTTTGCCTGCAAGTACAAACTGCTCCCTGCCAATTCCCAGTAAAATTGGTAACCTCACAGTTCTGGCCAACATGGACTCATAAACCTGTTTGAGACAAAGTATGGGTAAAGCAGGAATGCAGGTTGATTAAGAGCTATGAGATTGAAGGCAGCAAAGGGGTGCCGGGTAGGGTGAGAGTAGTTAAGGATTGAGTGCCTGTTTGCACTACCTACCATACTCATTGCCTTCGCACTCTAACAAACACAATCCGCCTGATAACGCAGGTACTTTGCTGTCCAACAGCAATGTCTCTGTTTTCTTAATCCATGAATTGTTTTCACCCCTTGCGTACAAACTCTTGGTACTTCTGCGCTTTGGACTTGTACCTCGTTCAACCCACTCCGCTCAACCCCCTTCTGAGATCCGCGCCCAATTTTCCCTTGCTTGTCACAACAAAGGATAACCTGCTTGTGTTTTCTATTCTCTATTCTACTTCCTTAGCTCTTCCAAATTGTTAGTACCCCTCAAAGCAGCAAAGCAGCAAAGCAGACTCTGGCCTTCTTGTCCTGCATACTGCATTCAGTACTAACGCGTACTATCACCACGTCCCACACACTGCGTTCATACTGAGCCCACTCACCCAGTAGCGCGCCAACCAGCAGCAACGCATTGCCGCTTCCTGGACTTCCTCATGGGAAAGGAGCAGGTCGTCCAGGATGAGCTCGGTCCCAGTTCCACTGCAAGAGAAAGCAAACATCGTTGACAATTCTAGTGGATATCAGTGTGAGTATTTGCTTGACTTGAGCAGGAGAGCCTGCGTGAATTGTGTAAGAGCAATTCTACCCCAGAGGCTGGATGGAGGGTAATGCTATGTGGTACACGTAGATGGAACAACAGTGTGTGAGAACTTCATCTCAGCCTTGGCTGCTGCGTCCTATAGTTCATCAAGTACAAGAAAGATGCTAGCTCTTAAACATCACAAGGCAACCTGTTTAGGACAGTTTTCACCGTGGTACGCATGCGTGCTATCAAACGTGCAACAAGTAGATTGCTGTTGGCAGTTGGCAATTCCAAACTCGCACACCCGTCCTTTCCAACTTCTTTGAAAGGGGGCAGGGAAGTGAAAAATCAGTAGTAGTAGTCTCAATGAATGACAACAGATCAGCTTCTAGCAAACAGTGACATTGGGCGACAAGCAGGCCTGGCTTCCCCTTAGTGGGCCCCTAAAAGGGCATCTCAAGATGCTGGGCTGTTTACAGGTCGCGCACGTAGGTACAGAGATAGGAATGGCCAAGGGCAACAACTTTCTCCAATTCTCCTTGCATCTCCCAACAAGACCAAAGAGAAACACAACCCAGAATGGTAAAACTGTGCTTGCCTGACATCTGTGCTTCTCCGAGGAGCCCTGCCAGCGGCCATGGTAGCGCTGTCTTCTCTCTTGCTCAGCAGGCCAATTCCACCAATGTGCGAGCTGCCGTCCGTGCTCTCCATACCCAGCATTCTGAGAAGCGAGCCAAAACACTGGTTGTTGCTTGCTGCCAGGCATTGGTTGAAAGGCTTTGTCACATGCCTGTGCATGTGAGCCTTGGCAAACACTTGTGCTACATTGCTTGTGGAAGACCAAAAAATTTCAGTGAGTCTGTGAGCACTCCAAATACTGGGAATATGTAGAGTCGCTTTTACAGTGCTCTGAGCTGGCAAGCTGCAAAGCGTAGGCATTTTTGTGCTAAAGCTCACTCATTTTTGAGCACACATGTTTTTTGCTTCCACAGCGCATTAAGAATGTCCTTAGACGCACCTATGCAGACCAGGGACCCTGTTAGCAGCGAATGCCAATTTTGAATTGAGCTTCGCATTGGCTGCTTGCAGTCTCTGGATCTCAGACAGCAAGTGCTGGCCGGTTGGAGTACCAAAGCATGAGGCCTAGCGAACAAAGCAGAGAGGGTCCAGGGGGTCTCAACCAATAACTTGGGAATGAAGCAAATATCGCCGTGCTGTGCCTGATACGCATATTTTTAGGCTTACTTGCACGGAGGATTGATGAAATGGTTGAACACACCTGCCCTCCATTGGGAGAGTTCTTGCCCACATGATGATATGTGTCTTTCATCATCTGCATCATCAAGTAGGATCCTGGAACGAGCAAGAAGAGACCATGTCTGTCTTTGGAGAAACTAAGCATCCATGTGAGTTGAAGCTCTTGATGATACATAGAGGCATGCAGCTCAAAGTACGAGCATTCTGAGCTTGCCTGGACGATTTTTTTCGCTCATTATCGCAAGAGAATGGTGTAGGTATAGGTATTGATTAAATAAATAATTTGAACATCGCCTAGTTCATTTTAATAAAGGGGTCCTACAGGTAGCTGGAATTAGGCTGATGGCACTGAATGCGCACATGATCAGGAGCAAGCTGGAAGCTTCCCTCAATGCACAGGGTGGAGTGGTGAGTTTACAGTTTGAAAGTGAGCATGCCTGCGTGCGTCACCTTAGCACACGCGTGCAACACTGGACGTGCGTCGTGCAAGCCCAAGTGCGTGGCATACGCTTGACTAATGCTCTGTCCTTATACTTCGGAACCGCAGCAAGTCGAAGACATGAGCAGTGGGTGTGGAAGTGCGTTCAACGTTAAGGTCGTGACGGCGATGTTTGAGGGAAAGAACCTTTTGGCGAGGCACAGGTGCGTCTTTGCACGAGTTGCTTGATTGTTTCCTATTGGTTCCTCCACCCCCACCAAGTTTGCTTGCAAACTTGTTTTGCAGGATGATTAATGACGCTTTAAAAGAAGAGATGCAGACGATCCATGCCTTATCCATCAAGCAGGCACAGACTCCGGAGCAAGCCGGTCAATAAAATCATGGATGAGATACACGGGGCGGTGTGCAAGAGGTGTTTGTAGCTGTCCCTGTTAGGGTGCTACTCAGGGTTGGCAAAGCGTTCCTGTGAGTGGAGCCACACCTGTGCTGTATAAACAACGTTCTAAGGAATTTTGTCATGTACGGACGCTCGTAAGCGTTCAAGTCGTTTATCCGGATATTAAGCTATATGGATCACAGAAACAAATGTAGGCTGGTGTACCGCGTGCAGGGTGTAGGGACCGCTCTGAGCCAGACGTAGGACACAGAATTAGGTGATGCTGGTTACTGCTCATAAGAATCCGCAACAGGCAACTTGCTGACATCGCTCGATTGTGCTATTGGAATTGATGACATAGTTTGCAGCCTACTGAGTTTTGGCTTGATTCCAGGGGGCTGGAATATCAAGTTCTCGTCATTTTGGGCTACGTTACTATTAATACATTAATATTTCATACGATGTCCGTAACGTAGCAGGTATGTCAGATTTGCTCCTCCTTCCCCTTCTTGCCTCTCCCCCAGTTCTCCTTGTCTGACAGTTCAAGTGCCACTTCATCTTGCATTTCTTGGATAAAATGTCCCTGTTGGCTACTAAGAACTGTGTCTGGCGAAAGGTCCCCCCATGTAAATCTTAATCTCCCACGTTCTGATTCCTTTTGTATAGTTGTTTAGTCCTGCTCAGCTGCAAACTTTGGTCCATCAAGCTGCAACTTCCATTTACTTTAGGTTCAAGCCACAGGTAAAGGTCAAAATGTATTCACAGGTAAAGGTCATGTATCCACAGGTAAGGGTCAAAATGTATTTAAAATGAAACCTTGTAATGCATGCTACCTCTTTTGTTTTAAAATCGAGAGGTAGGCAATCTTTATCAAGCTCTTTATGCGCGACAAGTTTGTCAGGAAGGTAATAGCCCTATAGTGCTAAAATCGTTGTCAATTGTTCTTGATTACAAAACGCTTATCACAGGAAAGCGTCCTGTCTAGCAGTAATACTAAGGGTGGATGCGAAGCTTGTTACGATAGCAGGCGCGGCACCACAATGCCAAGAAGCAGCCCAATCAGTACGATTACAATCCACATGGCAATTGATCGCAGATGTTTGAGCCGCTCTTCACGCTCTTGTTCTAGCATCCGCTGTAAACAATGGAATAGCAGAATACGGATGAGTGTGAGCGACAGGTTGCAGGATGCAGACAAGGAGAGCCAAAAAAGTTTCAAAGAATATGAAAGGACGACACATAATCAAAGGCCCAAATAGCAGGGTTCCTGAATTCTTGTCGCACCTGTACATCTAACATCACCAATACCTGAATGCTCTGACAGCCGTAAACAAATATCGACAGTCGACTAAATGATTGAGTGCCACTGACCTGCTCAGAGAGTGCCTGCTTCTCAGCCTTGCTCAAATGCCGGCTGCCTCTGCTGGCGACTGCTGCTGCTGTCGGCGCTGCCGCTGTTGTTGTCCCACCTGCACGCTTCTCAGCACCCCCAGTTTTCTTACCAGAAACAGCAGCCAAAGGCGCAGCAGCTGCTGCAACTGCCGCCGCTCCTCCCTTGCTGCCTTGCTTGCTGTTTGCGGTGGCATTCTGTGTGCTGCCAGGTGCTGCCTGCTCCTGCTCTTGCTGCTCACCCTGTACTTGCTGCTGCTCAACCTCCTGTCGCCGCTGCGGCTCCACTTGCTGCTGCTGCTGCTGTTTGATGGTAGGGGGGCACTCGGGCCCACAGGGTAGCAACCGCAGTACAGTGGTGGCGTCATAAGCACCCACGCCCCCTCCTTGCCCACTCTCCACCTCTGCCACCGCCAGGGCAGCTTGAACCTTTCACACATTACATAAACAATGAATGATGGTTGAAAGAGGGTCTATATAAAAAAGGTAACGTGGAAACGTTGATTCTTGGTGCATGTGCAAGTTTGTAGTCTACATGAGTCTAGATGACTAAATGAGGACATGGACACTTTTCATTGTAAGGCAATTCTTATTTGCAAGATGCTTTTGATAAATTTGGGGCAAAAAATTAACGCAGGTAGTACCTTAGAAGGCTTGACACAAAGAGCTGCTTGCTGTGCTGTAAAGCAAATTTCCATGCAAATGTCTGCACTCTCTCTTCGGTCTGCTTTGTTGCATGGCCATATGGCAAGCACACCGCTTGAGCTCACAACGAAACCCGGACTACGCACATGAGCATCACTCATGACGCAGTTTTTTCTAGCTTATGTAAACACAGCGTTGTGGAACCAAGACCTTGCCCGACTGAAACAACCAATTATTTCTTTGCACCGCATGATGGGCATCAAGGCAGCCTCACCTTACTGCACGGCCACTTGGCGCGCAAGCGCTTGCACTCGCACTTCACTGTGACCTCAGCCTCGCACGTCTCAGGGTCAGGACAAGGCCCAAGATGGCACGCAGACACACAGAAGTGGGGGCAGAAGGGCAGGGCTCGGTGACAGGGGCGCTTGCAGGTCAGTAGGTCCTCGTCACCCACAGCACTGTGTCACAGAGCACACAGGGCAGTATGTTTGTATGCGTGCGTAGGGTAGAGGGAGCAAGGCACCAAACTGGTCATTGCGTGCCAGCAGGTGCGTGCTAAAAGCACGGCACGTTGATGTCTTGCGATACGCACTATTTATGCCGCCGGGTGCTGAACTGCATACACACACACGCACGCACGCACACACATACGCACATGCACACACACATACACACACGCACACACATACACATGTCATATGATGTGCTGAACTTTGAATGCAAACTTGGCCACCAAGGGCGGTGTGTGTGGGCCTTATCCACCCTTTTATCTTTCCTACTCTCCCCACCCTATTACCTGCTGGCTTCTTGGCTGAGAGGCTGGCCTGCTGCAGCTGCTGCGGCCAGAGGCGCCACGCGCAAGACCTGTACGTGGCGTACGCATGTGATATGTGTGTGTGTGCAAATTTGTATGCATGAACTGAAGAGGGAGAGGGGAAGGAAGATAAATGCATAATATCAGATTGTAATGAGGACGGTGTGCAATTAGTACAGCATTGCTCGTAAGTCTTGCAGCCGAACCTAACAACATTTGCAACATCCTGGACACACATACGTACCATAGACACACATACACCGACCCTCTCACACCAACATGCACCTGCTGGCACATGACGCAGAAGGCAAAAGTGGCACTGTGGCAAAACCTTGCCATAGAGGTAAGCGTTTGTGAGGTAGGTGCACAAATATTACCCGCATACTTAACACACACACACACACACACTTCTCCTCACACCAACACAGTGCAGACATAGGCTCTCCCCTCACAAGCCCTCATACTTTCAATCCACAAAGACGAGCAAAGATACGCACCTGCTGGCGCATGACGCAGCATGCAAGGGACACTGTGGTCTTGCCGCAGTGGCATGGTCGTGTGGCTGGCACGTCACAGGGCGGGCAGGGCCCGGGGTGGCAGGCACAGGGACACCTGTATGTATATATGTGTGTATATGTGCATGAGCGTAGCAGTTTGTGCGTGTGAGTGTTCGTGAGTATATGTGCTTGTGCTTGTGCGTTTGAGTTTGAGTTTGTTTGTGTGTGTTCATGTGTGTGCGTGTTTGTGTGTGTGCGTACATATCAGGGAAAATAAGTGCACATTTTTAGATCCATCTGGTGTGAAGCTTTTGAACTTTTATTTGAAAAGGGTTTCCAGAGCAAATAACAAATTTGACGATTCCAGGTGTTTGCCTTGCAGGCTTCAAGTGCATGCAAAACTGTAGAAATATGCAGCAATGAATTTGCTTACCGGTGGGGACAACCACGATCCCTGCCACACGCCAGCTTGCATGGCTCACATGCTCTGTCCGGCGTACCACGCACAATGTCAGGTCCACGCATCTGTGTGTGTTATGTGTGTGTATGTGTGTGTATGTGTGTGAGCGTGTGAGCGTGTGTGTGAATGTTTATGTGTCAAACAATTGCGTGCCGAATTGTAACTTACACTCCTCTTCCTTACTGGCTGTGCACGCATTCAGAAACATCCCTCACATCATAGCCCCATCCTTTACCTGAACACAATCACATCAAAACGCGTTTTCATCCACTCGTTTGGTGAGCCACTGCTGCACAAGATCTGAAGTGTGTCTTGTAATTGATATACCCACAAGAGCATGCCTTGCAAATCACACCCCAATCCACCCACTTTAGAGTGTATCTACTCGCTAGGGTTGGCCAGAACCGTATATATACATTGTATACACCGCATATTTAATGAGTTCCCTGCCAATAATACCGTATATACACCGTATGTATAGGGTTCTTGCCAACCCTACTACTCAATCATCCTACCCAATTTAAGCGCGTCTACTCACCCATCCGGTGGGTCCCCACCCCCACTGCTGCTGCACCACAGCTCCCGCGTTGCCTGTCCCCTCCACAGCATGGCAGGGCATGCAGCACGTGTGGTTTGCTGCAACACGTGCACATAAAATTGTAGAGTTGAAATGTCTATCTATGGCACAGGGCATGCAGCACATGTGGTTCCCTGCAACGCATGCACAGGGAAAAAGGAGGTATCGAGATGTCTGCTGCGCAGGGCGTGTAGTGCGAGGGGTAACCTGCAGCACAGGCACTGGGAAAATGAAGTATGAATAAATCCGTTGCACAGGGCATGCAGTGCGTGTAGTGACCTGCAGAGAACGGGCATCACGAGCCGTGAGTCATTAGTGCTCCACAGTGGGGCAGGACAGACTATGGGTGCAACTCATTGCATACAACCAAACATGTGAGTTTGATTGTTTACATTGGAGGAGCCAGCATGATCCAACAGGTTATGGCTAAAGCCTGGACCTGGCTTCACATCTTGTCATAGCAAAGATTCTGTGTGGAAAGGATGAATGCCACATAAAGCAATGGAGGCGGGGGCAAACCAAACGCCAGTAAGAAAAGAAAACTTGCAGGCAGAGACAACCACTCCCACGTCAATCACGTTAAAAATAGGGAGCACGTTCGAGTGCCGCCAAGTTCTTTGACCATGGCAGGCAGAAAAGGCCCAAGCAAAGAGCTTTTGTCAAGGAATACCAGGGGAAGAAGAAGAACTGGAGTTATGGGCTCTCAAACAAGCACGCAACTCAAGGGAACGAGCAACAAGACAACGAAGAGCTTTGACAAGGTGTTACCGCTACCGCTACGGCTATACCATAACCATTCAGCTTCTACAGGGAGAGCCTCACAGACTTTGGGTGACTTAGGAAGAACACAAAAGAGAGAGCAGTTGCGCACACAAGCAGACAGGCACAACGTGCATGTAGGGGGAAGTGCACATATACACATCCACACAAATACACACAGACAGTTACGCACCACAAGTGAGAGGTCGGCCGCACGGGCGAGGGCAGCTGTATGGGCGAGCTACACTGCAAGGCACGTGCCTCTCCTCATGACCCCCTAAGCATTGCAGGGGCACTGGAGCAGCACAGGGGGGGCAGCTTGAGGGCCAGTTGGGGGTCTGGCTGCCTGTACGAGCACATTACACGGCACATTGGCACTGAGGCGTGTGTGTGTGTGTGTGTCAGAAGATGACGAAACACAGAAGAAGCATGAGGGCCGCCCACGATCTGAATCTACCGTCGTACTTAGAAAGAGGACAAGCTGGCGATGTAATTTCTAGAACCTTGGGCTTTCAAACCTTGTTTCACGGACAGCTCTTGGGTGCTGACACCTGTGTACTCCCCTCATCACGCTGGATGGATGATATGTATTTCCTCTTCACGCTGGATGGATGTCCTCATCACGCTGGATGTGTCGAAGCCATTCCTATTTTCTCTTTGTCAAAAGCTGCTGAAATGTGTGGGTATATACGTACTGCGTACATTTGCATGCGTGTATGCATGGCTTCACTTGCAAAGTGCCAGCCTGCAAGTCACGCAAATTCTATTAGGGCTATGTGCACACACACACACACACACACATACACACACACGCACGCACACACACGCGCACACGCACACACACAGTACACACACGCTCTCTCTCTCTCTCTCTCTCTCTCTCTCTCTCTCTCTCTCTCTCTCTCTCTCTCTCTCTCTCTCTCACACACACACGCACACACACACGTACCTGGAGTGCCAGGAGGCCCCCACAAAGGACAGGCAGTCAGCACCTCAGCAGATACCATAGCAGCCATAATGGCGGGCGGAGGCTGCGTCCATTCAGGGTTACAGTTCATTGGGTAATGGACGAACGATTCACTAATTGTACGCACAGAAAAATTGCAAGCTCAGTTGGACGAAATTCTGTGTCATGAGGATGGGGTAACATTTTCAAGGTCTAGACAGAAGCTTAGGGTTAGACTGGAGGGTGCAGTTGTTTTAGTGAGACAAAGGGAGGGGGGTTGTACGTATCATAATGTCTGGTGTGCGCTGCGCTGTGGTCTGATGTGATCTGAGCTACGTGCGCATGTCTAATGCATGCTGTGATCTGAGCGCCGAGACACTTGCAGTGGCAAAACCTAAAGTCTCATATTGCTGTGATCTGAGCGCCGAGACGCTTGCAGTGGCAAAATCTAAAATCTCATAAAGTTTTTAACTGATCATGGCACAGACACACCTGTTGCGGTGGCAAATGCGGCTTGCCAGCTACACCACCGTTCAAAGTCAAGTTGCTGCCACCAGCGGCGGCTGCTGTTCCCGCTGCTGCTGGTGTTTCTGTAGCTGTTGGTGGTGGTGCTGCTGCTGCCAGTGCTGCTGCTGTCGAGGCAGGAGAGATGAGGTTAGCCTTAGGGGGAGGGGGCTGCTGGAAGGGAGCTATGGAGGGAGGGGGGGGGTCATGGCAGCCTGGAAAGGGGCATACGTGGCCACAGGGGAGGGAGGTGCCACAGGGCTGGGTGCATGGAGGGCCTGCGTGCCAGCAAATTAGAAAGGGCTGAGTGATAAGTAAAAGCGCAGCGCGCTGTCATTGGGAAGGGTGGCGGCCACAGGGCTGGGCCTGTGCATGTTGATAACGCGGCAATAAGATTCTGAAATGGAAGCCTTTCTTTTATGAGTGTGCGTGGTTACGCGCGCTTGTGTGTTTGTGTATGAGTGCTTGCAAGTATGCACATGCATGTGTGTTTGCATGTGTGTGTATGTGTACGTGCGTTTGTGTGTTTGTGACTGTGTGCTTGACTGTACGTGTGTGTGCGTGTGTAAGTGCCATGAATACTTCATAATCTCAAGGCCCAATATGGCAGCAGCGGTCAGCTTCCTCCTTGCTGTGCATGAGTGACCTTGTCGCTACGTACAAGGCCCGTAGTGGCAGCGGTGTTGCACAAGTCCCCATTCCTTGCTGCGCACGCCTGCTCTTGTGCATGTACAAGCTACACAATATGCACGTGCGACCTGGTCGTTACTTACAAGGCCCGTAGTGGCAGCGGTGTCGAACAGTGCCCCCTTGCTGCGCGTGCCTGCACAGGCCTGGGACGGGGCATGCACCATTGCAGCGTGGGGCAATGATTTTGGACTCTGCGCCACAGGGTACGCTGAACTGGCCTTGTCCACAGGCGCACTGGAAGGAGACGGTCAGGGGGCAGGGCCTGGAAGGAGTAGGGTCGTGTGTAAGTGAGTGTGGGTGTACATGTACATGTGTACGTGTGACCGTATGCGCACGTGCTGACAATCCCATTTATTAGGGCTTTGGCCACAGGCGCACTGGAAGGAGACGGTCAGGGGAAGGGCCTGGAAGGAGAAGAGTCGTGTGTAAGTGGGCGTGGGTGTACATGTACATGTGTACGTGTGACGGTATGCGTGCTTCCTTACAACAATGTATTACGTTCCTCGGGGATTTGGCCACGGGCGCATTGAAAGGAGACGGTCAGGGGACAGGGCCTGGGAAGGACTGGAGGTGTATTTGTGTATATGTGTTTGTGTGGAAGGGGGGGGGAGGGGGAGGGGTGTAACCGCGCGTATGAGTGCTGGGATGGTGCATAGTGTGTAGTGTTTGTGTCAGTGCGTGTTTTGTGCATGTGAGTCACAGTTTCTAGCACTTTGTGTCACATGGGGCACTGCGAAAAACCTTCGCTGCCTCGTTGCTGTTTTCTATATTGAACTGCCTGTCTATTCAATTATGCCTCCAGCAAACCCTCCTCCGATGCTCCAGCCTTTGCCTGGAACGACATACTTGTCTATACAACCTTCCATGCACTGAGACCTCTATCTTGCTGTCTTTGAGACACCTGCTTGGGCCTGAATTAATTAATTTATAACTACCGGTAATATTCATAACTTCAGGTAGTATCCATACCTACCGGTTGTAACAGAAGTTATGTTCACTGTGATGTCGATCTTGCTATTTCACCGCCACACCTGCATGGGCCCGAGTGGCAAGGGGCCGGGCACTTGTGGTTTCCGCACATGAGCTTACGCCCGCACCGCTCCTCGCACGGCGGGCAGCTGCCCCCATCACAGCAACGCCGCCTGTGTTTGTGTTTGCGTGTATGTGCGTGAGTGTGCATGTGCATGTGCATTGTGTGCGTGTGTGTGCATGTGTGTGTTATCTGATCGCAGTAAGTGGGCACAACTGCTCCTTACATGGCGGGCAGCAGATGACCCCATTGCCGGGTTATATATACACATACTAAATGCATATGTACTGAAGCACATACGATTTTATTTTCCCTGATCTTTGGTGGGCGCGCGTCAGATGTTGGTCGCTGACACACACAAGAGCAAGGCCAAGACTGTTTGTGTATGCATACACATGTTGACTCTGTGCGTACACACGATGGCACTTGTTCACTTGTTGTAGGACTTCCTATACAAAGTGTAAGCATATCAATGTCACACCCACCAGTCGTCGCACACACATGTCATACACAGGCAGCACACACTTAAAAATTGCAGTACATAAGCTCACTGCGAATGTACGCATTTTATTTTTTGGACGTCACCAGCTTGTTGCGCCTAACACAGTTTCTTGTTCTTGTGAGTTGGTCGAACAAAAACGTTGCTATTTCAAACGTCCAGCTCCTACTTCCTGGCCTTGCTTTGCATTCCTCTTTCCCACCAAGAAAACCAAGAGAGCGGTGTCTTCCAATACCACAAGCACACAATTTCAGACCCATAATAACATTTTTTAGCCCAGTGAGAGCTTGCACATTTCATGAGGTTGCTTGCCAGACGCTCCCTCCCCTTCCTTCCTCCTCCCCACTCACTTGCAAGGGTGGCGTGTGCAGTTTCGCAGCTTGGTGCAGCGCCGGTCACACAGCAGCTCCGCACCACACAGCACCTCACGGGTCATCTTGCCGCAGCGGCATGGCTTGGACACTAAGGTACGGCAGGTGCTGCAGTCGCCCTGGTGGCACCTGTGTGTGAAATAACACGCGTTGTGTGTTGCGTGATCTCGCGTGTGTGTATGTGTGTGTTGTGATGCATTGCAATTGGACACTAGTGTAAAGCAGGTGCTGCAGTCGCCCTGCTGGCACCTGTGTGCATGCGGTGTGTGTTGCGTGATCTCGCGTGTGTGTATGTGTTTGTGTTGCGATGCATTGCAATTGGACACTAGTGTAAAGCAGGTGCTGCACTCGCCCTGGTGGCACCTATGTTTAAACAAACACACGGTGTGTGTTGCGTGATCTCACGTGTGTGTGTGTGTGTGTGCATTGTAATTGAACACTGGTGTAAGCCGGGTGCTGCAGACGCCCTAGTGGCACTTCGTGCAAGTGTGGGTGGCATATCGTGCAAGTGTGGGTGCGGCGGTGTAAATTATAAGTAAAATAGTGAGATGTATGTGTCTGTTGTATGCTTATGCATTTGTACATCCAAAACTCTCTCTCTCTCTCTCTCTCTCTCTCTGTACCTCTACCTCTCTATCTCTCTATCTCTCTATCTAACATACTCATACACACACGCACAATCAACGCCCGCACCTTTCATGGCATGCATGCTTCCCACACGGCAGCATCTTGCCACACGTGCTCCCGCACGTAGGAGCCTTCTCTGTGCACTTGAGCCCTTGGTGCACTGCTTTGCCACAAGGGCATGTGCGCACACCCTGTTGGGGGCAGGGCCCGCACGGGCCTGAATGGCACACCTGCTCACAAACCTGTGCATGTGTAAGTGTGTGTGTGTGTGTGTGCACGCACGCACACGTGTGTTAGACTATCTTTGCCACACTCAAAGAAACTTCTTTGCTAATTATTCTTTTATAGCTAGCAAAGGAAGGCATTTATAAGGGCGCCCTTCTAGTCCCAAACACCATAAAGCCAACATGATTGCCGCACACTGAGTGCCGCCCGCACGACTGCTGCAGCGCAGCAAACATTTCATTAAGAAGCACTGTGCCTAATGATTTTTGAACCTACATGATTGCCGCACGCTAGGCGCTTCCCACACGGCTTGCTGCAGTGCAGCACTCCCTTGCTGCATGCTGCACGCTGCACCTCCTGCCCACACGCACACGCGCGGTCTGTCACAATCTCGCAGGGAGGGCACAACCTGTGTGTGTGCGTGTGTGTGGGTGTGCCTGTGTGTGTGCCTGCATTGCATACGTGCATTACATGTGTGCATGTGGTGGTGTAGTGTGGGGCACTGCCTGTCAGTGTTGTGTGTGTGTGTGTGTGTGTTTGTGTGTGTGTTTGTGTGTGTGTGTGTTTGTGTGTGTGTGCCAAACATGCATGAAGCCTTATACAGTGCGCTCCATTGTTAATCCAGGAACTATTCAATGAGCTGCCCTACTTGAATTCATGCACACCGTTGCCCTCGCTCAGGTACAGGCACGTGAGCACTCCTGATTGAGATCGTGCTGGATACATAAGCATGTATTTGTGAGGCATACGCGTGTATGCTTATCGATGCAAGTAACCTTTTTTGGTCGTATGCCCATACGTGTGTGCACACTGATGCTAGTAGCTGTTTTGGGTTGATACAGCTAGCGAGGGCACAGTGCAGAGGAAAATGATACGATGGGGGATTGAAGTCGTTTCAATGGCTATGGCTATTGCTGTGCTTCAACACCCGTTTGGCAAGGGCGCTTCAATGGCTACTCGCTTCAATGGTTATGGCTGCGGCTGTGGCTACACCCGCTACGATGGCTACGATGCCACCTGCTTCAATGGCCATGGCTATAAATGTGCTTCAACACTCATTTGGCTTGCCAAACAGTGTTGAGCCAGCAAATCAGGTGTTGCAGCACATCATGTGGCCCCGGCTACCAGGCAGCGCACTGCTCCTGCTCAACACACAGCAAATGTGGTAAACACACACCAGCATTGCCGAGACACCACAAATTTGAGCACCTACACACCCAAGGGGATGGCAGGGTGCTTCGACACCCATTTGGCAAGGGCCCCAGCTACCAGGCAGTGCAGTGCTCCTGCCCAGCACACGGCAAACAGCGTGAATGTCCAACAGCACTGCCGAGGCACCACAAGTATTTATACATACACCATACCCAAGGGGGTGGCAGGATGCAGTGCAGGGGTGACCACAAGGGTGAGGAGAGCCACAAGGACGACCGCAGCTGTAGGCCTGATGGCCACACCGCCGTTTGCTGCGCCGCTTTCCACCTGTGTGGTGTGTGTGTGTGTGTGAGTGTGTGAGTGTGTGTGTTTTACGTTTGCTTGTGTGTACGGTTGCGTATGCGTGCGTACGTGTGCACGCGTTTGCATGAGATGGTGTCATCTGGCTGTTGTTGGTGCGGAGTGCATGTTCAGTGTACAGTGTGGCACCGACCTACGGCCAAAAAGGAGTTTGCTTGCTTGTAATAGGCAAGCGTGGCACACACGCCTCTCTCACTCTTTCCCTCTCTTTCCCTCTTTTTCCCTCTCTCTTTCTCTCTCTCTCCCTCTCTCCCTCTCTCTCTCTCTCTCTCTCTCTCTCTCTCTCTTGCTCTTGCTCTCTCGCTCGCTCTCGCTCTCGATCTCGCTCGCGCTCTCGCTCACTCTGTGTGTGTGTTCTGGCTGCAACAGCCGGCTGACGACTGCTGCGTGTGGAGTAGCCGACGTGCACCAAAGGACAACAGGCACCTCTGTTGCATCAGTACTTGCATCTTAATTCCCGCTCAAAGCTCACAATAAGCAGGAAAACACAGGTGAACAACAGCAGGACCTCACATAGAACCCAAAAACTCAGGACAAAGGGGCAGCGAGGTTACGCACAGTAGCAGCTGGCATCCACGATGCGCGGGCAAGGGGGGCATGGCCCAGGGTGGCACAGCAGAAGACACTTGTGGCCACAGCCTTCCTGGTCAGCTGACCACAGGGGGTCCCCTCCCTGTGCTCCCTTGCCATTGTCTGCACGTGGGTCCCCCTTCACTGCTGCGCCTGTGAGAGGAGGAAGGAAGGGTAGGGGGTAAATGGTAAATACAGGGACATACAGGGTGAAAATCGGCATGTTATGCGCGCACGTACACACACTTAATTGAGGAGAACCCACTTGTTTATGTTTGTTGTGTCATCTTCAATACATGTGTGTGTGAAAAGTGAGGGTGGGCAAGCGTGTGGGCATCGGTGCAGGTGTGTGCAAGAGTATGTGGGGGCAGGCACGTATAATGTCGCACTCAATGAATGCTTTGTTTGTTATTAGGGCCCGGGCGGACCGCCAATGTCCACAGTGAGTGGGTGTTCCTTATGAGGCTCTACAGAGAGCTGTGTCATTCATATGGGGGCCCTGCATGATTGAGTATATGCTTTCATTATGACTCCCCTGGCATCCACGCCATCACAACAGGTTGGAGATCAAGCAGAGGATGTGAGGGAGCATGCGTATACATAAACCATATCTACCTGTAGTGCTGGACGTAAGGGCTTTGCCGCACAGCTCGCCACAAGTGTGGGGGGCGACCCACGGATCCCTGTGTGTGTGCGTATTTGTGTTTGCGTGTGTGTGTGCACTGTGCAAACACCTGTGAATGCCAACATTTCCCTGCACAGCTCATCTCATGTTTTGTAACGAATCAGACATCCCTGTGTGTGCACGTGCCTTAATGCTTTCTTCCTACTGCTAAAGCCTCCACATCCCAATCAAACTCGCAAAGGAGGATCCCAATACAGAGCACCCAGGGCAGAATTCCAAGGTTCTGAGTCACAGACCTAACACTCTGTGCTTGTGTCAAGCTTCTCTTGAGATTCTGAATAAGCTGCGGGGCTAGAGTATAACATTCACATGAGCAAGGAGACTTAGCTCCTGCTGTATTCATCCTATGTGGCGGCTTAACAGTGGTAAATATGTACGAGCCACGCATGTATTCTATCAATTCAGAATGTGCATAAGGACCTGGCTTAGCAGCTTTCATTTACTCTTTGTCTATGGATTAAGCCACTGGCACAAAATCACGAAAAAATAATGCACGCACTTGACGCCAACCTGCTTTCAGTCGTCGCACACGCTTGACCATTCTCAAACTCGACACCGCCAGCACAAATTATAACCAGCTTTCAGTCGTCGCACACACTTGACCATTCTCAAACTCGACACTGCCAGCACAAATTATAACCAGCTTTCAGTCGTCGCACACACCATTCTCAAACTTGACACCGCCAGCACAAATTATAACCAGCTTTCAGTCGTCGCACACACTTGACCATTTTCAAACTTGACACTGCCAGCACAATTTATAACCAGCTTTCAGTCGTCGCACACACCATTCTCAAACTTGACACCGCCAGCACTAATTATAACCAGCTTTCAGTCGTCGCACACACTTGAACATTCTCAAACTCGACACCGCCAGCACAAATAGACATCCACAAACATGCAGGCTTAAATTAGACACCCATGCACACGCACGCAGGCACTCCCACAAGATCCATACCACTCTGGGTCTTCCACTTTGCCGCAGAAGCAAGTGTAGGTCCTTGGCATGTCTGCAGTGGACACAAGCAAAAGATTTATTACATAAGGAGACCCAACGGCACCACCTTCATGCAGCTGCAGTGAGTAATGGTGAGAAGTGGAGACTCAGGGTGAATGATGAATTGAGCAACAGATAATGAAGGTGAATGATGAGGGGAATGATGAGGGGGAGAGTTAGGGTGAATGATGAGGTGAGTAATACGGACGGGTTTGTAAGGGTATAAACACCCTCTGTGGCATCGCTTCAAAACCCTAAACACCATATTTTTATATTTCACCAAAGTGAAATGTAAAAATATAATGCTTTGTTGCCGCCTTGTAAAGAAATCAACTCAAGGAGTGTCGATCGTACAGCCCATTTAGAGCAATGCAACGTTTCACTGCGGCCTTGAAGACGGCCCCGTTCAATAGTCAGCTGCGCTTGCAGCATTGAGGGGAAAGCGCCGAGTGCAGAGGCAGACACTGCTGCACTTGAGAAGCAGCAGCCCCTCTGTTCAAAGAGCGGCACCTGTTTGGGGACAGCAAGACCCAAGAAACAGCAGGAGCACATGCAGTCCAATAGTCAGGCAAGGTATTCACTTGCCTGTGGACGGGTACTGCTGCCTGCATTTGGGACAGCCCCACTCCGCTGCCGCACGTGCTTGGGCCGCTGTCATGGATGGCGCCCCTTGCTCCTCCTCGTTCTCATTCATGAGCCTCAGCACCGACGCATCCACTTGGTTGCGTGCCCACTCCTGCGCTTTGCGAATATGCCTAGGGTTGGCCAGATCTCGAACACATATGTACGTATTGATGGTGTGTGTATGACACTCTTAGCAGGAAAGTTACTGTATATACGGTTGTGTACGGTGTGCATCCATTATAGCCAAACCTAAATATGTCACGCTATAGCACGGTCAGTGCAGACACACAGATTACTTGAAAGCTGCGTGCAAGGCAGCAAAAAAACACAACATGATATGTTTGTTGTGTTGCTTCCACTTTGCACTGTTTTTTTTGCTAGCACGGGTGCATGCACGTAGGACTCGCAAAACTTACCAGCTGCGCTCTCGGGTACTTACTCCTCAACAGGCGGTAGCAGACATACACACTTGCGTATAAATAATCATATGCGAATGCAAATGCGCACACATACACACAACACATACACACGCACCTGAATACAGGGCAGGTGGAGCACCGCAAAGCAGCTGCTGGCACAGCTCCATACGGCCTCACTGAAGGAAAGAAAGTGTTCAACACAGGTGGTGTCAACATTAGGGTTAAAGAATGGACTAGGAAAAGGGGTTGGTGCAGAACCGTGCCACCTTAGGTATGTGAAGAGTCACCGAACATGCCACTCAAAAGATATAAAGGGGGCGGGGGTAGCTTAATGGAGTTCAGGTAGAAGTTGGTAGTAGGCAAAAAGGAACCTGCATACTTCAAGCATCGCTGGATCTGTTCTGGGGTTGTGTTGCAATTCACATCTGGTACATAGGTTTGTGTTGCAAGCTGCTGGAGCATAACTAAAGTTTTGCACTGTACCTGGGTTTAATGTTAGACAGACAGATCAGGCATACGGCCGCATCTCCACCGCTGCAGCTCAGGAATTCGTTCACACGGGCCATGCCACGAGCAAACACCTGGTCGCTGGGGTCCTCTGGGTCTCTGTGGTGGGTGTTTGAATGTAATTATGTATGTGTGTGCGTGTGTGTATGTATGTGTGTGTGCGCGTGTGTATGTGTGTATGTGTGTGGTGCGACTGTAGATTGTGAGTATGAATATGTGGGTAGACATTTGCGTGCTGTGTGGGGAAGAAAGAAGGAAGCTTCCGCTTCTACCGCAATTGTTTGTAAGGTGCTATACACAGCTAGCTGCCTCAACCTTTGCTCAAGACAAGCAAACCTCGTGCCTGCAATACAAGGACTAGATGCACGAAAGCTAGGAAGTCAGTGCCTGTTTGATATCATGTGACAAGGCCACATAAGCTCTGTATCCGTTGGGTTATGCTGAAACCGTAAAATTTACCTTAGGGCCACGGGGCGAAAGCCCAAAACAAGTTCCTTATATTGTATTCAGGGGGCAACTACTCACACGCCACTTCACCAAATTGGGAGTCAATCTAGCTTCAAACCAAAGCTGGTACGTAGCTGTTAGAGTACGTGCTCAGGTTGTTCATAAACATCGCTCTTTAAACTGATGAAAAGGACTAAATGCCTAAGATGGGTACATTGCCCAAGTATATCTCACCAGCTACTCGGTCCTTTCATTCCATCTTTCCGGCGATCATCTCCAGAAATCTAGGAGTCCACTTCACTAAAAAACTCGTTGGCTGGTAGCTATTCAGCTCAGCTGCTGTGGCATTTACTAACACTGCTGTCACCGACATATGAGTGCTGAGCTTGAAGACTGGAGTCATGGCGTGTATACCTATAAAAAGTGTGCCCATTTTAAGCTTCCTCCTCTGAGAACCTTCTGATTCATGCTGGTCATGAAAACTACTCTACACATTTTCTTTCGTTAGAGCACTGCTCAGCACACACACACACACACACACACACACACACACACACACACACACAGTGAGACATTCGTGACTGCATACCTGACCTCATCTGTGCCCAACGCCGACATGTAGGACTCAAACAGCATACGAGCTGCCTCTGACATCTGTGAGCGCAAAATTAGTGCAGAGAAGGGGCTGAAGCAAGGATGTAAGCCTGCGAACAAAACTTCCTGTTATCGATTTTCAGTAACAGTATTGCTTGGTAACGGTATTGCTTTGACAACTTTAGGCTTGAAGGCTGTATTTAAAAGCGGTAATGTATTTTAAGTTCTAACAAGCTGTGGCGATGCAGAGTTGAGTGCACATATTCAATTCTGCCCAATCACTTGGGCTAGTCTAGCACACACACGCCTTATTCGTAACGTCAAGCTGATTCATCTA
>Ga0307945_1000223_pt1 | contig 35968 bp, 35 predicted proteins | sample OrgLakmetagen228_FD_201818 | JGI IMG/M metagenome (GOLD analysis project Ga0307945, IMG submission 201818) | Saline water microbial communities from Organic Lake, Antarctica - #228 | ecosystem: Environmental > Aquatic > Non-marine Saline and Alkaline > Saline | place: Antarctica: Organic Lake...
CATATATATACCAATCGATAGCTCTCAATCTCAGGATTCCGATTATAAAATAAGCAATGCAATTGATAGTTGACGTCCAAAAGTTACGAGAACTGGCGCCTCCTGTGAATATCATAAAATAAACTACTGGCCTGCAGGCACTGATCTTTAAGAAACCATGGGCAAGGTAGCAAATAAGTCATGCTTGATGACACAAACAAGTATCTTCCTAAAAGAGACCACGGGCAAGGTAGCCACTAAGTCAGACTTGAAGACAAAAATCACATAATTTCATATTTTCTGCCGCACTGTGCTGGCCTCCCGCAGACTGCTAGGTCAAATTAGCCATTTAATCCAGAACACGTAGAAATTGCGCTAATTTTCAAGTTGTTTTGTTTTTCCTTTGCTGAGGCTAGGCTGTTTATTCATGGATGGCAAAGCTTAGCCTTGCACGTTGATTGGATTTGATGGTGGCCACTGAACCCTAACCTTCTCTTCATGATGATCAAAGGCGTACATGTACAGATGATTTCATGTACAGTATGTATGTGCGAGGAATAAATTCGGATTAATCCAATACATGGTATGACACATGTCCTGGCCAACTAAACGTTTCCTGGATTTACGAAGCAGTGTGTACTTCGTTCAGTTGTGCTGATCACAGCCAAGGACCAAACAGATGAACTGTATACCTGACGTGTATGACATGGCCCGGTCAACTCTACTTGTTTCTAGATCTACAAAGCAGAGTGTGCTTCGTTCAGTTGTGCTTAGAAAAGCCAAGGACTAAACAGATGAACTGTATACATGACGTGTATACATGGCCCGGTCAACTCTACTTGTTTCTGGATCCACAAAGCAGTGTGTGCTTCGTTCAGTTGTGCTAAGCACGGCCAAGGACTTGACATCTGTACCAAAGATCACTGCCAAGCAGTTGGCGTTGCTATCCGCAGTACGCCCTTCACGATATCCGCACATGTTCTTGCATTAGATACATTTCACTCAGACAGAATCCACCCACCACGGGCACAGACCCTGTCTGCTCTTGACCACTTTCATCACAGTTGACTCTGATTGTATCCTGTGTAATCGAACAAACAACGACAAGTCAGTGCTACAGCCTTACAGGCATTACATTCATTCATGCTAAGCAAGTCGACCGACGGCATGTTTGAGCGGAGACGCATTTGGGGGAAAAAAGCGCAAACAACATGTGAGGAAGAAGGTGTTTGAGAATACTTGTGCAGAACAGCATGTGAGGACTGCATGCCGCACGCAGGCACGCAGGCACGCACGCACGCACGCGCACACACACACACACACACACACACACAGACACACACACACAGACACACGCACGCAGGCACACAGGCACGCACGCACACACACGCACGCACGCACACACACACGCACGCACACACACACACACGCACGCACACACACACACACACACACACAACCACACACACACACACTCACACACACACACACATACACACACTTACATACAAACACACGCATGCACGCACACACACACGCATGCAGGCACGCACGTACGCACGCGCACACACACACATTGAAACCTATTTGAACAATGCATGTGCAGGGAAAGCTCCAAAACAAACGGGGCATAATACAATTGAGGGATGCATGCGCAGAACAGCATTTGAGGATTACAAGCGGGATGAGAGTAATACTACCTTTGAGTAAGGCAAGCACAGTTAAGTGGGTTGGCCAGAACCCTATAAATATACGGTGTATATACGGTATTTTTGGCAAGGAAATCGCCAAATATACGGTCATATACGGTGTAGATAAGTACGGTTCTGGCCAACCCTGCAGTTAAGTATCTGAGGGATACATGCTTGGGCAAATATCTGAGAAGTAGGCACGCAGAAAAGCATTGAGCAATGAATGCACAAAGAAGCCTTTGCGATATGAATTTGGAATTTGTGAACGTATCCAAGGAGTAAGATGCACTTGACAGCTGAAATCTGGCAGACCCCAGTACTTCAGAAAACATTCAGCAACAAAACATTGTCAGGGCTACAAGGGGAACAACAAAGAAAACCGCCAGGCAAAAAACTGTCCGCATACACTTATCTTACCAAGGGAAAGAACAAAGAAAACCGCCAAGCAAAAAATTGTCTGCATACACTATTCTTACGCAGGATTTTGCAACAACTTTGCCACGTGCGTGTTTGCCAGCCCTACCTGCGTCGCTTGTCTACAATTTTTCTACTCGTCATCTAGGTGTTGCCGGCCCTACCTGAGAGCTACCACTAGCACTAGGCTTTGCCCCTGCTGGCTCCAAGAGCGCACGCAGCTCCTGCGCAGCAAATCATGCAAGCAACACAGGTATAAACGCACATCTCCTGCGCAGCACATCACGCAAGCAACAGGTATACACGCACATATCCTGCGCAGCTGATGATGCCAGCAACACAGGTATAAACGCACATCTCCTGCGCAGCACATCACGCAAGCAACACAGGTATACACGCACATATCCTGCGCAGCTGATGATGCCAGCAACACAGGTATAAACGCACATCTCCTGCGCAGCACATCATGCAAGCGACACAGGTATACACGCACATATCCTGCGCAGCACATCATGCAAGCAACACAGGTATAAACGCACATCTCCTGCGCAGCACATCATGCAAGCAACACAGGTATAAACGCACATCTCCTGCGCAGCACATCATGCAAGCAACACAGAAATAAACGCACATCTCCTGCGCAGCACATCATGCAAGCAACACAGGTATAAACGCACATTTCCTGCGCAGCTGATGATGCCAGCAACGCAGCGTTCGACATTAGCAAATTAGGGTAAATTTGCAAGCAAAGAGCTAAGTCAATGCAGTTCTTAAGCAACGCACACAGTTTATTGTGCATCTTCAGCAGCACATGTTACGAGCAACACACAGAAACCAATGTGGATCTTCAGCAACACATGTTACTAGCAACACACAGAGCATTTTCAGCATCACACGTTGCAAGCAGTGCATTGCAGCTCTTAGAAATCATAATGCAAGCGACGCTGATATCGATAGTGCAACCCGCTCTGTGGTGTTCTCAGGTGAGAGACCACTATAACATTGCAGATAAACATCTCATGCAATACACAATGCAAGCAACACAGCGTCCGATGTAAGTCCCTACTACTGTGGTCAACATGAAACACTAGCAGAGCGCTCACTGTAATGATGCAACACAAGCATTCCTTTAAATTACGCTTTACGGTCCCTACCATTGCCTGTGACTGTGCGCACATGCACACATGTGTCCCGTTTTAACATGTCAGCGGACTATACTGCGCTTTTTCAGGTCTCGTTTTGTAGGCTCAAGCATTATGCTTCAGGACTCGTTATGTTTCAGGACTCATATGCTCAAGGCTCATTAGGCTTCAGGACTCATATGCTCAGGACTCATTACACTTCAGGACTTATATGCTCAGGACTCATATGCTCAGGACTCATATGCTTCAGGACTCATTACACTTCAGGATTCAATACATACAACGGCATAGCAGAATGGATGGGGGATGGTAGCAGAGGCTGCAACAGAGCAAAGATACAGTGGAAAAGCATGATCCTATTTCCAGTTTTAGAGCACTGAAACTTAAGCGCCATGAATGTTTTGGGTACAAGTTCAAAATGGTATCGCGGCTGCATAATACTGCCTGTGTAAGGGATTGGATCCCATTGATTCGTAAGCTGCTTGTGTTAGCAGGGAATGGGTCAGGTCTGGCTAAACATAAGGATACTTGTAGGGTTGGCCAGAATTGTATAAGTGCACTGTATTATGCCGTGTAACTGTATATGACCGTACATTTGGTAAATTTCCTGCCAAAAATACCGTGCATGCACCGTATATGGCCAACCCTAAATACATAATATGAACAGGCAAGTCTTCATATTTCGTATCCTAGGACCAGCCATTTTTTGCATCTGTTACAACTCTTGCTTTATGCCCCCACGTAAGCTTAATCAGCCTAGACCAGCAAAGAGGAAGCTTAGAATGAACCAGCCTAGACTAAACCAGCAACGAGGAAGCTTAGACTAAGCCAGCCTGGACTAAACCAGCAACGAGAAGGCTTAGAATAAACCAGCCTGGACTGACCAGCAACGAGGAAGCTTAGACTAAGCCAGCCTGGACTAACCATCACCTGTCACAGCTCTTGTTAACCATGTGGAAGAACTGGTGAGTTAGTGTGAAACACTTGAGCTCCGATAATTGGAGCGAAGCAAAGTGACGTCACCCATATATCTAAGGTTGGCCCAAACCATACATACATACGTACGTATATACGGTGTACATATGAAACTTTTGGCAGGGAATTAACCATATTTACGGTCATATACGGTGTGCATATACAATTCTGGCCAACCCTACATATATCCCATATCACTCATGCTTCACAATGTGGCTTGCTTATTAGTTCTTCGTGAGCAATTTGCTGCCATCTCACGACGCAAACAAAATAGAGCTCGTTGAGACCTTTTCTACAGAGCCCGCACGCCTCTTTCTACAGCCCTTGTCGTTCAAGCTCCTAGCTTCCCCCGCGCATGCATTTGCACACACTTCTGACACGACACACATTCCCCCGCGCAAGCATTTGCCACTTCTGACACGACACACATTCCCCCGCGCAAGCATTTGCCCACACTTCTGACACGACATTCACACATACACGCATTGCTGGGGTTTAGGCAGGCTAGCATTCAGCCTTCTGGTACCGTAAGTTTTTTCTGCCTGCCTGTTTATTCTCTCTGTTTCAATCAACAGGGTTGGCCTAAACCGTATATTCACCCCCTACATGACCGTATGAACTACGTACGGTAATGTCCCTCCTTTTACACCGTGTGGTACTCCATTACACAGTGTGTACTACACATTGCACAGTGTGTACTACACATTGCACAGTGTGTACTACACATTACACAGTGTGTACTACACATTACACAGTGTGTACTACACATTACACATTACACATTACACAGTGTGTACTACACATTACACATTACACAGTGTGTACTCCATACATACTACATATCTTGGTATGGTTCCGACCAAACCTGTAATTGTCCAGAATCACAACACGCACCTGCAGGTGAGCAGCACAGAAGTACAAGGAAGTTCGCGCATCCAGCAGCGTGCCTCGGCTTGGAGATGCGCCATACGCGTCGTAGCCACCACACGAAGCTAGGTGGTGCGCGATTGCTGGGCTCACCTGCAAGGATTTGAGCAGTTATTGTGTGCACCTGTTTGCTTGCCGTGAAGCACTGTTATGCCCCACGTTCACTGTTTCGTGGCATCGAGTGTGTGCTGTGAGGCAAGGAGAGGATCACTTGTTATTAACTGCATCGTGGTAATAGCTTCTAAGTAAGCATTTCAGGCAGCAAAACCTTCCTGGTATGTGCTGCTGCTTTAAACGGTGCAAGCCCCTTCCGTTCTGTGTTTCTAGCAGTACAATCCCATCCAAGAAGCAATCAAATAACGCAAAGGGCACAGAATGTAGGATGATGAAAGGCAACCAAGCACGAGAGACGCTCATCATTTCAGCAGAGATGAATAAAGGAACAGGTTTAGCCCTGCTTACCAGGCAAAGGCCTACGCCTTGAAGGTCCCCTTTTTTATCCTCTACGTGAGCATCTGTGACTCCCTGTGAGCCGACCAAGGCTACGCTTGCGAGTTGGACAGCGTCAACCGGTATTCCTGCAGGGTTGGGGGAGCAGAGTGACTGCGGCAATATGTATGCACGTGCGGTTTTGGGTCACAGGCTTCCGCACGCGCAAGCAAGGTTTCTGCCGTTGCTCCAATGGTTTGCCTACCTGACAGCTTGAGCACTTCATTGGCCAACTGAAGACATACGATGGGAGATACGATGGGAGAGTTTTTGGGATCTGAGTTCAAAACTCCACCCCCAAGCTCTTTGAAAGCTGCTCCCTTTACAAGCTGGTGCTTTTCCTTGGCCTCTGCATAGCTCAGTGTAAATGTAAGCCTCCATTTTAAATTCAGGCGGGGTTTTGGGACCTGTCAGACCTCCAGGGTAATACTCTCACGGAGGCCTGACCTCAACTACTGCCCACACCTTTAGTCAGACACAGACCCATTGCGGAGCTCTCTCTTTCCCTCAAGCTTCCATTTCAATTGGCCAAAAAAGTGCTTATCCCTAGGGCCTAACAACGAAACAATAATATAGATATTATATAATTAAGTTTGTGAATTTGTGCCGGAGAGGAATACTTCGCTCCTCACATGAAGATGCATAATCATACTAGGCCATTTTCATTGAGTGGATACGTACATACTAGGCCGTTTTCATTGAGTAGAAGGGTCAAAAAAGTGATCTCATCAAGCGGAAGACGGCCAACTCATGATGAGGAAGGGCGGACATCAAAGGCTGGAGGTGTTCAGGTGATGCATTGTCTGCACAAAGAGTCTGCTTATTGTGAGGCATTCTACTAGGGTAACGAATGTCCAGGTAGAATTCTCATCCTGCTGGTGTAGATGAATCTACCACTGCTGCATCCGATTAATGATATCACTGGAGGACTGTAGCACGCACCCCGCCGCCTGTCCCACGCACGACAATGTTCCTATTGTCGTAAAGCAAATACATGAGTGTAGTGGTACACTTTTTATACATTGACGACCCCTCCATCCTTAATAAGGTTGTAGTGTTCCGGCCGCATACAATGCAGGCAACACGCAGCTAATGCTCCCACCACAAATAAAAGGCAGAGTGATGTCCAAAGCCGCCTCCATCAGCCGAAAATCAAGCAATCTTGCTTCTTCCACGGCACACAAATGCGTTTATTGCACAAGTAACAAATAATAATTAATGGCATGTGCACGCCTGCTGCCTGTTCATCTTGCTGTACGCAGAACTACACAAACGAGTTTGTGCATGCCTTCTTTGAGTTCATTGCCACCTCGGCAACCAGCCAGAGGAGCCGCCTTGCACGGCTGTGTGCGCCTGATGCATTCCTTGTGCCTGATGCGGCAATCCTGCTTCAAGGCCGCCAAAAATCAAATGTGGTACGATGAGCATTGTCGTTATTCAGCCTTCTTTGTGCCACCAGCAATAACATTAGCAATTAGTACATGAAAATGCACATTTGTACATATTCGAAAACATTCCACTGCCAGCCAGTATTGACCTTATATTTCGCTCTCCCCCATGCTTGCCAAATAAAGGGCGTTGAAGCTGTTCTGGACGCCCTGTCTCACGAGTACACTTGCTACTCTCGCCAAGAGCACACTGTGCATGCAGTTGCAGCAACGCCAAGTCCTACCTCTGATACTGGTATGCACTTATGAATCGTGTGCACCTGCGCAAACACTGCTGGGAATTCTCATGCTGCACACGCATCAAAGCATTTGCACAGCACGCCCCAGCAAAGGCTACCTGTGCCTGCAAAACAATTAGAAACAAAATGTTAGCCTTATCAGCCTGGCCTTATTGTTGCTTTTGTCTCGAGACACTTCACATCATCGCTAGAGATCAGGTTCTTACGCCTCCCTCATTTCCTGGTTGCAGGCCCCACCACTGTGTTTGCACTCGTTGGCTTTGCACTGAAAGATGCGCAAGGCACGCCTTCACACGCAGCAACATTCAGGTGATCGGTGATAGCATCATTTTAGAACTTTCAAGCACTTGCAACATTCAGGTGATGAGTGATAGCATCATTTTAAGGCACGCCTTCACACACGGCAACATTCAGGTGATGAGTGATAGCATAATTTTAAGGCACGCCTTCACACGCAGCAACATTCAGGTGATGAGTGATAGCATAATTTTAAGGCACGCCTTCACACGCAGCAACATTCAGGTGATGAGTGATAGCATCATTTTAAGGCACGCCTTCACACGCGGCAACATTCAGGTGATGAGTGATAGCATAATTTTAAGGCACGCCTTCACACGCGGCAACATTCAGGTGATGAGTGATAGCATCATTTTAAGGGTGATCGGTTTCAACATCAGTTTAGAACTTTCAAGCACTTGCAACATTCAGGTGATTGGTGATAGCATAATTTTAAGGCACGCCTTAACACGCGGCAACATTCAGGTGATCAGTGATAGCATCATTTTAGAACTTTCAAGCACTTGCAGCATTCAGGTGATCGGTTTTAGCATCGTTTTGGGGCTTCAAGCACTTGCAACATTCAGGTGATCGGTGTTAGCATCGTTTTGGGGCTTTTAAGCACATGACAAATTCAGGTGATCGGTGTTAGTGTCGTATAAGGCTTTCAAGCACTTGCAATATTCAGGTAATTGGTGATAACATCGTTTTGGGGCTTTCAAGCACTTGCAACATCCAGGTGATCGGTGTTAGCGTCGTATAGGTCTTTCAAGCACTTGCAACTGCAGGTAATCGGTGTTAGCATCGTTTTGGGGCTTTCAAGCACTTGCAATATTCAGGTAATCGGTGTTAGCATTAATTGGGGCCTTTAAGCACTCGCAACGTTCAGGCGATTGGTGTTAGCATTATTTGGGGCCTTTAAGCACTTGCAACATTCAGGTGATCAACTTTAGCATTGTTTGGGGGCTTTCAAGCACTTGCTTTCTCATCTCTTATTCCAAGCCACCAAGGGTGTGCTGCAACTTGTGCACCATTTCAATGGGACGCCATCTACCGCTTTGTTGCATGCGCGCATGTTCTCACAAAGTAACATGGACGTTAAGGAGATTGTATTGCTGCATGGGCTCATGTTCTCACGAAGTGACATGGACTCTATGGAGATTGTATTGTTGCATGCGCTCATGTTCTCACAAAGTAACATGGACGTTAAGGAGATTGTATTGCATCTCACTTGCTTGCGCGTGCTCATGCTACCTAAGGGTTTATGCTACCCAATGGTTTATGGCTCCCATGTTCCCACTTGTTCATGCTATAGCAGTAGCTACCCGGTAGATTATACTACCCGATGCAGGCTGTCCAATATAGGAAATACAAGTAACAGGCTTGTCCAGATGTGCATGTTGGTTTATGGAACAAAGCAAAACGTCTTTGACCTTCACACACAGGGTTTCTCGCGGGTTTGGGATTTTCAAGCTTCGGATGCAGGACAGCCTGTTCCAGGAGATTGAGTTCAAGCGGGTAATGTGATCATACTTGAATTTTAATCACAAGGTTCAGACACCACTACTTTTGCCCATACACTTTCTGGTGTCAAACATGTTTGGTTCAAGCAGGTAATGTGATTAGACATGAGTTTTGGTCACATGGCTCATTTTCCAACACGCTTTCTGGCGTAAACTTTTCTCCATCCGCTGCAATGCAGCAACTTACCCACGAAGAGGTTGAAGGCCTGCTCCTAGATCCAATACATGTGTATCCACCGCCCTTCCCTCTGAACGAGCTGAACCTCCAAGCCGGTGGCACTGGGAAGGATGTGCACAGTTGTCAGCAGCGACAAAATTCAATCAGGGCTGTCGTGGAGCAATGGGTGGTGAGTGCTTGCACCAAAGGTCAGACATGCTAGCAAACGAGGTTTGCTCACCGTACCCCATCTGCTGTGCCTTCTGAAATGGCGTGCAATCCTTTCTTTGTTTCTTTGCTACAAAAGGCAAGGTACAGGCCTGCACAGAAGATGATCAACGTAAGTCAAGAATGTTTCTTTTGCTCGCATGATCCACACTAAAGAAGACCAACACCCACACTAAAAATCTTTGCTACAAAAGACAAGGTACAGGTCTGCACAGAAGATGATCAACGTGCATCAAGGAATGTTTTTGCTCGCATGATCCACACTAGAGAAAACCAACACCCACACTAAAGATCATTGCTACAAAATACAAGGTACAGTCCTGCGCAGAAGATGATCACCGTGCATCAAAGAATGTTTTTTGCTCGCATGATCCACACTAAAGAAGACCAACACCCACGCTACAAAAAAGAACACCCACACTAAAGAAAACAAACACCCACACTAAAGAAAACCAACAGCCACACTACAGAAAACCAACACCCACACTAACAAAAAACAACACCCACAATAAAGAAAGCCAACACCCACACTAACGAAAACCAACACCCACACTAAAGAAAACCAGCACCCACGCTAAAGAAAGCCAACATTACACTAAATAAAACCAATGCCCACAATAAAGAAAGCCAACACCCACAATAAAGAAAACCAACACCCACACTAAAGAAAACCAACACCCACACTAAAGAAAACCAACACCCACACTAAAGAAAACCAACACCCACACTAAAGAAAACCAACACCTGAACCAACACCTGATTGGTGGCCTTCCTTTTCATGCCCAATGGGCGGCAAAATTGATAATGATTAGGTTTTTGGTGGATGTAACTTACTTCCTTTCCTCTTGTTCAACCAGCTGGTTGTGCCAGTAGTCTTTGATTTCAATCAGACGCCTGGTTCGAACAGTGATTTGATCTGACAGCCTCAGGTTTCTGTGACACATAGAACTAAAAGAGGAGATGAAGTGTGTAGGAGGTCTGACTGTTGCATCCTGCTTTAATGTAGTGTGCTTACTTACAATGATGCTGCTTCAGTATTGCACATTCAAGCAGAAAGCGATGCAGTTTAATAGTTTGGGTTGCCGCTAATATTCAGCTGCATACGTGACGTTTAAGCGCGACCTCTACTCTGCATGGACGGCTGCACTTTCTGCATGCAGATGGCTCACAGTAATGAAGCTGCACTCTGCACTTTCTGCACTTTCTGCACGTTCTGCATGCAGATGGCTCACAGTAATGAAGCTGATCTAAGCGTCTTGGATGCAATCTTGTCAGAGGTGGGATATTGCCTTGTGTTGAATGCATATACTCCTTCACGCTATCTATTGCTTAAAGCTGCACCTTCCAATATGCCTTTGCTTAGTGCAAGTAGAAAATGAAGACTTTTACGATGGACCAGGAAAAGTGTGCAGATTATGGATCCCAACGTTGGTAGCCTTATCTTATTTTAGGGTACGTACACAATACGTACACAACACAATACGTGTGCAACACAACACGCACACAGCACAATACGTACACAACACAATACGTACACAACATAATACGTACACAACACAATACGTATACAACACAACACGTGTGCAACACAACACGTACACAACACACAACACAATACATACACAACACAATACGTACACAACACGACACGCGGGCAACAAAACACGCACACAACACATTACGTACGTTCACAACACATTACATACACAACAACACATTACGTACACAACACAACACGTGGGCAACACAACACGCACACAACACATTACGTACACAACACATTACATATACAACACAATACATACACAACATGTACACAACACATTACGTACACAACACATTACGTACACAACACAATACATACACAACACGTACACAACACAACGCACACAACATACAGGACTGCCGTTTACTAGAGGCATATGGTGTGTGGGGTCCAACATTCCCAGCTCTTCCGCAACAGCCTCAGCAACCTGCACCTCCCTCTGCACTTTCGACTGCCCTACCCCATGATCAGCAACTTCAGCAGCAGCTGCAGCAGCAGCAGTCGCCACGCACCAGTGCTCAGCGCAAGCCTCTCGGCGGAGCCCCTCAGGACCCGGCTTCGTTCTCTGTGCGGAATATCTTAGATCAAATGCACCACCGTAGCCGTTTCATTTCAGGCAGCCAAGTGATCTCACTGTTCCAGGTGAGGTCCTGTGATCTCACTGTGCCAGGTGAGGTCCTGTGCCGTGTGATCTCACTGACCTGTCCTGTGCCGTGTGATCTCACTCTGCCAGGTGAGGTCCTGTGATCTCACTGTGCCAGGTGAGGTCCTGTGCCGTGTGATCTCACTGACCTGTCCTGTGCCGTGTGATCTCACTGTGCCAGGTGAGGTCCTGTGCCGTGTGATCTCACTGTGCCAGGTGAGGTCCTGTTGATCTGTGATATGGGCCGCGCATAGTGACTCAGTTTCCTGCCCTTGTTGCTGAAACTATGTCAGGCCCATTGGTAGTAGTGACGAATCGTGTGATTTTGTTAGTTGGTGTTTCAGTTCAAAGTTGTTTTAAGTTGTTTTAACTAATCTCGTTTCATAAGCTGGAGGAGCCGGTTTATTGAAGAAATCAGTTGATATGCTAATTCTTGTACTTTGCTGTGACAGTGATTCAATCTGACCATATGCTGTGACAGTTATTTGATCTGACCATTATGCTGTGACAGTGAATTGATCTGACCATTATGCTGTGATAGTGATTTGATCTGACCATTATGCTGTGACAGTGATTTGATCTGACCATTATGCTGTGACAGTGATTTGATTTGTAACATAGAATCATGCTAGTCATAATTACTACTAGTAATTACCACCAGTATAATATTATGACAAACTATGGAATTAGGGTTGGCCAGAACCATACATATACGGTCTATACACGGTTTTTTTGACAGGGAAATCAGCAAATAAATAGGTTTAGGTAGGCCAATGTGTCTCTTTTTCCATGATTGATGCAGGGAGTGTTTTGCTGCCTGCGTAGTTTTTCTTTTCTTTTGTTTCTTTCTTTACGGTCATATACAGTGTGTAAGAATATGGTTTTGGCCGATCCTAAGTGCAATACTATGGTTTATACTACTACTGAAATACTATGGTCGTATACAGTGTATATAATGGCCATATTGACCAACCCTGAGGGGAATACTATGGCTGCTATTCATCACACCCCTATGAACCACACACCTGCCGGCGCTCCTTTTACTTGCAGTACAATGTGTATCTGTGACTTCAAGCATCTTTGTAAGCTGTTTTTACAACCAAGGAAACAAGCTTTGCTTTTGTGTACTGCTTCTTGGTTTACCCCAGTTTGACGTCCTGTCCACATTATCTAACCTACAGCACTTAAAGCTCTGTTTTGTAAGTGCACTTGTCATACCTCTGTTTACAGCACACCTAGTTGTATCCAGCGTAGAACCTTGAAGACTACTACTTTCACACAACTTTCCGGTACCCTATTCACCATCCCACCTTAACCTGAAATCATAATTAAGTGGCACATTTCTCTAATTGTCGTGCTAAGTGGTGTTCAATGCCTGCATGGTTGTTGTTGTTCTTCTTCTTCTTCTGTTTCATAGCTGGCAATACGCAAGCCCGAATGAATGGGAGTGGCTAGCTAATTTTAGTAGGGGTGTGTATGTGCATTAATAGCCAGGTGCATATTTTTAAATTTCTTTATGAATCAATCAAACTGTAAATGTGCAAACCAGGTGCTGCATTCCGCCTACAACGTGCTCTCAATTAAGGAGCTCACAATTGCTGTGGACGAGCGCGCTGATTTGGCATTTGCATCCTGGTGGGTTATTTGATCTTTGCTGTTAAAAGCCTTTTGAATGTATATACTCGGACACAACTTTGAGAGGAGAGAGTGTACGAGATCATGTAAGATGTCTTGTACAAGTTACAACTCATGTACAAGATCAAAAATACCCACATTGAAATCATCAGTGATTGAAATTCCTTACTAAACCCTTGCATCCTGCGTGCCTCTATCTGGACTATGTACACAGGAGCAGCAACATGCAGAGCTGTTGTTAAGATCAAAAAACACCCACGTTGAAATCATCAGTGATTGGAATTCCTTGCTAAACCCTTGCATCCTGCGTGCCTCGATCTGGATTTTGTACACAGGAACAGCGACATCCAGAGCAGTTGTGAAGACAACACCCAGATTAAATGTTCCGTGATTGGAATTCCTTACTAAACCCTTGCATCCTACGTGCCTCTATTTTGACCATGTACACAGGAACATCGACATCCAGAGCTGTTGCTAAGATCAGAAACACCCACATTGAAATCATCAGTGATTGGAATCCCTTACTAAACCCTTGCATCCTACGTGCCTCTATCTGGACTATGTACACAGGAGCAGCAACATCCAGAACAAGAGCAGCGGTAAAGTCTTCACGGTCAGGGAGATGGAAGCCATAACGCTGCACCCCCCCACCCAAGATGAAATCGTTGCTGAGCAGCGTTGGAAGGAGAAGCAGGCGCGGCAAAAGCAGGGGGAGCAGGAGCAGGAGCAGGAGCAAGAGCAGGAGAAAGAGAAAGAGCAGGATCACGAGCAGGAGCAGAAGCAGGAGCAGGAGCTGGAGCAGCAGCAGGGGCTGAAAGGGAAGCTTGGGGGGGTATTGGAGCAGGGAAAACGTCAAGGGTGGAAGCTGCGCAGCATCTGGAGCATTCGCGACCCTCTGGACTACGAACGAGCAGTGCTCTTGCGCCCGCACAGGCCGCCAGTCGAAGCACAGCCAGCTCAAGGTTGGTGTGTCCGTAGAATGTTGAGACTATTCCCGCGGCTCAGATTCCGCCGCTCACTTGAAGCAACTCTTTCTTGTGAGCTGATTCATCTTGGGATCGCCACCACATCCACAGCCGCACTTGCCCCATCACCTCTAGCTTACCCAGGGGGATGTCCTCCAATCCATTGCCAAAGCATTCATCTTGGGATCGACACCACATCCAGGGGGATCTCCTCCAATCCATTGCCAAAACAATCTACCAGTCACCATCGCCCATTCATTTCTACAAAGCCAAATCCCACACAGGTATTATAGGCAATGCATATGCTGACGCTCTTGCTAAAACAATCAATCACAACCTACTCTGACGTTGCGGATACTTCTATCAAAACAGCCGGCCCTGAGGAAAATCCTCTCTACAACTTCTACTGGCTTGCAAAAATATGAAGAACACCGAATCACACGAAGTCAACCAAACACAATCCAGTAACTTACCTCAAGGCTCTGGTACCTATCAACTACCAAGACGCCTTGAAAATGGATGAGGGAAATCCCCTCCACAAACTAGGAAATGCCAATACCGCAGTAAGATACCATGAATATTATTAGACCCTTATCAAAAATGGCACTGCCAATGGAGCCGCTAGCAACGCTTACGTAACAGCATAACAGCATCCTATATCCCTGTTAAAACCAGGTGCATCATTATGAAGTACAGGACAGGAACCCTGTACAACCAAAAGCATGCGGTATGGTTTAAGCACTCAATAAGCCTAACTTGCCCCCTCTGCCTTCAACTAGACAGTGCCCTGCCTATCCTTTCTGGATGGCAACACAGAAAGAAATATGGTCACTGAAAGACACAACTTAGCATGCAGCATGAACTTCAACGCCATGAGCAAGATAGGCTCCCTAGGATCCTGCTTTGTCTGCATGGACATAGGTAGCAGGGGACGGCTGGCTATGCAAAATCTTCGAATTTCCAATACAGCTGAAACTACAATTATAGCAATGTGGCTCTTTCCACCCCGCTTCTCAGACAAAAATAGGATTACCTCCAGCCGTCCGGATGCTGTACTGGTTGCTCCCATCGCCGCGAAAATTAAAAAGCAACAGACTTGCAATGAAGAGGGGTGGGTTCTTAGGAGTGACATGGAGCAACTGAGGGAGATCAGGAGCACCTCAGCAGCACCGCCAGCCATTAGCAGATCCACCTTCCCCAGACAGCACCGACCCAAAGATCTCAGCATTCTTCAACGTAACATTACTTTCATCGAGGTCAAGTACTGTGAGGACACTCGACCACAGAACTAGCTGAGCGCCGCGCAGGACAACACAAAGGCCTCTGATTCACCCATCAAGGAGCCTCTGTTTCCCTCCACACCATCCTTTTGGGAGTGGGTGACACCATCTACAACAATCACACGCTGGAGCCTTTAAAGGAGCTGGGTCTTGATTCTCAAAGAGATAAAAAACCTGCTTCTAAGCTTCATGTTCATTCTGTCAATTACGCTGGCAAACGTGTCCATACCAGACGTGCCCTTTTCAGCACGATGAGAATTGATATATCAGCCAAAGTGGCTTTTTCCCTTAATTAATGTGGGGAGCGGTTTTTCACTGCCTTCGTTATTTATTTTTTTCTATTCCTTTGCATCTGAGGTAGTTTGTGGGTTTTATAAATGCAGCTTTAACCAAATTTATAAACCTCCTGAATTTGTCTGCTGTGTCATCACTATCAGGATTTTTTTTCACTCCTCACAAAGAGAAGGGCTGTTTTTGGTCTAGATTTTTTGCATGTGATTTCATCCACCTCTGCAATTCCAGGCACTTCCGTACAAAGCCTTCTGGCTGGCTTTCCCATGGTTTTGATCCGTGCATTGCACTTGAATTCAATCACCCATGCAACTCCAGGCATTCCGTAGAGAGCCTTCTAGCTGAATCCCTTGGTTTTTATCTGCGCCCTTAACTAATACAAAGTTCATCCATCTGTGCAATTCAGGCGCCTCTAAAGAGAACATTCTGGCTGGATTTCTCGTTGTTTATATCTGTACATTTTATTTTTATTTTCATCCTCTTGTGCAACTCCAGGCGCCTCCATAGAGAGCCTTCTAGCTGGCTTCCCAAGCCCCCATGACGTTATATCAGCCATGCAGCAAAAGGTAGGTCGAGATAGTTGTTGCGTGACATCGTATCAGTATGTATGTATCTGTATGTATGTATCTGAATGTAGCAGTATGTATGACGTATCAGCCATGCAACGAAAGGTGGGTCAAGATAGTTGTTGCGTGACGTCATATCAGTATGTGTGTATCAGTTGTATCAGCCATACAAAAAAAGATGGGTTAGAATAGTTAACTGAAGGGGCAGCTGAACCAGCAGGAAAGGGAAAAGGAAAAAATAAGCAGGCAGTGGAAATTGCTCCCCATGTTATATAAGGAAAAAGAGCCAATCTTTACTAAGTACAGCTAATAAGTGATAAGAAAGGGAGGTTTGGTGATATTATGTAGCAAAATGGTGGACATCTCTATGAGCAGTAGGCTGTACTGCAGTCTGTGACAGTGAATATATCTGACACCTCAGGTTTTTTTATGCTCTCTGCCGAGGTTCATGTCATATCATCTCAACAAAACTCTTACATTAACTATTCAACTGGACTGTCCCGGAAAAAACCATCGTGGGTTCGACAACCTTTGCAATATCTTGCGTGAAGCATCTGTACACTATAAAGTTCAACACTGACACACTCCTAATGGGGTAGCACCAGCTACTGGCTGCCCTTGCACAGAGCATGCATGAGTTGGCTTCTACATTGTTTCCTTACATTGAGAAGTTATAAACTCTCACACACAATGTAGGTGGGCACCACCGACTACTGGGCTGCCCTTGCGCAGAGCATGAATGAGATGGCCTCTGCCTTTTCTGCTGCAGCAGTGGCTGCAGCTGCACGAGCTCAAGGGGGGGCGCCATCACAGGGAGGAATGCCTCGTGTGCCTGATGATGATGCATCTGCAGCACGCAACCGCGATGAAAGGTCGCCTTCGCCCCCTCCTGTTACTGATGCTGAGCAGCAAGGAGAGGAGATCGCTCAGAAATGATGGGCTTGCGAATGCTGATTGAAAGTCGCCACTCCTTTAACTCATGCTGAGCAAACTGGTGCTGAGCAGCAAGGAGAGGGAGATTGACAGGAATAGGTTTGCTATGTTATGCTGAAAGCTGAAAGGAAGATGAGGGATGAATTCTGGCCTGCGTGAGCCAGTTGAGATAAGCATCAGTCTGATCTTTGAGACATGAAGGATGGACATGGGTAATGGTATGCTTGTAAGGGGGTGGGCAGGTGCGTTGACGAAGCTAGTCATGATTTTTAGATCAAACCAGAAGATTGTGTATTGTGACATTGCTTCTCGTGTGTGTTGTTTCAAATGATGGGGAAAGGTTCAGCGTTTAAGACGGAGGGTGACCATTGTTTCCCAGTATGTTTGTTATAAACTTTGGTGATTGCTCACGCTCTAATTTCAGTTCCGCACTGTCTTTCATATTCATCTGTCGCACAACATGTAACAAAGCTACAAAGCAAAACACTTGCTGGAAGGCATAAGGTAATCAGCTGTCACTGAAGCAAGCTATGTTTCATAGACATAAATAAGAATGAAAGCTAATCAGTGGAATGGACATCTGGGCTGAACAAATCAACCGTTTAATCTATGTTGCATTACACATGCAAAAATAACATGAACATTATTTCTTCCTCAACAAATGAGATGCTACAAGAGGAGCAGCGTTTATAAATTCAAGCCAATAACAACCTTATTGATCCTTGTGAAAACAATCACAAGAAAAGAACTCTGCGCTGGTAACAGTCTGCATGCACGACAAGTGGACTCTGAACCATACACAACTACCAGTTGAGAAGTTGTAGCTGCAGAGCCAATCAATAATTCTACAGGGTTTTCTTCTCAAGGTCAATGTAATGAAACATGCATGCTGACTTAACTTACAAAAGCAACCTAGCCAGCCATGCTTCCGGTCTGCGACGGAAGAAATTGAGGACGTTTGTACATAAATCACTCCACCCCTTACGCTCCACCTCCCTCAGCGGGACCCCCTCTCTTATTTGCATTACCACCTTTGGACACAGGTACACAAATCAATCAATTTCTTATGCTCCACCTGCCTCAGTGAGATCCCCCCTCTCATTAACATCACCATCAATCCACCCCTTATGCTCCACCTGGCTCAATGAGACCCCCCCTCTCATCAGCGAGACCCCCCCTCTCTTTGGCATCACCACCCTTGGACACAGAAGACGAGGCATTCATGTCAAGCTTGTCGCCACCACGCACTAGCTCTGCTTCAGCATCAGGCGCGGACGCCTTACGACGGACATGCGCACTCAATCCAGTCAGTGTGACCTCAGCAACCAGCAAAACGCCAATAAAACCAGTGACAGCTGCTAGCCACGCTGCCAGATCTCGATCCCCACCCCATTTCCGTGCGTACAGCACAATGCCAATATACACGTTCGCAATTGCCAGGGCAGTTATGGCTCGCCCCCAGTTGTGATGTGCAAAATTCCATGCGGTGCGTGCCTTGGAGGATGTCTTGTTGGTAGCGTTGTCAGGAGTAGGTGCTGCTGGCTTGGGACGTAGGAAGATGGCTGCCAAGACCTGGTTTGTAGTGAAAGAATATATTATGTTGGTAGCGTTGTCAGGAGTAGGTGCTGCTGGCTTGGGGACGTAGGAAGATGGCTGCCAAGACCTGGAGTTGTAGTGAAAGAATAAAAGAGCAGCCCGTATTTTATGACTGACCTTCGGCACGCTTCAAATTCACGCTTCAATTTCACGCTTCAAATTCACCGTTCAATTTCCCCGTTTAAATTCACTGTGTTTGTTTGACTGACCTTCAGCACGCTCATAATTCATATGCTTTGCACTTTTGGTGGACTATTATAAGGTTGAGGCAAAGATCAGGATGACAAAATTGTACCTCTGTGCCTAATCCTGTACTCACACACACACGCACCTGGGTGGCAAATGCTGGTATCTACAAACTGTACCTTTGTGCCGAATCCTGTACTCACACACACACACACACACACACGCACCTGGAGGGCGAGTGCTGGTATCAAGATGATGCCAATGACCCAGTGGGCATATCCCAGATCTTCAGACCCACTTGGATCTGCATGAAAGGCAAGCCAGCAAGCAATGAGGAAATAACATACTAAATAGGGCAGGTGAAATGTCAAGGAAGGACGCCTTGCTTTCTGGTAGATGGCAAGTTCATTGGATATGTTATTGCAAAATATAAACCAAGAAACGCTGACGATTTGCACTCCCGCTTCTGCCCGACAAAACAAGCTGAGAACAGTCTCACTCACAGTTGCTCCTGAACTTTGTGAGCGCAATGGCAATGCCGGCTACAAAGCAGACAGTGCCCAAAAGCTGAAGGGCAGAGTGCATCCAAAACCAGGCAGCTTTGGGCCCAAGCTTTACACCAGCGTACAGGCTCCTGCAGCGAGTGATGATGTAGAGGCCAGGTTTGTGATCGTTTTTTAGTAACAATGCCACACACGATTGTAGGCATTGCCTTACACCAGCGTACAGGCTCCTGCAGCGAGTGATGATGTAGAGGCCAGGTTTGTGATTGTTTTTAGTAACAATGCCACACAATTGTAGGCATTGCCTTACAGCAGTGACGCCCTGCACCGGATTTCTTAACAAAAGATGATACATGGTAGTGATGAAATGAGCGGCCTCTTTTTGTACTGATTCCGCCGAATGAAGCTTGGAAAAGTCTTCTTTGACAGCTTGGATGTTGAAGTGATCAGCTGGTATCAGTGCCTGTAGGTGTATTTACGTGCCCTGATATGTGTAACTCACAACCTAAAAGAATGCGTAGTTTTTCCTTTTTCTTTTCTTTGGATAAGGCAGCCATATGTATGATTTGAGGGTGTTACAGAAGTCAAAAGGAGATAACAAACTCCCTGCTAGGTATACGGGGCAAGGGGAGACGAAGGAAAAGCAAAAGGGAGCACGAGGTGCTGACTGGGTGAAAAGATGCAGGGAAGCCAACCAGAAAGTGTTCTAGCTTATTGAGAGGCAGGTTGTAAAAAGGAGAAAACTGGAAATTAGGTCTGAAGAAAACAAGAAAAGAGGATAGGACACTAGGACCTGCGCGTCAACTAGGTCTAGATCCATTAGTTGGTCTGGACTAGCTGGACCAGTAGCTGGACCAATAGCTGGACTAGACCAACTAAATCAGATCCATTAGTTGGTCTGGAATAAAGGCTGGAGGACAGCAGGGTAAGCAAAGAGGGGCGCCAGGTCTGAAGCTAGGACTTTCACACTACTCAGGGGCACTCAGAGGAAGGGCAGGAGTCGAATGTAGGAGCAAGGTTTGCCAGGAATAAGACATTAGGGTTGCAGCGGTAACTGGTGCGCCAAAACGAAACCTGGTGTCTACACTCCCCACTTTGTTAGTTAATCGCAGGGAGTAGATTGACATGTTCTGTGCCGTATCGAGAAGATGCATTTTATAACCAAGCAGCTTGTTTCGATGTGAGTTTAGTCTGTTTGATGCATCGCAGCTCACAGTTCACCCTGTTCCTAATTGATATTGAGTGTGAGGGTTTTACATAGATTAAGGGGAGATAGCAAACTCCCTACTACGTGCCGTACCGAAGCTACATTTTATAACCAAGCAGCTTGCTTCGATATTAGTTTAGTCTGTTTGATGCATCGCAGCTCACATCTCACCCTGTTCCAAATTGATTTGATTTTGAGGGTTTTACAAAGATCAAGGGGAGATAGCAAACTCCCTACTACTAATCGAGCAGACCGAAAGGTTTGTCACGCTACCTCATACGCACTGCCAACATAGTTGGTCCTTTAAATTAAAACTCATTCAAACCAGTGTTACTAAAGTAGAGCAGCAGTTATTTGCGATGCTCTTTAACTCACTCCCACCTGTGCCTGGCAATAATGAGCACTCCAGTCGGTAGGAGGAGCACGAAGGCCAGTGTCATCAATATGGACTATGTAAGTTGCGCTAAGCTCTGTAATGCACTCCCACCTGTGCCTGGCAACGAGCACTCCAGTCGGTAGGAGGAGCACAAAGGCCAGTGCCATCAATATGGAGTGTGCCAGCACCCAGTTCTTAAGGTCAGAGCGCACAACCTGAGAGGGAGAACATGCAAGGATGCACACAATTTGATAAGCATTGAGTATTTTGTGATGGTGGATCAGATAAGGCAGTAAATGGATGGCTAGAAAAACAAAATGTCTCATTCACATACAAAGGCTGGCACATGAAAAGGCTGGCACATACAATGGCACATACAAAGGCTGGCAGGAAAATGTGCACAGGCTGGCAGAAAATGTGCACATATGCATACACATACACATACACAGGCTGGCAGAAAATGTGCACACACACATACAAAGGCTGGCAGGAAGGATGATGCTGTACACGCAGATGCTGCATGTTGAGTCTATCTTGCATTGTTTGCTTCTCATTTGAGGGCATCGCTCGTCAATTTGAACTGCCAAAGCCAGGTTTATTGATGCAAAAAAGCCATGCTTTCTGACATGGGAATTTAAGTATAATATTGCATGCAGCTTGTGCCAGTCTCAGCTTTTGAGGGAAATTAAGAAAGCTCCTGCTGGTAGACAAATGTCGCAGCAGTATTAAACATTAAACCATTCTCATAGGCAGCACTGAATGATGATGGTGTAGTTGAGAGCGCAGCAAGGCAGCAAGCAGAATAACATAGCACTCAGCTAGCACTGCGCAGTGCTGGCTGAATTGTTGTTGTATTGTTGTTGTATTCTTGTATTGTGATGTGCATTGTGTAAGGCTGGCAATGGCTGTTACGGATGGCCTGATTAACAATCCTCAGATGTAGTGAGTTAGTTATGCAGGGAATCTTGGAACACAGGAGGCCTGATCGACGACGTCAGTTTTAGTTTAGAATATATCTGAGATCAAAATGCTTCCGCTATCCTTGCACCCAAAGACAGTCCTTCTTGACACATTAGGAAGAAGGTCTTTGTCTGTTTATATTTTCTCAATTGCGACAGCAGGCCAGGTGGTATCCCAAAACAAATTTAGGTCTAAAACAATGCATCATGGGCAAGGAGACTCCCCTTGAAGGATGTTGTGCCACTCTCTCTAGATAAGCAAAGAAATGACTTTTCTAGCAAGCTTTGGGTGCTTTTTAAGAAGTCACCTTAATGGTGCGTTTATTTAAGGAGCAGTCAGTGGGGAGGGGTTTTCATGATTGCCTGCACAGTTCTTTTTTCTTACGAACATGGTTCCTTTTACTTCTAAACCAACCAGCCTGCACAGTTCCTTAATCTTTTAAACATGGTTCTTTTTACTTTTGAACCAAAACATTACTCAGGCAGGCATGTTCCATCAGACTTACCTTGGCTGTGCCACTTCCAGGGTCCAGCACAAAAGATCCCGCGGCTGTATGAGCTTGGGATCGCGTATCAGAGGCAGAGTGCAATGCCCAGTTCATGTGCACTTCATCTGCATGAGAGGTGCACGTGCCTCGTACAAGTCAGAGTATTCCGCGGCTGTATGAGCTTGGGACCGCGTATCAGAGGCAGAGTGCATTGCCAAGTTCATGTGTACTTCATCTGCATGAGAGGTGTGCGTGCCTCGTGCAAATCAGAGTATTAAAAGAAGTGTGAATTGCCTACTTCATGTGCACTTCATCTGCATTAGAGGTGCGCATGCCTCGTGCAAGTCAGAGTATTAAAGGAAGTGTAGATTGCCCAATTCATGTGCACTTCATCTGCACGAGAAGTGAGCGTGCCTTATGCAATTCAGATCCTGCTGCCTCCTCATATAGGATCACTGCAATCTGGTCAAAGAAACAATGCACAGGCAGTGAAAAACCGCTCCCCAAAGTAATTAAGGAAATGGAGCCACTTTGATTCCAGGAATTGCAAAACTGTTTCACCGTAGCAATTAAGGAAATGGAGCCACTTTGGTTCCAGGAGCCGCAAAACTATTTCACCGTAGTAAGTAAGGAAATGGAGCCACTTTGGTTCTGGGAGCCGCAAAACTATTTCACCGTAGGGTTAACAAGGGGTCAATTGGAAGGGTCAATTTGATCAAATGGATCAATTGGATCAATTGGATGAAAGGGTCTATTGTAAGGGTCAATTGCAAGGGTCAATTGCATGGGTCAATGAAAGTGGAAACTATTTCACAGTAGGACGAACAAAGGGTTAATGAAAGTGGAATTTCCCCCACTAGTTGGCTTCATCATGTAAGGCCTTCTTTTCCCTAATTATTGTGGGGAGCGGTTCTGCACCGCCTGCGTACTGTTTTTCTTTCTTTTTCGGCCTCTTGTGAAGATGGCGCGTAAGTTCGATTGAGGGAGGAAGAGCATTGCTTTGCAGCAAGATCAGGACTATGGGAATGTATTCTAGATGTGCTGTTTCATCACATCCATTGTTTTTCTTATCCGTAGTGGAGGTATAAGGTACCCAATATTAAAGTAGCTCTCTCTCCTTGATTGATGTGGGGTGTAATCTTCGCTGCCTGCATACCAGGTAGTTTTCCTTCTCTTCTTCTCTTTTTTTCCCCGCCCATTCCCCTTGCTTTCATCCTTAGCCATAACATAGAATGGCATGCCTCAACACAAACACCTCTCACCTCCATTCCTTTCAAGCTCAGGTGGAAATGACTGCAGCAGCTGCCGCTGACCTGCAGACAGGGTCCAAAGAAAGTCATGAGAGTAGAGGTCCAGGCACAGTTAGGGATTTCAAAGCTAGCACCAGGGGCGTATACAATTGTATCAGGGTAGGGCTCTGTCATTTTAACCAAGGAGAACACAGCAACTCGGAGAAACCGGAGAAACGGGAGAAAACTGAAGACTAAAATATAGAAAAGAGGTGAGGGAGGGGGGGAAGCATGCTAAAGAGAGAGTTGTGTTCTCCAAGGAACAAAAAGAATGGAGAAGGGAAGCACAAACCGGAGAAAAGCAGAAAGTGAGAACATCTCACTTTGTGCTACACTTCAAGAACCTGAGTTCAGGTGTTTCACACTGAACTCATAAGATACATGCATTTTGTATCGCCTCACTGCAGGATTGATTGTTTGCATCCAAGTTGATCATTCCTTGCGACTGCAGACCAAATATTGAACTGGATAAGGAAAGAGAGGAAGGCAAAATTAGGCAGCATTGAGGCTCCGCGTCACATTAGATTAAAATAATCCCTTTTGGACATCAACAGGCACAAGTCCGTTCAAATCTTTACTGACAACTCCAACGTGGTCAGAGTTATGGGCCAAGGCAGTACACTTGCGATTGAATGACATTGTACTCAGATTATATCACTCACAATGGAACAGGACATTACCCTGCTTCCCACATGGGTCTCACGTGATCAGAACAAGATTGCTGATGGCCGTACTCACCTTGAAGACCCTTGTGACTGGACTCTGAATGCTGTCGTCTTCCAAAAAATCGTTGCACAGTGGGGCCTTCCTACCATTGACCGATTTGCAAGCCACTCCAATCATTTACTTGACAGGTTCAACTCTATGTTGCGGTGCCCAGGTTCAGTCGGTATCAATGCGCTTGCTCAAAGAGACTGGTCAGAACATTTCAACTGGTGCTTCCCACCTTTCAACTTGATTTCATCGGTCATATCCATCATCCGGCAGTTCAGTGCAGCCTCTATTCTTGTCCTACCTCTCTAGCCATCTAGCCCTTGGTGGCCTCTACTGTCTAAAGGGCAGCACATCTTTCCTTTTGTACACGGTTGTCGCGTGCTACCACGCTTAGAGAATCTGCTGACTCCAGGCCCCAGCACAGCCTCAGCCTCGCGTGCATTTATGCGCTGGAATTTTCTGGCCGTTTTGTGCTTCTCCGCTAACCCCCCTCCTCAATCTATCCCAATCCCCTCTTATGCTTGCAGGACACAGGTGCACCCTTGAGTCCGATATTTCAAAGTTTTTGTTTGGTAAATGCCCTACACCTACCATGAAAGCTGAATACACATACACTTTGAGCTGCATTTCTCAGTCACATTGTCAGAAAACGTCGCTCAGATATAACGCCCACTGGTTCCGCTCAGAAGTTGGTGTCAACAAAACAAGCTTTCTTTCTTGCCTGCTGATCCAATGCACGTTGCTATGTTTCTGTCGAATTCTCTGCGTTTTGCTCTCAGCCGGGGTTTGACCTGCCCTAATATCAAAGCAGCAAGCGCAGCCATCTTTACCGTGCACAACATGGCTGGTTTAGATGATGTGACCAGCCACTCCTTTGTTCAAGCGGTTCAATCCTGCGCACAGAGGTCACTTTCCTCTGGAGGCCAATTAAGAAAAGCTCCCTTGTCTCTTGACCTCTGTACAATAACAGTCTCTTTCCTGCTTCAGCCAAGCCAGTCCACCCTACTCAACCTCCAAATTGCAACGTTTATTATGGTTTGCTTCTCTGGTTTTCTGAGATATGACTGCGCTTGCCAGATTTTTGCATATGAAGTCAGGTTCTACTCTTCTCACATGGAAATATTCTTGGCCAAAAGGAAGAACGACCAATTTCGCTCAGGCTCAGTAGTATGTATTGCTTGGGGCAAGTCCCTTTCATGCCCAGTCTCTCTCCTAAAATCCTTGTTGGTGAAGGCAGGATCCCTGGGCAAGCACGTTCCCGTTTTTTGCTCCTTCAAGAAGGGTTCTTCTGAAAAGTTATGCCCCTCAAATCAGCCCTGGTCTTACTCCTTTGCTCGAGCTCACGTCATGCAAGCTTTGGCTGATTCTGCTCACATGTCCTTCGCAGATTTTACTGCCAGATACGGCCTGCATTCCCTTCGCTCTGGGGGTGCTACCCTCGTTGCCAAGGAGGGTGTTCCTGATCATATTTTCAGGCCATGCACGCATATATTGAGAGGCCTATATTTCCAGGCCATGCACACATATTTTGAGAGGCCTATGCACTATATTTCCAGGCCATGCACGCATACACTGAGAGGCCTATTGCCAATAAATTGCTTCCAACCAGGGCCATGCACTACTGAACCACGACTGTAGTTTGCCTTGGTAATAATGACAGACCCCTATGCATCTCACAATGCAAGCGAAATAGAACTTTTGAGTTCAGTGTGAAACACCTGAACTCAGGTTCTTGATGTGTAGCATAAAGTGGGATGTTCTCACTTTCTGGTTTTCTCCGGTTTCTGCTTCCTTTCTCCATTCTTTTTATTCCTTGGAGAACACAACTCTCTCTTTAGCATACTTCCCCCCCTCCCTCACCTCTTTTCTATATTTAAGTCTTTAGCTTCTCCCGTATCTCCGGATTATCTGAGTTGTTGTGTTCTCCTTGGTAATAATGACAGAGCCCTATGCATCTCACGATGCAAGAGAAATTGAACAGAAAGTCCCTTCACAGCAAGCATGGCCGCAAACTAGCTCCTGACGTGAGGATAAATTCAAGATGCCTAGCCGCAGCATGTTTGCAGTCCAGGGGGCAGCTTCCATGATTATTATAGTGCATGAAAAAACTTCACCTGCACTTTCAGGCGGTAATGACGTTGAGAAGCAAATGATGGTGGAACCGTTGGCTTGTTGTGCCGCCCCAGTGTTGGTAGCCCAGCTCACGGCGTTTGGAGGAGGAAGGGCATAGCTCGTGAGGCGGTACGTGTCAATGTAAGGCCGGCCTGTGTGTGTGTGTGTGTGTGCGTGTGTGTGTGTGTGTTTGTGTTTGTGTGTGTGTGTGTGTGTGTGTGTGTGTGTGTGTGTGAGTGTGTGTGTGTGTAACAACCATTCACCTACAATATGATGCCCACTGAACTGGGGGGGTTTGTCTGTATAGCAACTCCTATATAATCTGGGGTGTTGAGAGGGTCTTGTCAGCCCCACGTGTCATGATAATTATTGTATGCACAACCGCAGCTTCCGCTGGCACTATTTCCCCAGGCTGCTCTGCAACACTGCAGACTAGCTTGCTCACTTACCATTTGCATAGTCCACTCCACCGTGACGGCCTCAGCTGGCATCAAACGCCCAGGCTGCTCCACAGTAATATCAACAGGTAATCTTGATCTCCAAACACTGTCCACACTGTCCACACTCATTGCTTGAGTCCTCCATCCCACCAATGACATCCTCTGCACCAGACATCACAGGCCCAGGCTGCTCCACAATCACAACAGATAACCTCCAAGCCCAACACACACTCACCACTTGAGTCCTCCATCCCACCAATGACAACCTCTGCACTTGACATCACAGGCCCAGGCCGCTCCACAATCATACAAGATGACCTCCAAGCCCAACACACACTCACCGCTTGTGTCTTCCATCCCACCAATGACAACCTCTGCACCTGACATCACAGGCCCAGGCCGCTCCACAATCACAACAGATAACCTCCAAGCCCAACACACACTCACCGCTTGTGTCTTCCACTCCACCAATGAAATCCTCTGCACCTGACATCACAGGCCCAGGCCGCTCCACAATCACAACAGATAACCTCCAAGCCCAACACACACACTCACCACTTGTGTCTTCCACTCCACCAATGATGGCCTCAGCTGGCACCATACGCCCAGGCTGCTCAGCAAATGCAACGGACACGTACCCTGCGGATGCAGACTCCACCGCCCAGTGGGCGAAATTGCCACCATTGCCTGCCAATCTGCAGCCCGGCCAGAAATGGTCAAGTAAAAAGGTATGCAGTATGCAGGCAAACTGATTCCACCCTGTTGTTGGCTAGCTATTATTCCACTACTGCCTGTCAATCTGCGGTCCAGCCAGGAATGATAAATTAGAATGCTGGTATGTAGGCAAGATGATAACGCCCTGTTGTTGGCTATTTTTCCACTACTGCCTGTCAATGTGCGATCCAGCCAGGAATGATGAGTTGAAATGCTGGTATGTAGGCAAGATGATTACGCCCTGTTGTTGGCAGTTTTTCCACTACTGCCTGTCAATCTGCGGTCTAGCTAGAAATGGTATGTTAAGATGCTGTAGCGAGATGACTCCGCCCTGTTGGCAATTTTGCAACTGTTGCCTGTCCATCTGCAGTCCGGCCAGAAATGGTAAGTTAAGATGCTGGTATGTAGGCAAGATGATTACGCCCTGTTGTTGGCAGTTTTTCCACTACTGCCTGTCAATCTGCAGTCTGGCCAGAAATGGTAAGTTTAGATGCTGGTATGTAGGCAAGATGATTACGCCCTGTTGTTGGCAATTTTGCAACTGTTGCCTGTCCATCTGCAGTCCGGCCAGAAATGGTAAGTTAAAAGCTAGTATCTAGGCAAGATGTTTACACCCTGTTGGCAATTTTGCCACCATTTCCTGTCAATATGCAGTCTAGCTAGAAACGATAAGATATAAGATGCTGGTATCTAGGCAAGATGTTTACAATCTGTTGTCAATTTTGCCACCATTGCCTGTCCATCTGCAGTCTAGCTAGAAATGGTAAGTTCAGATGCTGGTATGTAGGCAAGATGACTCCGTCCTGTTGGCAAATTTGCTACCATTGCCTGTCTGCTGTCTGGCTAGTAATGGTAAGATATAAGATGCTGGTATCTAGGCAACATGTTTACAATCTGTTGTCAATTTTGCCACCATTGCCTGTCCATCTGCAGTCTAGCTAGAAATGGTAAGTTCAGATGCTGGTATGTAGGCAAGATGACTCCGCCCTGTTAGCAGTTTTGCTACTGTTGCTTGTCAATCTGCTGCACAGCTATAACAGCCAAGCAACAAAGGAACCTTGCAATTGCCTCTGCTGCACAGCTATAACAGCCAAGCAACAATGGAGGCTTGCAATTGCCTCTGCTGCACACCTACAACAGCCAAGCAACAATGGTGGCTTACAATTGCCTCTGCTGCACACCTATAACAGCCAAGTAACAATGGAGGCCTGCAATTGCCTGCAGGCGCCATGGATTTGACTGAACACTACTTCTAGGGTGAATATTCATTACATAGTTCAATACTAATTGTAAATGATATAGTTATAATGATATAAATAATATAATTGTAATGATGTAATTGTAAATTTATAATTGTAAATGATGTATAATGTGGCAATGGAAATCGCAAACAAAATGCCCATTGCATCTCACTCATCTTGGATAGTGATCATAATGTTTAGGTTGCAGTTCCTCTGGACAGAATCAAAGTGTATATTGTATACCTGTGATGTCTAAAGATCACAATGAAGTTGCACAGATCACTGTACATTGTAATGCCTCCAAAACACAACATAAATGCACAAACCAGGGAAGCATACCCAACTGCCGCCTACCTGTCTCTGTCTGACGACAGCCCATCACCCGCAGAACCTTCACCATCGGTTTGTCCAGTGCAGATGTTAGAGGGAGGGGTGGGGTCTGCGGTGCGCCTGTGGTACAATCAAAGATAGCATTTGTCCAGAGCAGATGTTAGAGGGAGGGGTCTGCAGTGCGCCTGTGGTACAATCAAATATAGCATTTGTCCAGTGCAAATGTTAGAGGGTGGGGTCTGCGGTGCGCCTGTGATACAATCAGATATAGCATTTGTCCAGTGCAGATGTTAGAGGGTGGGGTCTGCGGTGCGCCTGTGGTACAATCAGAGATAGCATCAAGATTGAATAAGCTGCACGTGGAATTGCATTTATTCACACATTAGAGGCATGACATGCAAGACTTATCTACAACAAATGGGCAAAGTGCGTGGCACAAATAGAAAAAGGAAAAGGTCAGAAACAGCACAGCTTTGACCGCAGCAGGAAAGGTGCACACGGGTATGCTCATTCTTGGATGCTAATATGAGGTGCACAAAGTGACCTTATGAATGAGCAGCAGCATGAAAGAGGGACTTCAATTATGTAAAACTCCAGGGATCTCTACTGATTAATGAAAAAGGAAAAAAAAGCAGTCATCTATGAAGGAAAACAGAGCCAACCGGCTGGGACACTCTGAGAGGTGCCAAAACAATATGCAGCTCGACATTCACCCCTTATGTGAACAATACGTAACCGTGTGCCAAACAACTCCCAGCAGCAAGCCACAAACGAAAAAGGGTTGGGTTAGAAAGGCTCTTCCCAATGAGAGGTGTCAACGGCACCGGAAATAATTTGTGTTGCGTCCTTTTATTGCAGCATTTTTTTAATGCAAGCTTTTTGCATGACGGCCTACACAATCCTTTGGTGGGGCTTAGCAGGGTATTACGACAACGCTTATGGCATGTATGCCCTTTGATGGGGCTAGCTATGAGCCGTGTGAGCCGTGTGAGCGGTATAAGCTGTGTGAGTTCTGTGAGCAGTGTGAGAGGTGTGAGCCGTGCAAGCAGTGTGGGCAGTGTGAGAGTTGTGAGTTCTATGAGTAGTGTGAGAGGTGTGAGTTCTGTGAGCAGTGTGAGCAGTGTGAGTCGAGCAAGCAGTGTGGACAGTATGAGAGGTGTGAGTTCTGTGAGCAGTGTGAGAGGTGTGAGCCGTGCAAGTAGTGTGGGCAGTGTGAGAGGTGTGAGCTGTGCAAGCAGTGTGAGCAGTGAGAATGGTGTGAGCCCCTGTTAACACCCTCCTTGTTGCACACTGATTCCTTTGTGGGTCTACCCCCTCACACACCTCCTACAAAGTGCAAAAATACAATTCATAACTTCCCCGCCTGCTTACCTCTTCCTTTTCTTACTCTCGTTAAGTGCATAAAAAAATTCAATAGGAGTCGGAAATCACCAAGTGGCAGCCTACTCACCAGGCTTGCTGCTCAAACCCATTCTACTGGCCCTGCTCACCAGACTCACTAGACTTGCCACTTATCTCTAACTCATTCCACTGTCCCGGCCTGCTCACCAGGTAAAGTGAAGCACTATTTCACCGAATGTCTGAGCGCACTGGTAACCCAAAGCCGATGGGGGGCAAGCACGGACTGCCTGCAGCATGATCAGCATCAGGAGTGGTCATATAATGTTGGGGAAATGCAAGGGCTGCCTAGAAATTGCTGATTGGGTTGGATTTAAGCACAGGCTGCCTGCATCATGAGCACCACCAAGCGTCGTCATGTTTTGGGGCAATGCACAGGTTGCCGGGAACATGCACTAAAACCAGGAATAGCTTATTGGTGAAGGATCATGTGCAGGTTGCCTGCAGCATAAACGCCAGCAGGTCTTATGTTGGGGTAGTGCACAAGGTGCCTGGAACATGAACAGAAACCAGGAATTGCTTGCTGGTTAAGGATCATGTGCAGGATGCCTGCAGCATAAACGCCAGCAGGTCTTGTGTTGGGGTAGGGCACGAGGTGCCTGGAACATAAACAAAAACCAGGAAAGGCTTATTGGCTTCAGGACAAGTGCATCAATTTAGTAAGGAAGTAGAAGCGATCACCTTCTTTTGCGAGCAATCATACAGTCCTTGAGTTATGTGGGGAGTGATTTTTCACTGCCTGCGTCGTTTTTCTCGTCATACAGTCCTTATTGATGAAGGTCAGGGAGAAGTAGATAGCAGCGCAAGAAGGTCAACCAATATACAGTCCTTATTTGATTAAGGTCGGGGAGAAGTAAATAACAGCGCATGAAGGTCAACCAGTATACAGTCCTTATTCGATGAATGTCGGGGAGAAGTAAATAACAGCGCATGAAAGTCAACCAGTATAAAGTCATTATTTGATTAAGGTCGGGGAGAAGTAAATAACAGCGCTTGAAGGTCAATCAGTATACAGTCCTTATTTGATGAAGGTCGGGGAGAAGTAAATAACAGCGCATGAAGGTCAACCAGTATACAGTCCTTATTTGATGAAGGTCGGGAAGAAGTAAATAACAGCGCATGAAGGTCAACCAGTATACAGTCCTTATTTGATGAAGGTCGGGGAGAAGTAAATAACAACATGAAGGTCAACCAGTATACAGCAGAGTAACCACTGAGAGAGAGCAAGTCAGAGACAGTAAGGAAAAGGGGGATCGTTTTGACAGCGATCACTGTTAATAATCAACTGAATGCAGATCTTAATTACAAATTGTCGTTAGGTGGATGCTTATTTGCAGGAATACCTCTGCATTCTAGAGAGTACTTTAAGCATTAAGCCTTCTCTTTAGGGCTGGTGTTTAGCTTGTGCTCAACAAGACAGCATACGTATGGTTCCTTGAGGGCTAGATTTCCCCAATCCTCTCCCCAATGCGTGCTGCATACTCACATCCTCAGCAACCCTGTCTTGATCTGAGATGCCAGATATGTCTGCTGCATCGATGTCCGGCCCAGGAGTTTCAGCACCTGCATATATAATTTCAGGCGCGATCTGGAAATCTCTCAGGTTTTTCTGTTGTGTTGGTGTCTGGTCTAGGAGAGCCAGCACCTGCATGCGCTATTTCAGGAATTTATATGATACGCGGCCCACCAGCATCAAACTTGCTTCCCATTCATGGTTTCTATTTCGATGCTTGAAGCGTTACTTGTGCTTGCGTATTGCTTGCTTTCTACGACAATGCCTCGTGAAGTTCTATGAGCGTCGATCTCAAGTGTGGGATACACTGCACGAACCACCGAAAGGGCTTCCCTTGTACAAGATGAAATGAATGGCGTTCTTTTTGCGTAAAATACACAAACCAATTCCATCCCTCGTCCCTCACTCACAAGCGCAGTCAGGGTCTATGGGCAGATCACTCACAAGCGCAGTCAATGGGCAGATCACTCACAAGCGCAGATCACTCACAAGCGCGATCAAAGGACTGATCACTCACAAGCGCAGCCATGGGCAGATCACTCACAAGCGCAGATCACTCACAAGCGCGATCAATGGACTGATCACTCACAAGCGCGACCAATGGGCAAATTACTCACAAGCGCAGTCAGGGTCTGTGGGCAGATCAACGCTGGATGTCTGAAAGGCGCCGTCCCGCCCAGTAGCAAACGTCACACGTAATGTCACAGAGCCTGTGGATAGCATGGCGGAGGGGAATATATTGTTACAATATTATCATTCTTGGGATCTGGCTGGTGCAAAAGTCACATGTTGTGTCACAGAGCCTGTGGATAGCATGGCGGAGGGAAATATCTTGTTACAATCTTATCATTCTTGGGATCTGGCTGGTGCAAACGTCACACATTGCGTCACAGAGCCGGTGGATAGCATGGCGGAGGTTCATACAATTCGCTATCGTACTCTCATCCTTGAGATCTGGCTGGTGCAAGTTTATAACGTTGTAGTGCCACCAGCGTAGGAGATTTTTTCTGTGTTGCTCTATTATGACGCTGTTAGCAATTACATGCCAATCCGATATTTTGGTGGGAGCAAGATCTCTAGGACAGTCCTAATTTTGTGTAGTGGAGCCACGGCAAAAACAATGGAGAGTGCCTGATCTTTTCTACTGCTCTTTTACTAAGACGCATAAGCATTTATAGAATCTCAACACAGCAAGTGATACATGCATAAATGAAACGAATCATTAACCGTTCTGTAAGAATGAGTGATGTCCATACGCACAAGCGTTCAGGCATTGCCGCAAGCCTTCAGGCACCACCACAAGCGTTCCAGCACTGCTCTCACGCACCCTTGCTGTCTGGAGGTGGAGAGCAAGGAAGCGCAAGCGTGGTAGATATCTTGCTGGTGCGCACGTTTGAGAACAGACGGTTGGAGCTGCACAAAAGGAAACAATGGAGGCAGCAGGTGAGAGGCAATGCTTATGTAGACCACACTCTACATAACGAGCATGTATGTTTCTTTGGATATTTACAAGTGTCATAGAGCCACACAGGTAACACAATACATGCACACACGTAAGTGGCGTTGAAGGCATACCATGGTTCTTCGCTGCCTTCAAGCGTGCCCCAGCTTGAGGTCATAAGCCACTCAACAGGGCCTGGGAGTTCCACCTGTGTCAGTGCATCATCATATCCGTTCATAGTTTGCTGGGCTTGTGCTTTATGAGTAGAGGGCCTGGGAGTTCCACCTGTGTCAGTGCATCGTCATATCCGTTCATAGTTTGTGGGGCTTGTGCTTTATGAGTAGAGGGCCTGGGAGTTCCACCTGTGTCAGTGCATCATCATACCCGTTCATAGTTTGCTGGGCTTGTGCTTTATGAGAAGGGTCGCATTGAATATTGAACACCAGCAGGAGTTTACTTTACATCACGTCTTCGCACGATAATAAATGAAAGCCACAGATATGCCACACGATTTGAATACGAGATTCAAGTTTGTCATTGTAGACAATCCCAGCAAGCAAGGCCATGCACAAAGTATGGCAGTTACCTCAATGCTGTACGTCTGCCCGAGGCAGAGCCTTGTTGCCGCCTGGTGCTCATCACTAGTGCTGGCGTCTGCCGGTGGAGGCGGCTTTACAGTGAAGGAAATTCTGCACGCGGAGTGCATTCGTTGGAGGTTGATTATGGACAAACCAACACTAGCTGAAGCAATAGGGCCTTGCAGTCCTTTAAATTGCCGTGCGTGGCACTCATCTGTATTATTTTAAGCGTGTGCTTGCATAAGCGCCACACACTTTTTTTGTGGTGGATATGTCACTGTATGAGCACAGGCATGTTTGAAACATACAGCCTGCTCTACGTATTTTACCTGTCAACCAAGACTGAAGCGCCGTGCCCTTTGAACTGAGCTTCCGGGTGTTGCGCAGGCAGGCAAGAGGGCTCTTTGCTCGGTTGGTTTGACGCCAGGATGCGGGTGATAAAGTAGCTGTGGCACACGCAAATTTATGAGTAGCATGCAGTATGTTTTAAGAGGATCAAAGACAGCAATTACTACTCCTCCTGCCGCCTATCTGTTCTCCAGGGAAAGGCGGCACCAGTTCCTTCGAGTAACGAATTCAAAATCCCTCTACCTCGGATGCGTTGTTGCGTGGGTGATAAGAAGACCCGCGAGCGCGGCGTAAATTAAATACATGTCAGGTGCTGACGGAGTGGATGGATGGTTTCAGGTCCCCTAATAATTTTTTGATTTTATCAAAATTACGCGTTTGCAAACTCCCTTCAAACTTCAAATTTGGTTCTCACGAACCTTGCAGTATATTAGACAATATATTATTATCATACGGAGAAGATTTGAGAGACCATCACCAGAGTCAACAACTGTAAATTGTGCTTTTTGCTAACTTTCAAAGCCTTTCATAAACGCTGTAATTCAAGGACTGGATTGCCGAGAGCAGAATTTCAGCTCTGGGAAGCAAGCAAGTTCCCGCCTCGCTGTTCCCTCGGAGGTAGCAACCCAGCAGGAGATCAGGTAACTGACCATTGAGGAGTAGTAGGACAGCTCCTGGGCACCCTTTCCTGGATGACCCTGTTTTGAGGAGGACTGCACATGAACCTTACCTCCTCTCACTCCTCAAGTGGTATAGGCCACAAGGTGGAAGGAGGAGGTAGCCAGGAGGGTGGAGGAAGGATGGGAGGTGGATTTGGGGAAGCCCAAACCATGACAGATACAGCCTTCTCCGCTTTGCAGAGCAGCAGCAGCCTGCAAGTCCCATCCACTTCAGCTTTTGCCTCCAGTACAGGGCAGCCAGTATTCCACATGGGCACAGCTGAAGGTGGTGGAGAAGCACTCGCTCGATCCCCCTCCGCGCGCAAACCTACCCGTGCTGCATCAAGCAGGCATCGCAGCGCGGGTGGGGGCAGCACCGGCATGCGCTCAGCCCCCTCAGCGCCTCTCAATCCAATGTTTGCAGCAGCTGTGGCGACCCCTCTACCCCAGGCAACAGCAGGCCTGCACGTGCCTCTGTCCAGTGCCTCTTCAGCTGGCCCCCCCTTCCAACCCCATCCCCCCTCTACCG
>Ga0307945_1000225_pt1:0-30000 | contig 35883 bp, 52 predicted proteins | sample OrgLakmetagen228_FD_201818 | JGI IMG/M metagenome (GOLD analysis project Ga0307945, IMG submission 201818) | Saline water microbial communities from Organic Lake, Antarctica - #228 | ecosystem: Environmental > Aquatic > Non-marine Saline and Alkaline > Saline | place: Antarctica: Organic...
ACATTGATGGGGGGGGGGCGGGAGAGAAGGGGGTAGGAGAGGGAAAAAAAGAGACAGAGCCAGAGATTGAGGTTCAAGGGAGGGGCTTGCAGCAAGGTACGGCAGGCAAACCGGCAGTGGAAGCTGATGCTGGCGGAGAGGCGTGTGCAGCTGCTGTGGATGCGCTGCAAGTTAAAGCGGTGGAGTGCGTGCGGATGGCGCTGCAAGAGGGCAGTGGGTCAGCAGCAGCAGGAGTAGGAGCAGGAGGGAGGGGGGCTGGTGGAGATGGCAGGAGTGCGTGGTCAGAGCAGGTGAGGTGCTGGCGGGCAAGGAACTTTGGGGGTGGGCGTGAGCGTGGTGTGTGCAGGATTTTGCTCTGTGTTAACAAGATTTGGAGCTAAATGTGATGAATATTATATTATCTAAATTTTCTATTTTAGGTGGGTAGTGCAAGAAAGGGGCAGTTCAGATTTTTTGTAAAACGCTTATTTCCACATACTTCAGCTGGCAAGGCTTTACGATATGACTTACTTTGCTCCAAACCCACCTTCACACAATCACAGGTCCTGAGCGTGCTAGGCCCCCTGACCGCACAGCTTGCACATGCACGCTTGCAAGATAACACAGAGGCACAGCAGCAGCAGCAGCAGCAGCAGCAGCGGGATTCACAGCAGAACGGCGCCTCCTCCTCCCCTCCTTCCCTGTTGTGCCACCTCCTCCCCCTCAGTGGCCCCTCTGTGGCGTTGGTGTCGGAGTGCATAAAAGCACTTGTGGCTGCTGCCAGTTTTGTGGGTGTGTCCCAGGGCGCTGAGGGCCAAGTGCTGGCTTTGCAGGTAAGAGCAGTGAGCTAAGAGTGGGACGCGCTCCAGGATGTTGTGTGTTGTTGTTATGTCATGCGATGGTCCTTTTGCGCACAGGCATGCTGCATTACATTCAGAGAGTGTGTGTGTGTGTGCCCAATGAGGTGGCACGCTTTTGCTACAAGGGAGTAATCCTGTAATTCACCTGGGTTTAAACCTGTGATGCTGCTACATGTGATGTAAGCGGCCAAAGATGTTGTGGTGCGTGTGACCCAGAATCCTTGTATACAGCCTACGCATTTGCAAAAGTGTCGCTGCCACTTTGTGTGTATTTGCGTGTCTCACATCCCGTATTACAACATTCACGTGTGCAGGTGCTACTGCCATTGTTGGTCATGGCTGCGTCCCCCCTGCCCCCTGCTCTACCCACCCTGGCCCTAAAAGAGCTAGCCGTTAAGCTCATCACTTCTTTACCTGGATCACCAATGGGTGCGTGCAAGCTTGTGTACATGTGCTCATGGTAGAGACTCTGCATTCCTTGTGGCAGACAACTTGATCTATTCGTCTGGTTGCATACATTTTCATATACACACAATAGTATCATGAAGTGTGTCTGTGGGAGGTGTCAAGTATCAATCTGATGTCTGCAAGTGCATGGAAGTCAAAAGGTACAGGCCAGCTTCAAACAGGGGTGTTTTGTCGCATCAGGCACACAGTAGTGGCCTGAATAAAGCCAACCCTCTCCTGCCTTAGTTTTTACAAGCGTATCTTACTTTATAGTCACTCTTGCCGAATGCACTGCACAACACTTTTCTGTGATGCCAACCAACACTCCCACCGCAGGGGCCCCCTTCAAAACCGCTCTGTCTGGCCTGCCCCAGGCCTCCAAGCAAAGGCTGCAAGCTGCGCTTAAAGAGCCAGAAGTAGGGCTGGTGGCCCAAGCAGGGGGAGGGGTAACTCTAGCCTCCCCTGCTCGCCAGCATTCTTCGATAGGCGCCTCTGCTTCCGCCGCTCGCCCCGCCATCCAACTCAAGACCACGTTTGCTCTCCCAAAATGATACAGTGAAAGTGTTGGGTGTATGCCTGTTCGGACCTTGGAGTCAGTTCCTGTATAAGTGTGGCTTTACTGGCAACCTGCACTTATTTAGCTCGGATAAATGGATTGCGAGAAGCTTCTAACGGAATTTGCTTTAAACCAATTAGGCTTCGTTTGACATCAGACCAATTGGAGGATTATAATATTAAGAGCAGGCTGGACGTTTAGTTTTATGTGGGATTGAACTATTGACTGTTGACTGTTTCTATGCAAATTTCCTTGCTTTTTATATGTCAGCTTGCAAAGCGCAGGAGTCACAATTGCTACCACTAAGTGGTAAAGTGACACTGTCAGCTAGAAAGTACAAGTGTGAGGACACGTGATTGTGATCAATATATAAGAAGCTTTTACAAGAAAAGGCTTTCAGACGAGAAGTGTGGCTGCTGGCCTGCTCATAAAAAGCGATTCGTTCATTGAGGATAAAATAAAGCTTGTTGTTCCTCTGGCTTGAGAAGAAGGTAGACACATCGTGGGCTCCTGCTGGGGGAAACAGGTATGCATATTTCCTGTTGAGAGAAATCACATGGGGATTGAAGCACGCAGTGGAAAAGGACATGCTGCTCATCTTGGATATCATCAGTATCACATAGGTGGGGGAGTTAGTTCTTTGTTCCCATGTCGCTGTCTCAAAACAGGACACATGCTTATGACTAATTTATGTGTTCGCATGATGTACGATTGTTAAGATCACTAGCGCTATTAAAAGAACAACAAGGAAACAAAAGCATAAATGCAGGCAGTGTAGAACCGATCCCCGCATTAATAAAAGGGAAGGAGCCCATCACACACTAGTGACTTTTATACTACCTTCGTATGCTACTCTTATGCCCCACCACAACAAGCACTCAACAAATCACGCACAGCTATCATTCCTAGTCTGGTCTCTGCCTTTGCCATCACGCCATGCTCCTAGTACCCAGACTTTAATAATGGGATGCAATGATTGAGAGGGTGATCGAAAGCAAGCACAACATCTGGCGTAGCACTTAAATGGCCATGATTCGTGAAGATGTACATATCTTTAAATTAGGTGCCCCCTCTATTCACATGGAATACCACAGGCGCTCTTCAGTGGCACTTGTAACTAGAGGATCCCTCTGATCGCCACTGATTTGTGACAATTCATATGATATGGATATGGACCATATCCTTACCCACCAGGTTTCCCACTTTTCACCTTCTTACCACAACATTCTTGTCCACAAAAGAAGGAACGTCGTTACCACTTAAGAGACAAACTAACCTCCAGATGCAGGCACGCCAGTAATCTGCACCTGGTTCATTAAAGGAAATAGTGTGTTTTTAAATGACCTAAACTCATCTCAGAAGTAACCTCCATCCGCACTCCCCCCACACCAGCACTGACCACCCTCATTAATTGCACTACCAAACCACTTGTGAGCCTAGGCATAAATGGCTTTCACGATCTCACGTCAGCAAACTAGGGTCACATTCTGGCAAACAACTTAAAAATTTGAAAGCATTTAACAAGCCCACCTCAATCCCAGAAACACTCAAATTTTACATATCAAGCCCGTCAATGCATCACCCACACCACAGCCGCGCTCATCAGCACATTAATAACCATCCCATTATGTGTTTTGAGATCAATACCACGGCCTCGTCAATAGAAACACCCCCCCCCCCTTATTCAAATCCAAATGCCCAACCCCAGAAGCGCACGGCACGCAACAACAGGTCTCTGTTTGAGCCTTCCCAAGCACAATGTCTCACCACGACAGCAGTTGCCCCTTTTTGTCCACCACAAACCGATATAGCACGTTCACAATGCCACACACAACGAACTTCCAACCAAACAAAAGGAACCATGACCCCATGGCCAGTCCACCATAAACTGCAGCTGCTGTCTGAATTTCTGACCCTGCACCCACAACCGACATGCTGCCCCGCCCACACAAAACGAGCCAGCAAAACATGCACCATGCGCATAATCTGCTCCCCCACAACCATTAAAAAGAGAAGTCGCAGCCAGATAGTAAGCCAGCAACAGCTCCTCAACACGCAAAACTTATAAGCTTACAAGGTTATTACTCCCTTCCAAACTAAACCAACCAACATCCAACCCAAGAAAGGCATGACACGCTCACATACCGCTTGCCACAATCAATCTGCAGCATAGACGCTTACCCAGACAGCTACCTCCTCCCACAAGACAATAGTACTAGCCCCTTCACACAGCAGATAAGTAACACAAACCCAATCTACCGCATCCACAATAATCCAAAGTGGCTTACTTTTCCTTGATCAATGTGGGGAGTGGTTTCCACTGCCTGCGTAGTTATTCTTTTTCTTTTTCCAACCTTTGAGAATACAGACTACACAGAACCACATGTACAGCACAGACCCCAGAGAAAAAGAAGATGCGAGCTCCTTGATGTAACCCAATGCTTACCTAATCTGAGCCTGCCCCCCTTGCGCACTACCCACATCCAACAAGAACTCTGGACGTACAAGAAAGACAGGGCCTTCTCTATGATACCCACTGAGGCCATAAACACGCTTTATCATGATGATCTGGACGTCCACCACAACAAGGCATGCTCACCCCTGAGCGACTGAATTCTACAAAGGGCTTCTGAAAAGGCAAAATACAGCGGCTTGCACGACAGCAATCCACCCGCCCCCCAGAGTCTTGCATCGGAGCTCGTGGGCCTCGTCACACACAAAGATTGCTACCTCCAGACATGCAAGCCAAAAGATTAATAAAAATTTGTTTTTGCGGATGCTTCCCCCCCACATTATCACCGCCCTAGTCACTAAAGAAGAAATGCATCCCCCCTTGACCATGACCCCAATACTGGAGTGAACACCCAAGAGATAAGGCCTTCAAGGAAAAGTGCAACACCTCCTCCTCAAAGTTCACTGGTTTCTCTATCTGCCATCCCATTTACCATGAAAACACCAGAGGGGGCTGACGAAGGCCCAAAATGGGTATGCTTTTGAAAGGTTCCCAGGGTATGGGCCCCGTGACGGGGCTGTTTCAAGCTCAGCATCCAAAGGTAGCCCTTGACCAGGGCTTTCCAAAGCACTTGAGCTTGAAACAGCCTCTCCTGATGATTGGGATAATGATACTGGAAAGGGCATGTCTGGTATGGACAAGTCTAGCTGCGTAGTTGACAGAATCACAAAATGCATGGAGGCAAGTTTCTAAAATTTAAGACCCAAGTCTACTCGTGGAGGAGAGGCACATCAACAATGGCTCGTGGTATGGTAGCACGCATTCCTTTATCGCTGTCATGTCATGATAAAAATGTCAATCTAACTTTTCAAACAAGGGGCGTTTCTTCCCTCCAGGAGCAACACTGCTAGTACTTTGTTGGCAACTATCTCCAGCGTTTGATGTACCATCCTCATCTATCAAAGCTGCTCCAACCTCTTTTTGTTGAGAGAAGTCAGTGCCGTTGCTACTACTGCCATCGCTTCTACCAGCACGTGCCCTTAATCGCTCCTTCCAAGCCAGGTCTGGACGAGACTGCAACGACTCACGCTGGAAGCTGCCTCCTGCCTCTTCTGTTAGGTGTCCTTGCTGTTGCTGTTGCTGCTGCCGCTGTTGCTGCTGCTGTGCGGATGATTGCTCAGGCTGGATATTGTTGAGCGTCAGGGCAAGGTGCGGGCTGGGCCTACAGGCATCATTCGAGCAAGAACGAAACAGGGCAAAACAGGGCAAAACAGGGCATCAGTCGTGTAAGAACAAAACAGGGTGCAAGAGCAAAACAGAACAAAACAGGCATCAGTCGTGCAAGAACAAAACAGGGAGGGAAAACATGTCAGTCGTGGAAGTTGTACAAGAACAAAACAGGGAAACTATGCCAGTGGCAGGAGCAAAACAAGCACCGGCCATGCCAAAACAAAGCAGGTGAATGTGAAAGCGAAGAGCAAAATCGACATCAATCGTGCAAAAACATGAGAAGAAAATACACGACCAGAAACACAGAAAATAGCATAGTAGGAGCAGAAGAAGGCAAATAAAAACCAGCTGTGCTTGAGGGAGAAACACGCAGTTCTACTTGTTAGCTCTGGCCACTACCGCAAAATTGCAAATTTTGAAATACGTGACAAGTACTGTGAACCGTAAAGAAGGCGCTCTGGATAGGCTGGTGTGAATCGAACTATATTTTACTACATTGTACTAAACTTTACTATATTGCACTTGCATACATAGCAAACAAATGGAACACGAAGCAAGTTGTACAAAAATAAGACCAATATTTGCGCTGATTGGGCTATTTTGGCAAAGAAGAGCTGCAGGGCAGGTTCCACCCATATCACTGCAGTCCTGAATCATGGCAGCTCCCAACCTCTCTAATTGAACAACAATCAGACATCATTTGTTAAGCCAAAACCAAAGCTTTGCAAACAAGCAACTTTGTGGTGAGGGATTCGCAGTTTAAAAATTGCCCCAAGGTCAAAGCCACACCTGTAGCGCTGCATACGAGGCTGATCCCCCGAGCCTTGAGGTTGAGGTTGCGGTGACACAGGTGCTGCAGTTAGGTCAGGTGTGCGTCCCCTGCTTGCGTCTAGCAGCAGTCCTGGCCATTCAGGCCCGGAGTTGCCTGCCCCCTTGCCTGCCTGCCTTTGCTCCCACTGGCTGTTGAAGGCGTCGCTTTCTTCTTGCCGCTCGTAGGATGACTCCAACTTGTAGTACGCACGCGCTTGGGCTGTCAGCACGTGCACTTCCACGTGCCCTGCGTGTTTTTGTGTACCAGTGTGTATGTATGTGCGTGCAAGTTTGTTTACATGTGTGCTGATGAATCACGTACACTAGGTTGTTGCAAGCACATCTTGCTATGCATCAACGCCACAAATTTGGCAATCGAAGGCTAAACAGCCACTGTACAAAAATGCCTTGTACAAAGATGCTAGCCCAAACATTAATTACTATGAACGTTGCGCATTTCATTAATCTGGGTGAACGTGGGTGGACGTGGGCAAGCAAGCCCATGTAGGCACGTCCTTTCTGGCACTCAACCCCCCCGCCACATGAACCTCACACAAACGCAAGCTTTATCATTTCGTGGCCTGGTAGCTCACACAAGCGTAGCTACACAAGCCAGTCCTTAGACGTTTCAAAACCATTCCTATTACACACTCCTAGGCAGACATCACGGAGTTCACAACGCACAGCACGCGCTTATCAACAGCTGATCGGTCATGATTTCACTTGATCACACAGCAACACCGAACCCTTAATATAGCCAGTCACTCACGCGTGCCTAAACACACATTGCAAAGCCCAGCCAGACAAAACACATACTTTCATACAGCTATCACACAGCTGAGCACCCCAATCAAGTCCCTTTTAACGCGGTTGCTTGTCAACGTGTGTAAGACCTCTGATATGTACCTCAACAAAAAGGGCTCTGCTCGTACCTACCTCCGTCTAATGTAACCCAGTCACTGCCCACTCCCAGTCCCACTGCTGTCGGGGCAACCATGCTCGACAGGGCTTGGGCTTCTCTTGAGCCTGGCTCAGTCGCCGCTTGCATGCTTGCAATGGCCTCAGACATCTGCAGCAGCACCGACCACAAGTGCACGCGTGCGAGAGGACTTACACACAGGACTGCAAGAGCATGCATACTAAGGCTTGCATTTTAAGTTCCTCTAGCAGCTTAATTTAGCTGGTGTCCAGGTGCTTGTTTGAGGCCTCAGACACCTGCAGCAGCACCAGTACGGTTGGCCAGAACCATACATTTATAGGTAAATACGGTGTATATACGGTATTCTGGGCAGGGAAATCACCATACATACGGTCATATACGGTGTGTATATACGGTTCTGGCCAACCCTAAGCACCAGCCACATGCGTACACAGAAAGAGCACAGCGGCCTAGACAGCTAAATTCTTTGATCACCATTTTAATCCACAGCTTTATGTATGTAAGGAGGAGTTTCTTCGGTACATATACATAGGGTTGGCCAAAACCATATATACACAACGTATATGACCGTATGTATGGTGATTTCCCTGCCAAAAATACAGCAAAAATTACCGTATATACACCGTATATACCTATTAATGTATGGTTCTGGCCAACCCTACATATACACATTCCATCAAATATTTGCGATCTGCTAGCAGCATTTGCAGACACTCTATACATAAATAACCCCGACGGAATGCCCATCCAGTTTAACCGTACCTCGCTTGTTCCCTGTACTGCTGTCAGAGCAAAAAAACCTGAAATAAATTTCCCACGTACTTACTAAGGTAAAGGTGTTTTGTACCTTGGTACGCGACCAGCCAAAGCGCCCTACTAAAAAAATATTATCATTTCCTGAGGTCAAATACGTGCGATATTAGTTTGCATCTTCACGCAATCCAGCTCTTAAGGAAAGCGCCAAAAAAGGAATGGAAAGAAAAAGTGTAGAGAAGGCTTATGCTCAGTGTAGTTGCAGGGACCTTGTGCTTCAAAACTGCCAAATACATCACTGCTGTCTCGTACGTGCACTGCGATAAGTCCTGCTGGCCATTGTTGTATTGCTATTGCTATTGTCATTGGCCATTAACATCACAGCTGCAACTAAGTGCCATACCAAAATGTTGATCCACGTGCCACTGCCAGGTAATCAAAAAGATACTGATCCGACCACACGCCTGCCTGTTTTCTCTCCTGCCACTGCACGGCTGACACACACACACATATGCCAGCTGCTGCATGGCGTTGTGACATTGCCGTAGTCATTGACCAACACATACTTTTTTGATCCAGCCATGCCTGTTTTCTCACCTGCCACTGCACGGCTGACACACACACACATGCCTGCTGCTGCATGGCGCTGTGACATTGCTGTAGTCACCGACCAACACATACTTTTCTGATCCAGCCATGCCTGTTTTCTCTCCTGCCACTGCACGGCTGACACACACACACATGCCTGCTGCTGCATGGCGTTGTGACATTGCTGTAGTCATTGACCAACACATACATTTTGATCCAGCCATGCCTGTTTCTCACCTGCCACTGCACGGCCGACACACACGCTGCTGCATGGCGCTGTGACACTGCGGTGGCCACTACCAGCACGGAGCGGCCCTGAGAGTGGGAGGGGTACACCGCTACTGTGTCCTGTGCACGTGCAGCTACCAGCCAGCCTGAAACCTGAGACACGGAAAAGATGCAAATGAAGATGGGCAAACTGCAAGCTTGAGAGAGATCACAGTAAAGTCTGTGGATGTGGCGAGTGGCGCCACCGGCAAGTTGGAAATAGAGTGAACACACATATCTGTGGATATGAATGCAGGGATTTGGGCAGGCCTTAACGTGCATCCTGTGCCGTGCCTTGCGGCTTCTATTGGAGAATGTGCCATGCGGCTCTATGCGTGCATCCTGTGCCATGCGGCCCGTGCCATGCGGCCCGTGCCATTCGGCTCTATGCACCATGAACCATGAACCATGCACCATGAACCATGCACCATGAACCATGCACCATGAACCATGTGGCCCGTGCCATTCGGCTCTATGCATGCATCCCGTGCCATGCGGCTTCTATTGGAGAATGTAATGTGAGGAGAGTCAGCTAGGATCGTATGCCTACACACCATATGTTTAGTGTATGACCGTACATTTGAAGGTTAGCAGGTTCAATTTTCGGAACTTCACTGTTCATCATATAATTTCTGGTCAACCCCCCTAAAAGAAGGGTGGAGAGGTGGCAGCAAGTCTGATTGGAGTGCAAAAATGGGAAGCACACAGGGCAATCCATAGAGCGTGCCACGTACAGCTCTCTCTTCTAGCCATACACAACACACACTTAAATAAATGCGAACACACACAATCACACATCAATGCGTACACAGATCCACCCCACCCCTCTTGGGCCTCCTCAACACCTTGTGTGATGGCGATGAGCTCACTCACACACTCACTCACTCACTCACTCACTCACTCACTCACGCACTCACGCACTCACTCATGCACTCACTCACGCACACATACCTACCTACCTCCACACGCACATAAACACACATACAAGTGCACGACGCACACACCAAGGTACCCCTCCTCCCACCTTGCGTGGTGGGGCAATGAGCTGCAAGATCTGCTGCTGGTATCTTATGTCCTGCATCAGCTGCTCTCGTCTCCTTGCTTGATCAGAGGTTCCTCCAGAGTTCTGTATTTTTGTGTGCTTCTTTGTGTTCAGTGTGTTTATGTGTATGTGTGTGTGCTATTGTACTGTAGAATGCCACGTGATGGGCAAGTTGATAATTACATGGATTGCTCTACGTGCTTTGAATGCAGGCTTGACCAAAACTACACAGGCACAGTACATGCACAACAACCTTAGCAGACAGCACAAAGAAACACAGTCGTTGCCAACCTCGATTGTGCACCCACCAAAGGAGGCATGGGGGGTAGAGACAGAGAGCCTGCCCTCGAATCTTCCTCCTCTTCCTCCTGTCCATTAAGTGCCTCCTCTCCGTCCACACTCTCCCCTGCTTCATGAGCGCGCCCCTCGTGAGTAGCTGTCAAAGAAGTAGATATCTCCATGCTAGGCTCCTCCTCTGTGCGCTCAGCACTGGTCGTCCAGGATGATGCAGGACCCTGCTGTGAGGAGTCTGCAGCAGCAATGGTATATGACTAGGGTTGGCCAGAAATGTATATACGAACCGTATATGACCGTGTATTTGGTGATGTCCCTGCCAAAAGTACCGTGTATACACCGTACATGTATGGTTCTGGCCAACCCTAGATATTAGATTTACACTCTGAAACAGCCCGCCGTTCAAAGGACCAGGCTGTAAGCTACATTTCACAAGGGTAGACAGCTCGATTATAGAAATGGACAGGGAACACGCAGGCAGTAGGGTTACCCCCCACTTTTATTCAGGACAAACCATAGCAAAAGGCAGGTGTACCTTGGATGTGGTATGAAGAAGGGTGGCGGCTGGCAGTCTGGCGTGCCATCGCCACCAGGTTGGCCACCGCACGTGCGAGGTCGGAGGGGGAGGTCCGTGCTGGGGCAGGTATGCCACAGTCGTCACAAACTTCCGACAACTGGCAGTGAGGGGGTTGTTGGGTGTGAGGGGGTAAGATAGAGATCTAAGATCTAACAAGATCGAATACAGTGAAGATTGGCCAGAATTGTACGTACAGATATACATACTTGTATTTTGAGTGTGTGATTTGTGGCAGGAGATTTCACATTACAAACCTATTTACCGTGCAAATTGCAGAGCAGGTCCTAGTTGAGCATATGTAGGCCAGAGACAGCGATGGAAGGCAGCTAAAAGAATCGTATGAACAAGTCGCACACTGGAGACACAGCTGCAAGCGAAGATGGGTAAGGTTTCTTTGAGCTGGAAACCAGGGCATAAGTGAAGTTTAAGGTTGGCCAAAACCATACTTATACAATATGTGCATGCACATATATGTTTTACGTAATGTTTAGCAGGGAGATTACCATACATAGTCATATATATTGTACGTATATGGTTCTGGCCAACCCTAGTGATGATTGTTCTTAGAGAGCGTTTAAAGTGGAGGAGTTTGAGAGATAATTAAACTCAGTTGAGGATTTATGTTGGGATGCACAACTTTGGCATCAGGTCAGAGTTGCAGGCATCGTCAAACAGTAAGGAGGAACGAGTGTGTTGCCGCTGGTTCATGCTGGCCATGACACACACACAAACACACGCACACACACACACACGCTCACACACCCCAAGCAACTCCCCGCCAACCAACCTGAGTAGGCTTAAGCAGGGACAGGGAGCGTGGGTCTAGGAGGTCTCTTTTGAAATACCCAGCCTTTGCCAGCATGCGATTCAATGTGCGTTCAATATCTCGCCTGCGTTTTTGTCAGAGGTAAGTGGGTGTGTCAAGGTTTGTATATAGCAGATCACAGGGCGCTGGCTGAGTTGTTGGCCACGCATTCCTCCGTTTTTAAGAGGTGTGAAGAGGCCTCAATGCTGCAAAGACTTTTGTTCTTGCTGATGGCCATACTGTATGCGGAAGTGCCAGCACTCAGACAGACATAAGGCAGCACATGTTTGGGGTGGACCAGAACCACATTCATACCGCACGAGACTGTATATTCTATGGGTTCAGGGCAACAGACACAAGTGTTCTGGCCTTTACTAACGCTACACACATCCAATACTGCCTAGCCTACCTCTACGCTCACTCTTCTGCTGATAACGTTACATGTGAGAGAACAAGGTCACACAGCGATCCAATTGCATATCTTGCATACCTGCCGAGCATTCCTTTCCCAATCAACCACGCTCACCGTGCAACCTCTACTGAGCATTCCCTTCCCAATTTAACCACGCTCACCGTGCGACCTCTACTGAGCATTCCCTTCCCAATTCAACCACGCTCACTGTGCGACCTCTACTGAGCATCCCTTTCCCAATTCCAACCTCGCTCACCGTGCGACCTCTGTGAAAGATGTAAGCCGAGGAAATAAAACCAAGGCCGAGCAAGGATGTGGAAGTAGGCCAAGGTTGTAAAGAAGGAAATCAAAGGGTTGGCCAGACGTGAACATGCTATTTCACACCCACATTTATTTGTTTTTCAGGAGGCACTTGTTTGATTGTACGGTCACACCAAACTTAAACACGTTGACCCTGATTTTGAACAACCATACAGGTTTACCATCTGCACTCGCCTCTCTTCAATGCACCTTTCTCTCTTAACATCTCTTTATATGAACAAAAACCCTCATGACCTAAACCTAAAAGTCCACATAGACACGACAGAGGCTTGTTTCAAACATGACATCTCCTTTCATTTAGATAAGGATTTTCAAAAACTGCACAGGCACATACAGGCATGCCAAAGCCACCCCCCTTCTCACAACAAACTCAGCAGTGGAAAAAAACTGCTGCGAACCTTGCATCAAAAATGTTGTATACTGGGGCGTACGGGTGTGCGGGGTCTGCCCTGCCACGCTTGCCTCCAACACTGCCGCTCATGCTGTTGCTGCCACCTCTTGAGGAGGAGGGGTGGCTTTCAGGAGCTGCTTTGATCTGTGTGCATGCCAGCAAAAACAAAGGGCAGCAGGGTGAGATGTTTGGGATGCTGATGCTGCGCCTTCTTTTTCTTCAAACGGAGGCCTTTAATACAGGAAAGGTAAAACTGCAGGCAGTACAAAACCACTCCCCCACATTAATTTTGCCCTGCTAGATCTGTACGTAACTCAGGCCTTTCGCATAAAATGAGTGACTTGTCTGTTAATTTTCTAAGGTAACTGAAGATCTTGCATTACCTCACACAAGCACGTGCATTTCCAAGTCAGGATAGGCTCAAGCTTTGTCTGGTATTTCAAAAGAGGCTTGCATGCGCTACTCTGGGTAAATTACTCACCATGCATGGCACACATCCTGCGCTTGACAGCTCATGCAAGTCATTTCACGCATGTTGAAATCGCGAGAGGCGGCACAGTTTGACAGAGCTTAAGGTGGAACGGCACGTGCAACCTTTGGCCAAATTCAATTGCCCAGTCCATGGGCCACTGTTGGCAGGCCTGGGATCAGTGCTCAAATAAAAAAACACACACAGGAAAGGTTGCACCTTTTTGAAGTTTCATGCCCGTCCCCTCACCTGACTTGCCACCTGCACCATCCGGGCTTGCAGCTCGGTGTCAAATAGAGCATCAGCTGCACGCTGTGCTGCTTCCGCTGCTGCCGAGGCTATGGCGCCATCTTGACTCCCCTGTGCATTGTCTTTGTTGTCTTTGCGCCCTTGTGCATCGGCAGCGGGAGGCTTTGAAGTTGGTGCGTGTGCTGGGTTTTGCCTGGCGGCAAGGGCAAGTGGAGTGTGTGTGCGTATGTGTGTGTGCGTGTGTGTTGTGTGTGTGTGTGTGTGTTTGTGTGTGTGTGTGTGTGTGTGTGCGTGTGTGTGTGTGCGTGTGTGTGCGTGTATGTGTGCGTTTGTGTGTGTGTGTGTTTGCACGCGCTCAAACACATTTGCTTGGGTAAGTATTTGTGTATATGTGTGTGTGTGTGTGTGCACGTGTGCGTGTGCACGCTAGGGTTTCAATGCCTCACCTGTGTGCCTCTGCTACCTCCTCTTCGAGCTCTGGATGTGATTCCATGATGCGCGAGAACATGCCCTCCTCGTGCAACACAGAACCACTGGTGATGCTGGGTCTGTGCGTGCTTGAAGAGTGCCGCGCGCCGAGCAAGGAGGATGGTGCATGTGTACAACAAGCAGTGCAGCCCTCGAGGTTGAGCCTGAGTGGGGGTGGAAGAAGCGACTCAAAGTGTGACGGTCCCACGCTATGCTGCTTTGCAAGCTGCACTAGCTTGATGAATGCTCTCATCCTGTCTGTCTAAAGAACAAACATTGGCTAGTATGAAATAGTGCAAAACCAAAACTGAATGCTGAATGAAAAATTTATGTGCTGTTAACACATGCATGGACTACGAAAAAATCTAGCAGCCAGGAATTTGAGACTTGCCCCCCACAGGAACCTGGGGACCCGGCAGCACTGCCACAAACAGAGAGTTCTCGCACACATGGCTTCCTCCTCCAGGCAGCTCCTGTCCGTCGCTCCAATGTTAGTGTACTGATAGTAGAGTCACACACACACACACACACACACACACACACACACACACAAACACACACACACGCGCACACACACACACACACACACGCACACGCACACACACACACACACGCACACACACCTGCCCTCTTCCTCCGTATGCTGCAAACTGGCACATGACTGCCCTCTTATTCCGTATGCTGCAAACTGGCACGTGCATGACTGCAAGTGTACCATTGCCTTTAAAACTACGTGCACACACTACCGAAACTTATACAGGATGGACTGGACGGATGTGCACTACCGCCAACTTGCACGCATCATTTCAAAGCACACGTGGCTGTGGACAGAGATGGTGGTGGACAAGACCATCCTGCACTCACCCACCCCAGAACGGTAGGCATTCATAACAGGACAATATACATGCTACCTACACCTCCATCCACTGCCTGAAGGAGCAAAAGCCCTAAACGACTCCTGTTGACATGACTGTTGTTTTTAAGCTCCCTTCCAATCCAGGCACTCGCATCATTTTTGACAGCTTTTCTTTCCAATGAGCAGGAACTACCGTATCCTCAGCAGCCTCAGAAGCCTGAAAAATGCACGCACGCACATTGAAACAACCTGACGTGAAATGCCCTTTGTTCTGGACGCGTTCACGCCTTGAACTTGAATCCTGCCCTGCTTGTCCCAGGTTCCTTTGGTTTCCTAAGGAGCAGAAACCCTTGGTCCTACAGATGGGGGGCAGCGACCCGGAGGATTTGGCAGCAGCCGCACGTGTCGCAGCAGAGTATGGCTACGATGAAATTAACCTAAACTGTGGCTGTCCCAGGTATGAACGAAAGAGTGAGAAGGATCGGGGAAAAAGACTGGGTGTGTGGCGTGAGGGGGGGGGGTCCAAAAAGTTTCTGTTCCAAGTACAATGAATATGCGAACACACGTGCTGGCATGCTCCTCCACATCAAACCCAATATATTGATGTTTTATAGAGCTGCCTGCATTTGGTCAACTGTTTGCAACTTGATGTACTGTAAGCGCACTTTTGTGTGAACTGGAAATTTTGGCATTCTGTTTGACCTCTCCACCTCTCGTAGTGCAAGCTTGAGTGCTGAAAAGCTTGTGCCATGTATTCATGTGTGTGTGTGTGTGTGTGTGTGTGTGTGTGTGTGTGTGTGTGTGCTTGCTCGCAGTGACCGGGTCGCAGGAGCGGGGTGCTTTGGAGCAACACTGATGCTGGAGCCTGAGCTTGTGGGAGACTGCATGCGAGCTGTTGGGGATGCTGCAGGCAAGTTTTGTCAGTTGTACATATGCATACATGTGGCAGTGATTTGGGGTGTCTTGGTAATTTTTGGGTTAGTCAGAGGTACTCAGGTAAAATTTACACAATATCTTTGCTGCGATGTTTTGGAAATGAACACTCATTCATAGTTATGCATGGCGTATTCTAATTGCTTAGCCTAGCTTATCCATGACTCTGGGACTTCTGGCCTAGCTTTTCCATAACTCTGGGACTTCTGGGAAATGCATTTAGGTTCTGGTCGATGCCGCAGGCAGTATTGAACTGACTCAATGTGCACAGCAAACCGTAAGTGCGCCATTGTGACAGTAAAAAACAGCTGACTGAATTGTGCCATCGTTTGGCCACACGTGCGTGATGCGGAGGTGCTGCACATTTTAACCCACATCCTTCTTGAAGGATACTCAAATACTGTCACAAATGACATGCGCATTCCTGTATCTCTGAATCATTAGAAGCGTTTTCAACTCCTTTTTGGTCTGCAGGCTTCATGCAAGCTGTGGGCAATCACACACGTGCACCACCGTGCATGCTTTGTTTTCTATCTGAAACGAATTCAAACAGTATGCTGCACACGGATTGTTGACTGCAGGAGGCAGTGCTGTGACTGTGAAGTGCAGGCTAGGGGTGGACCAGGTAGGGGTGGGAGTTGGAGTTTGTTTGCTTCTGTGAAACACACAGGTAGGGGTGGAGGTTGGAGCTTGTTTGCTTCTGTGAAACACACAGGATAATGTAGGAATTGGAGCTTGTTTGCTTCTGTGAAACACACAGGTAGGGGTGGAAGTTGGAGCTTGTTTGCTTCTGTGAAACACACAGGTAGGGGTGGAGGTTGGAGCTTGTTTGCTCTGTGAAACACACAGGTAGGGGTGGAAGTTGGAGCTTGATTGCTTCTGTGAAACACACAGGTAGGGGTGGAGGTTGGAACTCGTTTGCTTCTGTGAACCAACTATCCAATGCACGCATACACACATGTGCACACACATGCACACACACGCGCACACACACACACACGCGCCACCTCAGGATGACTCTTACGAGGCGCTGCAAACATTTGTGAGGGTGGTTTCGGAGCGCTCCAGCGTCAAACACTTCATCATCCACGCCCGCAAGTGCTTCCTCAAGGTTTGTGTGTGTGTGTTTGCGTGTCACTTACATTTTAGTGCATTACGTGCGTTGTCGCACGCAGTGTGCACCAAGGAATGACTCTAAATCAATCATTAAGCACTCGTTAGTGCTTTTGTGAGTAAAGTGTGTGCTTCTATTACAAGTCCCTGTGATGTAGGGGGACTGGCCTATCTGGTGAAATCATTGGAATAATAATTAATACACATTGTATGCCAAAACTTGGACAGATCATTGTAATTACACTGTAGGTAATTACATGGTTGTGGTCATCTCTGAATGTGTTCCACGCAATAAAGTGCATCAAGGAAGGGCAAATGCTATAGCACTCACGTCAAGCCAGAGCCCCACAGCAACTGCAGGCAGCAGAACCAGTCTCTACATCATGCGTGGGAAAAGAAACACCATTCATTACAGTTTCTAACAGGAAGCTTCCTCTCATTCGATGCAAATGTGCACCACTGAAAGTATACCGAATTAGTTTTTAGCTTGGAAGGTAGTAAGAGCTGCTTTTTGCAGTCTCTGTTCTTTCCCTCCTTTCCCCACCAGCTTCTAACAGTACAGTCTTCAATTTCATCATCTGTCAACGTTGACACCCACATCAACAACACAGGGCCTGAATCCTAACCAGAACCGCACTGTACCCCCTCTACGTTATGAATGGCTGTTTGGCTTGAAGCGCGACTTCCCGCATTTGTCCTTCAGGTGATTATTTATGTGTGTATATATATGAGTGTGTCTGTGTGTGTGTGTGTTTGCATGTGTGTGCATCTGTGTGTGTTCTCGGATGCTTAATTGTTTGTGTGCATATGTTCGCACGCACAAGCAGAATCACCGAGCCTTATAAGTTGCTGTGCAAACCTTTCCTGCTACATCATAAAAATGCTTCCCATTGACAAGCCCTAAACGTGCACCAACACATATATACACACATATATACACACATATACACATATGCACACGACCCCATTCCCCCCCCAACACACACACACATATGCATCCATCCATCCACATACAAACACACATTCACATACATACACATGTACACACACATGTTGTCCGCACACACAGCTTGAACGGAGGCATCCAAAGCCCTTATGAGGCCCTGGCCTACATCAACCACGTCCCAGGTCAGAGCAGTGCCGACAATGACGGCAGCCAAAGTAACGACGGTGCGCTTCCAAGCCACGCACACAGTGTGAGCACCCCCACAGACAATGGCACAGGCAGTAATGGCAGCAATGGTGCTGGAGCAGAAGGCGAGGGGGGGGGGGTCAGGGGGGCGCAGAAGAGGGGGGCTGAGGAGCTAGTGGACAGTGGAATTGAAGAAGGAGCAGGGGCAGCCGGAACAGCAGCAGCAGCAGCAACAGCAGCAGCAGGGGCACGTTCAGAGAGCCATGCTCATGCCAGTACGAGTCAGCCAACGTTGGAAGGAGAACAGCAGCAAGGGACTGGCGCAGGTGCTGCTCCTGCTCGGTTGGAGGACAGGGACGATGCCTCAGGTGCTAATGGGATACTTTTTAGCTTTTTAGCTGTTACTAGCTGTTCAAGCTTGTTCACGGTCAGGTTGAGTTGCTTCCTGCTATTTAAATACGAGGACGCACATGTACTCAATTGGCGGACAGGGATGATGCCACAGGTGCTGATAAGATAATTCAGCCTACATTGACGGGCCTAGTGCACAAAATAATGAACACGTACGACTCATTTGGAAGACAGGGATGCTGCCAGCCTTGGCTTGCTGACTCGTTGATGCTACTAGCACTTGCGTTAAATGTCACGAGCTCAATTGCCGTGAAGAGAGCAGCTTTAGCACCGGTGCTGTTGCTATGTGGTCTAGATTCCGAGCTGGTAATGTAAGGAGACGAAACAATTGTACTCCTTTGGAGACGGGAGCAATGGACAATGCCAGCTGCTCCCCGGTTCAGTGTTATTCCCCTGTTGGCATCTTTTACGACGTAGTGTGGACTTGGTGGAACGAGGATTAGGTCATGGCGCAGGTACATTTGCTGGGCATAAACAGCAGGGGCCGAAAATGAAAGCGTCCATAAAGCGGACACCACCACATGTGCACACGTAAACACGCATTTACATACACACGTAAACACGCAATTACATACACACAGGTACATGTGTGCACTAACATGCAACTCAATGCATGACAAAATACACCCACACACCTACCCGCACATACACATTTGCAGTGCCAGCAGGGTGTGCAGCAGTGGAGGGTGTCATGATCGGGCGTGCAGCCTACAATGACCCGTGGGGGGTACTGGGTAATGCGGACCGTGCTGTGTTTGGAGCAGACTGCAATGCGGCGACCAGCAGGCGGCAGGTGTGCAGACACGTTGCGTGTGTATGTGTGTGTGTTCGTGTGCGTGTGTGTGTGTTTGTGTGAGTTTGTGTATGTGTGTGTCAAAGTCTAACATGGGGACAGAATGGAGAAGGCTGTGGTGCAGCAATTAGCACTGGCTAGGTGATCAACAGACCTTGATGTATGTACGCATGCTGATGAAGTTCAGGAGTTTGAGTGGCTAGTATTAGGTCCGATCTGGCTATGGCCCATCAGGACAAATCCGGGATGGGTATTGCCACAAATGGCATTAAGTTTTACATTGCAAGGAGTCTGTAAGTATGCTGGGCTTGTCGTCAGATCCTCCTGGTTGAATTTGAGCCATACAACATCCCACCGAGTCAGACAAATGAGCGAAAGAACGCAAAGAAAGAGTCTGAAATAAAGAGTCAGCAAGAAGCAAAAGAGCCTTGAGGGACCGGCGTTAGACCCATGGGCAGGCAGAAGCGTTCAAGGGATGTCATCCAGGTAGAGATGGATCAGCTGAGTGCGTGGGGTGTGATTTAGGTAGACTGCAACTGTGATAACTTGGAAGGCCATAATGAATGGTTGATCTAAGTCTAATACATGTACGTATGCTTGATGCACTTACGTGCGGACTTTGCAAGCTGCCATGCAAATCTGCTCATGTGCTGGGGGTATTTTTGTGTGATTGCTGGCAATATTGTCACTGCACTTTGATCCTGTGCTCATGTGCTATTGTCAGTTCCTAACCGCATTAATGTGGAAAGTGAATCTTCTCTACCTGCAAAATTTCTCGTTCTTTTGGTTTTGAGAGTTACCGCATCCCCCCATCCTTACTCCCCAGGAATCGTTACCAAGTGCAAACATATAACAATGGCCTCACATTTAGGGAGGACGCCGACCTTTATGACCACTGATTTGCACAAACAACGAAGCATGCTCACAGGCAAATCCCAAACATAAGGAACCCCTCAACATGGTCATTGTGCCACACACCACTTACCTCTTTTGCTGCCAGGCCTCTCAAAAGGTGGCTTCTCCTTCAACCTTTAACCAAGTTTGTCACTCTTATCATATTCGGCAAAAATCCGGCAACCCGGGGTCTTGTCAGGTTTCGTCCGAAATTGAGGATGGTGCCAGAGCCCAGCCTAATTTTGGTCCAGTCGTTCCTCAAGTTGTGCAGTTCACAGAGATCTATCTATTTATACGTGTTCCTCCCAGGTGTTACAAGAAATTCACTAATTGCCCAAAAATCGTATTATACGGAGCAATTAGACAAATACGGTTATATACGCGATAAATACGATACGGCGTATAATACGCCTACGCCGTATGACCCATCCCTGATTTAATACGTGTTTCTCCCAGGTGGTACAAGAATACTCCAAATATGCAGAAACTGTGGTGGGGTCCTGGGGCTCAAAGCCAGACGGACACAGGGAGCCCAGCGTGCGTGCTGTGTTTAAACCACTGCTGAACCTGTTCCATGGAGAAAAGGGGTCCAAGAGGTGGAAGCGAGAGGTACAGAGAAAGCTGCTTTGTCTGAAATTCCAGGTTGCAAAAATGCAGTCTCGGTCTCACAACAGGAAAAAGCTGATTTAAATGAGTCGTGTGCCTGAAGCCGGTTCACTTCACTTCCTCGAGGATGCAAGAGTTTTGTAGAGAACACTGACTGTAACCATTGCTGAGTGTGTGGTACTTTATATGAAAGATGGTGTCCTATGACTTGTGAATATGAGAAAAAATAGGTGGACAGCCCTTTGAAAGCAACGCCTTCCTGCGTTACGGCTTGCGCTGCCTGGTTCCTTGCACCGCAATGATACACCAACACACCAGAGCGCATCCAAAATGATAACACACTTGCAGGTTGACAACCTGCTGAAAGCAAACCCTGCCAGCGTGGAGCATGTGTTGGCTCACTCCTTGCATCTCATTGATGAAGATGTGCTTGACTCTCCCCCAAGGTATGAGGCCGGCCTTTTTTCTTCTGCTGATCGTGCCCCCCTTTCAGGCTGGCAGAATGTTGTACCTCATGACCGTCATATCTTGCGTTGCGTACTGGTCTGCCAACCTAGTCTGTACATAATTTAAGTGAGACTGGCTTTCAAATGGTAATGCTGGCTACCTCCTGGAGGACTCTTCTGCAGCAGCAATTGCACAACATGTGCACTCGCATGTGCACACATAAAAGCGCACACACACTCGCGCGCACGCACACACACATACACACACATACGCACACACACACACACATGCGCACATACATACAAAACACACGCCTGCCCCAGGATGGAGCCTAACATGGAAGATGCGTTGCGAGGAAGGCTCAGTGCCACACCCGCTCCAAAGGTGTGTGTTCTGTCATCTGTGTGTTCTATCATCTGTGTCTGTCATCTGTGTGTTCTGTCAGTGCCACTCCTGTTCCAAAGGTGTGTGTGTGTGTGTTCTGTCACCTTTTTTATATATGTTGGTAGGTTGGCGGTAGAAAAGACAAGAAATGGTGTTTGCCGTACCGACAAGCTGTCGTTCACATCTTTTACCTGAACGGGAGATTGCTTGGGTAAGTAATTCAGTCTTATGCCCGACTGCACAAGCCATTTTGTCATGCGTCTGCTGCATCCTTGCATGCCAGGTTGTTCAATTGATTGACTGGATATGTGACTGCACTTGGTTGGAATGAACAAAATATATTATTTTGGCTAGTTTTTCAGACTTTATCTGGTCTGTGTATGGTAGCTGCCCTGAAAGCCTAGTGGCCCGTGGTCAGGCCATACTCTTCAGGGTCGCGGGTTTGAATTCGCCTGGTAGCGTGAGTACTTCGCTGTCCGACAGCAACGTCTCCGCTTCCGTAATCCATGCTTGTGGTGTTTTCACCCTTGCGTAGTTTTTCTTTTTCTTTTTCTGGTCTGTGCAATCGCCTTCCCATATGTTCAATCGGCATTCTGTGCTTTTGGACTGAGCTCTCACAACAAGCTCTTTTTCCTTGCTTTTGCCGTGCAGATCAATCTAGGCCCCTTACCAAAGCCACTAGACCGAGCTGGGTTCAACCAAGATCCATTTGGTGTAGACACCAAAAGGCTGTGCTTGGCTAAGTAATGCCTAGATGATGGCATTTGTCAAAGCAGGGACTGGTCTTACTGCCTGCGTGGTTTTCTTTCTTTCTAGGAAGAATTGCTTTCAGTGTGCCAGAAGGTACCATCAGCCCAACGTAGTGGAGCCGGCCCTTTGTAATTTAATCTAATCTATTCTAGGGTGAAATCGCGTCTACAGCTCTTCTTATTATCGACCATAAAAAGACCATTAAACCCTAACCCTAACCCTCACATCATAACAAAAAGCATTTCTCCTTGTCAAGCCCAGATGTTGGCGGGGACGATTTGTGTGATTTGATTGTTTGGTGTTTCAGTTAGTTGTTTTGCCTAGCCTCGTTCAATAAGCTGGGGAAGCCAGTTTATTGAAGAAGTGATTTAAGCCAGGGTCGAGTCTCTATAAAGCTAAGGCTGGGCACTGCTTGGTTGTTGTGCTGAGTCGTATACTTTGCAGTGACGGTGATTTGCTATGACATCCTCACTTCCTTAGAGGGCCACCGACACAACTACTTGCGCGTGCTGCTTGTTTGTTTCAGTTGGATTACAAAGCAATCAACCTGGGATGGCATGCTAATAGACTCCATAATTTTTGCCCTCTCTTTCTGCCCTCTCATTCACAGTTGGCAGTAACAAATTTAGCGGATTTGCTGCCGCGTATACCCTCCAGCCTGTTACTTTTCAATATAATCCACTTGCTGCTTATTCGAGGCCTTTCCATTATTAAGGGGGGGGGAAACAGATTAGCAGTTAAAAAAAGGATGCCACGACCACATGATTGGTCCCCAACACAACTTTAATTCACAGCATGCCGACACAATAGCACCCCAACTGTCACAAGGCAAGCACAAAATCTTCATTTAAAAAAGTGTATCAAAAATACGGCAAGCAAGCAAGCAATGCGGGCGTAAAAGTCTGCCCACACAAACATGTGCAGAAAATAGCAGAAATAACCACCCTCATGAAAGAAGAATTAAGCGTAAGCACAGAAGATTATTTCATCAAAGTCCTGGCAAAGAAAAAAAGGGGTGCGCAGTTAATTACAGTAAATACAAGTGTGCTCTTTCGTCGTCGCTTTTGCCACTGACTCATGAACTTGTTCCTTGCCAGTTACGGCTGCTGTGCAAGTTCAGCAAAGCCTCTGTTACCGCTCACTGCTCCTCTTGGGGGGGTGGGTTACCCAGGAAGGGCAGTGATATTTTGCCAACCTACAAATACAATATGATTCAGGTTGGAAATTTTGTGTCGGTCAAGAAAGTTGCTTGAATGGTGAGCATTAAACAAGCCAGCCATCATCTCAACAGAGCAGAAATTAACCCAGTCGTTAATTTTAGAATGGATTAAAAATGGATAAAGTATTGCGTCAAGCAGCCAAGTTCCAGCTCCAGCGCAGCCTTTCCTTCTATTGTTCAAAGTTCAAAGCCAATACCACTTGCCTGACGTGCCGAGCGTGACCTAATTAGCATCGCCTTTTGTGTTCCCTTTCTCATTTTAGTTGGCAAGCACTTTTCACCTTTCCTAGACCACCACATTGCTGAATATGACATTGACAACCAATACACTTTCTCTTCTTCTATTGCACCACTCACCTTCCATAGACCGTACATGCTGCTCAGGCCCAGGAAGAGAAGCACCGTGGGGGTATAGTTGGGATACAAGGAATACTGAATGAAGTCATCCCAGTCCTCAGGGAGGAAGCCCTGCAGGGCGAACAAGTGTGTGCGTATATATATATGTGTGTGTGTGTGATATATGTGTGTGCACGTGTGTGTGTGTGTGTGCGTGCGCGTGCGTGCGCGTGCGAGTGCTGCAAGATGCTGCTGTGAACCTCCAGGGCAGGCAGCGTATGTACCTGCGTCGAATGTCAGTGTGTTTATGTCCCACAGGATTATGTGTTTCTTGTGATGTACCCTACATGGTTGGCAGAGCAAGTAGGGTGGTGGGTAAGAATGGATCCAGCTACACGCGGAAGCAAGAAAGGACTCATAGCAAATCAGGTAGCAGATCAGGTCCAAAATCTCACCCATCCACCCCCCCCGCATTTCTGCAGCAGTCACAACTTATGCAAATAATTTCCAAGTTTGGTCTAACCGATGCCGACACACAAGTGTGGGGCTGTGGAGGCGACCCAGTGCGATTCGCTAATAACATGTGGAAGTGTTTTTGAAGCCAGCTGTAATGGTTAAAAATGAGGCACACTTCAGCTGTCAGCGTGCAGCACTGCGACCAGCACATTCAAAATCAAGGATGTTTTAAGCACTGTTTGTGTGAGGGGCAAGTTGGCAAACTTGTGCAGTTGCTGTCGACTCCTGGCTTGAAGTTACAAAACGTAAAATTCAGCTAGTGTAAGAGGAGAATTCCATCTCAGCACCAGCTTTCAGCATGCTAGAATGTATGTTCCTCCATACATCTTCCGTAGTGTGGTAGGTCTAGCCCTTCAGATGTGTCACATTCAACGGCGTGATTTTGATCTATTTTGTCCAGTAGGAACTTACCGAGCCAGCAATGATGAGGCCTTCGATGATGATGGCATAGAAGAGGAAGAGCATGCCAGTCACTAGCTGGGTCTCTGCCTGCGTGGGTATGTATGTGCGTTTGCGTAATTATATGCGAGCGTAGAACATTTAGCTGACAACCTTGCGAGCTAGCGCATGCTGCAAGGATAACCTAGTGCGCCACTGCCAGGTTCAAACGCGCCAAAGTAGCACAATTAAATTCTTCTTGGACGCCATAGCTTGAAAATCTGAAGCTTTTTTCCTCCTACTCTCGCACAGGTAATCAAGAATAGATACACACTGACTCTTTACACGGAGCACTATTGCTCTGATGACCATTTATAGAATCAGCCAGAACACAGCGCACTGTATGTGACTGAATGATGACAGATGTTCCTGCTAAAATCCCGTGTATATGTACATATATGGCACAAATACACGGTCTCTGTAAAATCCAATTTAAAGCGCACATTTTACACCTTGAGGTTGTAGGATGTTCAAAAGTCCTTACACCACTGCACCTATCCGAAGGAAGGCCAAACAAGCTTTCGCACAGACTACGTTACACTTGCCCCCACAGCTGCTCAGGAAGCTACCTTAAAATGCCACACCCACACCCTCAGCCTCCCAGACCGCAACTGTCATGCTCTGTAGGAATTGCCTAGTTTGACGACGCCGTCAGCTTCCCAGATTGCAAATGCGATGTTTTGTGCGGATTTGCACCTTAGTATGCAAGCAGGCAGCAAGGCCTGGAGTGTGGTGTTTACATCTTGAGCTCTTGTATGTCTAAATTCGGCTTCAATGCTGGTATCCACCATACTGGTCTGGCTCAGTTGTCCGGATTATATGTGCAATCTATAAGCCTAGCTATCTACGAAAGGCCGAAGAGAAAAGCAGAAGCAACATGATAAGGACACTCGTGCGAACAGACAGGCCTCAACTGCACATACAATGATACGACGTGTTTGACGACAAAGTGAGCAGATACCTCCACCCTCTCCTCCAAACCACCAGCATCACAAGTACACACACACCACCACCACTCACTCGTGCTTCAGGTGTCAACGGTGCTCCTTTATTGGTAGCTTCTACCACAGGCGCATTCACGTCAACCTTAGGGCCTTGCATCGTCTTGCGTGCACGTCGATTTCTCTGCAATTGGGTGTGTATGTGCGTGTGTGTGTGTATGTTAGTATGTGTGCATGTATGTTTGTGTGTGTTTTCGTGTGTATGTGTGTGTGTGTGTGTGCATCTGCGCATGACGTGAATATATGTTTATACATATGTTTGTGTAAGTGCGTGTTTGTACAGGTGTGAAAGTGTGTTTATGTGTGCAGGGCGTGAGTGTGCGTGTATGCATGCGTGTGGTGCGTGTAAGCAAGCGCATATGCATGCTTGTGCTATTTTTTAAGTTTTAGATTTTAGGATTTCTATGTGTGAAAGAATACGTACACACGGGTGTACGTACTTGTTTTGTGTTTATGTTTGTGTACGTACATGCATGCATGTGTGTATGTGCGTATGTGAATGAAGTGTGTGCGTGCCTGCGTGCGTGCGTGCGTGCGTGCGTGCGTGTGAGAGTGTGTGTGTGCCTGTGAGTGTGCGTGTGTGCGTGCATGTGCGTGTATATGTGTATGTGTGTGTGTGCTTGTGCTTGTGTGTGCATGTGTGTATGTGTGTGCGTGCACACACGCCTGTGTGTGTGCATGCCTGTGTGTGTGTGTGTGTGCGTGTGTGTGTGTGTGTGTGTGTGTGTGTGTGCGCGCGTGCGTGCATGTGTGTGTGCGTGTGTGTGTGTGTGCGTGCGTGCCTGTGTGTGCCTGTGTGTGTGTGTGTATGTGTGTGTGTGTGTGTGTGTGTGTGTGTGTGTGTGTGTCAGGTAACCACAACAAATACCCACAATGCGTGATTCCAATGCCTCTGCGGCATCCATTGACGAATAGTTTGACGAGGCGGAGGCTTCCTGCCCACTGCTCTCCGGCTTCTTTTCCGAGGACCCAAATCCACCTCCACCATTGTTTCCCGCTTGAGGAAAAATGCACCGTGAACTGCGGTGATGAAAAGGAGACGCGATACTAGGCGCACCACAAGATGAGCGAGACGCTACCCTTGTGCCACTGGTACATCTTATGCAGCTTTGCATCGTGCTGATATGTAAGGTAATTTCTGAATTTCAGGACTTGCGGAGATCTGATAAAGCAAGCAATTTCTAGGTAGAACTATATAAGTTTGCTAATTTAATTGCATTATATTATGGAAAGAGAGCTCCATGACCACCACACAAGCTTGCATCATAGTGTTTGTGCGCAATCCGGTGCCTGGAAGAGTCAAAACAAGGCTGGCTGCAGGCATAGGGGCTGAGGCTGCTTGTGATTTCTACAGGTAAGCTCACTTCTGGGCGGACACGTTCATATTTAACAGAACCAGGCTTGCACAGACACACGACGTCATCAATTGCAGGGCGTGCGCGGCCTACACCCTGCACCTGGCTGACAGGTAAGCTTAAAAGAATAGATCTCGAGCCCTTGAATATATGTGGAGCGTTATATCTCTTTCCTCTCGTACAATCAGATGTCAAGACGCAGCCATACACTACAGTGCAGCAGACAAGGAGGCGGATGTGATGGCATGGGTAACCAGCCTTGGTCTCAAGGTTTGTGCCCACGGATGAGCTTAATGCCCAGACCTGCTAGACTCTCTAACTTTCATGTAATGACGATGCAAAAAAGCACGTTAGGGATGCTGTGTGTGCGTGCATCTGATCATTCTGACATACTGTCTCCTGTACTTGTGTGTGAGCAAACAGAAAGCCAGATTGCAACCGCAAACATCAGACCCCTGCTTAGGTGTGAAGATGCGGTTTGCATTGGAGCAAGAGCTGAGCAAACCAGGTGTCTCCAAGGTGTGGTGTTAGTAACGTCTGCGTGTTCTTGCACCTTTTCTTTACAGTCAATTATTGATTGACTGAGGTGGTTGACGTTGGAAACCTAAATCTATAGTGTTTCCTGCCGAAATTCAGATTTACTTGTAAAGGTAGGGCTGGTCAGAACGTAACATACGTACCCATCCCTGCTAAACATACCATGTAGGTATGCAACGTTCATGTTTGTAGCCAGCCCTACACTGCTGCAGGCGCACCTGTAATCTGCAAAAAAACGCCTGAGCTTTGCAAGGCTGGCGACCAGCAAGTTAGACACTCACAGACCTGTTTGTCACAAGCAGGCACTTGTGGTAGGCAGCGACATCCCTGGTCTGTCAGAAGAGACGTTGGTGGCTGCCATTAAAGCTCTTGATACCCACGAGGTGCGCAAACAAAAGCACAATAAAGCACAATTTGCGCTCGAAGGCGTGCAGCAATATCGTATAAGCAGCTGGCAATGATGTACTCTAGGCAGTTACAATTTCTGGGCACAAATAAATTGAAGAGCATTCCATTTGAGCACAAGGAAAACGAACAACTGTCAAAGTGTGTGCAGTGATACATGCAGGTGGTGCTGGGGCCAGCGGTTGATGGTGGATACTATTTAATTGGTGTGAAAGGGCCCCGTGTTGAGCCGCACCTTTTTGAGGTAAGCAGTTTGGAATCTATTTAATAGCGTAAAAAGGCCACGTATTGAGCCACACCTTATTGAGGCGAAGAGGTGGCTGTCATGTCCAAGGCTTGTTGTGATACGGTATGCTGTACGTATTAAAGGTGTCCACCATGTTAAGTGATTTGTTTTGATTCGGTATGCTGGAAGGATAGAGACATCACGCAGCAATGACGTACCCATTGAAATGTTGACTCACTTGCTCAGTTAGTGTTCAGTGATGTCTGCTTCTGTACTATCGCACCTACATACATAATTACATAATACATAACGGGGGTGGGGGGGATTGACGGGGGAAACGGATGAGCTTTGTATACGACCCAAAATTTTCCTGATATTTTAGCCTTGAAAGCACACCCAGCTCCAGTTCTTATGTTTTTGTGGCTGTGACTGTAGCATCACAAACAGCAGCTACGTGCTAGCACTCGTGGTGGTAGAGGGAGCAAAAGCAAGACTTAAGTTTAGGTGCTCGTGGGGCGCGAGGCTAGTATACCTATGATGTTTTACTATAAAGTCATATGACTAGGGTAGGCCAGAACCGTATATGTACACCGTATATGACCATATGTATGGTAATTTCCCTGTTAACAAGTAGGGTGTGATCCTGCGGATCACAAAAAATGGGGCGGAGCCTGCGCTGCAACCTGCATTGAAGTTGTACCTAATGTAGTAAGAGCGATTCAATTGGGGCTGCACTCCCTCTGCAGCCCACTGCTCCTGTTCAACCATTTCTGAAATGGCAGCCTGGTCTTTGCAATGAAGAACGGCATTCAAATTAGTTAGACAATTCAGGGGGGGCTGCGCCCCCCCTGCACCCCCCCGCTCATGCGTTTGCACAGTCCCTGTCATACCATTTATGGCTGTTGCTTGCCGATGGTGTGTTGCTTGCCAATGGTGTGTAAGACCTCCAATATACGCCTCAACAGCTGTATGTGAGCGAGCAATTCAGGGGGGCTGCAATCCTTCTGAACTGCTCCTCTGAACGCCTGAGCTCCATACTGCTATTCCAAACCACCAATTTTGGCTGGGCTGCTACTTCCTGTGCGGGCCCTCGCTCACCTGTCCTCCCGAGTGCTGTGAAGCTGCTGTCGTTTCTGCTCTGCTGCTGCAAGAGTGTTAGCGTGATGGGATCGGTCGGCCTTCTACGACACTCAACGACACCACTGCAGAAGAAGGGCTAAAAATATGATGTGAAACATTCCAACTATATGAAAAATATACCCAATTGCATCTCGGGCGGAACAGTGACACGCGACCCCGACGGGGTCGCGCGTGGAGGGGGGTTTGCCCGGGGTGTCCCGGAATCAGCGCAAAATCGGCTTTTGGTTCATACAAAATTTACACTGTAAGGTTGCCTGGCTGGCTCAATGCTCTATTCTTTCAGTATTGACTCTCTGAGAGCGCAGTGTTGACTGCGGTGAACATAAAGGGACTACGCCCCGGGGGGCTCCGCCCCAAAAATATCGTATATACACCGTACGGTTATATACATGTACGGTTTTTGCCAACTCTAGAACTGTGTTACATACCACAATATAAGGTTGGTGTGATGATTAATGTATTCACCTAAGCTTGCAAACCTTCCAATTGTACATTGAAACAAGCTATGACCGGGCGCAATTGTTTCCTAAAATCAAAACTTCCTGTAAAAACAAGGGCAGTTCCAATACACAACATGCCTATTATCTCCCACAAGCAT
>Ga0307945_1000225_pt1:32500-35883 | contig 35883 bp, 52 predicted proteins | sample OrgLakmetagen228_FD_201818 | JGI IMG/M metagenome (GOLD analysis project Ga0307945, IMG submission 201818) | Saline water microbial communities from Organic Lake, Antarctica - #228 | ecosystem: Environmental > Aquatic > Non-marine Saline and Alkaline > Saline | place: Antarctica...
TCTTCCTTGACATCCTTCACCGTTGCCATTGGTTCAAAATCACATACACACTATTTGAGCACATCTTTTTCTGATTCCAGGCATGCATGCGACCCAGAACGGGGCATGAAAACGTGCACTGGTTGTTTTGCTAATAGCTAATCTTGGTTAGCAATGAACGAAATGGAATGTTGATTTAGTTGCAACTCTAAATAAGCCTGTGCGCCTCATTTTCTGACTGAAGCAATACAATTTACACCATTAGACCGGCTTGGCAAGGCTTTTTGCAGGATCAAACCGTGCTCGGACGTTTTGGGTTGACCAAGTGGTGAGAAAGGAAAACTATGCAGGCAGCGAAATAGCACTCCCTATATTCATTATGGAAATGAGGGGACACTTGTGCTGAACCACTGGTGCGGAATACCGTAAGTTTTCTCTCCTGTGAAGAGGGAGTAGGTCATCGGAAAGTTTGAGAGATGCAGGTTTGGCCTGAGACCAACTCCTGATAAGAGTTGGTACTGGTACTGGAAAGGTCGCCTGATGCATCTTCATTTCCATCAAACTTTTTTTCACTTTTCCATTACACAGGCCATCTCCACGGCAGGGCTGTTTGCGGGTCCTAACGACGCCCAGGTCACGCTTCTGCTGATCGAAGAGCCTGGTACAAAGACTGCGGACCCGGAGAAACAGAAGGAGAACCTGTCGTGGCATCTGCATGAAAATGGGTGCGATGTGTTGCAAAGTGGTTTGCACAGAAGGAATTATTGCATCGATGAAAAGCCACGGTGTTGCTTTTTATGTGGTTCTTTTAACCAGCATCTCACAGTCTTGATTAAATTTATGTTTGTGCATCAGCTCTGGCTCAATGCTTTGCGTTTTTTTGGCGTACGCTGAACGTTGTGTGCAGGCAACACTGCGTGAACCCAATTCTAAAAGGGTGCACCTTGATCCTGAACGGCAGGGTCTTTAGGCTTTAGCTGCATCTTCTTACTTTTTCAGTTTGTTACCTTTACTTCCTCTGCTCCTTATGCCTACTTGCACATTTGCACATTTCCTGGGACACTAGTATTGAAAGCACATCAAGGCATTTATATCATATTTAATTAATTCTCCACTTAACTGCAATCGGTAGCGCTTTGGCATACATTTGGTAATACCGTTCAATTATAATCTGACCGGACCAAGCAGGTCTTTTTGTACGTGTCTGTGGTCTCAAAATACCTTTAAAAAAGCCTCTTTTCCAAATTTTACAATTTGTGCTGCAGGTGCAGGAATTTCAACCTTGTCAGCCAAGAAACCTCACAGCCAGCAAGCGTTCTTGTGAGTGCACTCTCACGTTGATGGGTGTAGGTGCTTCCAGAGTTGGCACCTCTTCCTGTTGTTGCCGAGCAGGTTGTGCTTTGGTAACATGTATAGCATAAATTACAAGTTCCAAGGATAAGGACTGTAAAAGTTGCAGGCCGGGCTGGTCTTGTTAATTTGAGCCTGCGCCCTAGTTTTGTGATTGTTGCATTGTGATTGCCATGTCTATCCTATTTTTTAGGAGTACGAGATGGCGTGCAATTGAAGAGGCATTTACATTTCATTCTGCTTATGAAATGTGCATGAACACTTGCAATAATTGAGGGAGAAGTGCCCTTGCTTCATTATTTAAAGCTGCTTATCAGCACCCCAACAGTCTTTCTGTCCGTCTTTATCGTTTTTTATTTAAATATCGCTGTTATAAACTAAAAAATGCCTTCTGCAGGTCGGTGACAAGGCAGACGAGATTGAAGCTGACCTTGTGATTCTCAGCAGTGAGGTGAGTTGCTGAGGGATGGTCTTCGCCATAATCTCACAACGAGTTACACATCACGAGCTACACACTACAAGGTAATTAAAGGAAATGTTACGGCCAGGAGTCAGCTTTTCTGACAATCACTACCTATTCCTGTATGACTAGCTATTTAAAAGTTGTGTTCAGAAGTTGCCCTTAAAATCTTTTCTTCTTTCTGAAGCTTTCACTTCCTGATTGTCCTTGATGCACAAATTTGCTCGGTAAATAAGGATAGTTCAGGTAGGTATTGAACCTCGTGCCTGCAAAACAAGGGTAGCATAGCAGCCAACAGCTCGTAAGACAGGCTGTAACAGAGTGTGCTTGTTCAGAAGCCTTTTGAGTAGTAAACCCATTTTAATCCAGCAAAAAAATGAATTTTGGTGTTGCATGTGTACTCATTTAGTTTCTGATCGATTGCAGGCCATCCACTCTAAGTACGTTGATGCCAACCAGCTGGCAGAGTTTGTTGCTTGCCTCCTCCTGATCGTCCCATGAGCAGCGCTCGTGACAAACCAGAGGAATTGTTAAAGGTAGAAACTAGGAAATTACACGTTGGGGCCTTGTATGATGGCCATTGCATCAACTTTCAAGCTGGTAGACAGTCTCAAATTGTAGTTTTTTATGCATGATTGAGACGTGTAGCCTAAATCATGCTGGCTGTGTTGCTACTGCCAGCAGCTTTTTATTTTGTTCCTTCCTTTTTTGGCGTGGCTTAGAGAGAACATCATAGCTAATCACCAGCGTGGATACCAAGATGACTAGGTTCTTCTGTGTGCTATATCAATGTATGATGTTTCGTTGGAGAAAAAGAAAAAACTACACAGGCGGTGAAAATGACCAGTCCCCACATAAGTAAGGAAAAGCCACTTTAACTGAGTACCGTAAAGCTCCTCCACCGCGAAAAGGAAAGGACAAATCAATGGGGATCAAGAGGGTTGCAGGCTTGGCCTGAAACCGGCTCTTGATGAGAGTTGATAACAGTACTGGAAAGGGCACGTCTGGTATGGACAGGGTTAGCAGCGAAGTGCACAGAGTGCACATGGAGCTTGGAGGCAAGCTTCTTAACTCTTTGAGCATCAAGACGCAGTTCCTTGAAAGGCTTCAGAGTGATGTGGGTGTTGTAGATGGTGCCACCCACACCCAAAACAAGGATGATGTGGAGAGTAACTGTCAGATCAAATTACTGTCACTGCAAAGTATAAGACTCAGCACATCTACTAGCATTCGATTCGTGGCTGCCAATGATTGGGCGTGACATAACGGAGGCTCTTGGAGAATGTTGCAGAGATCTTTGTGCTTTTCTTTTGCGGCGTTCAGCTGGTCCTGAGGTCTGGTGTCCTCACAATACGTATCCTCAAAAAACTTGATCTCGACGAGGTGGATGTCGCTGTCACGCCCAATCGTTGGCAGCGACGAATCGTGTGACGGAGCAGTTAAATTGGTTGATAGTTGAGAGTTTCTTTTATGTCTTGTTCAATAAGCTGGATGGCCAGTCTTATTGATAACCTTAATCTTCTGGATTTGATATTATTGGTAATCAATTGACAACATGTGAACTGTAAGAGGTACCATTAGAGGGGATCCTCAA
>Ga0307945_1000239_pt1 | contig 35362 bp, 34 predicted proteins | sample OrgLakmetagen228_FD_201818 | JGI IMG/M metagenome (GOLD analysis project Ga0307945, IMG submission 201818) | Saline water microbial communities from Organic Lake, Antarctica - #228 | ecosystem: Environmental > Aquatic > Non-marine Saline and Alkaline > Saline | place: Antarctica: Organic Lake...
TTGAGAGTGGAGTCTTGCAAATGGCATGGTGGTTCTAGCATTTGTGATAAATGTGAGTGTGGAGAAGTTTAAGATGAGAAGCATGTGCTTTTCTTTTGCAAGTGTGCTGAAGTGTGCGAGCTGCGCACGAGATACAGACCTTTTTGAAGGAATGTTTAAGACTCTGCATGCGTTTGCTCCTTCGAGCTCTGAATTAATTCCTTTCTTGGCTTGTCATCACAGTATCACTGATTTTGAGATCAATGCATTCCTGAATCAAGACTCATACAGGCTCCTCAAGTTTGTGTCAGATTTAGTTTCAATTCTCGACACTGGTTAATTTTGTTTCACCAGCCAATTGCCATCAGCCAGAGTCTCGGGCTGTAGGCCATCCTTGTAACCCCTTGTAACCCCATGCTTGGAATCTATAGGTTGAGCAGCCACGCCATGAGGCCTTTTAAATCAGACTAAAGTACACATCCCCAGCAATTGCCAGGCAGGAACTGCACCACCTTTCACCTGCTTACTACCTTGGAAATCGAGTTATTAAGTCTGGTCTGCATAGTTGGGAAGGTCCAAAGTTCCAGCAGCTATTTACAGCAACTCCCAATGATCCCAATGAGCACCTTTCCATTGCCTGGCAACCACGCATGTTGTTCAGAGCCACCGGGGAACATTGGCAACAATACTTTTATATTCATAATCTAGTGAGATAGTGAGGCAACCTTGGTATAATGTAATACCATTTCAGATGCCCACCAGAGGCATATATAGCGATGTAACCTTACCTTAATGTAATACATTCAGAGTGTAGCAGGTTGGTATTATACAGTCAAAATGACGCATCTTCCAATAACTATTGCTCCCCATTTGGGCTCCAATCGTACTCTTTGTATGCAACCCTGATTTTCTGACCACTTGCAAGCATGGCCTCCAGGTCTTGCTTGGGCGAGCCCTGCATTCACACAACGAGTGAAACCAGCTGCTTTCATGGCCAGTGCTTATGAATGTAGTGGTTTACCGAGTGGCTCTGGAGCGTAGGTTGTCGCACATGATTCCATCCCCATGTCAGTCAATGAATAAGGTCCGCAGCTTTGCTGCACGATGAAAAAGGCTGTGCGTAGGCACAGGCTTTATCACAACTACATAGCAACCTAACAAGGTCCTGGAAAAACCAGCAAGAAGTTCTATTAAAACGTAGTTCTCTTCAGCCAGGAGATAGGCATCATGCTTATGGCTTCCTCTTCTGTGCTTGTGTTGCCTTGCAGCTTTAAAGGGCCTTACTTTAAGCAGCATCCTACAAACAACTTAAGTGCAGCAACCAAGTCCCCTAGACTTGCACACGTCATGAGGCAAGCCAAAGTATTATACATGCGCACAATCTTTTGAACACAATTTGATGTCCCCGATGCTGACCTGCTGCATAAGAAGCAAGATTACTTGTAACCTCCTTTGATTTACACTAATATCAGTGTTGTTTTGTGATTTTTTACCTGCAGGAATTTGCTGATAAACTGGAGCTTCTCCTTGTCGTTCTTGCCAAAGTCCACAGAGTACCACTGTAAACATGTGTGTATATGCGCGTTTGTGTGTGTATGTGTGTGCTTGTGTGTGTGTTTGTGTGAGTTGGCAATTGCGCAGTACTTTGCCCCCGAGGTGCACTTTAGAAACCTGATTTTACAAAACCTTACAAAATACATTATTACTGCAGGAAAACAAAAGCCAGGCTTTGCAGCCATGTGCATCTCTAGTAGATTATTTACCTGTGCTATACATGAGAGGCTCGTAACAACTGACCTGGAAAATCTTAGACAATTTAACCAAGGAGGCTTGCTTGTCTACCTCCACTTCACCCGCACAGAATGCTTCTCCTGTAAAAACGTATTCGATTGAAGACAAGATCAGGCAGCTGCAGACGAGCCAGTGGCAAAGGCCAAAGCAAGAGGACACATCTAGATTGACGGCATTGGCAGTTTGCACAAGGTTCCTCTCTTTTCCTGTCGTGCATGGTGCATGTTTATTCCCAAAATAGCACCCAAGGTAAGCAAAAATGACAAGTCACGCACATGCACCTGCTTGGAAATGAGCTGTATTTAGGGTGAAAGCACGAGCAAAGAGTGGGAAAGTAAAGGGGCTCAAAAGAGTAAGGGCACTGGTCAAAGCCGTTGGTTGCTTGGTGCCCCTCAAGGGCCAGCTGCAAGAACCAGGATGCTGTTCAGAAATTTCCACAGTCCTAGCAAGTTAAATAAAATATCCACTCACCTGCTCCCTGAAGTGCTTCCTCTATGTTCTGGCTCGTGTACAGCTTAATGGGTGGACTGCAGCAAAGGGGTGTGATGTGTAGTGATTTACGAGCATGATACCTATCAGCAGATGCATCTTATTACGTTGCACACAATGTAACATTCAACAAGGTCAGTACCACACTAAACCAGAGAATTGTGTTAAATTCATCTTTCATTTTGGCCCCTTGCAATGTGGGTAGATAAAAGCAAACCGGACACTTGGACCACAAAAAAAGTTGACGTGGAATTTCATTATTTTGTCTTTTTTGGCTGGAGCCTGCGGGTCTTGGGTTTGAATCCCTGCTACAATGCCACTGCAGTGCACTTTTTGCTGTTCACCCCAAAACTTCTTTTGCTGTTTCGATTGTGGGTGGCCTTTGAACTGCAAACCCCTCCATGGATGCAAAGTGTCAACAGAGAGCAAATTATTTTGCAAAAATTTGCACAACACACTCTGATTTGGCTGGCCCTGCAAAGCTCAAACGTTGCTCACAAATGACTAATGAGTATGATGCTATGTATTGAGACTCTATCGCAATTTTTGGTACTTGCATTGCTATTTAGCAGTACAGTACAACAGCATTTTCCAGAAGTATAATCGCGCGCACTGCTACAGGAGGAAGAGGATACTGAAGACACACATGCAAGCACAAAACCACCACCCAGGTCAATCGGGGGGGTTCAGACGGTGCCAGTCCGTCACTGGCAAACAGAGCCCTTTCACGTACCAGCTGCGCGCCCCGCACACCAAAGCAAAGTGAATACGTGGATCGGGTGGGCACACTAGCTGCGTACAAAAGGGTACAGAGAGAAAACACAAGCATGCTGAGTACAGCATGCACGAGTGGATGCCGAAAGCACAAGGCTTGCAAGGTGCCTACAAAGTTGAGTGTTGGTCCAAGTGAGAAAAGAAAGACCTTCAGCAGTTTATGCCTTAGGAAGGAGTAATTGCTGTTGTGCAAAGTAAATGGCGGGGCTCCAGCTAATGTGAGCACTTTTGTCTGGAGCACTTCCTAATATTGCACGCTGGATCACATCAGCTTTGACGTCCATTTTTTACTCAAACAGTAGGCGTAACATCACGCACACGGAAAGTGTCAAGCATGAAAGGCAGGCGGTAGTGGACATGCAGCGCACTCATGCATCAGTGGACATGCCAGCGAGCCTGTGTCCATGTGCGTGCGTGTGCTCCTGCAGTGTGTACAAGGTGTTCTGCTAAGCACTGTAGTGGCGGCATCCATGCACACAAACACACCTTTTTGCTGCGCACATCCGACTTCTTGAACTGGCCTGAGGCTAAGCCTGACAGCCCTACCAGCACAAACAGGTTAGAGGCAGCAGCGCGGTTGCAGCGCAGGATGCCATTCTCTATGTCATCAGCTGTGGATGTGAGCATGCAGGTGCATGCGTGTGTGCATGTGTGGATGTGTGTTTGTCTGCTTGCGTATGTGTGCGGGTGTGCGTGCATGTACATGCGCACGTGCGAGTGCATGTGTGTTTGTGTGTTTGCAATAGAGCTGTTAGTGTGTGATGAACATGAACGGTGTCTTTCAAGATCAAAGTGAGAGTTACTAGGTGCACCTTGTTTGTAGGCATTGGATGATCCACACACAAGCACAATTCAAAGTGCAGTACTTGCACCAATAACAGCAAGCAACTCACATGCATAGATCTGGCCCCCGATGATGTAAACCGCATCTTTGCTGAAAAAAGAGGCACGTTCCAGTGTGGACTTGGGGGCGCCGACTAGAACTGTTGCATGCACAATGAGTGCGTTGTACAGATTAATCCCGAAGGCCAGCAGCTCATCTCGAGTGAGAGGACTGAGGTCGACCTGTGAGGCACGCGATGAAAGCAGGTGGCGTTCATCTAGTGGGTGGTGCCAGCGCATAGAGTGTTACTTATCTATATATGCGTAATTTGTGTTTGCAATGTCCAAAAAGTCCTGTCCAGCACATTCAGTTTGGACGTGCCCTTGATGGGCAAATTTTGGCTGGAAGCTGATTTGTGTTCAACCCATGCACGCGCGCGTGTGTGTGTGTGTGTGTGTGTGTGTGTGTGTGTGTGTGCGCGTGTGTGTGTATGTGTGTGTGTGTGTTGTGTGTGTGTGTGTGTGTGTGTGTTCGCACAACATCGCATCAAAATTGGATGCACAGGCATGACCTCACTGCACATCTTCACCATAAAGGGGTACATCACAGTGCAGGCGTGTGCCTGTATGCTCCTCTTTGCCTCTCTGCCCTTATAATTGCGCCCAAGGAGGGTGAGTGACGCGATTCTGCCCTGATCATGGACCTTGATCAACAGACCTCAGAACACTCAGAGCACAATCAGCTCTTCCCCCCATCAGACACACACACGCACGCACTCGCTGCAGCTCTGCAGTCGCCCTTGTATACTCCTTGAACAGGGCGCTGTCCTTCATCTCCCGGTAGTTCACGGACCTGCCATCTGCGCTGAGGTGTGCATCGTACAGGCGCAGTATGAGGGAGCGCAGCTCCTCTGCCACCTGTGCATGTGAGCAACGTGTCTTGACTCAAATACTGTACTGCTATATAGATGGAAATCTGCACACAACAATCAATTAGCCATGTGCAGCAAGGGGTGCACACCATGTTTAAGGGCAACATATTTGACGATGTGTGATCGTTTGAGTGTTTTGTGCAGTGAAAGCACTGGGAACTGACTTAAATCAGGAGTAGGACGTAATGCCTGAGCACCGTCTGCAAAGGGGGCAGCGTTGCATCTGCCGACACGTATCTTGTATGTATGTGTGTATGTGTATGTGTGTGTAGGTGCGCGTGAGTGCGTGTGCGTGTGCAATTGTGTGTGTGTTGCAAGTGATCGAGCTCTTCACACAGGCTCAAAGGGAGAGCAGCCTTGGCAAACAATACACGTGAAGCACTTCATACAGACTGGGAACGCTTGCCCAACCTCGCACCTGCCAACCTTTTGTCCTTGGCCGAATACTTCCTACGCAGCGGGTGGAATTGGAAGCCTAATACTTGCCTCCTGCGATACATACTATTACATCATAACACACACGTACGCACGCAGGCACGCACACACAAATACACATAAGCACACACACATACACACACACCACACACTGAAATACGTAAACACTCACACCTGTCCTGCAGGACGCGCTTTGCCTGTCCACCAAATGTGAGAGTTCAATGGTTGTCCTTTAGCGGGTGGGGGGGCCTCCTGAGGGATCGACAAGTGTGAGTGTGTGAGTGTGTGTGTGTGTGCGTGTGCGTGAGTGTGTGTGTGTGTGTGTGCGTGTGCGTGAGCGTGTGCGTGTGCGTGTGTGTGTGTGAGTGTGTGTGTGTGTGTGTGTGTGTGTGTGCAAACACAATAATCAAAAATGCATGCAATTGTGTGGGTCAACGTGTTTGGCTGCAGTTGCAGGGTTGGCCAGGACCGTATATGGGCTTTCTGTATGTGTATATATACGCCGTACAAACCGTATAAATACGACCGTATTTAACAGTATGTATATGAAAAATCGACCTCGGAATTAATAATTAGGGGGGTCATTATATAGCTTTTGAAGAGCTCTGATCATGTAACCCATGATCGTGTATATTAACCAAAAATAAAAGGTCGGGGAGCTATGCTTGCCCAAAGAGGCCAAAACCATACAAGCACACAGCCACACTGTCACCGTCACGAGACCCGTCTTCTTTCCCCACCCCATCAAATTGCCCCATTTGTGTATGCACGTGTGTGTGTGTGTGTTTGTTTGTTGTGTGTGTGTGCATAATAATGTCAATGCGTGCATGAGTGTAGTGCGTGCGTGTGCATTTGCACGCGTGCTGGAATTTGTGCATGCTCGCGTGTAAATGTGCGTGTTCATGCTTTCATGTGTGTGCGCATGTGTGTGCGCGTACATGCGTGTGTGCATGCTTACTCATGATTGTATGCATGCATGCGTGGGTGCGTGCATGTGCAAATGCATTTGCGTGCGTGCTGAGGTTCGTACATGCATGCGTGTACGTGTGCTTGAACGTGCACGTAAGTGTGTATATGTGTGCGCGTGCATGTACCTTGTGTGTTTGCGTATGCATCTGTGCACACAGGTAGGCGTGCACATATGTGTGCGTGCGCGTGTGCGGGAGTGAGTGCATGCACATTTCCGTCATTGAGAGTGTGCTTGTACCGTTTCTGTTCCTGCATCATCTCCACCCTGGGACCTTCAGTGGGGTTGGCTTGCATGCCCTTAAAGTAACCCTGCTCATACTCAACCTCTGGTGCTTCTGTATTTCCTGCCAAACCCCTTGCAAACCACTGGCTGCTGTTGAATCATGTGAGGGATTCACTTCCATGAGGGACACGGCTTTTGAACTAAAAAATTGCTAATACATTACCAGGACATTGGGGCTTTGGGATTTTGTGGTCTTGAAGGCCAGTGGAAGGTGGCTCTTGACCACTCATTCAGAACATATATATACGACTGGGTAAAACTCATACACGGTCATACAATACGGATACGGATAAAATTAATTTGTACATCCGTATATATACTTATGGCGCATTTACAATGATTTCGGATTTGTTGGCAATTATTCCAGGGACGGATTAATTAACATCATTAGTCCAAGCATTAATCCATGGACGTTTACGATGCAGCTCGATTTCCACCACTTTTGCTCACCCCCTTCTTCTGCCTTCTCTCCGAGCAGCATAACAAGGAGCTTAAAACCATTACCTTACGAAAAGTATATCACCGCCCCCTAATTATTGTTATTGGTAGGGGCGGTGACAGGGTGGTGTTTGAATAAATGTTTACTTCTAAAGGGGGCGGTCGTGGGGCGGTGGCGGAAAAGTTTTTGAGCAGTGCGAGCGATGAGTGGTCAAGAAGCCTTCCGACGAGTGGTCAAGAATTCCCACATTCACCTTCCCCCAGCCCCAGGTCTGCCTGCCCCTGCCCCTGCCCCTGCAACCCCAGCCCCAGCCCCGTCTGCACGTCGGGAAGTTCCAGCGAGGGGGGTGCGGTTGCAGTGCAAAACTGTGAAATGTTTAATGTGGGGGGGGCGGTTGCACATTTTGACCATATAATATTTTTTGTTCCAAGGGGGGCGGTGGACCCATGGATGCACGGTAATCAGGCTGCAGAAAGTCGGAAGAGCGGATGTTTGGGTGGTGAAAATTGAGCCAAAGGCTGAAGTTGGCCCGAAATTCCAGAGCCCTGTAGCTCAGGCTTAATTTATATTTAAAAGGGCGTTTACAGTGGTCAACGCCACTTTATGTTATTAATCCACACCATTAATCCTCAATCGACCCCCCCCCTGGATGAATGGATTAATTAAATAAATTCCGCCAATTAATCCAGCCATTAATCCACCCGTTGTAAATGCGCCATTATACGATTTTGGCCAACCCTAGTTAAATACGATATGGCGTATCATACAAATACGCCGTATGACCCATCCCTGCAGACACATATACGTACACACACAAGCTCAACCACAAACACAAGCTCATACACCCCTGCATCATCCTCACGCCTCTGCACACACACACACACACACACACACACACACACACCACACACACACACACACACACACACACCACACACACACACACCACACACACACACACCTGCACCAGGTAGTACTGCTCGCTGGACACAAAGGAAAGTGGAGCATCTGACTTGGCAAACAGGGAGGGGTCGTAGGAGGTGGCAGGAGAGATCAACACAGTTTCCAGCAGGGCTTGTGCTTGCTGCGCCGCCCAGCAGGGCTCCTGCTGCGCCTGCTGGCCTTTGAGCCACTGCAGCAACAGGTGGTCTCAGCTTAAATGACATCCATGATGCACACACAGGATTGTGTGTTTGATGCACGTGAAAAGAGTCCTATTGGCCTCTCTGCTGTTTAGATGTAACTCTTCCAATCTGTTCTTTTTGTGGTGCATGTTTTAATGACAGTGCTTGTGCGTAGAGTGTGGGGCATGAGCAAGCAGCAAACAGCAAACACCCTGATTCAATTCGTGTAGTTGCAACGCACAGAGAAATTACTTCGACACATAACACTAATGCGCGCACACATGTAAGCGTATGTTGCTGCTAGCGGCATGCACACACAAAATTTGAGCACACATACACAAACACACACAAGCATAAGCACCTAGGCGCCACAGACATGTACGCACAAACTTCCTGTGACACACATACACACACGCAATAAGAAGACACATAAGCACGCACATAGAATTGGCCAAATTCTTACATGTATTTACAGTGTGTTTACGGTAATTTGAACCAGGAAACCACCATAAATACAGGCGTACACAACGTACATTCATGGTTCTGGCCAACCCTACACGCACGCACAACGCACCGCTAGCAGCTCAGAGCCGGCAAAGCTGGGCAGGGAGCGGCGGCTGCGTAGGCAGTAACAATGCAGGAGGAGCATCAGATAGCAGGGAGTGTAATGGGCTGTATGTTTGCCACCCAGTGTGCAAGCCACGCAAAGCCACCAGTTTCATAAAAAAAGGGCAAGCAGTATGAAGTATGAAGCAGCCACAGCACAGAAGGGTTACAGTTTACAGAGCATACATTTGCCATCTAATGACACGCACGCACACACGTATGCACACACTCACTCCACTGATCTGGGAGAGCGTGGGAGCCCTCCCGCGCTGGCAGGCTGTGCAGCACGGTTTGTAAGATCCATTAGATCTTTAGGTGCTTGAGCTGCGCTGGATGCTGAGGCTGCGCTGGCCTGGCTGGCAGCCTTGACTCTGTCTACAGCCTCTCGCACACTCTGTGTGTGTATGTGTGTGTGTGAGTGTGTGTGCGTGTGTGTGTGTGCGTGTGTGCTAAATCAAGGGGCACAAGAAGTGAGGAACACAGAGCTTGCACGTTGAGGGTAAGCGATGCACGGCTTTTAAACGGTCACGGCTTTTAAACGATCACGGCTTTTAAATAATCACGGCTTTTAAGCAATCACGGCTTATAAGACAGGTAACACTGCATCAAAAAAGGCCTATCCAGAAGTGAGCGCCGATTCTGTATACAGAGTGGCTGCGTGGGGTCTATTTTTTTATCGCTATCGGTACACACCCTCCCTTTACTATTGCTTAACCATTTGATCGCATTTGTTTGGGCCCTTGATTTGAAGGACCATACTTGTCACTCCTAGCACACAAGCTTCTTGGGCAATAGAAACACACGCCTCCACGTACCTGAACAAGCTTGGCCGGAAGGGCAGGAGCCTCATTGGACTTGGCCTCTTCCAGCTTTGCTTGCAAGCTGCCATCTGCCATTGCAGCAGCCAGGTCATCGGAGCCACCCAGGCTAGCTCCTCCCACAAACACCTGCACACATCATGGCGTGCACAACTTGTTAAGGCGCTTGTGAAGGCGTGGACGACATGCGGCCCATGCTCGCTGTTCCTCAGGTGATTATTCGTTTCGGAACAACGAACTCAACACCCACCAGCAGAGTGTGCATGTCGTAGAACAGATGCAGAGGAGCTTCTTTCGCCTGGCCTGGCAGGTAGCTGCTTCTCACTCTAACGTTAGCAGTTAGCAACCACATTCATTTCTTAGCAATAGGTTATTAGCACGCACCACCAGCCTCAAGCAGCAGGAGAAACATTGGTTGGGCCGGGAAAGCACAAAGACTTACGCGCCAAGCGGAGTTGGTAGTAGGGAGATGTTTTCACCTGAGGCACGCTGCTTCGCCCACACACGTCCTTCAATGCTTGCCGGAGTTGCTGGTCCTGGTCAACATACACCTCAGTGTAGGGGATGCCTGCTTTCCTCAGAGCTTCCTATGTGTAATAAAAGGCAACAGTTACGCAGTGAGAGGGTCGCAAAGGTGGCAGGTGCTAGTAGACCAAGATGCAGGCCAATAGTCCTTGGAAGCAAGGTTACGCACCTTGGCTTTCTTGCAGTACGGGCATGCTGGTGTGGTCGTGACCTGCCAGTTGTCATTAAGTACGCATTGAGTCTTTGCTGATGAAAAATGTATGTGTGTGTTTGTGCTTGTGCGTGTATGTGTGATTATGCGTGTGTGTACGTGCGTGTGTGTGCATACGTGTGTGCGTATATGTGTATGTGTGTGTGTTTGTGTGTGTTTGTGCGTGTGTGTACGTGTATTTGTATGTGTACTCCTACGTGTGTGTGCGTGTTTGTGTTTGTGTGTTTGTGTGTGTATGTGTACTCCTACGTGTGTGTACGTGTGTGTTTGTGTTTGTGCGTGTGTGTATACGTGAATGTGTGTGTATTCCTATGTGGGTGTGCGTGTTATGTGCGTGTGTGTGTTTGTGTGTGTATGTGTGTGTACTCCTACGTGTGTGTACGTGCGTGTGTGAGTGTGAGTGTGTGTGTGCGCGTCTGTGTGTGTCTGTGTGTGTGCGTGTTTGTGTTTGTGTGTGTGTGTGTGTGTGTGTGTGTGTGTGTGTGTGTGTGTGTGTGTGTGTGTGTGTGTGTGTGTGTCCCAACTCCTTACCACAAGCCGGGATTCAGTTAGGGGACTCAGGTTTATTTCTAGTAGGCTGCCACTAGCAGGTGGCTCCATTGCAGAGGCACCGGCAATGCTGAACGCAGCTGAGGCAAAAAGCGTTCGAGTGGGGAAAGAGGGCCTATATACTGTCCTCTTTTTTGCAGGGGTGTAAGCTTGGCTGGTGCGCGGGAAAGGAGGAGTAACCTTTGCCAAAGGCTTGGGGGAGGGGTTCTTACAAAATGACGCAGAGCACTGCTGCACGCGTGACAGTGCTCGTATGATCATAAACTCAATTTGCCATTGGATTTAGGATGGCATATATCCGCTTATACCCGCTTACTACCCGCTTTATACCCGCTTACTACCCGCTATTACCGTTTATTACCGGATATTTTGCTATTAAACCAAGATGATTACGTCTTGAATATTAGTACATGAGATGAGGAACTCAGCAAGGACGATGTGGTGTCTGTCCCCTTCATCAAAGATGAAAAGTGGCTGAAGAAGCAGACGCTCGAACGTATTTCGTTTGCGCACATAATTTTGTGCAATCTCCTATTCCTGCTCACCGACTCAATATGAAGTGCGGTGTTCTGTACACGGTGTGTATTTTGATCAGATCACGTTTGTAATATTCTGACTGTGTAATTGGGAGGGGGAGGACGTGCCACACGGGAAATCTTGAAAGTTTGTGTGTACCAATTTGCTTCGAATTGATGGGAATTATTCTGCTTACACAATTTGCTCTTGCGTACACTTGATAAACTGCATTGAAATCATTTCCAGAGTGGAAGCAATCAGCTTGCTAGTACCTCAGTCACTTACTCACGTTCTAGATCGAATGTGTCACATCAGACCCTTGTGGCAAACATCAAACTCTTGTGGATCTACCTGATCTGTATGCAGGTGGCAGAAACAGCAGCAGGAAGTGGAGCAGGAGCAGGAGGTGGAGAGTCAGTCGGCGAAGAGGATCCACCTGCAGCAAAAAAAGAGAGAGGGGGGCCGAAGAAAGGACAGCCACCACCCCATCAGACTGCTCTCCCGCTGGTGGCGTTGTTGCCACAGATCAGCCCAAAGGAGGTTTCAAGCTGAAGGGCAAAGGTGCCAGCAAAAAAGAGGAAGAAAAGGAGACAAAGCCTGGTAATGGGAGACGGGTGGGGGGGGGCACCGTTGCTAAGCACGCGCTTCCCCACTTTGCTCGCACAGATGGAGTGAGCCTCTGCATAGTTTACAGGCATGGAGAGGCCACTGCCATGTGTTCTCCAGAGGAGTTACTGAAGCGCTTGGATCAGATGGGCCAGGACGTTGACAGGGAAAAGTGGACGGATGCAACGGGTCCTAGCAGCAGCCCCCGTAAGCGAAAGAGAGGGGAAAAAAGCAACACTGGCAGGGGGGAGCCAGCAGACGAACAGGGTCAACCACTAAAAAACTGGCCCAAAGATGACGAGGCAGCACAGCTCCTTCCGCCTGTTTTGGCAGCATGCGATCCTGGGAGGGCCAACCTGGCCTTCTTTGCTTGCTGCACTGCACAGGCAGAGGACCTGCAACCCCAGAGCTTGCCTATCAGCCCCCTTGCACGTGAGTTTTTGTGTGCTTTTGTGTACATGATGTTTACTTGTGTGCATTGTTGGAAGGTGAGAAGGAATGATAAGTTTAGCAAAAATGGTTGGGCACATGCTCACATACAGTTGAAGGATAAGCTGCCTGACGCGCTCAGAACCAAATCCTAGTAGCACACACCCGACAAAACACATAAAATTGTTGCACGGCCGCTTCTCCTTCCAGTCATTTGCTTCATGCAGTTCACTTTTTGGGTATGTACACAAAAAATTATTGGCATAAGCTGATAGTAAAGAATTATACTGGCCATTTCTGACTTGCAGACCGTAAGCCAACAGCACAGCCACACCAAACCTCAAGTGAGGCAGCCAGCAGATCAGGGATCTGAACTGTTCAAACTTATAGAAGAGAAATCTGCGGTTCACTGGTGACCAGCCTGTTCACTGCATGTCTGCACTTTGGTCTGACTGCTATTTAATAAGCAAGCAACAGGTAAAAGTCAAGGGGAAATGTATTTGTTTGTTTGTGGATCTGCAAAATTGTCCCATTTCTGAACCACTGAACATCGTTTTTGGTGCGCAAAATGAGGCGCTCAGATTACTGAACAGCTTACTTGAAGAGGTGTTTCGCTGTGTGCCCTTGTCTGGAATCGAACAGGAAGTTTTGCAACGTAATTTCTTAGCTGTGCTATTCAAGTGAAAAAGCATGCACACGCAAAAGCACATGTATGCAACTTCATTTTGTTCATGCTGACTTGCAGACACTCCACACGAGTTCATGCTGAATCTCCCACACGAGTAGTTCAGCTGAAACTGGCACCGCAGGCGGTATAGGCAGCAAGAGATGAAGTGGCAGGATGTGGCTGAAGTGAAGGCAGTCCTCAACGCTGAAGCTGTGCAGGTGTGAGTGTGTGCGTGTTTTTGTGTATCTACATGGCCATCACAAGTGTTACACATTTGACATGTGTGACCATCCTGCTACTACCATTCACACCGTCAGTCTTAATTCCTTTTGTAACTGTTTCTTTCTTCTCATTGGAAGGAAGCTAGCTTCCATGTTTCATCTCGCGACTGTGTATCCTCTTATGTGTATGTGTCTGTGGACTAAGCAGGTGGTAAGAAAAATGGCATACACTTGGGAGGCTAAATTTTTATACTGACAGTCACGTTTAAATTTTGGGCCCTTGGCCCAAAATGATCCCACCCAACCCCTCCTTTCTCCATACTTTTATAAATGGTGTCAATTAGCTCAGTATTAAAGCACCTATCTGTCTTCACAATTCTCTTACCAGGTTACTCAATATTTTTATTATTTGATGCAATCTGGAGTGGCACAGGAGGTTAGTAAAAAAAGCTAGTGGACGGGGGGTCCAAATTTGGGCTGGATTCCCTGACACCCTCCCCCCCCTCCCCCTAAACCCCCCTTCTGGTGCCCCCACCCAGACAAAAAGGGTACCATTCTGCTCCTTTTTCAAGTAGGCATCCATCTGCACACTCACCACAACCAAACATTGACTTGCTGCAGAATTATGGGGCAAAAAGTTATCTTTCTACACCCTCCTGAGTGGCCCAGAAAAATTCTGCAGACCCCGACCCAAATTCCCCAATCCCCCCACTGGACCCCCCCCCTCCCCAAATCTAATCATCTCTGTATCAATTGGTAGCTTTAGGATTCCGATTATGTAATTTATATTTCTTTTGACACGTTACATGAAAAAAGTATGATACTTGACGTACAATTAGGGTTGGCCCTAACTTATATCACCTTTTTAATTACCGTATATACTGTATGTATATAGATACATATCGTATAAAACCACATGTCGTTTATACGGAAAAATCGGTACCCCTCAGATTTAAATCATAATAGACTCATTCTGTAGCTCTTGAAGAGCTGCACACCTATATCCGATTTATTTGTGTCAATAAGGACCAGGCCTGTCCAAAGCCAAAAAGACCCCAAAATGGCCATTTCCTATGCAAAAAGAAGCCCAACTACTGTAACCACCAATAGGGATGCACAACGTGCATTAAAAGAAAGTGGGAAGGAAAGGAGTATTTAACGAGGAATCGCAAAGAAAAAAATTGACCCCAAAGAGTAAAAGGACTGTTCCATTTGGAATTCGAACCTGAGTCTGGGGTGCACAATTTGTATACGGAAATACGGCACATATATCACGTATATACGCCGTACAAGATCTATCATTCTTGATACGTAAAATACGGTATATACGCCGTACAATACAGGGGGGAGGGGCGCATCTACGTACCGTACCGTACCATATAATATATAATACCTATAAATATACTTATGCGGTTCTGGCCAACCCTACGTACAATGCTAGGATTTGAAAAGAACCACATGTGAGATTCCGTATACAGACATGTACGCCATGTAATCCCAGAGGGGGTCAACGGAGGAAGTGCCTGAAAATGTGCATTTTTGCATTCTCAAGGCAGCCACTCACAGCCACTTCATCCGATCGGCAACATTACAGTACCAAAGTGTAGCTGGCATTAAGAGCTACCCGAGCACGTGCCCGGTTTTATGTGGGTCGCTTTGCGTGCTGAGATAGATTGGATTAAGCACACATGGTACATGTAAACCCTAATGTGGTGATTTCCATGGGAAAAAGGCTCAGATGCTAAAACACCAACCACTCAGCCGTTTTCTTTATTTTTGTTGATTAATTTTTTTCTAATAATGACTCTATACCATTTAAAACATTCCAGGTTGGTGCAGGTGGGTGATCTGGTATGAAGAATTCGTGGTAAAAAGTGGGGTTCATGCCGCGGGCAATTCAGCATGTGCCCCCACATTTGCAACAGCTGCTGCAGGTAGTACCATTTGGAGCCATATTTGACTGTTGCAAACACGGGGGCCCATGCTCAGTGAACATTTGAAAAACACCCCCCTTTGGGGGGTCGGTCGCCCCCCTCTGATATAATCCGTGCATATATAAGTTTATACCGCATACAATCCGAATAATTTCTAAGGAGTTCATTTTGCAGCTGTTGAAGAGCTCTGATCGTGTACCCCATTGAATCGGGGTTTGCCCAAAGAGCCCAAAACCCATTCAAGCACACATTGTCATTGAGCTGTTCAAAAATACCACAAGCATAGGATCCCTTATCTACCCCCACCCCGACAACTGTGTTTGCATGTGTGTTGTGCGTGCATGTATATGTGTGTCGTGCTTGCATGCGTGTAGTGCATGTATGTGAGTGTGCATTTGCGTGTTGGGGTTTGTGCATGCATAAGTGTGTGTGGGTGCACGCACGTGTGTGCATGCATATTTTCACATTTTTTTCTATGACTGTGTGCGTGCGTGGGTGCGTACAGTTATGTGCACGTAAGCGTTCACGTACGTATGTATAAATGTGCGCGTGCATGTACCTAACAGTACGTACGTGTGTTTTTGCGAGTGCATCTGTGCACACATGTTTGCGTGCATGTATTTGCACGTCTGCATGGGTGCGTGGATGCACATATGTGTAAGTGAAGAGTGCGCGTGGGCTGTTTCTGTTCTTGCATCATCTCCGCCCTAGAAACCTTTATTGGGGTTGGCTTGCATGTTTTTAAGGCGACCCTGTTCTCACTGAAACTCTGGTGCTTCTGTATCTGCTGCTGGGCCCCTTGCTGTTCAAGCACTGGCTGCTGTTCAACCATGTGAGTGACTCCCTTCCATGAGGGACACGGCTTTGACACGAAACAGTCCAAACATTCCATTCCCCACACACAAGGGCTTTGAATTATGTGGTCTCGTAGGTCTGTGGAAGGTGGCTTTTGACCGTATATAAATATACGTACGGCCAGTTTAAACTAATACATGGCCTTACATGTACGGGACATATATGTAGCGTATTTGTACTTATGTGGTTCTGGCCAACCAAGCGTATGGTTGGCGTGATGCGCTGCGGATTCTTAAATTCTACAGTGCAAGCTGCTTCCGTCACTTTTGGATGCAGGGTGGCTCCCGCACAAGTGGGCACGGCTTGCGTGACTTCCTGCAGCTGGAGGCCCAGCATTGGCCAATTAAGCTGAAGGAATTTGTGCTGGACCCAAAGCGGGCTCACGCAGCCATGTCCCGCTACCGTGCCAAGCGCAGGTGTTGGGACAGCACGATTGCCGACATCTTGAGACGGATGGCCAAGGTGCGTTTCTAGTTACAGAAAAGAGAGTATTCAGGCATGCGTTTTCTTTAAACTTTCCAGCACGGCTGCCTATCTCCTGAGACAAATGGCCAAAGTGTGTGTTTTAGTAACGACCAGGCAGGTGCGTTCTATAATGCTAAAAGTCTGGCCATTTGAGCTGGTTTAATGTGGGCTGGTTTAATTTGTAGGGAGTGTTAATCGATGATGCTGGTAACTGTCTGGTACCTACCCTAAGAGCAACTCACATGCACACAATCTCATGTGTCAAGTGTGTAACGTCAACGTGTGTACCGTGACACATTTGTCTGCTAGCATGCCATTTTTTTGCAGGGTCAGGACCCACGGCGCCTTCTTGTGATTGGGGTTGGGGCTTCCAGCTGGCTTCCCCCCACAAAGGGAGTCACCAAGCAGGCAGCTCCCACCAAGCTGCGCCAGGCAGGCCCTGACCCGTGGTGTGCTGCGTGGGTCTGGTGGCACCCAACACCAGTCGGTCATGGTTAAGGACTTGAATGAGTACCGCACTACCATCTGCTGCAGCAAGTGTGGAGGACGAACAACTGCGCCACTTGTGTGACTATCGCACACACAGGCACAGGAAGTCCACGCGGCTCCGTGAGTGCCCAGCTTGCAAACAGCGGGAGCAAGGGGTTGAGGGTGGGGCAGCACAAGCGGAGGGTGGGGAGGAAGGGGTAGCACAAGCTGGGGTTGGGGAGGGAGGGGCTCAAGTGGAAGAGGGGGACCATGCAGCAGTCCTGGCACAGAGCGCAAGTGCGAAGAAAACGCAGTCTGCGTTCTGGATGCACAGAGGCTTGAATGCAGCATGGGACCTATGGAATGTTTTGGCTGCGGAGTTGCTAGGCTACCTAGGCCAGCATATTTGACACAGCCTCCAGCTGCATAGCTGCCGGTAGCAAAGCTGCTACGAATAGACAAGCCACGCTGTAGCCTTGGTTCAAAGCCACTATAGTGAAGGGTAGACAGGAGGTGATTCTCTTGCTACTCGCTCGTTTTCACAAATCCGTACCTAACCAAGATCTGTTACACTACCCTCACAATACAAGTGTCAGTTGGGGTAAGGGTTTTTGTAGACAGTGCCACTCCAAAATGATGATTTAAAGGATAAAAGAGGCTTCAGATGGTGTGAAGGTTGTTGCAGAGATCTTTGTCGTTCTGCAGAGTACAGGTTGTTATATCGCAGACATTGGTCTTGCCGTGGCGATACTCTTGGAGTGACGCAAAGTGATAACTCTCATATCCCTCTTGCTTTTTATCTGTGTTCCTCTCCGGTTTCTCCATCCTCTTATTTACTTGGTCTTCACAACTGCTTTTCCTTTTTAGTTTGACTTTAATTTTTCTACCTTTCTATTATATACCTTTGCATGTGTAAATATACATATATATTTCCTCCCTTTTTCTGGGCAGTTGTGAGGACCTGATTCCTTAGCAGTTGTGATCCGGCCTTGCTAAAATCCACCGCCATCTCGGAAGGCGTCTTTGATGATATGAGTGGTGCTGAGGGGCTGCTGCTGGATGAAAGCCTGCAGAAACTCAGTGGCCTTGCACTGCGTTTTGCATGTAGTAAACAACAGATGGAAATACCGCTGAGGCTGGTCCAGGATCCCAGCCTGGCCATTGGCGTGCAGGGCTGAGTCGAGCTGACTGATGTGCGACTCAGCAACCTGGCCATTCCATTCTGGGAAGGCAACCAGCATCTGAGGCTGCTGAGGCTGCTGCTGCTGCAGCATCTGCTGTGCTATCTGAGTGGCCTGTTGCGCGATCTGTTGCGCAATTGATGCTGGGTGGCCTGCTGAGTAGCCATTATTCTGATGTCCATAAGGGAGAACAACAGAGTGTTCTCACTGGTGCTTATTTGTCACGTGCAAACACGACCTTGAGTTCAGCGTTGCGTGAAATAACAGCAGTAAAGCACAAAGCAAGGAAGGCAAGTAGACAGAGACACTTCCTACCGCCACAATGTTTGACACAGGAATGGCACCTCTGCGCGCTTGACGGTCTGCTGAGCTCCTTGGGAGAACACCTTGGGTGCAGTCAAGACCGTGCGAACTCCACCAAAATGTAACAGAAAATACTGGGGCAGGCGGAGTTGAGCCCGCAAGGTACAAGGATGACTCTTCAGCAATTTTTAAAGAGAAAACTGACTGCCCCGAATTCTGAGTATTTGAACCTTTCAGATCATCGGATTGACAGTTCGGACGTGTTGCAAGCACGGATGCTGGGTACATCTGATTATATCTAATTTTACCTGATATATTTTCTGATTTATTACGACCTGCGTCGTTACAGTGTGCTGAGTGTGCTGAGCGTGGAAGAGGAAGCGGCGCACACTTCCTTACCCAGGGCACACCTGTGCTATGCATTGAATTGAAATCTTAAGAGTGGCACTCACAGAGAGCATGCATAGTTTACCTCTCTGCTTCTCGTTAATTTATTTTGCTTCGAAAGCCTGAGACTGCATGTACTTTAGTTTCATTGTATGAATCTGAGGCATCTTTACTCGCAACGCCCTCGGGCACCTCCAACTCCCTATTCATCAGACCACATGAACCTCCGACGGACCGAAATCACTCGCCTGTACGCTCGCCTGTACGCTGCCGGACCCATGCTGCAGTTGCTCCTCGCCTTGTGATCTGGCCACGGTCGCGGACGTCTAGCTGCTGCTGCTCCTGCTGCTGCTGCTGCTGCTGCTGCTCGTCCTCCTGTCGCAGTGCGGCCGTGGGGGGCAGGGCCGCGGGCGGGGGCAGGGCCGCGGGCGCTTGGAGGGGCGACTTTGGCTGCAGCTCCCTTTCTCACGAACTTATTTCCATCTTAAAACTAAGCTGCATACTATCTAAGGCATAAGCATAAAAAGGATGGTTAGCACAGCGCAAGCTGTGCCAAGAGAGTACTAACTGACGTTCGGTTGCACTCGCCTCCAAGAACTAGAGTATTTCTGCATGCTGCAGAGTACTCAGCAGTTTCATTGTATGAATCTGAGGCGTCTGCAGGGATTCTCCAATTCGGGCATCAGAGATCAGATACGGTATCTCTGAAGTACTTTGCTGTTAATTCACAACACGATCCCCCCTCCCAAATGTTAGGTTAAGGGGTCAGTTCCTCATAGGCTGTCACTAGCAGGCGTTTCCGTTGCAGAGGCCCGGGCACCGGGAACGCCGAGCGCAGCTGAGGCAAAGAGTGTTCGAGAGGAAAAGAGGGCCTACATGCTGTTCTCTTTTTTGCAAGAGTGTGTGTGGTGTTGGCTGAGGAGTAGCCTTTGCCAAAGGCTTGGGGGAGGTCTTTTAAAATGACGCTGAGCACTGTTGCACGCGTGACAGTGCACGAATGATCAATCAACTGCTGTTAATGGAATTATTTTACGCGATCAGATCTGCAGAAAATATTTCCACGGGCAGCACAGCGGGATGTTCTACCAATCTCAGAATTCCTGGATTTTCTGTGTGTATGTTTCCTTTTAATCAACATCATCATACTTGCACTTACCTTTAGGACTCAGGTTCCCTTCTGCACGGGTTTTGCACAGGTTTTACTCGCAACGCCCTCAGGCACCTCAAACTCCCTACTCATCAGACCACATGAACCTCCGACGGACCGAAATTACTCGCCTGTACGCTCGCCTGTAAGTTGCCGGACCTATGCTGCAGTTGCTCCTCGCCTTGGGGTCTGGCCATGGTCACGGACGTCCAGCTGCTGCTGCTGCTGCTCTTCCTCCTGCCGCAGGGCGGCCGCGGGGGGCAGGACCGCGGGCGGGGGCTGGGCTGTGGGCGCTTGGGGGGGCGACTTTGGCTGCAGCTCCCTTTCTCGTACTTATTTCTTATCTTAAAACTAAGCTGCCAACTATCTAAGGCACAAGCATAAAAAGGATGGTTAGCACAGTGCAAGCTGTGCCAAGAGAGTACTAACTGACGTTCGGTTGCACTCGCCTCCAAGAACTAGATTACTTCTGCGAGTATTCAGCAGTTCCCTTCTGCACGGGTTTTGCACAGGGTGTGCATTTTGACTACAAGGAGTACTTAAGGGTTCGAGCTAGAGTCTGAATTAATGGCCGAATCGGATTTTGGGGATTCCAAAAGAGTCACATCTGCACGGCCGTTTCTGTCAGGCTCCTTTTTTAATATTTCGCTAATGAAGTTTGACTGCTTTAAGCACTGTTTTGTTTTATGATTCTGAGACGTCTGCAAGGATTTTAATACGGGCCTCAGCGATCAGATCCTCAGCTTACATGCCAGATTTTTGAGCGTTGAGCGCATAGGGGAAATTGAGCATTCCAGTTTCAATTTAACTATGCAACACTGATCATCTGGCCTCCTTTGCATGTTGCTCCCTGACTAACTTTGGAAACCGAATTACAAATTACAACAATTTATCAGCCATAAAGGGCAAACTCAGACTTTCCTTCTCAGTAACAAAGTTCAGATTATGAGGAGCCGCCGTTTTGCAGCTTGTAACTTTTAATTACTAAAACATAGGATATAGCAACTTGTAGGGCCTGCCACAAAAGGTTTTATATGTGTTGAGCACATGTTCTGATCTTAAAAACCCTGCTGCGGAGTACCTCACTGCCTTCCTTGGTTCTGTAAAAAGTGCAAGAAAGGGATGTCCACAAAATGTACCTCTTGATTCTTTATTGACGACTGTAGATGAATTCTTTGCCGAAATGGACGACATCAATGGCTTGGATGAGTTCTAGGTGCCCATTCCGCTGGTTCTCTCCAGATTAACTTTCTGGATTTGAGATTTGAGATCTTTGCTTTTTCAATTTCTTGTGAGGACCCCAAACACCAACGTCACTTTAAAAAGTGCTGTGGGTGATCTGTTATAAAGATGTGGCAGCAATAAAGTAGGGCTCATGCCACGGCCAATAAGAACGTGCTTCTTAATTTGATATTTTGCGCTCAGCTGCTGTAGAAATCGCACCAGTGATCAGGCTTGAAAACTGCATTGGACGCGTTCCAAGAATTATATGGAGAGTGTGCCCATTTGGGCCCTCCGAACATTTGTCACATTATCTGCTGATACTGGTTCAGTCTGAGCAGGGATTTCTGCTATCAGGCATATAGGTGTAAATGATCCCTTATGCCTTTTGGACGACCCATGCCAACAACTGATAAGGATGGCGATGCGCAGGTATTTGCCTCGGCGGACTTTGTTTGGACAGGAGTCAACCTTGAGCTTGTCAAACTTCTTACAGGTTCAGGGCCTGAATGATTTGACTTCTGTAGATGGTCTGCAGATATCAGTGCGCATGTGCAGAACGTCCCTACTTGAATGATCCAAATAGGTACCCGGGAAACACACGCTTTGAGATTGACGCGAGGATTAAAATTGTAACGGCTACCATAGGGTGATTAATGATCAATGATATTCTATTCAATTAATTAATCGCGTACTGCATTTGTTACAAGGGTGATTAATTACTGTAATTATTATTAAAGGTTATTTATTCTGAATCAAATTTAATCCTGGGGGGAACGAATGCCACAGTTGCAATTGGCGACTGGCCAGTTGCTCAACTGCCAACTGGGCAAAGACTAGTGACCCCTTCCTCTAGGTCCCACAAGTAACGATTACATATAGGAATACAATTTCAAATCGAACATCTCAAGTGCCTTTTACAACGCGCTGCTACATTGGTATCGAAGCCTTGGCCGACGGACTGGTCATTGTGAAGTCCTCGTTTCGAACCCGGGCGCACGCAGTTTTTGGTCATAATCGTCCCGAAGTGCAGTCAAGGACGTTTATGTAAAACCATTACGGGTAAAATCCTTCCCGCTGCTACACACAACTGGCCAATTGAGCCAACTGGGCCAACTGGGCAAACTGGGCCAACTCCATTCCCACAGTTGCAACTGGCAATATTAGCTTTTCTTAACTTAGGTAGGGTAGGGTAGGGTGGGGCCGTAAGGCGGGGTTTAGAGGTAAGGTTAGGTTAGGGATTAGGGATAGATAGCAGGTTAGGTTAGGGCGAGGTAGGGCCAAGCACAAACGTACGGAGAGTTCTAGGATGCCCTACACGCGTGCAAGGTTTAGGAAAAGTGCCCATTCTCTAAGGTTATTAAGGGCTAGGGTAAGGAGCCATTGTTTAGGCTTTTTGTACAGAGCCCAGTTGCCAGTTGTGCACCTGTGAGGGGCCAGTTGCAACTACAGCACCTCAGTTGGCCCAGTTGGCCCAGTTTCTGGGTCCCCCGGGAAGGGGGTGGGGGAGCCCAGTTGTAGCAGCACTTTTTTAAAGCATCCTGAAAATGTTGAACATTAGTATAACATTAGTAACATTAGTACATTAGTCTGACTGACCTGAATGCTTGCTCACATACTGCAAGGCAAGATGCGGAAAATAGTGAAGACTGGCACTGCCCGGCCTGTAATGACCTAACCCAAGCGGAAAAGGACACCAGAAAATCCTATGCAGAAGAAAAAGAAATGATAAAAGTGATTTGGCAACCCACATGGGAAGCGGCAGAACTGCTCTTAGCCAACCCTGACTTCAAAACCTACGTAGATAGCTATGAAAATGCTGATACTAGCACTCAGCTAAATGCCCAATCTGAAGACCAAGAAATTGAAAATCTGACAAAGCAAGGCTATGATGGTTGTACCCAGCACTTTGAAAATATGTGGGACTCGTCACAAGGCCAAAACATCAGAGACAAGGCAATCTTTATCACAGACACTGTCAATCCCCAAGCAGACATTCAATCCACCTGGAAATGTGAGATCTGGGTGCGGGATGTGGACCTCCTCAAGCCAGGGTCTAATAAAGACTTAGAGGGTGAACCCAAAATCCCTGAACACATAACCTGTCAAGCAGCCTGTGCGTATGACATCTACGGCAAGTGCACAGGCATGCTATCCCTAGAACGCCTCAATATCTTGCTACATACTTACAACCAATTTAACGGATTGTCCTACACAGTACTACACAACCACTTGTGCAAGACGCGGCAACTGAAATTGTAGGTTTGCTACGAAGGTACAAATTTCAAATGAGCTCACCTAACAACATGGGAGAAAGGAAAAAGGCAAGAGATTCCAATATGTATCGCACCCCGAGGCACATTATGGCCTCCCACCAAAAAAGGGCACTAGTTACCAAGCAAAAATGTGCTAGCCCCCTAGATTTTGACCCTAGTTACCAAGCCTACTGGAGCGAAAATACCAGGGACACAGTATTTAAAGCAAGCACTAATGCTTTCGGCACAAAATTCACTGGCTTCTTCTTTTACCACCCAAATTATTGCGACTATCTCCTGCATTCACTTGTGGGACATGCACTTCAATCAAAAAACTCACTCAAGAAGCTACAGCAACATTCCTACTCCTCCCTGACTGGCTTGGCTGGAGTAAGAACGGGTACATGATTTGGATAAACGACTACCCTGAGCATGTGCTCTAGCCAAGTTTTCTGCAGACAGCATGCTCTTAAACCCTACAGAAGTTTGGTCAGACTCTCCAACCCAGCCTCAGCACAACAAGAATAAAATGCAGCTAATAGTTGTCTGGAACAATCAAGGGAAACAAGCCCTGATTTAATCCAACCCAGCTTGGCTCAACAATCTCAAACAGACAATTCCTGAAGCAACGTGGACTTGTAACAATAGTGCCCACGTGCTTGGCACTGCTCGTGTGAAATGCAAGAAAAAGCAGAGGAAGAGATTTCAGCTCCTACACCCAGAAACTCCCATTGCTGCTAACATCAGCCAGTGACAAACGCTTCATAACACAAACGTCAACCAGTACAAGAGCCCAAACATTTCCAAAGTACAAAACTGGAAAGCAATCACATACACTGATGGTAGTGCCATGCAAGATGCGATAAGCAAACAGCAATTTATAGGCGCTGGCATTGTCACCCCCACTACAGACGCTGGCTATTATAGTGATACCGTCACTATCAATCCTGAAGGCAGCGGCCCCACACTCACCATCAATAGAGCTGGACTCGCAGCTGTGCTAGTAGCGGTACAAAAAGGCCACACTAAAATTGCTACAGACAGTGCCTCATCCCTCTTTCAGATTAGAAAACAGCTATTGAACCCAATGGCTGTACTCCACCACTTGCACAGGGAATTACTCAAGGACATTGTAAGTATAATCCAATCCTCACCCTCTACTGTCACTTTCTACAAAGTGAAACCCCACTCTGGTATTATTGGCAATGAGGGTGCAGACCACCTAGCACACAAAGCAGCAGTCAATCAAATTTCTGACATTTCCCTCCCGCCAGCTACTGACCCCTTCTACGACCTGTACTGGCTAAGCGCTCCAAACAAAGTTGGCTCCCATGCAGAAGAACGACGGGTTTTTACTAACCTGCAAGGCAAATTAAAACATCACATGCACGCCCACCATTACCTTGGTGAAGCTAACACAGATGCACTGCTTTACAAGCTCTGGCAAAAATTGCACGATACGCCTCAGCGTGCAGCACAGCCCGATTCTCGCACACGGCAAGCTACTGCAAAGCCCCTTGCGCATGCCCAATTCAGTAACAAGTTTTGGTCCATGCCAAATGTGACTTTTAAGGAACAGGAACAAGTCCTTAAGTATAGGACGGGTACGATACACACAGACAAGCACACCAAAAGGTTTAGCCATACGACAGGTCCTGCCACCTGCCCTTTGTGCGGAGGATCAGACAGTGCTCCACACATACTTTTAGGTGCAGCAACCATACTCTGAAGAGAATGCACATAAACCGACACCACCACGCTGTAGGCCTTTGTGGTGAAGAGATCAGCAAGCTGGGCTCAACAATTGTTACAATGGATGCTTCTAACAGTGAAAAGTTATCTGACCTTAGCATTGAACCCCCTGATGACATTGAAAGAAACATTCCTGACTGGGTTTTCCCAACACAACAAAACCTTCCAACTAGACATCAAAGCCGTCCAGATGGCGTGTTAGTTATGCCCATTGAGGGAAGAGGCAGGCATTTGATCCCAAACAGATCCCCCAAAAGAACAGAGACATACATCTTGTACAATTCAAATTCTGCTCAGACATAAACCCGCAACAGACATTAGAAAAAGCGCACACCAGCATCAACCCCTTATCCAGCGTCTACGAACAAGGAGCCTCCAAGGCATCTCTCGAAACAACCAAGTCACACTTCATGTTATACTTGTTGGAGTCGGGGGCACAATCTACATTCAGTACACCATAACTCCTTTACTAAACTTAGGCGTCCCCACGCACATTGTGCACCAACTAGTTACTAAACTGCACTGCCATGCAATAATAAGCTTAAACAAGATTACAAAAACAAGACACCAGGGTTGCACAACACGGCCACGCCACGCCACGCCACGCCACGGCACGCCACGCCACGGCAGGCCCCTAAAACGTGGTGACTTTATGACTTCACGAAACAGCTCGAAAACGCTTGTGCCAGCTTGCTTTAGTGTTAGAACATAGGTGGCTGCCTCAAACAGATCAAACTCTACTTGGCGGCTCCTTTTCAATGCAGCAGCTTGCTGATAGTAAATACGCGTATCTTTTCTCTTCTTTTCTTCTCTTGTTTAAGTACTTTATGCATGGCAGTTGTTTTATATCTTGTGCCAATTTGATTCATTTCCTTCCTCCTTCTAAATTAAAGTAAAAACTCAGTATTTATTTGTCGTAGCTCCTTGCTCCTTAGCAAAGACAGATCATGCTCAAAACATTAATATTGAAACTCCAGGAAAGAAGGTTACAAGAATTACTAAACATTGAAATCAGCCTGCCGTGCCAGAAAAAAGGAGCACGTACATCACTGATCTGAAATTACCTGGCTTGAAGTCTCATTAAATCTTTGCTAATTATTGGCGTAAGAAGATACACGTGATCCTAAGCAAGCTTTGTCGTATCACCCCAGATCATCACATGCACATAGACCATAGCGTAAGCAAACCTTGCTGGAGCAACGATAGTAATTACGAGAGACTTACTGCTGTACTGTGCTGGTCCAGCTTGCACGCCGCTCTCCTCCCTCTCCTCACTCCTTGGCTCTCCACCCATCTCCTCTTCCTCCCCACTGAACTGCTCACCATCCCCCATCCCATTCTCTTCCTCATTGTCTGCATTCTCCAAGCCTCCATGTCTGACCCCATCCCCTCATCATCACTGCTGCTGCCTTCCATTGGATCCTCACTCTCTTCGTCCCCTTCCTCACTGCTGGAGACCTGCGAGTCGTTGTCCTCCTCCTCCCCCTCCCCCTCCTTCGCATCCAGCCCTTGCCAAGACACTCTCACCTACTCGGCATTCTCCTCCAGGTCTGTCTGACTGGGCTTCAGCTCCTGCTCAGAATACCTTGAGGTGCATGCTCAAACATCTTTGCCCTTTATCATTAAGACATGGGCTCTAAGCATTCCTACACCCCCCCCTACAAGCTGCTTGCAACCATGGCACCTCCATTTCTTTTGCCCCTCAAAAGGGGGGGTATAATAGCTCTCAAATGTTTTTTACTTAGTTACCATTAATGTAGCCAGGAGGAGGGAGGAGGGGAGGAAAGGGGGGAGGTCAAAAGACTAGGCGAAAAACAAAAAAACATCTTGAATTTCCTCCGTGGCTTGGTCCGTGGCGTGCCGTTTCGTGGCGTGGCGTGGAAAATTGTCACGAAGACCCTTCGTGACGCCGTGTTTTGCAACCCTGCAAGACACAAAATACACCTTAACAACAACAGTGATAATAAGGGATCTGATGGGGGGGTTACTGGTAGAGCGGCTGGCTTCAAAAGGGCTAGGCGCAGGCCGGAATGCATGGCTGACAACCCGCCGGATCCTCATTAGTCTCTGTTGTCTCTTTTTTTTCTCGTTTCTGGTGGGGCTCTGGCTAGTGTGAGCACTAGTTGAGAGCCTTTCCTTAATGCACGCTGGTGACTTCCAGCGTAGACTTTTACTTTTACTTTACATTAGTACTGTATTCCTATACGTATTGTTACACCTGGTGGTGCCAGTTGCAGCTGTTAGTCGGTGCCCTTAGTTTAACTGAATTAAACCACAATTGGAATAGCTTTAGTTACAAAACTGATGCACTTATTTACACACCAACTGAGTAAAACTACAGTTATAATGGCCAACTCAGTTGAATATGCCAGGCAGCGGCACGGGAGAAAATCCTTCAAACGTTCCAAGTGGTTAATTATAGGCTGGGAAAGCTGCAGTTGAAGAGGGAAGGCTGGAGGAATTTCCAATAGGTCATCAGTCAAGGCTCCGGGTAATCAGTCAAAGGTTGCCAGTGCTCTCCAGTGCATGCAAGCGCCTCGCAAGCATTTCTGGAATTCCAGCCCTTCCTTCCCGCCAACCGTCTTCTGCTGGTTAATTGCGTCCATTGTGATTCAAACGCGATTAATTTTGATTTAATCACCCTTTGTCAGTTGATCTTGGTTTTGCTTACTTCTCCCTTTTTTTAAATCTCCAAAAAATCGTTTTAGCACCATGCTGCAAGGGAAGGTGAACAAGGCAGCTGCGGGCGCCCATACGACTGGCCTTGCAGCCCAGCGTCCAGCTGCCCCCCTGCGCAGCCCTCTTCGCCCAGCACAACACAGCAGCAGCAGTCAGAAGTGCAGTGCGGTGCACCTGGACTTCAACACCAAGACCTTTACCAAGGACTTGGTAAAATTCGCCAGCAGCGAGGAGTATATTGTGCGCGGAGGACGCGACAAATTCCCGCTCCTCAAGAATGCTTTCGCGGGCTTCAACCAAATTGGAGTCATCGGCTGGGGATCCCAGGCGCCTGCTCAGGCGAGTTTAGCAGAACTGTGCAAGTGTGCGGGGCGCGTTCTTTTGTTGTGCTACATGTGTGCATATTAACACCTGCGTCCCGCCTGCGTGCACAGGCTCAGAACATCAGGGAGTCCCTGGCGGAGGCGGGCGTGGACAACATCAAGGTCACCATCGGCCTGCGAAAGGAGTCTCCCAGCTGGAAGGAGGCCGAGGCCACAGGCTTCAAAGCCGAGGACGGAACCCTGGGCGAGGTGTTCGATGTGGTGTCCTCCTCCGACCTCGTGGTGCTGCTCATCTCGGATGCCGCCCAGGTAGGGTGTGGCAGGCCAAGACCGTTTGTGTGTGTATGTGTGTGTGTGCGTGTGTGTGTGTGTTTGTGTGTGTGTGTGTGTATGGTTGCTGATTTTCCTTTGCTCTCCTTCTCTGGAGCTGGGGAGTTCTCTGGGGAGGAAAAGAGGGGCACTTCAAGACATGTCTCGCACGCATTTTTTCCTTTGCTCTGGTGCTTGCTGCAGCTTACAATGTTCAAGACATAACATACACACCCATGCACGCATGCGCATACAAACACACACGCACACACACACACACACACACACACACACACACACACACACACACACACACACACAAACACATACACGCACGGCCGTGACCTTGCTCTGATTGCAGGCCAAGATGTACCCCCGTCTGCTGGCTGCCATGAAGCCCGGTGCCACCTTGGGTCTGTCCCACGGCTTCTTGCTGGGCGTGATGAAGAGTGACAACGTTGACTTCCGTAAGGACATCAACGTGGTGCTCATGGCACCCAAGGTTGGTGCTCACAACTTATGTAAATTACTCTCACGTGCATGTGCACACGCACCCTCACGCACACATGCGCGCGCACACACACACACACATCCACATACCCACGCACGCACACAATCACACACACACACTTGCACCCACACATACACACAGGCATTTGAGTACACACGCGCACGCAAGCACGTACATGCATATTCAATCGAGCGTGCACACTCATCACCATGCAAACACTCATCACCAAACACTCCCAAAATTTAGTCAGCATGTCAGACCCCTCGTACTCATTCCCTGTCTGCCTCGACCGTCCCTTCTGAAATGACAGGGTATGGGCCCATCCGTGAGGCGCTTGTATGAGCAGGGCAAGTCTGTGAACGGCGCAGGCATCAATGCTTCTTTCGCCATCCACCAGGTAGGACAAGAAATTTTGATCAGCCTGTCCGGGAGCAGGCTGACTTAAGAAACAGGGTTGGCAGTACAAAAAAAATGGGACAATTGATTGGTTACCACGTCCTTGCAAATGGTCTCTGTCGGCTGCTCATCCTGATTAATGGCTTGGCTTTCACGTGTGTGTGAGCAGGACTACACCGGCAGCGCCGGTGACATCGCCATCGGCTGGTCCATTGCTGTGGGTGCCCCCTTTGCCTTCCCTACCACCCTGGAGTCTGAGTACAGGGTGAGCAGCACTTGTTCATGTTTTTATGCATGTGTGGGTATGTGTGTGCTACTAGTGCAACATAAGGCAAGCACATGAGACGTGAGCTTACCTTGATGCTCAATGTATTTTTAAAGCTTGGATTTGTCTGATTTTACTGGTTGTTTTCAAGTGCTTTTAGAGTCAGTTTAATCAGAGGTTGGAGTCTGCTCTAGAGGCAATTGAGTTGGGTGGTTGTCGCAGCATCGCGTCTTGCTGGAATGTGTGCTTTTCCCCATTTCTAACGTGTGTACAATGCTCGCCACCCTATGCCCCTTCTTAACCACAATACCACTATACAAACATTACGCTTTGGCTCTAAAGCACTGTTGCCTCTTGCCAAGGGAACAAAAACCTCGCTTGCTGTATGTGAGCCAAGTCTTGGCCATTGAACCACAAGATGAGCAAGAGCAATTTCTTTCAAAGCCTCTATATTGGTCCTTTTTATTTAATTGCAGCGCCACCTATCGAGCATGCTACTGTCACATTCACCTCAAATGGTTGTGTGTGTTGAGTGCATCAATTCATAACTTCCCCTTTTTTTAAAGTGCAGAGTGACATCTACGGTGAGCGCTGCATCCTGCTGGGCGCTGTGCACGGCATGGTGGAAGCCCTGTTCCGACGCTACACCCGACAGGTGCGTGTGTGTATGTGCTGTATCCAGCTTGCAAGTGTGTATGTGGAAGTGTTCGTCTGCTTACATACGTTATTGCACAGGAATTTTCCAGAGGGGGTTATCTGAGGCCCGAAATGGGTAAACTTTTTGCATGCTCCTAGGGCAGGTGGCCCTAATTGGCACGTTTCAAGCTCAGCTCTGCTATGTAGATTTTATTGCAGCTGAGCTTGAAAGGGCAAGTTAGGGCCACCTGCCTCAGCAGCCGCGGCGTGAACCCTAATTTTTTGAGCAGACATATGCTGTATCTGACCAGCCAGAGCATTAAATTGAGTGATTTTTTGTGTTTTGGAGTCCTTGTAATGAATAAAGATCATTGTAAAAACAATGGAGCAAAACGAGGAAGTGGTTGGCGAGATATGCAAATTTATGTGCCATTCCCCCTGGAAAGCACCCATCTAGGGTACAGGTGCACGACATGTGCTTTTAGTCCTGTCATTCTGTACGCAGGGCGACTTGTCTAAATCTGAGCACATGCTCAGGTAGCGATAAAGTCAGCATCAGTTTGAAGCTAGGTTGGGTCCTGTTTGATGAAGTGACGTGTGAGTAGTTGCACCTTTCATGCAAAAGGGAGTATGTTTTGGCTTTTGCCCAGATAACCCCCTCTGGAAATTTTCTTATGTGTATTGCATTTTGGGTTTTTGCTGCACCGCACTTTAATGGGTCTGACAGCTCTTAAAGTAAATTTGTCTTATTCGGCTGTACTGCGAGGTCAATCTTAATGTAAAGGGGCGCAAATATCTAGACTGCAGCGCCAAAACCTGCTTTGTCTTTGCTCTGCAATTTTGTGTAGTTGCAACAGGCCTTTTTAACGCGCGCGCCTCTGTGGTTGCACGTATGCTGTATTGCAGGGTATGAGCTCTGAGGAAGCTTACAAGAACAGTGTGGAGTGCATCACCGGCCCTGTGTCACGTGTGATCTCTACCCAGGTAAGCTGCTCCTGTCTGTGCTTTTGCACGCCGCGACAAAACCGCCCCTCTGTTCGTGTTGATGTCAATAGCATGCCAAGGTTTGCGGGTCTATGGCACGTCAATGTTTTAGTCAATGGCTTGTCAATGTTCGCGGGTCAGTGGCATGTCTAAGTTTGCATGTCAATGGCATGCCAATGTTTGCTGTTCTGACTGGTTGCCTCTGACATGGCCAGCCAAAAGACTGGACACACAAGGCGGCAAGCAAGAGTTTGCGGTATTGTACACGATATAGTGTTGTTTGTCAGACGGCAGTGGGTCAGCAAGGTACAGGGCTCCGCTTTTGGGCCGACGGCTGCTCAAAACAAACGCATGTCAGCAATGGCTGCAGAGTTGAAACCCTGCTGTGTAATCTTCCATTTTTCCGTGCACAGAATGAAACCGTTGGCCGCCCTGAAGTGCTCGCTGTCTAACGGCTCCATTCCTTTTGCCTTGTCCTCTTCTAGGGTATGCTGGCTGTGTACGAGCAGTTGGATGCCAAGGGCAAGGAGATTTTTGATGAGGTACGCACATTGGCAGCATCCCAAACATCACACGCAATGCTTGCAATTTCTTACAGATGATAACAACCATTTGTTAATGTTTTTAAGCCACGTTATTTCTTTGCCTTCTTTTATCGCTGCACCGTATACATGCACAACGCGCATACACACAGGCCTACTCTGCGTCTTTCCAACCTGCCCTGGACGTGTGCATGGAGATCTATGAGGATGTGGCCAGCGGCAACGAAATCCGATCTGTGGTGCAGGCAGGAGCTCGGTTTGACCGCTTCCCCATGGGCAAAATTGATGGCACCCACATGTGGCAGGTGTGTGTGTTACAGAGAAGTAATGGTGAGCAGCCCTTCCCTACGTCTAAATTAGAGCCTTTATACAGCAATGAGTATCATTACTTGAATTTGGACGGGCTCATTAAGTTTAGCATGAGTTTATTGAGTTCACCATGCTCTGCCCTGCCAGGGGTGGCTGTGAAGGAGGGACTAGGTCAATCCTCTTTAGCGTAACAGGCATCCACGTTGATCGGTCCTTCCTATTATACGTCGGTATGCTAATGTAGCCATTCAATGACTTGTTTTAGAGTGGCCAATCAGTACCAGCTACTCAACTTTTTTGCACTGATCTATCATGCCGCATCTAAATACTCGAGAAGGGAGGTCAGGCAGTCGCCCTTCCCCCCTTCGAATCAGCCTACCCTGACGCTGCTTTGCTCCTTGCTAAATGCATGAAGCATACAAGGCAGGTACAATCACATGCTCGTTGCTGAAAGTGCACATGACATGATGCGCTCGCAGGTCGGCTACAAAGTGCGTGCAGAGCGTGTGGAGTCTGAGATCCCCCTGAACCCCTTCACTGCCGGTGTGTACGTCGCCACCATGATGGCCACTGTGGAGGTGCTGCGAGAGAAGGGCCACCCCTACTCAGAGATTTGCAACGAGTCCATCATTGAGGTTCGTGTGGGATTTTGCCTCCATATGCAACTTGTCAATCAATGCCTGCCCGGAAACTCAACCTCTAACGTGATACGCTTGCCCGGCGTATCAGAGTTCTGTCGTGCATAATGGGGGGCCAATCTGTGCAATTACGGTTTCAAATGTTAACCCTTTCATCCAAGGCTAGCTGCTGCTGCTTTGCCTTGTTTCCATCCCGTCTAGTAGAGCGTGGCAGCTACGCGTATAGGACTCTTGCGATCCTGCAAGCTTTCTTACAGAGATATATTGGCTGTGCCTGGACAGGCCGTGGATAGCTTAAACCCTTACATGCACGCACGTGGCGTTTCCTTCATGGTCGACAACTGTTCCTACACCGCACGCCTTGGATCACGCAAGTGGGCTCCTCGCTTTGACTACATCCTTGACCAGCAGGTGTGTCTTTGTGTATTGTGTGAGTGAGGACACGCATGCGTGTGAGCGGGTGGTAAGTGCAGAGGTGTGCCCAGGTCCTATGCAGACTTGCACAACTTCTTCAAGTCAGGTGTGTTGCAGCTTATGTGTACAATACACTGCATTTTCCATACAGCTAATTTGGGCTTTAATTTTGCTAAAGGAGGAAATACTTTAGGTGGTTGAGCTATGTTAACACAAACAAACACACACACATACACACACATACATATAGACACTTACACATATACACAAGGTGCGAGGTACCATGGTTCCTTCACGCCTGCATTTCCACGTCACGCAGGCCTTCACTGCTGTGGACAACAAGACCCCCGTGCAGGCCGATGTGGTCAACAAGTTCAAGCAGGACCCCGTGCATGCTGCGCTTGCTAAGTGCAGTGAAATGCGTCCCTCCGTGGATGTCAGCGTGGGTGGTGAGGGCAGCAATGTCGGCATCGGTGCCGGTGGTGCCCGTGTGGAGTACCGCTCCTCGGTGGCAAAGGCATAAGAAGCATGCCATTGTAGGTTTGTGTTCGTAGTAAGTGCAACGACAGGTTAGACGGGCTGCAAAGCTGTCTAGAGGAAAGTTCTTGCAGCATGCTGTCTGACGAAGACGGTCTGACAAAGACAGGGGTGGCTATAGAGAGACAGAGGGAAGGGAGTGCTACAGGTACATACGAGTGCAGAGTGCCTTGTCTGTGATAACACCTGGCTGGGCATGGTTCTTTGGTGCTGATCCTTGATGTGTTTCTGAGAAGAAACAAGGAGAAAAGTTGCTGAGTGCGTCGTTTCTTTCCTATCAGGGGCGTAGGTTTTTAGATATAAGGGGTCATATCGTTTGGTCGTCCTCCGTTAGTGAATTTTTGCCTGGGTTTTCGTACAAATGGCGATTTTTAGCGTGCGGTTTCCTTCTTTTAGTGGACAATATTGACACTTTAAGCATACTGAACGTGACTTACACGCATCAGACATTTCAGCCGCAAGGCAGGCTCTGACAGGCTGAAGTTTGACTATGGCTACAATGGAGGTGACCTTCAGCCAGGTTGTCTAGCTGGTCGGCTGCTGACTGGTCTTGGCCACAAAGGTAAGGTAAGGTTACATCACTATGTATGCCTCTGGTGGGCATCTGAGCGGAAGCTTGGAAAAAAGCCTGTAACCAAACCAAAAAAACGCTAGAAAAATCAAGGGAACAGGGCTGCTAGGTAAGGTAAGGTAAGGTAAGGTTACATCGCTATATATGCCTCTGGTGGGCATCTGAGCGGAAGCTTGGAAAAAAAGCCTGTAACCAAACCAAAAAAACGCTAGAAAAATCAAGGGAACAGGGCTGCTAGGCACTTAGCTACAAAAGAGGCAACACCAAAAATATCAGGTTGGTTCATAAAGGTCCTCAAACGAGCTGGGCCATCCTCAAATTGAGGTGGGAAGATAGGTTAGAAATTTCCTGTCTCGGTTGAAATGCGGTTGAAGCGGTTGAAACACGGCTGAAATGTTTTCAACCGCATTTCAACCGCTTGCGGTTGAAATCAACCGTTTCAACCGCACTTCAACCGCAATTTCACAAAATAATTTGCAACATAATTTAAAAATATCGTTGGAAGAACCCATTACTTACAAATGAAGCCTGGTAAAAAATTCCCAAGAAATAGCGAAAGGAAAAACAATTTTAACCGCATTTTAACAGCACGCGGTTGAAATCAACCGTGCGGTTGAAATAAGCCGCTTCAACCGCACTTCAACCGCACTTCAACCGCACTTCAACCGCAACGTTTTGGAAGGAGTCTTTCATACACGCACGCACAAATACAAACGCAAGAACACACATACGCACATAAACACAACAAACACACACACTAACACACATGTAAACACACATACTAACACACACACACACACACAAACACACACAAGCACAAACACACACACACGCACACACACACACAACGTTCACGTTCCCACACACACACACACACTCACACACACACACACACACACACACACACACGCAATCACACGCAATCACACACGTAAACACACACACGCAAACACACACACACACACATACACACACAAACACACACACATATACACACACACTTGCGCATGCACACACACACACACACACACACACACACACACACAGACACACACACACACGCACACACACACACACACACACACACACACACAC
>Ga0307945_1000240_pt1:2500-15000 | contig 35348 bp, 37 predicted proteins | sample OrgLakmetagen228_FD_201818 | JGI IMG/M metagenome (GOLD analysis project Ga0307945, IMG submission 201818) | Saline water microbial communities from Organic Lake, Antarctica - #228 | ecosystem: Environmental > Aquatic > Non-marine Saline and Alkaline > Saline | place: Antarctica...
GATTATTGTTATGTTCACACACCTTATTCACAACAAACTCTTTTTATGTTCTTGCAACAAGTAATGTTTTGACTTTCAAGCATTCGGTGCTTGTAAGAGAAAAGGACTAATTTATTTGTCATGCTTGCAGTCTCTTGGCGGCTGCTGTAGAGCACCTGCTCACCCTGGATGTGGAAATAAAATGGGAGGACATTGTGGATGTACCTACAGGTAAGCTTGCGTGCGTGCGTTTGTGTGTATGTGTGTGTATGTGTGTGTGTGAGCATGGTGCACGTGTCTGATTTCATGTGTGCGTGTATGATAACTTTGATAGCCTGATAAATTCCATATTTTTTTATTAAAGCTGCATGACTGGGCGGCTAGCCAGCATGTCCTGCCCGTTTGCTGTGCAGTTTTGGGGTAGCTACTCTCAGGTTGGTCCTCTTCTGCCTAATGGACAAACCCGCTTTTGTCCCTGTAAGGCCATGTGAATATGCTTCCTTGTCAGTTCGCTTTGTACCGCCCACAATCCATCTTTGCCTTCTGTTCGTAGCATGCGACTTGTTCTGCATGACTGCTATATCATGTAAGCGCTAACCACTCCATCTAAGATCACCAACTTCTTCGGTCTCCACCACTGAACTTGTCATGATGTGTCGCATCTTCACGTGTAGGACAAGAGGAGGAGGAGGAGGGGGAATCCGAGCAGGAGGAGCAGGAGGACATCTTTGAGCTGGAGGGTATGTCCGAGCTGGACATCAATGGCCAGCTGCACAATCCTCACTTGCAGCACCCCCAGCAGCAGCAGCAGCAGCAGCAGCAGCAGGAAATTGGGGCACGTGGGGGGTGGGAAGGGGCGGCTGTGGCGCCTAGCAATGATGCCGCAGGTGAGTTGGCATTTACAGGCAGTGCGTAGTCCTGGATGAACAGGCAGCGCAAAGTCCTGGATGAACATGAATTGCTGACATAGTGTAGGCTTTGGTTTGAGGTGTCAGTGGATAAGGAGGCAGTGGCGTGTAGCAACAAGTAGAAGATTCTATAAGATCTTAACGAACGAGTGGTTGAGGCACCTGCACAACAGCACTTTAGGATTGATTAAATGCTGTCTATATATGTACGCAGGTTGGTTGGCTGTACTGAATAGGCACTGCAACTGTTCTTAGTCCCAATGCTACAGGTAGACTCAGTAAAACGTTTTACGTGTATTGGAGTGGATTTTTTGGGGCTGTGCTGCCCAGCAACAATTCACCAGCCGGCAAGGGAAGTAGAGGAGGGCAGATGTTCTAAATTTTTACAATTGAATGATTGGCCCCTCTGCCTACGCCTTCCCTTCTTCCTTCCTGTCCCCTCCTCTGCGTAGCCCAACGTGGCTGCTCGAGTGCTTTTTGTTGTGTACATGTCCATGCAGATGCCTCGGCGTCTGAAAAGCCTGCTGTTGACGAAACAGCCAACAAGCTGGATTCGATGATGGAGCTGGCATTTTCGCACCTACACAGGTACGGGCACAGGAATGTGTGTGCATATAATAATCTTTGTCCATCTAAAGTATCCTGTCAACACATGACTGTCTGCTAGCTGTCAATAAAGGCGCCCTCCTCAACCAGACCTAACCACACATGGAATCTCTCACTCTCTGTGTGTGCACGTGTTTGCCCCCAGGCGCTGCTACCAGCAACCCGGGGGACCCCAGCAAGCATGGCAAGCCCTGCTGGCCATCTTTGAGCGCACCATCCTCAACACCCACCGCTCCAAGTTCTCCCAGTTTCTCGTGTTCTATATGTGCCTTGAGCAGCCTGATCTGTGTGCCCGCCACTTTGTGGACTTTCTACTCAGCCGCCTCAAGGTGTGTGTGGTGCAAAGGTTGTGTGTGGTTGAGATGCTGCATCAGAGGAGCTGCTCTTTTCTCTGCCGCAGCAGGTGTGGCACCAGGGGGGTGACGTCTGTTGTGATGTTTGACAGATGAGCAGGAGAGCAAGTTGACCATAGGTTTTGTGTATAAGCTGAGACAGCCAATAAAGTCGTGAGTATGAAGCCTTTCAGGTTGATGTTTGAAAATCCTCTAGCAGTAAATTGAGTACAGAGAACATGGCGACGTGCAGGGTCTAAGTTGCAAGAATGCAACGCCTTCACGTAAGAATTGGGCACTGAAGAGAATAAGGTCTGCAGCACTTGAGCATGCTGCGTCTACTAGAGCACCAGACTGCACAACATAATGGGGCACAGGGGAATCTTGTTCAAAGCCATAGCCTTTTAAAACTGCGGCTGTAGTGCAGGCAGACAGGCCTACTTACGAGTGCTAATTGCATTCTCTTACTTTAAAATCGCACACCTTCTTAAGCCACCTGATCACTCAAAGACTACCCCTCCTTCTTCCCATCTTGACTTGACATTTTCTGCTCAAAAACAAGTGTCCTATTCCTTCAGCTGTGTGGACGCCTCTGCTTATTCTATTGCCACCGCCGTTGCTCCCTAGGACTGCCCTGTGCTCCTCAAGGCAATGTTTTAAACCCAGACCGTCCACTTTTTCCCTGCTTCAATCCTGCGTGATTCCTTGCCCTGTGTGTATCAGGTATGTTAAACATGTGTGAGGGGCACTCAGCTCCCTCACGCTCCTGCTACTTTGGCTGGCCGTCTTAAGCGCTCGTGCTGTGTCCAAAGCCATGGAAGGCCCTTTGTCCGCACCTGTTGTTGTCCCTCCTCAGCTTCCTACTAAACCCTGCCGCACGCCACGGGCCCCGGCTTCTTTGGTGCTAGTGCTAGAATACGATGCAGCGAATCAAGTTTTGTTGCTTTGCCGTTCATGTCCTGCTCGTCTGCTGCAGGGTTACCTTAATAAAGCTGCGGGCATAGCTGTGCTCCCTTCCATCCTTAAAATACTGCACCTTTAGAGGGAAAGGGAGTTTATCATATTGTAAAGTGACAAGCTTTTTAACAGTGTACACTGTCAGTGGGAGAGGAGAGAAGGGACTTGAGTATACACAGCAAACTGCAGCCAGAATGGTCCCCAAAAAACTGCCAGTGGCTCCACACACAGACACCAGCATGGCCGGTAGCATTTCTTTCAGCTGTGGTTCATCAGAGGATTGGGAGAAGGAGCCAGAGCCGGAGCCGGAGCCGGAGCCGGAGGTCTTGATGCTAAACAGGGGCAGTGTTTCTGGGTCAGCACCCTCGTTTGAATTCTTTCTGACCCGCAATCAAGGGTACTACCACCAAAAGCACGAGGGGGTAGCGAGGGAGCTGTGTGTGGGTACGGGTTGCAGCCTTTCAAACGCTGCTATGGAGGGGAGGAGCACAGAAAGGCAAGACTTCTAGAGGGCAGTGTGCTCTGACGAACCTCTGAAAGGCATTGAAGCAACCTGTAAGCTATTTCATGTCCTTGTGATTTGTTCAAGGGACTTCAATCCCCTTAGCACCTTTTGGGATCTTGAACAAATCTACCTAGGTATTCCGGCAAAAGATTGAACGGTTCGGTGCAAGCCTTTGTCATTTGCTTAGCGTCCTTTGTCAAACCCAAATATTAAAATGATGGGATGGGAGGGAATCTACTGTTTTGGTTGGTAACCGATTTACAATATGAACGGATGCAGTTGCATTGAAATAGTGCACCTTTCCAACAGCAACCCGCAAAGATTTTGAATGATTGTCTACAAACTGCTGCAAAAAAGAAGTTGCATACTGCATACCCTCCCCTTCCCCCTTGAAGCAGCCCTCAAATTCGAACAGGACCAAAAATTTTCCTGAGACGGTTGCACATATTTCCATTTACCCAGCATCACCGCCAATCCTCTCATTAAGCTCAGTCAAGCTCGCTTTTGAATACCAACCTAGCCTCTCCTCCCCCTTTGCAGGACCAACATCAGCCCAGCATTACACGCAGCGCCTGTGCTGCCTATCTTGCCAGCTTCCTGGCGCGAGCGGCCTTTTTACCCCATGCTCTCGTCTTGCAAGCACTGGAGCAGCTTACCTGCTTCTGTCACGACTACTGCAGGTGCTTATCGCATAGTTTTTGTTTTGTCAGAGGTCGTGTCTTTTTTATGTGTGCCTGCGCCTCCCTGCCCTTTCTGCTGATGCCTTGTGCGACGGCCACGAGGTTTTAAGGTATTTGTCACATCTTACAAAGTTGGCTTACACAAGTCGGCCATGCCTAGAAGTAGGGTCTGGTAAACATTGAATCGTAGAATTTTTCATGGATTGGGCTTATTTGCAGAAGCACTTTAATAGCCTTCAGACTGCTGCGTCTCGTTCTCTTTGCTGATGAACAGGTGAGGAGTGGTGGACAATTTAGTCCTAACACAATGAACAAGACACATATGCACCCAAACTGTGTGCCTACCTGTACAGATCCGTGACAGTGCCTACCAAAGGCCTCACCCGTAGCAGCAGCAACGTGGTGCTCGGCTCCAAAAGCAGTGCGGCTGCTGCACTAGAAGCCGAGGCTGATGCTATCAGCTCCCTCACTGCCAAGCACCAGGTATCTCACACGCTTCCACATTTTTGATTGTATGCTTTATCAAGGGCGCTCCTGCAATGCTTAGCACCCAGAGCCGCACAAGCTGGTCACGCAGGAACTTGCGTGAAGAGTTGTCAAATCAATGTCCAGATACTTGTGGTCCACTGGGTACGGCTCCGCTGACCCTGTTTCATGGCTTAAAAGATATTGTAGTTGTTAAGGTTCTTCAATTTCATGTCCCTGTCCAGCATCTTCATGTCTCACCTTCAGTAAAAGGAACGCACGTGCACACAAGCACAACACTCGTGCTGCGCAGGTGCTATACGCGTCTGTGCAAGCCATCCTGTATGTCCTGTGCTACCACATGGAGACTCTCTTACAGCCTTCCCCGCCGCCACCGCAGCAAGACCAGCAGCATTCCTCTAAATCAGCATCCCTCCAAAAGCCCCGTTCCTGCTTGGCTAGCTCTGTGAGGCTCTTAGTGAAGGAGCGAGTGCTGCCGCTGCTGCAGCACCCTTTACGGCCCCTAAATGTGTGCCTACCCAGCGTGGTGGCTGAGTTCAAGCACCAGGTGCATGCTGCAGGCATCGCCAGCCTGGCAGGGAGCAGCGTGCAAACGGTGAGCTGGGTAGGGTGTGTAGTGTGTAGGTGCGTGTCTGTGTGTTCGCTTGTGTGTAAGTGGTGGTAGCAGAGAATGGGTTTTGCACAGGCCTTTACAAGCTGTAGTTAGGCTTAATACCGAGCATCAGGTGTAAGGTGTTTAGAAGTCGTGCTTTGTCACGTGAGCTTGATCTATATGTTATATGCAATGTGCACATGAAGTTAGTGCAAATTAGGAGAGGAAGTTGGGCTTGTTTATTGTGCTAACACTGAGCTTTACGTGCTTGGCACAACCTGCAGGACGATATCTTGCAACGCTCACAGCGCCCCCTGGAGATGTTTTTCCCCTTTGACCCGTATTTGCTGAAGCGATCCTCTGCTGCTTTAGCCCTCCCCACCTCATACATCAGGTGTGTGGGTTAGTCAGAGCTCTATACAGTGACACTTTGGAATTGAATGGCATTGTAGTGGCATTGTAGTAAGCCCTTTGACCTAACAAATGAGGCATCAGCTGCGTGTGACACTTAAAAGTTCATACTTGCACACGCATTCTTACTTAAAACATGAAATGTGAGCAGAGTTTGTCAAATGCTCATCGCCTTTCCTTTTGCCATCTTCATTCTTCAGGGATTTAAATAATTTAAAGAAATGTTCCCAAAGCTCCGTGCGTATTTTGCTGCATTTTTTACCATAATCAGCAATGGTACACTACTATTTGATCTTTTGCAAAGTGCAGCTTTACAAAGCGTTCCTCTGTTACTAAGTTGCTCAACTCAGGCCTCCTGCTGGTTAGATCTGTGCATGGGCAAACGGCAGGTATTGTGCTTATTTCTTACCTACTGAAAGTGGTGACATTAGTATACTCATTCCACTGCACTCCCCAATTCTGTGCACTGTCCCAATTATTGATAAGTTTCAATGTACTTTGAATCTTTAGTGGTTCCTTGACAGAGGCTTTAATGCCTGTCCCACGCCCTCATTAATTGTGGTTACACATCTATGAGTGACAATTCTTCTTCCTAACTGTAAATTATGGATTAAAACAAGCCGCGGTGATCTAACTTCGTAGACGCTATACTCAGTCATCTAATTCATCGCCACACTGCACACTACACAACTGCTAATTTTGTTACCACATTGCTCAGTCGATTTTTTTAAAGCGCTGCTCAATCATTGATCATGTGCTTCACACTACAGGTGGCGTCACGGACACCCTCGGTCCACTGCATCGCACCCAGCCCCCGGGACGGCAGTAGACAGCGACGAAGAAGTCGAGTCAGAGGACGAGGAGGAGGAGGAGGAGGAGGAAGACGGCACAGGGAGGCAGGTGTGTGAGGAAAATGGGAGGGGTGTAACAGTGATTTGAGAATGAGAAGAATTAAAGTAGATGGTGCAGGGAAATCAGCACGGGAGGGGGTGAAGGTGTGAGGGTGGACGATGGAGGGAGGGCAAAGAGGAGGAGGGATAGATGATGTAGGAAGGCCGATGTGTGAGGGGAAAGGAGGGGTTGGTAAATGTTGTGAGCAAGTGAGAAGAGGAGGGTGCAATTCACATTTATGCATTTCATGCAGTTTGAAGTTGAATATGGAGTTTCAAAAAGATGAAGATGAGATGCACTGGGAGGTTGGTATGACGGATGCAACGACAAGCGATCAAGGAGGGTAACTTCACCACACGGCTGCTCTCGCACGCATGCTCACAGGAATTGGACATGGACCAGGATGGCCACAACAGCTCTTCTTCTGCCTCCTCCTCCGATGACGAAGACCACACAGAAGATGGCTCCCTTAGGGGGGATGGCTCAATGCCGTCAGATGCCATGCTCAGCCGCCCCAGGTGTGTTTGTGTTTGGGGGGGGGAGGGGAGAGGTGTGCGTGTGTGTCGATTTGAAGGTAATCTTTTAGATGTAGGTGTAGATTGGGATGGTGGAGTGACTATGGGTATGTTGATGTGTTTGTTATCATGGCAGCTGGGTGTATGCAGGAATCAGCCTGTTTGGAATGACCGTAGGCTGATCCCTACTAAATTGGCTGCAACACATTCTAACCCTTATCATATGCCTTCTGCGCTTCAGTGTGCGTACACATGAAATTTCATTTTACGGGATGGGCACTTTCTCAGCAAAGCTGCGTAAAGGACGTATGGGCAGGCCACGCTTGCTGCCCCACCGATACAAACATCACGCAAACATAAACACACTCACGCACATGTCCAGGCTCAAGACACACGCCAGTGGCCTTCCTCATGCTAGTAGCAGCATTGCCCGCCCCCTAGCATCTCACCACCACCAACCCCACCTCAGCCACTACTCCCTTCTCAACCACCACCACCAGCACCACCCTCATCAGCGCTCGTTAGGCCGCAACAAGCAGGCGGGCAGCAGCAATGGCTACGATGCCATGGGCACCTCCTACAGCCCGGGAGGAAACGTGCAAGGCGTGACATCTAGCAGCAACGGGTGGGTGCAAGCTGGCATGTGCCAACCCCGGCAGCTGCTTTCTTTGTAAACATTTTATGCTGGCATTTTACAATTACACCTGGCTTACCTTGATAGATGGATTTTTGGAGTAACGTGGATTGTGGTTTTGGGTAAAAAAGCCTTGCTGCGCCTCATCCTCTTTTATTTGGTGTGCCATTTGTTGTCTTACATCATTGCTGTTCTATCTGTGCATACTCAGCGTTATTTTTGCACTGTAACGATGAAAGCTGTTTTGATCTAGCATAATGCCACACCCTTTGACCTATTGAGAAAACAAGTTAGGACGACCTCCTTTCAGATATATTGTCTGGCCTTGCTGCAGCACCTGCCTTCCTCCGTTCCTCCTCTTTCATACTATTAACCTATTCAGAATGTTTCTGACAAACAGCCAGCAGAGGGGTTCCAAGTACGTACAGACATTACCAAGTGCACACTTGTGCACCAGAATCAAACATACATGCACGGACACATATACATTCACGTACATACATGCAAACACACATACATACACACGCACGCGCAAATGCACACAAATACGCACTTACCCTCTTGTCTATTGCAGTGGCTCCCCGCCCCTGGGCAACTCCCCCCTTGTAGTTGACTACCACCATGGTCTGATGCATGGGGGTGGCAGTCTGTACGCCCAATCCCTGTCGCCAATGCAGATGGGCACGCCCCCGATCCATCACATGCACGCACATATGCATGCCCACCAAGCCAGGCTCGCAACTGCTGCAATTGCAACCACCCATAAATGAGGTATTTTGTATTGAACACAAGATTTGTAGATTTTTAAAGCAGCTTTTCGCATTGTCCTTCTTCTTTATTTGCGCTCTTACATCTATCATTTTGGACTTATTTGCAATGCATCATTTTTACCTACCTATTCATATGAGGCCTTAACGAAAAGTAATGGACATGTTCTGCCGATGACAGATATTGTTTATAGCGGCTTTTGATTTGCTAATCCCTTGATAATTACTTCAGCTTCCCTATTAAACAAAAATCGTGATTCGTAAGATCCTTAGGTTTTTCAGACACGCTGATAGTTACAATGGGGGGTGGGTGACCTTCAGCCAGGTTGTTTGGCTGGCTGATCGGCTGCTGACTGGTCTCGGCCAGCCACAATAAATCCATAAGCTTAGAAAGAAAATGAAAAAGTCTATTGTTCTGCTGAGAAAGGAAATCATGAACAAGTTGGTTGTTGACCTGTTGCAGCAAAAAGGGTTGGGCTGCTGAAATGGTTACAATGGTTACAATGGGGGGTGACCTTCAGCCAGGTTGTTTGGCTGGCTGATCGGCCGCTGACTGGTCTCGGCCAGCCACAATAAATCCATAAGCTTAGAAAGAAAAAGAAAAAGTCTATTGTTCTGCTGAGAAAGGAAATCATGAACAAGTTGGTTGTTGACCTGTAGCAACAAAAAGGGTTGAGCTGCTGAAAAATTCTCAAAAAAAGGTGAAAACAGAAAGGAAAAGTGTTTCCTCAGCTCACAAACTCGATGGTCTTGGCAAATTAAAAGAGCATGCACCTCGTTCTGAACATGTTCATCTTCACCAGGACATTGGTCACATACGCAAGAACTTCTTCAAGCCACGCTGCTGCCTCAACTTTCAAAGTATGCGCGCACAAGCGGTCTACTTAAATTGCGCAAAAATTGTTTGGACAGATCAAAATGGAAATACCGTGGTACATTAATCGGCATACGCTCATTACTAGAAAAAGGGGTGGCAAACCAAGAAGAATGATAAGTGGCCAGTTTGTTGTTGTGCGTGTTGGGGTCCACCAACTCAGCGTCTCTCCAGACACCTCTCATCCTATGGCTGCTTCAAATCTGCAGTAAACTCTTGCTTGGAAAAAGCACGCCTGGTTTGAGCAGCTCGTAAATATAACTCAAACCCACGCAGTCCTTGAAAAGGGCTCAGCAATTGAGCTGTCCAGCAGGCACTTGAACGAGGCTGTAAATTGAGATCAGCCTGGACTACCCTCCACAAAGTGTCACTATTGGTATTAAGCATACTATTGAAAAGCTTGACAGCTGACCGAAACCAGTAGAATTGCAACGGTTCATGTCCACATTCTCAAAGAACAGCGCAATTAGCGGGCGGTAGACTGCTTCACACCTAACGTGCCCTTCAGAAAATGCAAATGAAGCATAGACAGCGGGCTAGAGAACTCCCTGCCTGCCTGCAAAAAATGAGTACCCCATACTTGACTACCAGACATGCCAGCAGGAATAACATACGTTTTAGCGGGCCACAATGAAGTGTGTGGCCTGTCTACCAAAGCGTGTTCACGCACAAATCTACGTATCCTATAGGCAGAGGCAAGAAAAGGACGGGCCGTGTGTTCAGCAGACTTAGCCATGTTCAAGGTCCTGTAGAAAAGAATCTTTGTGATGAAGGGTGGCACCGCCAACATCATAAACGGGAAAATTTTCACCCGCGGAGTTGAAGTGCACAACTTTGGACTTGAAAGTGTTGACAATTAGATGTTTTATTCCTGGCATACTCAGCCAACCGACTCAGCATGATTAGCATATCACGGGGCTCATTAGTCAGCAAAGTCAGATCATCTGCATGCATACAACATGGGTGAGACGTGCACAACCGCGGTTCCGGTGATAGCCCCTGATACACCCTCAGCAATGTCGTCGATATCGTTAATATAAAGGGGAAAGAGCAGAGGAGACAGGGGGCAGCCTTATTTAACCCCACGAGTCGGATGCACACGAGCAGTCTTATCACCATCCTTGAAGACATACTCATCACGGTTGTACATGTCTTGAATCACAGACAACAAAGGCGCAGACACGCGAGTACGCCTAAGGTGTTTCCATAGTGCATCCCTTGGAATGGTGTCATAGGCTCGTTAAAAATCAATGGGGAGGAAGGAGAGACAGACTGTCCTGCAACTCAAGAGGTATCAAAAAGGGTGGGTTTTTCAAATACAGCTTCCTACACCTCAAAAAAAAAAGTGGTGTCATTCATGCCCAATCAGTGGCAGTGACAAATTGCGTGACAAGCAGTTCGGGTTGACAGTTCAAAATGTTTGCTTGTCTCATATGTAATAAGCTGGTGCTAGTCTCTTGTTGACAATTTGGGGCGCCTTGAGACCAAGAAAGGTTTCCTTGGTAGAAAAATCATTCTTAGTTGATGTGCTGAATCTTATAATGGCTGTACTTTGAAGTCTAATCTAATTTAATCTATGGTGACTGAACTGATCTGACAGTGATCTTTAAACAAGCAGGGGTTCCTTAGTCTTGAAAATACCTTCTTTAATTAATGGCTGTTTTGGCATGTTCCAGTAAAGCTTTTTCTACCAAGGTAATTCGCCGTTGCTTGCAATAATTCGTGGCTACAACTAGACAACGAGTCGCTCCTGTGCTTCAAGCAAAGACCTCAAGTCAAGGCGGCCTTCTTAGGTAACGATTCCACTTCTGGCTACATGAGCAGGCGCCGTTGCTGCAGGAGTAAACCCTTAGGGTTATAAAGCAAGAGGCACCATCTATAACAGTCACATGCTGGAGCTTTGTTTCAAGGTGATTCTCAAAGAGGTAAAAAACTGTTTGTTGTTGGCGTATTACATAGCTAGGTCAAGGGGAAATAGCAAACTCCCTACTACGAGGTCAAAATTTGCTTCCAAGCTTCACGTTCATTCTGTCAACTACGTTGCCAAACTTGTCCATACTAGACGTGCCCTTTCCAGCACTATTATCAACTCTCATTAGGAGTCGGTTTCAGGTCATGCCTGCAACCCTCCTCCTGATCCCCATTGATCTTGATCTTTTTCTTTTGGTGGAGGCGTTTTATGGTACCCGGTACTAAAGTGGCTCATTTTCCTTAATTATTATGGGGAAAGGTTTTTCACTGCCTGCTGCCTGCGTAGTTTTTTCTTTTCAAGAGAAACACTCGTTAGGGCCAATATCAAACAAAAAGCTAAAAAGACGGATCCGTACATGATCACGCAAGTACGTGGCACCCCCCGTCCTGCACAATACAAAAGCACCGACAATAAGAGTCTAAAAAGAAAAGCTGACAACCAGGAGCACGACACGTCATTCCCATATGGAGTTTGACAGCAACAACACAGATAAAGTATGTTTCTTGCCAGTGGGTAATGGGTCCGCATAGCACGCAAAGCCACACAGCATGCCCATACGTAACATAATCCCAAATCTAGGGGTGATATCCTTTACTTGGTGTTTGGCGACAAGCGCATAAGCAAGAGTCATTAGCTAGTATGCATGCACGCAAGGGCACAAAACCAGCATTAGTCTCTAGCATCTAAGCTCACTAGCTCGAACTCAATAACTGACATGTTGTTGTCCATCTGTGTAGTGTGGAAAGAAAAGGGCTGTGTTGGCAACTATCAAAATTTGAAGAAAAACACTATCAGCATGAAAGTGAAAAATTAGTGCTCTTGAGCCCCCACCCCGCCTATCACCCCAACAAAGTAAGAAATAACGAGGGTTTGACGCATCAGCAGCTCTAAACATCATTTTACAACTAATAAACAGATTATTTTGCTCATCCCTCACCCGGGCTGCTGTCCCTCCCCTACCTATTTTAAGTGGGGGGCGGTGACTGAGATTGTTTTGTATGCACTTCAGATCAACCAAAATTTGCCAAAATTTGCCCAGAAATTTTGAATGACGCGGCAGACCATAACTTTTCGAATAATGTCCCTTTTTCTGGGGAGGAGGTTGGGTGTCGTCACACATGATATAAGTATTTGATGGTGGGTAAATACGCCAGAAAATGGTAGAAAGTGCGTGGTAGACACAGTTTTTGCATACCACCACATTTTTTTACCAGTTACAGAACCTGTGCATTTGCATAACTTAGAAGAGCTTAGAGTTTGCAAGCGCTTACATGCAAATTGACGTAGCCAGTACACATGCACATACTGGGTGTGTTCGGAAGTCCCTTAAATGACCACACGCTGTGTGACCATACTTACCCGTAGAGTGAAGATCGACACACAGTGCACAT
>Ga0307945_1000240_pt1:17500-35348 | contig 35348 bp, 37 predicted proteins | sample OrgLakmetagen228_FD_201818 | JGI IMG/M metagenome (GOLD analysis project Ga0307945, IMG submission 201818) | Saline water microbial communities from Organic Lake, Antarctica - #228 | ecosystem: Environmental > Aquatic > Non-marine Saline and Alkaline > Saline | place: Antarctica...
ACCCTGCTTGCATGGCACCGTAGCTCATTAAAGTGTACACTCATGCAACGGCGGTGGCCAAATTGTGGGGAACCCCATTGCTTGTCAATACCGTACGCAGATTCCTCCTTACCGACCTTTTGAAGACTACAGCTAGCAAAGAACTGACTGCATCCACGGCTTGTTTTCCATTTTTGCAGGCATGAGCAGGAAAATGCTCCCGGACTGCAGGCTCCTGGCCGTAGTCACCACCACACACACATCTCAATGGGTGGAGAGGGACGGGGTGCTTTTGATGCCAGCCGTCCCCTTACAAAGGGCCCATCTCTGGCACAGCAGATCCAGTACCAGCAGCAGCAACAGGCTACGCCACCCCACAAGAGCAGCAGCAATCACCACAGCTTAGTCAGCAAGCCATGCCAGCCTGACCAGGATGGAGTGTTCCATAGACCAGAGGCTTACGTCAGCATAAAGGTGAGGGTGCAGGGGTGCATGCTGACCAACCTCAAACGGTATACCTAAACAGGGAGCTGTTTGACAGCGACGGGCAATGTAGGAGAGGGGGAGTCTTCTTCTACGAGGTGTATGGCATCATACCCAGGCTTGTTACAGATTGATGGGCTTTTGCTGCTTCATTGTCAGACCTCGAATACCAGCTGCACGCGCTGTCCCAGGGAGGTTTTCATAAACGCCTGCAAGCACAGCCGTAATGGCCTCTTCCTGGAAAAGTAGCGGCTGAAAAAACTGCCTGGCTGTATCTAATCCAGCAGGGCTAGTCCTTCACTCCATTAAAGAAAAGGCACGCTGAGTGTTGTTGTGGAGAACGAACGACATCCTTCACCGCATGGCGTGTGCTGTAGGGTGCTACACTTACTGCGCTCCAGTTGCTGAAACAAAACAGGGCGTGCAAAATGGCGTGCCAAACTGGGTGAGGACAAGTACTCCTTGACTGACAAAATGCAATTCCATGCTGCCTGTAGGGCCGGCCTTCCCGCCCAAGCAGCAATCAGGCACCAGGGAGAGAAAGGGCCACAAGGCCAAGCTCTGGGTTGACCGCTCACTGCTTACAGGTTCTCACACCTCTGCTGGTTTAAAACTTAGATTGACGCCAGTGTAAGTTCAGATGTCTGCATCGTGCGTGCCATAGTCTGTATTGCAGTTCTGGGTTGAGTGCTGAAAGTAGTGCAATTGAATTCCTTTTCTTGATCAATGTGTCCCGTCATATACGGTGTGTGTGTACATACGATTTTGGCGGATTTAAGAGTACGTGGTGGTCATATACCTGCTGCAACCTTCACAATGTTCAGGGAGCTAGAGAGCGAGAGCGCCGCCTGGCGCTTTCCACGGCGTTGGCAAAAGAGCGCGTGGCTCTAGGTTTGCATACACAAAAGCAGCAACAGGCCCGAGGAGGTGCTGCAGCAGCAGTAGCAGAGGAAGAAGGGGGTGGGGGGGATTCTAGGAGTGCCGCTGAAAGGCATTTTGCCAGAGAGGCAGCTCAAGCTGAGCAGGTGTGCGTGTGCTTGGCACTTTGATACAAGCATGCGAGTATGTTTGTGTTTGTGTCAAGGATTATACATTATACAGTCAAAAGGCTAGGGCTGTGTTGGTGTCAGAAGAGCTATCTGGGTACGGAAAGCAACACCAACCAAGACAATCATCAAGGATGATGTAACCTCTAATTTTGCAACCTTTGCCCATTGTGCCGAGGCTTTTATTGATGAAGTTTGTGCTTCCGCCTGCTCATTCGTACTGCCTGTGGCACCATTTCCACAACCGCACTTAGCACAATTAATGGGAGCTTTGATCTACGTGGATGATAATTATAGCTTGTGCCCATCTGAATTAGAACTTTATTTTGTTTGCCTTTCAAACAGAGTCAGGTATTGTACCTGGCACAGCAGCTCCTGCAAAAGCATGATGGCCTAGCAACTGCCGTGCAGGCCACCAATTTGCAAGTGGCGCAGCAGCAGGTGAGTGTCCTCAACATTTGATGCCTGACACGAGATCCACGGGACTGCATCAACAAATGTTTAACCAAACTGCCGATTGGGAAGGGAAGCTGACGTACTTGTTGTCTGCAAGTATGCGTCACTGCAATACGATGGCAGACACACAGAAACACAAAGAGGCACATGCACACACGCGTGCACACACACACACACTCACTCAAACTTGAAAACAACAAAATCACCTCCTTTCCCTGATTCCCTCCTTGTCCTGCTAAGGCCCTGATCCAGGCTGCCCTTGAGCGCCTAACCAATCAACCCCAAGGCCCTCCCCCACTGCCCTACCTCCCCAGCAGACACGCACGGCCCTCTTCCGACAGGCACCCTTTGTCTTTCCAGATCACCCACAGCTTAGGAGAGGGTGGCTCACACCCTCAGCAGTCCCCTCTCCCAGAGCCGGTTGCAGGAGCTTGGTTTGTGCGTGCAGCTTTGCCTGGTGATGTGCCGCAGCAACACCAGGAAGGAGGCAGGCAGGGCTTTTTACCTGTGCACCAAGACCACCGCCACTCCTCCCAGATAAGTAAAAGGGAAGGGCATCGCAGCCGGAGGCATGACCACAGCCACTCCAGACGGCATGAGCAGAGACGGCAGGTGTGTGTGTGTGTGTGTGTGTGTGTGTGGAGGGGGGGATTGACATGTGTGCTGCGCATGTGCATGATGTGCATGAATTGGCTACCTTCTGTACAACAATTTAAGTCAACCTGATCCATGTAAACCCACTTGAATGTATTGATTTAGCTCAGGCAATAAGTACGTCAATAGGAACGGGAAATGAGCAGCTTATGCTTCTGCTCTTACACACACACATACACACACGCATACACACATACGCATACATACACAAACGCATGCACGCACACACACACGTGCAGCTCAAGGCATTGCTGAGGGACATGCTGCTTGGGCAAGGGGGGGAGGAGCAGAATGGGCAGCGACACGGGGAAGGGCTGCAGCGTTTGATTCACGCCATGCAGGGCAAGGACGCTCAGAGGGCTCAAGCTAGGGAGGGAGGATGGGCGTCCCCACCGCAGCAATACCAGCAGCCACAGGCACATGGTGTTATGCGCTTGAGGGTGAGGGGAGCCGTGTGTGATCTGACTCGGTCAAAATGCCTTGCAATAAATCAATAGCCGGTGAGGGGACTTTTTTTTGCATACGTCTTGGTACAAATACGGATGTTTGGGCTGAAAGTAGTAGCAGGTTGAACCTCCTTGAAAGCCTACCTAAATTTGTTTTGGGAGTGTAGCCTTTACAACAAAGCAAATGGCCTCATTGGGGGGGTGACCTCCAGCTTGTCCTCCATTTTAATGATCTCCTCCTCTGAGCTGCTTGAAGTTGAAACCAGGTGCTGCTTTGAATTGCTGCTAATTTTTCAAACGCCAATTCTGTTCTCTTATGTACATCTACGCATTGCAAAGGGGGCTCACAAATTTGATCACGCACTTGTACTTTACTTTTCTCATATCTGTCCTGTGCACCTTCAGGACCGTGTACGAGCGTTGAAGCAGCATTACATGGCAACCCGTGCCTCTCGCGCACCTCCAGAGCAGCAGCAGCAGCAGATGGGCCGTGGTGGGTGTGCGTACGTGTGGCTTTATTAATCTCACTTGTTCTGCGCGAGCTGGGGATACAGAACAAAGACCTGGACCCGCTCAAAGTTAAAGAAACTCCGCAACATTTCATTTCAAGTTATGGGCTCAATTTACCCGTTTCGTCAACTAGTCTCGTCCGCTCGTACAAAAATCCGACACAAGCGCTCCGTAATATGCGCCCTTCGGGCAAACAAATCTGACGCTCGACGCATACAACGCTTCGCACATCAAACCTTTCTTCTTTGTTTACAAAAATCACCGTGTACATCTTTTCAAGCCTGTATTTTCAAACTCGTTCATAATGTGTGCAAATAGGAGCAGCATGCCCCCCACAAGCAGATGTTGAGGATGAAGCCCAGCAGATCATGAGCAGGGATGCAGAGGCCCACCGGCACACCGCTAGGTAAGGGTTTGCATAACAGAGCCTCTGTTGATTGATTTGCCGCAATTAAGGGCGGATCACACATTCATGCACAGTGATGTTGATTGATTATTTTGAGCTAGTGCACAGGGGCTTGCTAGAGTTTCAAAGCAGTATGATGATTTTTTGCATGCAGTTTTGCGGTCGTCAGTACCTTGGCTGACATTGTGAAGCTTTTAATTAATGGCATCTTGGAAGATTGCGCCAGGATTTTAAAGTACTTACAGGAAAATTGGAGTCGAGCTAGAAACGAGCAGCTGTTTTGGAGCGCATGCACTTTGGTCCAGCAATTGGCAGGAATCGTATTTTTTCATTTCAGGGACCTTCTGGAGGAGCGCCTGGCTGCTCTCACTTCTTGCCTGGAGCAGCAGCTGCAGCAGCAGCAGGAGCAGCATGCCACAGCACAGCTGCCAGCAGCGACAGGAGCAGCTTTAGACCCTCAGGCAAGGAAGGGCACCACTTTGTTTTTGATCGGCGTCAGCAACGCACACATACGCACACGCACACACACACGCACACACACATACCCACGCAATGCTGGCCCGTTCTTACGCTGTATGACTATTTGTAGCCCTATACTTTTGTGCACAGACCTGCTAAAGCATATGGCATGCATATTTAAGGACCTGGACGACCCTTTTACACACTCACACACAATCCATGAATGTCAGCATCCTAGTTTCATGCAGCACTGCAAACTGCATTGTATACAAACACGTAAGGCACCCCATCACACAGGGCATGGGCCAGCACCATTTACTCCTCCTGCAGCATCAGCAGCATCAGCAGCAGCTAAGAGCAGGCGGCGTGAGCTTTTTGCAGAAACAGCCGCAGGATGAGAGCTTGAGCGCAGTGGATGTTCACCTCCTCATGGGGCGGCTGCAGCGCATGGAAGAGCAGGAGAGCGCATTAAGGTGGGCAAACCTGACTCCTGCTTGTGTGCACTAGGGTTACTTGTGGTGTCAGATGCCTGCATTGTATACCTACAAGTGGCGCATTGTGTTAGGTACCTGTGGGCTGCAAAGTATCAACTGCACTGTGCATGAATCAGCACGGCAGTCACTGCCCCGTAAGACATGCTGGCTTAAAACAGATCCGGCATCAGACTTACCTTACAGGGTGTCATGTTGTCCGATGACGATACAATGTTCTGTACACGCTGATGAAATACCTGTAATACATTACAAAGTGCACATGTCTGGGCACGCAGGCAGAAGTGGCTGATTGGGCCTCGTGTGAACCACCAGGAGGCAATCTCTGTTTATGACGGCCAAGTGCACACCATGGGTATGCAAAAGACAGATTGGCGCAAAATCAGGGATAATTGCTGTGCCGACTGTGTCGCTGCTTATTTGTTGTCCAATGATGCAAGTTGGAAAACGACACGACAGTCTGTGCTGTTCACATCAAACCAGCGTGATGCATTTCTGTACCACGCCCAGCAATTGCTCTGGCATGTCCTGGAATTTGTGCATTCTTCTGAATGCTTCTGTTCCAACTCCTGCAGGGGCAGGATGTAACAAGAACAGTGCTGAGCATGAACAGACAGCCTCCAGATCAGCAGCGGCAGACGCTGATGTGCCCCACCTCAAAAAGGATGGCACGGCCGTGGCGAGGCAGCAGCACAGCATTGACCCGATTACCACACAGCTGACGTCGCAGCATGCAGCGCATGGATCTGCCCAGCAGCAAAGCAGTGATCCGATCGACGATCGTACACTGGAGAGCATCTTGGCGGGTAGAAGGTGGGCTTGTGATCCCACCTATTCATCAAAAATTTAACAGAACTGCTGTGCTTTGTATGGTCCAGGCCTACTCTAATCCCTATGTAAACACGGTCTTTTTCTCGCAAACACAGGGCCTTCCTGGAGCACCAGCGGCGCAGGGATGGTGACTTAGTGAGTACCAGTAGCCCCAACATGAACCCAGTGGATGTGGTGGAGGATGTGGCTGATATCCTTCTGGATGAACTGCTCAAGGAGCAGGCAAAAGGTGTGAGATTGTGCAACTGACCTCGTTCTCAGCAGGCCTTGCGTTGCAGGTCCTTGGGATCTGCTAGAGAGTGCTGGAAGCAGCATATGTGCCGCACTTGCTTTGCCTGTTACCACCTGCTGATGCCTTAATATTCACAAGCTGCTCATCGCTACTCAAGCTGCTGCCTACCCCCTACTCTCTTGCTTGCAAACATTTAACAAGTCTCTTGCTCTGGTATTTGCAGATCTATTGGAGATGTGCGACACGATTGGAGACGACATGTTTGAAGCTGAGTTTCTCCCATGAATGCAGTAATCGTTGCTACTTTACAGAGAGAGACAGGGTGTGGGAATGATGGCATGTTCCAGGGACAACTTTGACAAAGATCTAGCTCTTTTGGGTAATTAACATCCTGTTCAGCAATTTCTGGATGTTGTTCTTTACTTATACGCATAACCAAACATGTTGCCCAGACATTTTTCAACTGGCACTTGCAGACACTGAATGAGAAGATGCTGGTTGTGCGCTGTTTCCTATATGCTGTTGCAGAGTACAAGAAAGATAGCATAATTGAAAATCACTTTCTTCATTGGCCAAGGAAACGGAGTCACTTTAGAGCCAAGCAACTACTGTAAAACTCCTCCGCCACAGAAAGGAAGAGGAAACAATGATGAACAGGATGGCTGCAGGCTTGGCCTGAAAACGGCTCCTGGTGAGAGTTTGTACAAGATAGGGCATGTCTGGTAATAACAAGTTTAGCAGCATAGATTCATGACTGCACATGGAGCTTGAAAGCTACTAGCTTCTCAAGAGTCAAGCCCCAGATCCTTGAAGGCTACAACAAGGTTGTAAGTTACAATGGGGGGTGACCCCTAGCCAGCCAGGTTGTTAGGCTGATCGGCTGCTAACCGGTCTCGGCCACAAATTGATCCATAAGGTTTACAAAGAAAGGTCTTCAGTCAAGAAGTGCGACCGCTAGTCTGCTCATAAAACGCAATTAGTTCATGGAAAAAAAATAAAGCTTGTTATTGTTCTGGCTCAAGAAAGTAAACACATTGTGAGCTCCTGTTGGGGGAAGCAGAGGTGCATATTTCCTGCAGAGAGAAATCACGTGGATTGGCGCAATGAAAAAGAACATGCTGCTCATCTTGCACATCATCATCAGCATCACACAGGTCACAGGTGGGAGAATTACTTTGATTCCATGTCGCTGTCTCAAAACGTAGGGTGTGACCACGAAGTCTGAAACAAGCTGTGCGTGCTACGGATGACATCACGAGGCAGGTAGAAAAAAAAGGTGGTCAGTGCAAGAGCGTGCACATCTCAGTTTTTGCCCTTTAACTCTTCAGGTATTAACCTGCACAGTTCTCTTGCCAAATAAATTTGGCAATGTTTGAAGGTAGCTGCTTACATTTTGAGCAGATTGACACCCTTTTTATAAGTGGGGGGGGGCAGGAAGGGGGGTTGGGAAGGGGGGTGCGTTTTGGGCCGGAGGCCCAAAATATACACGTGACTGCCAGGATATTTTTTTCAGCAGCCTCCTGATAAGAGGTTCAGAGATCTAGTGTTCTGCTAAGAAAGGGAATAAAAACGAGTTAGTTGTTGACTTGATGCAGCAGCCAAGTAAGGTCAGGCCGCTGAGAAGAGGTATTTAGAAAACGAAAGGGAAAACAAAAGCAAAGGAGAAATGTTTCCTCAGCTCACAAACCTGATGATCTTGGAAGAATAAAAGAGCGTGCACCTCGTTCTAGACACGGGCTAGGGCACTGGCCACAAATGCAAGAACACCCTTCAAGTCACGCTGCTGACTCCACTGTCAAAGTATGTGCATGTAAGCGGAGCCTACTGACATTGCGCATAAAGTGTCATAAAGAGCAAGATGAACTTACCATGGTACAGTATTCGGCATACGTTCATTACTAGAAAATAAGGTGACGGCAGTATGTTGTTTTGCATGTCAGGAGGGTCCACCAATTCAGCGTCTCCAAACACCACTCATCCTGTAACACCAGAACATCTCCCTCTCCTCATCAGATAACGACCTAATAGATTCTTGGGGTAGTCCTGGGCTATTATCAATAGCTGCAGGCTCGGGTTCTGGACCCGGCAGCCTCTGTTTCCTTGCATTATGACCGACTGTTTCCTTGCATTAAGTATCAAAGGTTGGTCCTGACTAAGTGCTTTGCAGCCTTTTGCCAACAGACGGACCAGACAGACTCTCGGCAAATTGGCGTCCGTGTGAGCATGAGATACAGGGTTCTGGACAAGACAAACAAAAAAGTTCTATGGAGACTGCGTTCCTGAAGTAAGTAAGGACGCCAGACACGGCGCAGACTAACTCCATGCGCGCAGGCTACAGCTGAGACGTCTGCAGCTAAATAAGACTGAAACGATGCATATACTCTCAAATGTTTAGACCGGTATTTTAAATAGACGTCTGCTTTTTGGCAACCCTTGTTCCTTATGCGCATGCACGGGTTTTGCACAGGGGATGGATTTCGGCACTAAGCAGGATTTTAGGGTTTGAGCTAGGTTCATAATTATTGGTCGAGTTAGATTTGTGGAATTTGGAAGTCCGTGCTGACTTCCTGTCGCAGTCCACCCCAAAGCGTAAAAAGTAGGGCAAACAGAAGAAGACTTATTTCCATGTATCTTCACTGCCACGCAAGTGACCCAGCAAGCAGACCTTAGCAACGATTGTGATTTTTTTTTGCATATTCGCCATGCGTAACATCAACCAATCACTCAATTACCCTAACGACATGTTACCCATCCAGGCGAATGCTTAACCATGCTATCTTGCGTAAGGTCATTGACGCCTGAGTTAACCTGCTTTTGTATCTAACGTGCCCCTTGCAGGTACCTTGTGACATTGGTCAGATTTTGTGAAGTGGGCGTGATGTGGTTCAAGTGTTCTGAGTTATCTCTCAGTTGTGTAGTCTACAGGGAGTGCACATGCACATGCACATGCACAGCCCTGGTGTAATCGCATGCCTGAGTTTCTGTGTGTTGTCAAGGGGGTGGGGGAATGTATGGCCCTCGTATGATTTAATGCTGGGATTTGTGTATTGTTTGTTTTGGTGCTCTGCAAGGTTGTGTGAATTCTCACTGTTGCTGATGGTGGATTGGAGATCGTAGCTTTTTATGAACAGGGAAAATGGCAGAGCCAATGCTCGATTGTATACAGTAGCTGTTTACGTGAGGGAACTAAGCACATGTTGTTGGAGCATGGTGTGAGTCCTTGCTATACTGGATGTACGCAAGGGCGGGGGGTGGCCTGGTCTGACATTAAAGGTTGGGCCTTGTGATCAGTGTGTAAAGCCCTTGGTGTGGTGATCGCTCGATTGTGGACAGTAGTTTTTTACGTGAGAGCACTAAGCACGTGATATTTGAGCATGGAGCGAATCCTTGGTGTGCCGGACGTACGCAAGGGCAGGGTATGGCCTGAGTCCGATGATTAAGGTCGGGCCTTGTAATATTGTGTGTTAATCCCTTAGTGTGGTGATCGCTCAATCGTGGACAGTAGTTGTTTACGTGAGAGCACTAAGCACGTGTTATTGGAGCGTGGTGTGAGTCCTTGGTGTCTTTGACGTGCGCATGGGCAGGGTATGGCCCGGGTCCGATAATTAAGGTTTGGCCTTGTGATCATCATAGCCCTTACTTTGGTGAATGCTCGATCGTAGACAGTAGTTGTTTATGTGAGAGAACTTAGCACGTGTTGTTGGAGTGTGGTGCAAGTTCTTGGTGTACCAGACGTATGCATGGGCGTGGTGCTAACTAGTGGAGTTGCTTTTCTGAACTTTTTCAAATTTTCTACTTATTTGTAAGCAACTTTCTGTATCTTCCTTAAAATGCCTCCATCTACTTCAATAATGGACAATTACGTCTGGAAAGCACATTATATTGCTGTTTTGTGTCACACCTCAATGAGTCAAGAGGAGTTATAACTAATTAGTTGCAAGAAAATTCTATGTATGCTACAGTGACCAATACTTTTAAGCACAAAGTACATTGCACACATTGCAAACAATTTACTAGGCGATGAGCACAAGATCATAAGCCAATATGAAATGCTGAGCGTAAAGCACAAGTATTGCCATAGTCCTCTTAAATAGGCATGACATGCTGAGTATGTGGCAAAAATGCGTGTCACATGCCAATCTGAAATGCTGAGCGCACAGCAAAATTTTTGCCATAGTCCTCTTAAATAGACATGACATGCCGTGTATGTAGAACAAAATGCGTATACCTTGTTATTCGGTTTGAGAACTAGGTAGTAAAAAACAAACTTGTTCAAAGTATTTGCAAATCTCATTGAGCTGCGCTGGTGCCATGTTACCCGGTCCGGGAAATTGCTGATCTGGGTGTGTTTCAGCAAAAAAGTTGATCTGAACCACAGGAAAGATCCACACATGCCAGCAGGATTAACACACCTCTTACCAAGCCACAAAGAAGTGTGGAGTCTGTCCGCAAAAGTATGCTCACGCACAAATCTACTTATCCTATGCGCAAATTCTTAAAGGCTCTTCAATGTGACCGCAATACTAGATGATGCCATTAACACTCATGAGGATGATGTTGTGCAGAGTAATGGAAACTCTATCGAGAATGGTGCGGAGCGAGGTTTCTATATCCTTAATGGCGTTAACGTGATTCTGAAATTCAGCTTCCTTGCGATACTTGATCTCAGCCAGTGAGCAGGATGTCAAGTTGATGATGTTGAGATTTTAGGTCGATGCTCTACTTTTGGGATGCTGTTGGCTGGCAGTGCTTCTCAGTTGCTCTCCCTCTGAGTTGCTTCCTGCTCCACTTTTTTGTAGCATATTTATATTTTTATTCAAGTAATGTTCAAATTGCTTTTGCGGTGGAGGACATCCACAGTACCCGGTACCAAAGTGGCTCCTTTTCCGTAATAAATGTAGTGAGTGGTTTTCACTGCTTGCGTAATTTTTTTCATTCTTTTCGCAGTCTCCTTTGATAAGAAAAGGCCAAACCTTGAGGACGGTACTAGTGTGGTATTTCCTATGCACTACTTCAGGGCATCAAAACCCATGTCATGTGTCACAGATCTTGTGGTAAAAACTTACTCACCACTGTCTGAGATGTTCAGGATGTGACTGCTACCTGCCTCAAAGGGGAAATCTTCTCTGAAAAAGGATCAATTGGCCAATTGGCATGTTTCAGAAATATGGAACTTGCAAACATCATGTAAAGCAAACAAAGACGAACATTGCACAGGATTCAAGCTGAGACAAACTGATTCAATTGCACAATTAATTCAGCAACAAAATTTTCAGCATTTAGGACAAAAAATGCTCGTTGCAAATCATAGAACGTGGTGTGGAAGATTAGGCTCGTCCCAGGAACCGAGCTACAAATCCATTTCCATGCTGGGGCTCAAAAGCAGGAACCTGCAGCCAGCAAGCAAATTGAATAGGCTGGTCTGAGACGCAAAACCGTTGGTGTGAAGTGCAAGAGCTTTTGGTTGATTAACACTCCCGTCTCCCTCATCCTGATTCTGTTGTCAACGTAAAGCATAGCACACACAACTGGGCTTACTTGTCAAATAAATGATTTTGTAACTATTGTAGTACAATGTTTAAGGCATACCAAACATCATTTCCTCTCACCGATCATCACCCGCCAACATAATCTACCTGCTGCTCAGGTCCAGCCGGCTCGCTGACCCCTCCACTGACCCTTCCACTGACCCCTGACGGCCCTGCACCTCCTGCCCTGCTGCCCACCCCACACTCCTCCTCCTCCTCCTCCGCCCCCTCCCTCTCCTTGCGTTTGCCAAGAGAAGTGGGGGAGCCACCAGCAACAGCTTTGCCTTTGCTAGGATTGGCAGCCTCAGCTTCTACCGCTGCTGCCTCAATGCGCATACACACCACTTCGATTTCCTTCCTCTTTTGGAAAACACGTTCCTGCCAAAGCAAGTTGTGTGTTGTGTACAACAGGTAAACAATAAAGAACAAGCAGGAGTTCTGTCAACAGTCCAGCACGCAGACAACCTTCTTAGTCTTTTTAAGCAACTTTATAATATTGCATTAATTCTTCTGAAATCTCTTTGCATGTGGCATTTAATTGCGCCTGCTTGATGCTGTGCAAATGGCCCCCGCATCATTCAAGATTACAAGACCGCTTTGCCAAGCTGTAAGGCTTCCCTCCACAAATTACCTTGATCTCTCGCAGTGCGTCATAAGCCTTAACCTCCAAGGCTTCTTGCACTTCTGTCTGCAGATCCGCAAGGCTGTCTTTAAAGGCCTGAAGTACAGGTTACAAAGTGCTGCCTTTTAAATATTGACAGCTGCAAATATCAGTGAATGAGGGAGTGCCTGTCTGCTCCTGGTTTTACTCGTAGCAAGATACCTTCAGGCCGTTCAGAATGTCCTCCAGTCGATCAGCCTCCTTCCATGCCCGCTTTGCTACAGCGTTGTCAATCTCCACCTCTAGCTTCGAGATGTGGTTTGGCAACAGTGCAAGGCTCTGAAGGTGCAACGGGAAATAATATTTGTTCGAGTTGGGTTTGATGGGGTGGCGTGCAAGTCCGTCTCTGTGCTCTTTGAACCAGGTCAGCCGTCTTTGGTGGCTAATTTGCAAATCGATCACTAGACCCTGGCGATGCTAAACATCTGCACGTGTTCCTATCTGCAGAGCAGAAACAAAAAAGGACAACAGGCATGATTTCTACCTTCAAAGCAACCAGTGCACTGTCCAAACGCTCGATCTCGTCCACATCAAAGGCCAGGACAGCAATTTCACGCTTCTCCTGTAAATGCACCATCTCTGTTTGAAGAGCGTCCTGCACATGTGTCGTAAGTTGTCAAGGAGGTGCTTTACGATGTTTTAATAATGAGATGGTTGAAACATTTTATTTCAACGGTGCTACGACAAGCCAGCACGTTTTCAATACACAATTCATTCCTGCTAATTTAAACAGTTGGTTAGAAATAAATTGTGCACACCCACCGGAGTAGGTGCTGCTACACCACGTGTTACTGGTGCTGCTGGTGTCTGTGTAGCGTTGGGCGTTATTGGTGCTGCTGATGGTGGTGCTGCCTCAAAGTTGGAGTCAGAACGACGCAGTAAAAGCTCCTCCAGAGCCTGCATGTGTGTCGTTCATGCGCATTCGGAAGTTTGGCTGGGATTAACCGCGGTGTGTGGAGCGATCGTGCGTGCGATGCGTAAAGCGAGCGTGCGAGGAGCGGGCGTGCGATGCGTGGGGCGTGCGTTCGTGGGGCGGGCGTGCGATGCGTGGAGCGAGCGTGCGTGGAGCGAGCGTGCGATGCGTGGAGCGATCGTGCGTGCGATGTGTGGAGGGATCATGCGTGCGATGCGTTAAGCGAGCGTGCGAGGAGCAATTGTGCGTGGAGCGGGCGTGCGATGCGTGGAGCGAGCGTGCCAGGAGCGATTGTGCGTGGAGCGGGCGTGCGATGCGTGGAGCGAGCGTGCGAGGAATGATCATGCGTGGAGCGGGCGTGCGATGCGTGGAGCGTGCGAGCGACCGTTCGTGCGAGGAGCGATTGTGCGTGCGATGCGTAAAGCGAGCGTGCGAGGAGCGATCGTGCGCGGAGTGGGCGTGCGATGCGTGGAGCGAGCGTGCGTGGAGGGTGCGTGCGTGGAGCGAGCGGCGTGCGATGCGTGGAGCGTGCGTGCGATGCGTGGAGCGATCGTGCGTGCGATATGTTGTGTGGAGCGATAGTGCGTGCGATGCGTGGAGCGAGCGTGCGAGGAGTGAGCGGGCGTGCGATGTGTGGAGCGAGCGTGCGAGGAGCGATCGTGCGTGCGATGCGACCTTTAACTTGTTTATGGAAGCCTGCTTTTACCTTGCTTCCTGCCCTGATGGGGTTGCTGTATTTGCAGTGACGGCCTCGCAAAACATAGAGCCATGCGTCGTATGAGTGGTAGATCTCCTGAACGACGGCGTCGACGGCAGAGGTGGCCGTTTCGAGAGACACGTGCGCACCTACGTTACGTACCAAATGCACAGGAGTGTGCGGACAACTGGTTCAAGCAATCTGCAATGGTTCCAGTTTGATCCTGTCCGTCCCACTTACGTTCTTGATACTTAGCAATGAGCTCGTTCCTCTTTTCTTCAACGGACTTTGTCATCTTCCTGTGAGACGTCGTTGGCTATTATGTCAGAAAGCGAACACAACAGGAGATGCCGCCGAAAATAGAATTTCTCGTTGCAACGGCTACAGAGTAAATCACGAACTGAAATGTTGCAACGGCTACAGAGTAAATCACGAACCAGGATCGGAGTTGCAACGTAGGAGAGTGGCAAAAATTTACGAGCCACACCCACCCAGGAATCCTAGGGAATCGTGATTTTGTGTTTATAGCGAAAACCAATATTTTTAAAGCGTGTTACGAGTTTTTCGTTTCGCTTTCCTGTTTGTCACAGTCCTCGTAGGGACCCCCGCACAAACGCACAAAGATAAAATTTTTACGTAAGATTACGAGGGACACGAGCCAAGAACAAGCGACCTGTGTTTTTGTCTTGATCGTAAACCTCTCGATTTCGTTCAGAGCATTATTACGCTGTATTTTCGTTTCGAACTGCAGCGGCGAATGAATTTTAGTATAACATGGGATGAAGGGTTTTTTCAAAATTGAGATGACGTACTTGCTGGCTGTGCGGTCTTTTGCCGGCAGGAAGATCGACTTTTGACCTGTATGATGATGCCACTGCGCTTGCAGAACGTACTGCTGGCTTTGTAGCGTGTGTATTATTTGGGACATAAATTACTGATGTGTCAAATCGCTTTTGGATCGGTGGTCTGTCGGAGCCGCAAAATGCCTTGCTGTGCTTTCATCACTGGGTTGAAAAGCCTCGTTTAGGCACCCAGGATTTCCGATGGAGTAGACCTCGACGATCCTCTGAACCAACGCATTTATGAAAAGTAGCCGGCTTCCAACTTTTTCCACCTGCCTATATCTTGCTATTCAGACGACCACGGATTGAGTGCTTTGGCGCATAATATAACAAGCGTTAAAAACGACAAGAAGTGAAGGCGTCAGGGTGGTGCCTTACCTTGAGCTTGTTGGGTGTGTGTGAAGTAGAGCAGTCTCGGCTGTCTCTGTCAGTGTCCCTGAACGTACCTGAATTAATAACAAAGTACCGTTCCTGCACACTGCCCGAGGATTTGCATTCTTTATCACACTTTATTTAAGATGATTAATTACTCATATAATATAATAGATATTACATAAACCATCTAAGTAGTAACCAATAGGTCGTTACGCATAATGTCTTGATCGTTAAGTTGTGTTCACATTGTTGATATTAGCCTGCATAACTTAAAATGCTTAGAACGCAAGGTGTTATGCAAAAATTTGAGAATAAAAGTGAAAGTAGAATACCCACTTTTCCAGGGATACTACCAGGGAGTGTGCTGACACGATACCGGGAGGTGTAGATGCTCAAATTTGTGTGAGTCGAAAGCCAGCTGTATTTGTCACAAATTTGGAATCCAAAGGCCCGGTCAGATCTGATTCCTCAAGCTGTTAAGGGGAGAAGCAGTAGGTTACCTAAAACTGTGGCATGCACGATTCTTCCAATGCACCAATATTGGATTTTTGCAATGAGAGGGAGAAAGACGGAATTTTTTTTACAACTTGATATCCCTCTGCACTGGTACGAGAGGAGCGACCCTGGTTGTTGCTGTCCGAGGCAGATAATCGTCTCCTCATCGAACATGGAACGACAATTAAACAGGTTTGCACACTACTTCTGAGCCTGAGCCTTCAGCTACCAGATCCCTGGGATCAAACAAGCCCCGCAGCAATGGTTATGGTGTTGGCACCGATAAACCTGTTCACCATATAAGCTCAGACTCCTCATCTCAGTACTCTGATTGCAGTGTAACGCATTGCAAGCGCCATCAAAGCAATTGCTTGGCAAGGAGGTCCACGAGTTTGCGCTGCATTTTCATGCACATATAAAATACCAGATTATGGTAGCCAAACCTGCTGGAGACGTGAGCCAAAAGAACAAAGGGTAGGTAAACAGAAAGACAGCGGCCTGCTTTGATATGGCGTGTGCCATTCACCCTGGAATGTTTACCTGCTGTCACAGTACACGGACCCTCCTCACACGTATCGTGCCACCATCACAGAGAGCAATGGTAGCATGCATGTGATACACCTACAGGGAAGGAAGGCGGCTTTGAGTCGCGGCCACGCAACCTGTGAGCGAGGCTTCAGACAAATAGAAAGAACTGCTCCAACCGGAGTTTTCTTCTTGCATATTTGAGGCTGTTACATTTGGAATATCAGATGAAACCACAGTCTAAACCAAGCATCACTTTTAGATTTTAGCTAATGAAAGGTTAGAAATGCTGCCCATTTGTTGTGACAGGAAGAGTGGGAAGTGCCACAACTTGGGATGTGATTCATTATAAACAAGCATGTGCAGCTGGGAAATGCAGCTGATGGCCTTTTTTGATATGCAAACAGGACATGTCTTTCTTGGCAGCAATATGAGATGTATGCATTACATTAGCTTGTATCACGGTAAACAGGGCCCTGGGACAATTAGGGCAATGAATGCTGTCCATACAAAGGGAATATGCTGGTCTTAATTTATCATAACAGCGAGGGATGAAAGAAAAGGGGGGCTAACTAGCACATAAAAAGGATTGCTCATTTATGAAATTTTACAGATCTCATCATTGACATCCATCTCAAAATCTGCAAAGGGTGGGCTCCAAGCAAATTGTAAGTCGCACAACATACAAAGGATCTGTACTTGCATGATAATAAGCTGCACAAGTGCTAGAAGCCCCACATTTAAGAATTCTTCGGCAATTACAATCGCTTTGCTTTGAGTCAGAGCCCTGTTTTGTGCTTGGTTCAAACGCTAGTTAATTTAGTGCACAAACAAGGCAGGGAGAATTTGGATGTGTGGGTGCTTGGCAATGAGGCTGGCAGGATCCTGGAGTTGCCTGGATTGTTTGCTTTGTACCTTTGTTGCTTCTTTTTTTGCTTAGCTGATTGTTTATCCTTGCTTATTTCTTATTCGTTAGCTTATTGCCATTGACTTGTGTGTCTGGATTAGCAGGCCCTGGTCGATCTTGCACTTGGGTCAAGGTTACAAAAAGGAGATTCACAAAAAAACATGACAGTTGTAAACCTCAAGTAACATCCTGAACAGGTTTATTACGTTTGCATCGTAAGATGACGGTGGATTTTTTACAAGTACTTGTGGCAACTGCCAAAACACTAGGTCCTCACTACTGCCCAGACTAAGGAAAAAGGCAGAGAATTAAACTAAAAAGGGAAAAGCAATTGTGAGTACCAAGTAAAAAGATGTACAAACTTGAAAGGAACACAGACAAAAAGCACGAGTGATTTGAGTGATGAACTTTGCTTCACTCCAAGAACTGGAGTTAAGTGCTACATACTAACCTACGCAGTTGCTTAAACAATACTTATTAGTAGGAACAAAAACATTTGTGCAATCGAGGAAAAGCACGCTAGGACACTTTAAATTGGCACTATGAGGTTCTAAAACCTCAACAAGCTGCTGCATTCAAGGCCGTGGCACCGCTCTCTGGAGTTGGTGAGCGAGCGTAATACTGAACAAATGTGATATTATGTAAAACACTCAAAACTTCGAGTATGCCCCTTGCTGTTCAGCGGGAGCAAGCTCACCTAGCAATTTCTTGTTTGCCACTCGCTTGGAATGAGGTACACGCCTTTTTAGTCCCCTTTCCTTTCTACATTTCCCTAGACTTCCTAGTAGAGAGAGAGAGAGAGAGAGAAAGAGAGATAGAGATAGAGAGAGAGAGAGAGAGAGAGAGAGAGAGAGAGAGAGAGAGAGAGAGAGAGAGAGAGAGGAGAAAAAACACAGGTAGTATATAAATAAC